>JGI24021J15306_10000055_pt1 | contig 46924 bp, 36 predicted proteins | sample Ectturendosymbi1_FD_15306 | JGI IMG/M metagenome (IMG submission 15306)
AAACATTGGTTTTGTTGGATTCCTAGGAAACGTTGAGCAAAAATGGTGTCGGAAGTACCGAAAATGATTGTGTTGTGAAATTTTTTGTTACTAAATTCCAAACTTAAGGCGAGTTTGGCCGTTTGGCGAAATCTTTTGCCTTAGATTTTTCAGGGAGGGCTGCAGCCCAGCAGCCCGTCTAGACGAGCCGCCCCTGCAACCTTTATATTTTTTCATCTCGAAAAAACTCTTGATCCACTCCTAGAGTAATTGCAGGGCGAGTATCTCACAAGGAAATGTTGCTTTACTTGCCTCTCGTTTCATGAGATTTCTGGCGCAGTTGCTTTGGTCAAGCTGTTTTGAAAACATTGCGTGCATGAATAGTTAGCACTGTGAAAGCGCTATTCACTGAAATTCGTGAGATAGAATTACTGAACAGTTTGGCCAGCAGTTTTCACACAGCATAACTAAACTTCCTTTTTTAAAGCTGTTTGTCGCCTTTTGGTATACATTACCTGAACTTCGTAGCGTTGAACACTTTAACGCTGCGACTTGTGGAGCAACCGCTGTAGCATCCTGAAGAGTTTATCACCAAAAACGAAATTAAAGTTCCATTATGTGCGTCAAAGCAAAGTGGGCGTATTACACACGCTTGGTTTATGGAGGCAACGCCTGTGAAAAATCAGCAAAGAAAAAAGATATTTATGCCGCATAAATTTCAAATATAAGAAGGTTCGGCATTTATTGTTCAGATTTAGGGAAATATGTGAAACGGAAGTCACGTTCCTCAAACAAAGGACGCCTTGGAAAAATCCCTGTGGCCGGGGATTTCAAGTGCTTTGCTTGCCTCGTCGAAGCAACAAGTATGGCTATATGACCGGGTGTAACCTCTAATACCTGGTAAAACCCCGTCATAATTCACCGCAGTTTACCGGTGGTGTAATACCTTATTTGACCAAATGAAGGCGCTTGGAAGCATTCAAAGCTCGTTAGTAGTTAATAAATACCCGGTGAAACTACGTTTGCCATGAAACAACATATCCTCAAAATGAGTGTACGCTTCTTCAGCAGGACGGAGAAAATAAACCATCATGGTGCAAAACATTTTCCACGCAGACACCTGCGCTGAATGTTTTTCAGAGAAGCCTTAAAAATACTGATGTAAGCTAACTGACGTGTGGATAATTTTATATTTTCCCTATGAGTTAACCAAACGCTTACTTATCTTGTGCTATACCTATTTTTATCAAAATCTGTATTTTAATCATCGATTTTCTATTCTGAGTTTTTACAAGATCGGAGAAGTTTAATGTTCCCAACTCAAGTCATATGAATTGTTTTTGTTTTACTACGATAGATATTAAATTACAGTGCAACTTTTACAATGCTCTATTATTCAACAGAGCTCATTGACAAAATACCATTAAATAAGGTGGATTAAAAATTAGCGGGGATCAAGATTATACGAAGCGTTGTCGTTTGTAACGTTTCCATTTGTGTTTCAATACAGCCATTGGCCAGTTGTGATTGCGAATGTATGCTTACTTTGTGGCACGCTTACAAGATTTGAAGTAGTTAAGACAAACACGCGCTGTACCATTTGCAGTGTCGTGCCGCTACGTTGGCACTCCCTTGGAAGCATCAAAATATGGGTCAGCAACCTTTCCGCATAGTCGCGAGAAAAAAACAAACTCTGCAAAATAAGGCGGACCGTTGTAATTTTCCACCAACAATTCCGTTCATTGTGCTGTATGATGTTGATAATACTTGGCAATGTATGGAATTTTAATCAGATTAACTCCTAATTGTCACAGTTCATAACGAAAGCCTAAAATATGACATATAGTACATTTACAGCACAGTGCGTTTTTTCACAAGTATTTCGTAACAAGTATGCAACACAAGAAGTTGCAAGGAAGGCAAATTCATAAAATATAATAGCACTAGGCAGGCCATAGGGTCACTACAATTTGTAAAGGGGCTGTGGGCCGGATGATTTTGCTCTGCAGGCCGGATCCGGCCAGCGGGCCGTAGGTTGCCGACCCCTGATCTAAAGCTTAAAAATGTCACGAGACAAAGCCCAGCAGAGAGGGGCCAGTGAAACCTTATCCATTGCTTATGTGTTTTTTGCGCTAACCTGGTTATACTCACAAGTTAGGGACGCGATCAAATCGAAGAGGCAAACGTCCCCTTCAAGTCCGATGCGTCATTGCCTGCAGCTTGTGTGCATGTATGGTTAAAATAATGTAAATTTGATCCCAGAGTTGACAAGACTATACCGTAACGATTATGTGATACGAAGTCAATTCCATATACGCCGAGCTGCAATGCAAAAATGTAATGCGCAACGTATCATTTCGACCAACGAAAGTTACCTCAGTAATTTACTTGTTTTTCTCTGTGCAACAGTGCCGTCTTTGAACCGAGTTGGCATTTCGTTGTAATTTCAATTGCTAATATTGTGGACAGATAGATACAGTTGCTTCAGAGGTGTTGAATGCTTTTACTTGCACACAACAGCGTCATGAAAGGTTCGCGATGAAAGCGTACCAATCTCGCGCAGCCTACTACTTGTGTGTTGACACATCACGTATAGCTAGCAACGTTGTGATAAAGTGACCTGCAATTGCACAAGCTTTTGCTTGCAACGACACACTACTGGCTAACCTTGGATCAACAGTAATCTTTTATCGGCTTGAAAACTTTTTCCGATTGTTGTCGCAGCGCACCAAAGCACTCTTAGAGCATATAAATATGAAAAAATGAATAAATAAAAAAAGCTTGTCACCCTTTCTTGCAAAAACAGCAAATGCGCCCTATAGGCTGGTGTGAGCCAACAGACAAATAAATCTGCTGAAAATACGAATGAAGAACATTTGTAGAATTTGTTGCTTTCCTGATATATGACGAAACTGACAATGTTTTAAGGACAAAGCTCAAATAGCGTTAAAAGTTTTGATAGCAGTGGTGTTAGAAATGTATTCATCATCATTATCAGTATCTTTATTGTCATCATCATCAATATATCCGAGGATACATTAATGATTTTGACAAATGCAGTGTATAATGGGATGTTTGTGCGCTACCGGGGCTTTGGATTTAAACAAGATGATTATAAGCGAAATAGTAGCAAGAATGAAATAAAATGGTAATTGCATAGGAACGAGTTCGTTGTGATTTTTGGTGGACCAACAAGTACATACTGTACATAAGCAGCTTTGCATAAGCCCATGAGTTTAGATTAGTTCAGCCTCATTGCGTTATCTTCGGGGTTTCACAGTCGAGTTTCAAGCTGCTCAGATAATTTACATTGTTTCTGCTGATTGACGAGATGTTGACACAAGTTCTTGTTTTTCGATCTTCTGCGTGGATTGCTTTACATCACCTTTTCTCTTTTATCCCATGAAGACACAACATGACGGACTTTCACCAGCTGCGTTATCAAGCTTGGGCTCTTTGGGAAAGAAACCACTTGTAGATGAGAAAATCTTCTTCTTTTTTTGCCAGAGCATACATGATGTATCGTACAATCTTTAATACACAAGTTTATTGCCACAATAACCAAAACATTGACCTTCAAATGGCATTTCAGCTTGTCCTTGCGCCATCATCAGTGAGAGAAACTCAATCATCTCTTTTATGTCGAAAATGAATTTTGCAAGTTTAGTGTTTATTCCGATGTTGTTTTCGCTACAGCGCATGCACTGAGAGCGTTTAGACTTTGCATTGCGTTTTATCATTATAGGGGATTTTTTCTGATTCTTTCCACAACGTTGAATGGTAGGTGATGCTCATCACCTGGCATCTTACACCGGGTGATAATTTCTCCTTGCGACGTTTTCATAATTGCATCTTAAATTGTGCTTTCTTATCATGATTGTCATGCTGCACATGAGATCGTAGCTAATGATTTTGAGATTTTTATGCTAAAAGTTAGTGATAAGTTTGTTTTGACAGGAAGTTTGTCAAGAGCATATAGAAAAATTTTTCATATTGTATGCGCACATTCATGTTTCGTGGAAGGCACCCCTCTAGTTGATAAAACTTTTTTCTTTTTCAATTTTGTTTTCACTTCACTCTTACTGCATTCGTGAATCCTTTCTGGTACATTTTTGTGGAACGTGTAAACAAAGACTTTAGTTAGACAATTTCTAGCACGTGAACAAAAAAATAACATGAATGTGCAACTGAACATGTTCCGACATGTTCCCAAAAAACGGATTAAAAAAAACAAAAAAGCAGGTGGGTTGGTTTTTTTCTCAACCCTGATTACCTTTCAATCCTTTTTTGTGATTTTCCCTTGATCGCACGATCTGCAACAAGTCACGTCGCTATCAGTTTGATTGGGTGTGCGCCGCACACCTAGAGTACACGTCCCTGGTAATGAAGAAGCTGAGAATTACTGGCATTTGAATACGTAAAAACTAGTGTTGACAAAGAAACAAGTTTCGGAAAATTAAATCCATACAACATATGTTAGTAGCCTTGCAATAGGAAAAATCGTCTAGTTACAGCATTTTTATTTTTGTAATTTCACTATTTGGATGACCCCTGCCTTGGATGCCCGGGACCGTCGCCCCCTTCGCCCCCCCTCTTCACGCCACTGTATCTAATGGAAAAGAATTTACGAATGCAAATTTAGTGTGAAGTTTATTTATTCTTTGTCAGATTTTTTAATCCCGCTATCAACCTTACATCATTTCATAGGTTGCCAAATAAGCGCTCTCAGTTGCCGCATTTGGTGTAAAACTCATTATACATTAAAACTGCGTCAAACTAATTTTTGCTGTTGGTTCCTCACAAGTGCTTTTTTTTAAATTGTTTTTTGAGGTACATTACTGTAGTTCGGTATTACATCACGATAAGGAACGTCACCACAACAAACTTTTCTTAAAGTAAAAAAAAGCTTTCTCAACATAACAAACTTTTATTGAAGTAAACAAAGCTTTCTCACTTGTTCAAGTAACTTATTGCTTTGAAACTTTATTTCCGGTTAGAAACTTCAGCTTTTCTAAGTAGACGCNCATTGTTTGCTGGTATANAAAAGCTGTTGTTTCTTGAAACTGAAAAAGTACAAATATATTTTTTCAAAAGAAACATCTTTGTTTGAGCTTTTTGCGTTACATACCAAGCCAGGCATGCTGTAAAGTAAGCGCAGCTAACAGCGTGAAAAATTTCTACTTCGCAGATATTGACTGAATAAAAATCTTCAATGGTATTGCTGCTGCGATCCTCAAAAGGCATACACGTCAGTGGAGACTCCGTAGCCCGAGTCTTCGATTGCGATTTAAATTTTAGAACGTGAGCTTATTTGGTTTGTTTATTTGCGCCACCACCCACTTCACTGACTAAGGTTGTGAATTCGGGCTCTTTTCTTTGGGCTTTGTCACTTTTCATACATTTTCATTCCATGTCTGGCCTTTGGCGTTCATGTTGCAGGTGACCTGCATCAAGAAAATATCGTTCGCAGTTGGGCATTCTCTCGACTTCGTCCACTCGCGTTGCGCTTTACTCGGCTCCCTCCGTTTGTGACCCAGCTGCCATTTGCAATTAAGTATTTTTTCATATAATTCAGATCAGATTGAATGTTTTTGAAGAAATGGATTTGCAACGAAAATTGGATTAAATTCCAATCCAATGGACAATTCCCATTCGAAAATAATTTCAAACGAGCGATACTGAATGAGCCTGGTACGCAGACGACTAACTGGCTCTTTGACCTACGTTACGCAGCAATTGACGAGTTCTCATGAGAACATCTCATCCATTGTTACTTGACTAATGTCAAAGAGCAATGATATTGCCAGTCAGAAGAACTGATATGAAAATTTCCGTGATGCAAGCCTCAAACGGTTGAATTCAGTCGGTATAAATCGCGTGAAGAACCGAGCGACGCTATTGACCTGGAGTCGCCCTGGTGCAGACATTCGGTAAATACTTGATTGACTTCATCAGCTGCCGAGGTTGGTACAGACGTTCGTTGTGGGCTTTCGTTCAGACTTGCATTTACACTGTCGTCAATAGGTTGTAATTATCCGTTTCTTGCATATTACTGGATGCTGAAATACTTTATATTGTTTGCCTGGTTGTCAATGGAATGAAAGCGTGACTTCCTAAAACTTGCACCATGTCTAGGTAAAGCGCTACATGCTGTGAAAAGCTTTTTCATAAAAACAACGAGCACGACAATGAACCGGACAGTACACAACATCAGTAAAGGTTTTCTTGACCTAAAGTGCGGACCGGGAAAAATAACGGCTGTTTGTAAAAGTTAGCAGTTCGCATTGGACTACATTGGGGTTAGATATGTTTAGCAGCTCCAATTATTTTGGCAAAGTGGGTTTCGAAGCCATTTTACCATGACTGCAAACTTGCAATTAAACAAAATTCTGTGGTCGTGGATTTCTAAGGTACTTCATTATCGAAGCAAAGGAAGGATCAGTGAGAATGAAATAAAAATCGATCATGGTTGTAATACACCCACCACGATCAAAACATTCCGCTTTTGCACTTCATAAATTGTTTTAAGTAAAAACGAAGTAAAGAAGCTTATCGCCCGCAGTTTGACATTTTCACCTGCTAATAAAAAGCTTGCGCCAGAAATGCAAAAACAAACTTAATTAAACTGATGCAATGCAAAACTTGGTAGTTGATTTTTAGGCGTCTATCCTATATTACAAGCTGATCAAAAATACAAACATCTGATTGAACACACCGCAACCACGTAATACCGTTGCTATTGTAATGGCTAGCGCTTTTATTTTATGACCTAAAAAACTTCATAATGTGACTTTATCTTTCAGAAAAGATAGCTTTATGTGACCCAACAAAAATATTTCTTTTTTCAATACCTTTCTGGTGCTTCTTGTTGGTACACGCTGTTCCCCACAAAAGCACTTCTCGTGCAACAGCACACTTTGCAACAGAGTTCCTCATTAGGTGCAGCTGTAAACTCATCAAAACCTTTTCTAATCGCTTTATTCTTTGTAGCACTGGACAATTTTAACTTTGCCATTCTGACTTCTGTTTCTAACTTCTCGAAACGACAGTTGACACTTTCTTTCGTTGAAAGAAAATCAGAAGTAGATGCAGAAGTGGAACGAAATCTGTCCTGTCACAAAACGCTGTNATGATGTCATATACTACATTATCTACGTGCTCGCAAAAAGAACAGCGAAAATTTTCAAACTGCACATTGGACAATGTTGTGATTGAATATTACAAACGTAAAGTCTTTTTATCTATTTCTGTCAACAACTTTGTTTGTAATGCTTCAGAAATTGCACTTAGGAAGCAGGAAACAAATTCTTATTTTTGGATCAGAAACACATAACTTCATATTTATATAATTTAAACTTACTTTTCGTAAGCAAAACGTGGGGTTCCAAATCGGCCTTTGTAGCCCAAAATGCTTGACGAAGCAAACACCCGATTCAGCAAAAATTGATTAGAAAATCTCTGTAAATTCGAATCGATTGTTCTGAAGAAATAAAAAGGCTGAATTTGTGCCATCCTTTGTACGACCTATTTTGAGGTGAGGCCTTGACAAAGCGGGCATCACCAAGTTTAGTAGGTTTCAATACATTTTCTAACAATATGGGAGTTCGCTGAACAATGTGTATATACGGTGTTCATTTGCTCGCTCACAAAAAAAATTTGCTTGCAAATACTTTACCTGGAATAGCAAATCCTTAGCGCAACTTTTTGAAAATCAATCATAGCAGCTAAACGAATTGTTGAGGAGGAACCCGCCTTCCCAGTGAACTAACAACATTGTGGAACATTACGGGTAACTTTGAAATGCTCTTCATGAACAGAAGATGTTAAATTGCATAAGCAAGCTCTAACAACGTTTTTAGTATAAACTGACTTTTCATTACACAATGAATAGCCTCGACAAGCAAAACATTGAGTAAGGTCATATAAACCATCATTCTCGAAAGGCTACTTTATCTTTGCCATTTTGGATTTGAGTTGTTCGGGTAAGATAAACATAGCCCTTCTAAGACATCCTTAGCGTGCCTTAGCAAGTGCATTGAGTTGAGAAGCGCGGATCCATTCAGAATTAACGCGCAAATAAATTATTCCTCGTCCGTCTGTTACCGTTCTCTTGTACAGGCGTTTTGGAGTCCATCTTTCCCAGGTCATTGTTATACGAGCAAAAACAACCTCGATTGTCACATGTCACCGCCTGCTTTTGGCGCCGCATGACAGCCTGACAATAAGCGGGGACCACAGGCGAATCTAACCGCAGGCGACAGTTTCTTGCCCCAACCCAAGCTTAATCACGATTTGACTCTGATAGCGGGTTCCGCTAATGGACTTTCATGAACGACAAGGGCTGGGATTCGACCTGCACCTTTTTATTTTCAAGCTAAATTTGTCGTCCTATAGTACGTAAACGCAAACATAGGACGACTGAACGCCTTTAGGTCTGTGTTGGCAAGTGGTGGTATTGAAATGGCATAAGACATAGCTGGGATAGCATCTACAGCGTTGACGTGGTTTGATTGTCTGCAGTTTATACACCAGGGATTCCGTGAGTCACAGTTCTACGCTTAGTTGCCATCGCGAACTTGACAATTCGACTGAGTTCGAATGGAATTCCTCCAAATGCTAAACCTTCTCGATTGCTGTTGACCGTGTGACCAGAGTGCAGTATGCCTGTAAGATGACGAGCAGAGTGCAGTTTCCTCCTTTGCAATGGCAGGTTTCAAAATTTTTTCGACTTGCTTGTGAAGCAATTCACAGAAACGCCCCAAATATGTGACCAAATCTGATAGAAACCGGGAAACCGGATAGAATTGATTCGGCAATTTATCACAGAAGGTGAAAGAACTCGTGAAATGAAGCTGCTGTCGTTTGTTTGCTGACAAACTTAACGAAAACATAAAGCCGTAATACATCGTACATTCGAGTACGTTATGACGACTACTTCGATGCGGAAAGCTGCAAACAAATGTTGTGCNGCGTACATTTCTTTCACGGAAACAACCGAAGTCCTAATCGGTTGCCATGTAACGCTCTACTGCGNTGCTGTGTGCAAAGATGAGCGGTCAACCGTTGTTTATAGTTAGATGTTTATCAGTCCGCTTAGGTCCGGTTCAGCCCTGCATGTGTCATTCGTTATTTCAACCAGTCAATCTGCTAAAGGCAAGGATGTCAAACTGGCGGCCAACGGGCGAAATCCGGCCGGCCATGCCCCGTTTTGCGTCCCGCGGTATGTCAGTTGTGTGCTTGCCATAGGTCTGGCAGATTTACGTTTCTTCTTATGTCATATCAGATATACGTTTTTTCGTTTGTAAACACACGCAGCTTATTTTGAAAATGTTGACATCAAAACGTTTTATCAATACACTGCACCAACCTATCCCCAAATAAACGAAACGGCATCGAAGACCATGTCATTATTCAGTAGTATTTATGTCTGCGAACAACGGTTACCTTTAGTGAACTTAAACAAGTCTCGATTCTGATCTCAATTGACGGATGCGCATCTCAACTCAACGTTAAAAGATGCCGTTGCACAATATTTGGTACCAGATATGAACATAGTTGTAAATGCAATCCAAAGGATATCAAGTTTCTTCGAGTCGCAGTAGTATGAATAAACAGCAATGAAAATATCCATTATATCATTATGTGCAAAATTGTTGCGCCCGCTCAAAATCTAAGCGCGTAAATATGGCCCACAGCTCCAAATGAGTTTGACACCCCTGCCATAAACCTTTCCTAAGCATTAGAAAAATTAGTCAAACTTTGCAAGTATCATGTTGAACACTTTCAGGCACACAAGGTAGTGCTTTGCCACACACAGCTTTCGTAATTTCCAGCCCTCGTTATCAGCCATTATGCTATCTCCCGAAAAACGGTAACTTATTTAAACAGTGGGACGGGCTAGGTTACGAAGGGTTGACGGTTGTTAAGTACACTGCTGAGCTTCGTAACGTCATGACCGCTCGTTCATTTGCATCCAAGTTACTTAAAAATCGTTCAATGAAACAGGTTGACTTGCTTTCTGCAAACTTGGAATTACCAGTATAAACTTTCCGCAGCAAATTTCAAGAAAATGAAACGACAAAAAATTTCTTTGTTAATGTTGAATTGGCCGATAGAGACGAATCATATTGGGGCAATTTTGAAGATTTTACAATAACATTTGGCGTGGACCTGTAAAGGCTCAATTTCCGCTTGCTGGCGCTGCTCCATCGCACTTTTGTTACATTTCCGTGATAGCACTGATTGCTGCTTAGTTTATTATCGGGATTAAATTTCACGAAACTGGAACGTTAGTAAAACAGTTGTTAAATTTTCTTTGCTTACAAGTCTTAGTGACGTGTGTCTGGCCTCTTTCGTGCTGGTTTTCAGTTGAGAACGAACATCACTAGAAGTTGCACTTCTTGTTTCAATACGTTGTCGTGTTTATCATAGCGCCAAGTAGCAGCCATCTTTTTCGTGTTAACTTTGAGTACGTCACTTCGGAATGACAGCAACAGAGTGTTTGATGAAAGGAGTAACTGGGCGCTGCCCTGCCCAGTGGACAATTGTCATTTCACCACACACAACACTTTAACAAAACTCAAATTTAAGCAGACCTTACTTTTGTCCATAGGTGTAGGAGCAAGCAAATTTTTGGAGGTGCGAAGGACTTTTACTCGAATTTTCCCAAACTTGCCCGAAAAATTGTTGTGCGACTTTGCCTATAAATTATCTCCCACAAAGATCATGATGACCTTTTTTGGTGTGACCTACAAGAAAAAGGTCTGCGTTTGTTTTTCTGCAAATGTTGTCACCATTTTTGAAGTGAAACAACGTTGGGCGCCATTTTTGTCCAGATATTCAGGGATTTTGCCTAGATATTTCAGGATTTCGCCCAAATTTTCTGAAATTTTGCCAGGATTTTTGACAACTCGCCTCCTACACCACTGCTTCTGTGGTTGCTGTGGTTCTGTTTCATGAAACAATGACATAGGCAATCTTATGTAACAAATACATGCAAAAATATTTTGTAGCAACAAATGATGTTCACGTTTAAGACCAGTAAAGTTAACAGGCGGTTTTGTGCATAATGTAACAAAACCTTTTGCTCCTAATACTTGTGTAGAATATTTTCTCCTGTGCATCGCTGGCGTAGGACTTACAGATATTTTTAGTCTAACAAAGTCCGGAACAGCATTTATTATTTTTTAAACGCTGGTTAATCCAATATTTCTCAAACAGCTGCCCCTGATCTATTTTCTTTTGCTTGTTTTCTGTTCAGAGCTGCTCACGTATTTCAATTTGAAAATGTTTCGGGATTTCCTTCCAAACGCACTCGTGGTACAAGTGTGCGTTTCATATCATTAGTAGAAAGGCGAGCGTACTCGAGCACTTGGTGGTTGACACATGACTTATTCAGCAAGCACTCTGGCATCTAGCAGATCAAGTCAGGGATGATATCGGGACAGGCTTACGATAAAAACACAGAGATATTTTGCGGCCAGAGTGAATTATCCACCGCCCCTGTTATCTCATTTTCTTGATCTTTAGTCTAAGAAGATTTGTTTTCAAAACGCAGAAGTTTTGTGATGAAGCGAGGTAAAACTATATAATCAACAGATACGAAACCGAACGCAAAATATAAAGTGAATTTTCATGAGGAAGGAGGTGCACTTTGGCAGCTCCGAAAGGCGACAGATGCCCTCCCAGAACCGTCGCCAGAACGTCGTCAATAGGAGGGGCTTTACGTTTGTGCGGGAGGGGCTTTACGTTCGTGCAGGGGGCTTGACATTCAAATTTGACAAAAATTCCACTAATTTATAGTGTTTCATACGTCAATTTGGGGGGCTTGTAACTTTGCTTGGGGGCTAAACCCACCAAAGACCTCCGTGGCGACGGGACTGTTCCCTCCGTAAGTTTAAAAGTGTTAGGCGAAACGATGTTTCTCATGTTTTGCTGTACGCAACTAATCTTCTAGCTCGGTGAAACACCGAACTTATTGTAGGCTTTGCAAAAGAGTGAAACTAGGTAGCCGTGCAAGGTCATGTGAGGAACAACAAGGTAGCAAGCAATGATTTAAATGAATTCATGGTTTTAGTCCGCGGCAGTGACAGCACTCTTAGTTCACAAGAGCGAGACTGCTGCAAACATGGGTTTCTGGAGTTATAAAGTTTATAAGCCCCTCTCCGTTTCATTGCAGCTGCTTTTAGGCTTTGCTGTTTCATGAAAAAGTGCTGAACATACATATTGAATCCGCATCATCATGAGCAAACCTCGGTCTTCCAGTACCAGAAAGTCCCATGTCAGGAGATTTTCCGGTGAGGTTGGAGAGGACGGATTGCGTCACTGGTCCTGTAGTCTCCCTCCAAATCAAGATGCTATCAGAAAATCACAGATAGGCTCCCCCCTTTCTGCAAACGAAAATTGCTATGATGAAGTCTTCCACGATTCTACATCATCAGGATACTGTTCGACTTCTGCAAATCGAAGTCGCGCAGCAACCTACAACACCACGAGGAAAGAAACGTTGGCGCATGAACTGCAAAGCAACTATGCTGTGTTTGAAGAATCCGACGGAATCATTCCAAGTCCTATAAGTTCAGTTTTGACGAAGCAGAACATCGACGTCGCGGACTCCGCACTCGCAGAAGCACTGCAAGCATAAGGTATTAAACTGGAGGAACCGACTGCCGGAATTCTAGAATATCTAGAGTAAGTTATTTTGAGCATGGTCGTCCAAGCATGGCGTGGCTTTTACTGTCTTCCAACCAACTGATGGTACGTCATCACTGATCCTCAACGTGTTATCATGTTGTCGTGGATGTAGTCCAACTCTTCACGTGCATTGACAGTCATTCGAATCTTCTGCAAAATTTTGCATGAGAAGTAACTATAGTGTATTGCAATTCCCTGTTTCAGCCTTGTTGAAATGCGGCCGAAACTTTTTTCAACAATACTTCCAAAGTTATCATTTCTAGGGGCTTTGAACCTTGATCAAGTTTTAAAGAATGTCTGTGGAAGTGCAGAAACGTAAACTCGCTTATGCTTTCGTATTTTGCATCATTTCAGTGTTTCGCTGCGAGCGAAGAAATAAGATAAACAGAAATGCTTTCTATCGATTTATCGCTGTTGTGTCAATTTTCGGCCTCATACGATGATGTTCTTTGCCCCACTCACGTATGTTCTTTCTGTGTGGGCTTAATCTGGAGTTTATCAATAAAAACAACATGTCGACAATACAGGAGGTGCTCGACAGCCTTTAATTTAGCCTCAAACGCGCTGCATACAACCTCCGCAACAGGTGGCATCTAATTTCACAACAAAGCTTTTGTATTCTTAATCCGGTGAAAAATTTCGGCGATTGAGTTCGCGTCGACCGCTCCCAGCTTTCCTTTCCTGTGCCTAGTTCATTAAGAGTACTGACCATGACCATGCTCAAAGACCATGCTCAATAAGGGGCCACACTAGGAACTGCCACTAGCCGGCTTCTGGAAACAAAAGTTATATTCTATTGTACCTTGTTGAAGTGATATCCTTATGTGTTACAAACACCGTGTATTATGTACTTTGAGAATTTTAAAAGAAAACGTTGGAATTTTTACGATGAGAAGCACGAAAGACTTAAACTACTCGTATAGTTGTTTGATGTTCTATGGAGGGTTAGCAATACTCTAAACAAATGCTGCCATGTCCGACATCCATGAAGCGATACGCCTGGTTTTTCAACAAACACTCTTTTAATATTAAATCATGCGGTGTGAAGAAATGAAAGTTCGTGTTGACAGCGAAATTGACTTTTTCCAGGATGAAACCAGCGCTGCACGTTAGAAAATAAATCGATCGTTTCAATTGATTTCTCGGTCGATTGACGTCAATTCACTTCACAGCCATCTGTGCTTTCCTGCGTGACGGATTTGGTGCTTTAGCTCAGAAGAGTTAAATTGACGGAACGCTCAACCTGACCCTTGCAATTAATGTACACACTTAGCTTAATGATGCTCATTTTAACGAGACAAATATAAAAAATCGTAACCAGTACATTTATTCAAAATTATTTTCGAGGAAATAGCAAAAATGGTGAAAGGACGTTGAAACACAGACATGTTGAAAAATGGTTTGCTTTCGCGCAAGTTCCTCTCAATACCAGTCACGATGACAAGTGCATTTGCATGAGACATTCCAGCTGAGCACAGGCCAAAGAAAAATTTGTTCAAGTACAAACACAAAAATGTAGCGTAACCTGTGTTTGAAAAGCTACGTGTTTGAAACTGATGGCAGATGCCGGTATGATTTTTATCGTAGAAATATATAATTTGTGCTGCATTAACTTTGAAAAAGCAACAAAGCGGTTGGTCAATGCAACTGTTGCGCGTCTTTCGCATTTTTCTTGGGTCACATCAACATGGCATCAGTAAGAGTTTCTCCAAATATTCCACCATTACCGTTTCGTGCTTAGTTCAGTTGACATAATCAAACGTAATAGCTGCCCCATCATCTTGTCTTCATCACAGACGCTGCATTCCATTTTAGTGATATTGTGTTTAGCGTTCTTTAGCTCTTCGTAGCTCAATTTTCGACTGCAAAATTGTCGTGTATTTTACAAAAGTTATATTGTTGGACCAGAATGTCTTCATCTGCCTTGATCGAAGCTAACACCACTGCGTGTTGCTGTTCAGTAAAGTAACATTTACGCACATGGTTCTGTTTGCATGCCTTGCGGTGGTCTGGCTGTTGCTTCATTTCCTATGCACTTGAAATCAATTCTTTGAGGGAATTGGCAAAAGATTTCCGGCAGCGGATGGTGCAGTTCCAGCCAAATATGCATAAGCTGTGGATAATCCATTTCATACAATATAACACTTGCCTGAAACTGATACTTTAACATGATTCAGATACTTTCATTTTTACGCAACATTTTGAAGTGCCAAATACTTGGAAGTGTGCTGGAATCCGGGTATGAAACACCTGCATGCCTTTCTACCTTTCCACTTTTGAAGATTAGCTGACTCTCGCCATTATTTAACCAAAACCAGCAAAGTAGGTTCATCAAAAAGAGATAAAAATACATGAGGACATTACAGCACCTGCTTATCATGCGGTTCAATGAAAACGATAAATTTAATGCATCAATACATTTCAAACACACAACACTTTCAAGCATTTTAGCTTTCAACCCTTGGAAGTGGTTTCGATAATATTGAAAACATACGCCACACACTCATCACAAGCAAATGGGGCGAGTAACTCGCCCTTGCTGGCGCTGTGCAAAGTGTATGACTCTGATTAAAATGGAAAGAAAAACATGACTGGTTGAAGCGAATTAGTTGTAAAACCAATTCACTTAAACAATGATGTTTTTTTTTTCTCAGTTTGCCAGAAATGGACATTAAAGAAGCGCAGGAAAAATACAATCAACATCGTAAGAAATCGATAAGAAGGCGTCTGTTTTCGTCCAAAGGGAATGCCGAAAATGTCAAGACTACATTTATCTTTAGAGTGAGTCTGTCGCAAACGCAAGTTAGGAACTTTTAGATAGATTATGGCGTTACCGTTGCAGATGTGGAAACATCGCTTGTGATAGGAATACTAGAATTAAACTGTAACAGTTTCTGGGTTGGTCAACGCATTGTAGCACTCAAACTAAGCAAACAAACGCATGCTTTTGTTTGTGCAGTACCGGATAAATTCATGGATGGAGACTCGTACTCGTGAAACAAGGACCAAGCCTTTTTCCGGGAGTGAGTTGACGTAGTTTTACTTCCTATAACTTTCTTGTACAACTTTCAGTGTCCGCCACAAGTCAAATATTTGAAAAGCTGCCAACCAAGCATTACCTGAAATTCTTGACGAATGGCCAAAAATAGAAAGCTTTCAATTTGTGCTGTCTTTCCCCGCTTCTTCCCAAGAAGTCGCATAAGTTTTTTGTGCCACAGCGGAACCGCTTTAACCCACTCTAATGCAAAACAGACTCTTGATTATAAAGTAGTGATAATCTTAACAAAGAGTGTTCATCATTTTAAAGGAAACGTTTCTTGAAGTGTAATGCAAAGATTTCTTGCTTTATGAAATTTTATATAAGCCTATTTCATTGGAAAAGTGTTTTTTAACATGTTTCTTTGAGGCAAAGACAGACAAAATCTTACCAATCGGTTCAAATCTCAGTTGAAATATGGGCGAAACAAACCATATTTAACTTCTAACCAGGCTGCGAAGTCGACGTACCACAAAACGCTAATTCTCCGCCGAATCTTTGGGAAATCGTTTGCAAAGGAATGGATGAAGAACGTGTTAAAATACCTCACACGTCGAAAGTCAAAGGTTGCACAAAGTGAGTGGGCAAACAAATTTTGAAAATTTAAATGAAGCATGGTCGTGGAAACTGCTTACTCGTTTCCTTCAAAACACCAATTACAGTTCACACATTTTTAAGTGGCAGTGTATCTTCTCTTATTTTTTGTGTTATTCATTGATCTTGTGCACTGTTGCCATGTATTATTTTATGTGTTTTCTGATTATCGTGTAACGAATAGTGTTTTCACCAAAAACAACAAAACAATAAAAAATAGTCTAAATATCACATGTAGCTTGAATGCAACAAGCTTTTTCGACACAGAAAAGCTCTTTAGAACCAGGAAACACAAAACTATCAGAATTAAACTTTGATAAAGTGCATTGCTTTAGAATGGGTGAAGATTTTGCAGAAGAAAAATCTTGCAAAAAACGCAAACCAAGACTTTGCACTATCACCGCCATTTTTACATTTTTCACGGTGTTTTTCAAATTTCAGTTGCAATGGTTACGGCCACACAACATGTCGAACCTGTTCTGGATCAGGACAAATTTACTGCTGCAACTGCAACGGCAATGGCAGAGTTTCAAAAACCGAGCAACGTGTTGAAGTAAGCAATGTAAATTTTATGGTGAATAACAGTCATGCCCAAGCTGAAAAGAGAGAATATCCTCCGTTTTTTTGCTAAAAGTATTGAAAACTGTCTTTTAATGTTTCTAAGACCATTCTGAGGTAACGCTGTGATTGCAATAAAATATTTTTGTTGAAGTTTTCTTAAAATTAGGAAACGTGTTGAATCACAAACAACCAACTGTCCCATGTATTTGTAAAGTATCCGAACAATCGAAGAGATCAACTATCGACACTACGCCATCGCACCACAAGTGAGACTTGCCACATGTGCTCTGGAAACGGTTATGAAAGGTACATTGAACAATAAAATAAGGTTTTCAAATTCAAAAACAAGATTTAATAGCAGAATACATTTAAAATGTGCCATTCCATTATCTGTGATGTCATTTTTGCAGGTGCTCTTATTGCAACCAGGACGGCAGGCAGACTTGCCAGAAATGCGATGGAAAGGGCAAGCTTCTTTGCTACGACGAAATGATTGTGAAGATGTAAGTTAAACGTTGTTTTTGATGGATAATGCAACGTTTGATTCTATAAAAAGTGAATGATAAGCTAGTACCTTGATGTTCTAACACTGTGATATTGCACTCACCAAACATAATGCTTAAGCAAATTATCCAATGTACCAGTCAATTAACTTCGGAATATCTTTATGGGTTAGGCATCATACTTTGAATATAATCACCCGATCTTATTTAAATATGTCACAAAAACACATTTTTAATGTGAACGAATGGCGTTTTTTTGAATTAGATACTTTTGTTACAGTAAGAAGCTAAGCCATCACAGACTCAGTGGTCCTGAAGTTCCAGAGGAAAAGATATCGAAGTGCGACGCTCACAAAATCTTTTCAGCGACGGGCAAGTCAGTTGTTCCTCTTACCCCGTACGAATGTGTGGATGATAATATTCTCAATGCTTCCACTTGTTTTGTCGAATTTCACAAAGAATTTGCCAATTATCACGGCAAACTTCGGAAGCAGGTTGGTACTGCATATTTGAAGCTTTTAACTGTTCCAACAAGTCATTCGTATGACTGCATGTGGTTTGTGACAAAATCATTTTCGGTACCGGGAGTTTTCCCCGTGAAAACGGCTGCATACCGGAATATTTTTTTAAATTTGCCTTATTTATGCCAGAAATTTCACAAAACAAACCTTGCGATTGAACCTAAAAAGTTCTTCAGTTGTTAAATCCGTTATTTCTGTTCATTGCTTCCCTGCGTAGATGTGTGAACTTTCAAGATAAGGAGATTACAGCCGGTATTTAAAAAATACCAGGTCAGTATTTGTATGCAGACCCGTCTCTGTTCTGTAAAATACAGTAGCTTTTCGTGTTACGTTGGTGCTGGATTTCACATTTCAATTTAGGTGAGGAAAAGGTTGAAACATGGAAAAATGGCAAATATTAAGTAAGATATGTCCAGATAGTTTTTCCAACCATGAAATCGCTTATACAACCATTGTGCTAGACACGAATTTAAACCTCCACCTCTGCAACAGGCCGGAATGAAACCACGTATAAAATCAAAATAAAAATGTATTTGAAAAGTTTCACTTGTCGAAGCCTTCGAACAAGAGAGAGCTCTTCTGATCATCAATAGATTTTCAATGGTTTCCACTTTCCGTATAGCTGGCCAAGGCATAAAGAAAGTATGGCTCGTCGGAAAATAAATAAGTGTCAATGATGTGTGCCTTGAAAAGCACATATTTTGTATAGAGAAACAACAGTGCACTAGTTGAAGAGCAAAAACAGTGCCAAACTGTGGAGAATTAAGGGCGCTGTTTGCACACGATTTTTCGTGACGATGTTGATCTAAAGCAGTGGTTCCCAAAGTTGTTCGATGCATTACCCGTATCGAGGTAGCGATTATGTCTTAATTACCCTCAATATTTCGCAGTGATCGCTCATAATACAGAACAACATTGTGGTTTTGGTTTCGCATTACCCCACGAAGAATCACATATTATTCCTTAGGGCAAATAGCCCCCAGTTTGGGAAATATTGATCTGAAGCAACCAAGCAGTAAGAACACACTTTTGCATCGCTTACAAAACTTATTTGTCTTATTATACAGGAGCACTGGGTGGAATTGTTTCCTGCTTACCAAGCCACAATTTCCTCTGGAAGGAAAATGGAGTATTTCTGGATACTTGGAAGAAATAAAGTAACTTGGTTGCAAAAGGCGTGAAAAACACACTCTTCGGATAAAGCAGAAACTCTTGCACGCAAATTCAGATGGCGTTGCTGTTTTTAGTTTCAATTTTTCGTTTACTGTTTTCACTCAGCTCGTGTGAGTTCACGGTGCACATGGCTTTGCTTCGATTTCTAAAAACTTTCCAGAAACACAGATAACAATCTATATCTTAGAAAGTGTTGTTCACATTTCTCAATCTTAAATATGCTGACCAGGGATTCAAGGTACTGTAAAATTGCAGGTGGAGTTTTCAATCGAAACCGATAATGGAAATGTGTCTTCTACAGTAATTGCATGCTTGCTTTCTAAACAGAGCAAGGCAGTTACGTGTCTTTCATAACGTATCTGTTCAAAGATGAAACTCATCACTACACAAGCTTGAATGCACCTCCCACTGTATAGCAGGAAATATTAGGAATATCTTCTTGTACATAAGCACCGCATCACATGGTATTCAAGATTTTTGCTTTGTACAGTCGCATTGTTTTGGAGTAAATCTTGTTCCGCATGTGCATTTTTGTGAAACTTGGCTGCGCTGTCCCCGTTCATCTGTCCGGCTCAATTTGCAGTATTTTGTGTACTTTTTTCCTTTTGCTTGGTGAAAATTGACCTGAAGATAATTCAGTATGGCACTTTTGCACTTTTATTGTATCCATAACTATACATGAACACTGTTGTATTCGCAGATGTTGTTTCCTTGTTGCGTGAGGCATTACCAAAATTGCAATGCTATGACCAAATGCTTTAATTTGTAGTTTTGTGCATTCGTGTCCATCATTCTGTGCAGAAATAATTGTCCTTGACCTCTTGGATGCAGTGTCATATGTGGTTCTATTGCCGAGCACTTGATAGAACGAATGGAAACAGGCAAAAACTGCAGTCCACCGTTATCCTTAAGTACGTGTAACAAGCAAAGGAAACGGATTTTTCAATTTATTATAATGAAATCCATTGAGCAAAAGAGCATTTTTACCAGAAGCTGATCTCGACGTAGTGTTCAGAGAGGACAAACTGAGAGAGCTCCAAAATACGAAAAAGCAAAGTTAAAATCAAAAACACACCAAGGGGGGTGTTTTACATATAAAAATGGGTCGTCAGTGCAGGAGTGCCGTATTTGTTTGTGAATGGCAATTCCGAGAAATTGCTAAGTTTTCGCACAGGAACCAAAAACACCGTTAGATGAGTAGAAAATAAATGAGGTATTTTTTCACAACGTGTAAAAACACAAATAGTCCAGCAGCATAGCAAAACAATTGTTCACTTTTTCATAAAAGCACCAAACTTGCTGTACACCTTAACTGAAGGATTATTAACAATTCAGGACATGGAGCCACTCTAGATTTGACCTGGTCTGGTATTGCGGGTATTTTCAAAATTTACCCACATTTTCTACCCTTGAAGGACGGCAGCAACTACAATCTAGAATTTGAATTCTACGACCGGCCATAACTCCTGAACCGATTGAGCTAGAGAGCCACTGAAAACATCCCTGGGTGCGAAAGACAGTAAGGAATCCAATGAACATGACAAAAATTCACCTTTGTATTTGAAATTTGAGAAAAATCCACATTTGTGTATTTGCCGTACTGATTTTTTGGCAATTTTCAGAGAAAATCAAAATACCCCTTCCCCACATCCCGTTTAGCTTTTTCCGTTTTTGCTCTTGGCTTCATTGACTTCCAGATAACGTTATGGGATCCTGAGAAAGAATTACAGCACGTAACTACTTGATTTGTCTTTTAAAATAATCTAGAAGCAAATCTGAAGCTTTAGAGTCCTTGATTAGCTTAGTAGCCCAAGGGTTTATGGAGTTATGGCCAAAAATAGACCCAGAAACTAGCTCAGCCACCTAGTGGATTTTTTGATTTTCTTCAAGAATATAATTTANTGTCAATATTTCGGCTTAAAATACGGTAGGATGTTGTAAGACACCAACAAACACCTGTTCGGCAACTTTGAGACTGTTCGTGAGTGTTGATTGGCAGAAAAGTAGCTTAAACTGCAAACCTCTCCCAAAATATTTGGATATTGCCCCGTTTGGCCCTCCACCAGAACAAATTTCAATTTTTTTGTCGGAAAGCTGGTCCTTACCGACATTTTTCATTGTCGGAAAGCTGGTCCTTACCGACATTTTTCGTGAAGAAAGTTTATTTCCAACCTTTTTGTTTGAGCTCTAGAGTGTTATGAATGTAATCAACTCATTTTTCTTGCATGGGCGTTTGAAGGATTTTACCTAACATTGTTAGGGGTACCTAACATTTTCCTTAAAAAAAAACTGTATTAACATAATTTCTCGTTTTCATTTTCAAAATACAATTGAGTACGCAGTCCTGTGTTGCAATCTCTCTTAATTGTAAACTATTTATTCTTTGTCCTACGCTGAAATTAGTACTACATTAGTAATACTAAGAACATGATATAAGTGGGGTGGTATTCAACTTTTGCAAAAAAGAAAGCTTTTTGTAAAAACTACACGTAAGTTTGCAGAAAAACAAACTTAGCGCATAGGATTCGGAAGTATAAAAAGATAAAAACTTGATTTGACTTTCTTATCAACGGTCATTCACTCATTAAAATACAGCTCAAAAAATGTACAAAACTAAGTCATTTCGAAAATGTACCTCTAGATAACGGTCGTTTATTTAAGCTTCCCATTGGCCAACGTTGAAAATATTTGCTCACATTATCCAAAATACATAGGAGCTAAATGCCACAAACGCTTAATTGTGAAAAAAATGTTTTACAGGAACTAGACAAAAAATACGCCAGCAGAGACCGCGATAGATAGAGGCACGTACGGTAAAATGCCGGTCATTTTGGAAATTGGTCGCGGAACCTGACTAAGGACCAATCTCGAGGGGTTCCATATCTACAACTGTTTAGAATACCNTGATATACATGTGTACCTATTTTGATGCTTTTATGAAAATGTGAACAATTCGNCAAAAATATCATGAATGGGGCTGGTCTAAAACAGATATTTAGTGCAGACGCAAATTTGTCTCACGTTACACATGTGGTCTAGCCAAGTTTGCACCAGGGCAGGATTTCTGACAAGAGTTCAGTTGATAAGAGGCTTTTCTTGTCAACAAATGCATGGTGGGAATAAAAGCGCAATTTGGTGCAAAAGTTGAATTTGCTTTTGTATTGGTACGTTTTACGAACCCACAAAATTTTTTGCAAATTCCCGAATGTTGTACTCCAGTCGCATGGGTTTCAAGAGATACAGAGCTAATTTTTTCCGAGTTGCCGCTGGATTTCAATCTTGATGTTTTTGAAATAAAGTGCAGAATATAGGTTGTGTGTTGTCAGGAAGATGAACAAACGTCGGTTTTCCTGTGACGTAGAGTCTCATCTCAAAACATCTTCCGATGAGATTGGGGAGGACAGAACACATGACTGTCCCTGTAATCCCCCTTCATTTTTAGATGCCGTAAAAGGCTTCCTATCCAAATGCCCCTTTATCTATGAACGAAAATTGCTATGACGAATCTTTCCTGAATCCCACATATTCGGGCTACTACTGGCTGTTTTCTGAAAGTCCAAGTTGCGCAACAACGAATAGCAACGAGAGGAGCGATGTGCTCGATGTCTTGTTTCAGCAGGATGGCCTGGTCTACGGTCGACCTCACGTGTCGAAAGCCCGCCTGCTGCTGTAAGAGTAATGGGTCGATGATTGGTTCGACACGGCCGTAGATGTGTCTCCAGGGGATTTTAAAGGGGACACACCGCAGAAATATACGAGGTAGGGCCGTAGCTAATTGGGTCCCCCAGTGGCTTTTCTCGGCTTAGTGATCGCAAATGTTAGTGCTCTTCTGCAGATATTTGGAGTTTTGAGTTGGCGTGTGCAGGAAGTGAGTGAAACGCAAAACCAAAATTTGAGACCCGATCCAGCGTCGAGTATCAACTTCTGGAAGATGGAATCCAGACCCGGAGACTTTTCTGGCCTCAGGCGCCTGAGGGCGGCAGCAAGCTCCTCTGGCCTGAAAAGCTCTGAGATACTGTGACCCTCAGGTGTTGAGACCTTCCATAGGTCAGGTAGCTCCATGTTGATAAGCCTAGTAAACTCGTGGCCCCTGGTCCTGTGTGCCCCGTTCTTCACAAGTTGCGAGATGATGGAGTTTTCCGAGTCTGGGCACAGAAGAGAGGAGAGTCCATACCTGCCAGTGAGTTTGTTGATGGTGCTCCATGCCTTGCGGATAGAGTGTGAGAGAAGTCGATGGAATTGACAGCTTCCTCCCATCCCCATTGACGGATTTACTCATAAGTCAAATAGGCCGTGGCTTAGGGCCCTGTTCTTTTGGGGCCCTTCGCAACTTCTTCCTATAACGACTCATTACTAACTTAAAATTTGGGAAACTGTGCAGAGGCATAACTTCACAATTTACTTTGGAGAGAGCGAAAATGCTAACGTCAAGACTGTACAGTAGCAACACGATAAGATTGTTTGTTACGCAATACAAGATTGACAATACTGCATTTCATCGGAGTTTTGCAGCGTCTGGCGGTCTTGTGTGTTAGAACAGGGGTCTCAAACTCAAATTGCTCCGTGGGCCGCATGAGGTCTTACAAGGTAACCCGCAGGCCGTATTATGACGCTGACACAACAATAGCAGTACCTGAACTTAATTTTACATCTTATTTCCTGCGAAAGGTATCATGAATTATAGGCAAATCATTTCTAGCCGTCTCTACGTTCATATTAATCAATTCTAGCCGTTTAAGGAACTTGTTCACTCGCTAGCTGAGCACGTTTAAACACCGGTGAATCCCAACATAGCTTAGGTTTAAATATGGAGGCGCCAAGCTTGTTTCTTACTCCGGGCGCAATCTAACCCATGTACACCCCTTTGTCACACCGTGGATTCTTCTCAAAAATCCTATCTTTGGTGCTTGCACCTGAGTTAATATTCTTTCGGTCGTTACCCAAGATTCATGACCATAGGTAAGGATCAGAACAAAGATCGATTTGAAAACTGAAAGCTTTACGACGTTTGAAAGCTCCTGTTTTGTGGCCACACAGCGATAAAGCTCAAGCAGAACTGCGTCAGCTTTACCAATCCGGGTATCAATCTCCTGGCCTTCCGTCACACGTAAATACCCCTAGGTGCTTGAACGTCTCCACCTGCTGCAGTGTATTGCCGCTCACTTGCAGAAAACACTGCTTTGGGTTTGTAAACACTGCCTTGGCTTTGTAGCTTTGTACAATAGTACCTCGTTTTTTTAGCATTGATTTTCATTCCGGCTCGGTCTCACGCAGCAGAAAACCGATCGAGTGCATGCTGAAGACTGTTGAGAAGATGCTAGCAGTGCCAAACCGTCAGCAAAAAGTAAACGGTTGATCATGCAGCTGCCGACTATGACACCCTCGTCGACTCGGCTGTGACTTTCTATCCAATTCATGTAGACCAGTGATTCTCAACTCCGGTTCTGGGTGCCGCATTCGGGTCCCAAGCACCCTTTGTGCGGCCTTCAGCAGACTTTCAATAAAACGTCTAATATTTTGTGTAACAGACTTCGTTCTGCTGTGAAACAAAACGTGTGAATTAAATTGTGTCAAAAAAATTTAGTGAGGTTCTCCAACAAAATCGTTGGTCTGGATTTGGCTCCCTTCAGGGAAATTTTGAGAACGACTGATGTTAACTATGAAAAGGAGCGGTGGCAGCACACACCCTTGCTGGAGTCCAAAACCAACGGTGAACGGTTGTGATTTAAATCTCCCGACACGAACGCAAACGTTTGAGCAGGAATACAGCGACTTTAGAGCTAGTAACAGACGGCCGTCAACACCACACTCACGCAACACTCCCCAAAGCTTTTCACGTGGAATGCTTTGTCGCATGCTTTGTCGAGGTCGACAAAGCATGTGAAGACGTCTTTAGCATACTCCCAAGATTTCTCAAGTGTTTGGTGGGGTGTGAAATGTGATCTGTATTGCTACAGCCGGGACGAAAACCACACTGGGTATCATTCAGGTTTGATTCAATTATTTCGCGGCGTCTTTTTTCAAGGCACTTGGCAACGTAAATGCTGATTATTTGAAAATTCTCAAAACGCATCGCGGTTTCCAAAAAACGCCCTCGCAGGCCGCGTGTTTGAGTGCCCTGTGTTAGAATCTGATTTTACGGCCGTTCTAAATTGCGAAAAATGTATTGAGAACTTCGCTTTCCTGAAAGCACAAAAAAAAAACTTTGTGATACGGATAGACTGCGAGCTGTTGGATATGTTGGTGGCAAATATTTGGTATCAGTTGATGCAAATATTTATGTATTTGCCCTTTTTTTCATGGATATAATTGCTTGTGCTAATGGGGGCTACCTGTGGGTAACGGTTTCAAATTGCTTACAGGAAGACTTGGCTCAGTGGTGCAGCCAGACATTTTGATCGGGGTGATCAAAAACAGGGACACCTCACTTTGCTCATGAATTTAAGAAAACATTCATAAGTGACGTCATTTTGCTACAATGGCCCACGTGTCAACTTGGCCACGCTCCTGTATTACAGTATAGCTTGTTGTTCTGCATAGTTTTTTATAGCAGCAGCAAAGGTGGAGTTTTAAAGCTTTATGAAATTTCGTTATTTAATTTGTCAGTTTTGGGTTTCACTTGTCAAAGTTGTAGCAGTAAATCATTTAGTCACTTCTGAAATAAAGGTGTTTATACGTACAGGTAATCAGATCAACAACTAAACGATATTTTCGAGGGCGGCAACACGGTCCCGCATGAAAATGTAAATATCCGAAAAATAAACCTACAAAAAACGCTAGAAATCACGGGAATTTATCGAATAAAACTCCTGAACTACAAGAAAAGAGCTATTAATTCCAAGAAAACATCGCTTTTCTCATTTGTTGTTGAGAATAATTCAGGAAAGGCTTAAATTTCTGTTGGATATCTAAGCCAAGGCAATCTTAGAACCAACATCAGCACCAGAGAGGAAAATTTTCAGTGGGAACTACAAGTAAGAGAGGCAAAATTTCACGTTTTAAGACAAGCGAACAAATAGGTCACACCTGCATAGGGTTCTAAACAATAAGATGGGCCAGGGTTCCTTACTCTCTAAATCCGTCCCTGCCCATCGCTCCTGTGTCTTCGGTTCTAGCCGAAAACGTAGAGAAGCGGCTCTATCAGAGTCAGTCCCCGCTGGCGCTCAGATGAAGAAGCGATTGAGGGTCTCGCAGGTTTGTCCCAACATGGCACATAGCTCTTGCGACGGCCACTTGGGACACACTGTTTGGCCATGGATAACAGGCTCTCGCAAAATTCTTAGCACGCCTTCTCGATGTTTGTTGTGCCTGGAGGTGGCAATCTCTCAACGGATTCATATGTAAGAAGGCAAAAGCGCTTCCAGGCAGCCTTGCGGAAGATCCAACGCTTCACCGAATCGCTATGGGCATGAACCTTGAGTCTCGGTGGCGTTATGAAGGAGGGCCGGTGTTGTGACCACGGGAACTTTCCTAGAAAATGTCTGTCCGGCAGTCGGCTGTCCTGGCCGAAACTCGCGAAGGCCAGGTCTGGGTTGGTGCCGACGTTCCATGAGAGGAGAAACTGGCTGTTTCCTTTGGGTTATACAACAGTCCAAGGTTGTTGGATGTTGCCCAGGAATCCAGGCTCTCTCCGTCAGGGAGTGTTTTGCTGTTGCTCCCCGTTGACATGTTGGCATTTGAAGTCGTCCACATACAGACTGGGGTGTGGGGACGTCGGGATCGCATTAGGCGCAAGTCGCGAGCGTGGAAGTTTGTAGACGATGATCTTGTATCCTGCGACGTCTACGCAAAGCCACTCAGTCTCTGATTGTTCTGGAGACTGATCAACCAGTGACCATTCCAACCGCTCGTGAACAAACGTGGCAAGAGTGTGCTTCCTGTTCATGACTGACGCAGCTAGCGAGAAGTTGTGAATCACTAGCTTGTCTGCAGTTGTGCAGTGGGTCTCCTGTAAGACGTTGATGAAAGCCTTGTTCCTATAGGCTAGCTGCTCAATAACGCTGATCTTCTTTTCAGTGAGCCCCGCGGAGTTCAGCTGGAGTATGCTGGGTTCGTGGGTCATCTTCGGCAGCATACTGCTGCCACGCCTTGCGCCAGGCGTTTCCTTATCAAGACCACGCTAAACACATCTACACGCCGGTAGCAGTGGTTGCTCCCGTAGTGACAGGTTTGGTTGACATTTCGAGCAATAGCGTACATGGAGGACCACGTGAAGGCATCTGTCATCCTTCACGGATGGGCATCGGAAGGATCTTTTTCAGGGGGGACAGTAGGAGATTTTCCCAAATTTTTTCCAGGGGGGGCCAAAAGTGGTGAAATTTGTTTTTTATCCCTCGAAATTGAAAAAACAACCTTTTGTTGCTAATAATTTCGAAATCCAGGGGGCCAAGGCCCCCCTGCCTCCCCGTTCCGACGCCCATGCCTCCACGGCTTTCAAGAGCCTGTAGATTCGAGCACGCTATGACGATGACTTCCGTTTCACAAGGTTACAAACAAATGTTGTGCTGCGTACATTTCTTTTACGGAAACTGTTGAAAAGATCACCACACTCAAATCTATTTAAAAAAAAGCTGGAGATGCTTGCTCAGTATAGGAATAATATATATTCAGTAAACATAATAGTGTCTGAATCATTGCTCTGTAAGGATTGCTTTCAATAGATACCAAATTGGAAACAGTTATTCTCTTTTATATTCGCTTTAACACGACAATGCGGAGGTGTTATGGGCTACGCATGCAGTCGGCATTCTTGAAATTGCTGCCATTTCTACGCGGTTTACTTGCAACAGTCTGTCCTTATGAACAAAGCCACGTCGTTGCCGATCAATTCTTGACGACCCTAAAGTGAATTGTAACTTTGGATTCAAACAAAAATTAGCTAGACGTATGCACAGTAGGCTTTGTTCAAGCACAGTCGTTCCCGAAGATCGGTCAAACAAACGTAGTAGAATCGAGAGAAAATCCAAACCGCGAGCATTGTTAACTTCTCTGAAAAGCAAACAAACAGAAGACAATTCGATCTGCACCGGTTTAAGTGGCGTTTGAAAACACCACCAGCGCTGCGCTGGCGTTGTTGACAGAGGTCTTTTACAAAGTAGCCAGGAGCATCATCTTGCCCTGAGCGAGGAACGACAAACTGGTCCTATTTGTGGTGAACAAATTTTTTTAACTATAGCAAAGCTGTCAATTTTTGAAGGTGTGAGGGCACGTTGCATTGCAGTCCCTGGAAAAGTAAATTCATTCCCGAAACCATTCTGCTGATTGTTTTCCAATTATTATTTGCGAAGCATTTTAACAAATCATCATCAAAATTCATTCTACAGTCTGAAAGATTAAAGATTATGGCGGAGAGAAGGAAAACGAAGTGACAGCCGATGATGACTACCAAAGCTTCGTACTGTAGTTGTTCATAGATAAAAATAGGCTCAGTCATTTCCTTATCTTGGATTAACAGGATTACACTATTAGCGTTATTGTACTGCTTACCTTAGATTACATTGTTTTGAATAATTTGTTGTGCTTTCATTTAGTAATAATCACCTGCAGGTTTCATAAAAAAATAAAAAAACAATTTCATTTCATATTTTCCTGATTTTTAGAGGGGTTCGTGCAAATCTATAAAAATGCCCAGGAGAAACACACGGAGAAATTGTTGGGAACTCATACATTAGGCAATCGAGTTACAAAGTGAATATTGATCACTTGGTGTAAATGCTCACGTTATGTCAAACAGGCGAATCCCATAGAGCCAAAAGCTTTTTAATGAATTGATGTTCAGTATTGGTTGAGCCAGTCTACGAACACGGGGGTCAGCAAAAATTTTTCCAGGTGGGGTGCAAGGTCGATGTTCTGCTAATCCTTGCCATATTGACGATGAAATGCAAATGTCCGTTCATGAAACGTTTTACCCTTTCTGCACGACTACACCACAAAGAAAATACCACATGTTACAACAACAGTCACAAAAAATACGCTTTCATGACAGCCACAGTCAGTTACGATAATTTTCACGATAGGCTATCCGCAGATTTTCAAAGCAGGGTACTAATTTTCACAGAAGTACTGCCATAGTCTTTAGCGAAACCACAAATTATAACCCTTTCTTACCTGGGAAGACTTATCAGCGTCACTTAGCAACCAGAACTGCCAACGTCTGGGATCTTGTCCAAAGCGATCAATCAACCTTGCAATAAACCCTTGCTTGTATTTGTTGATTTTTTACGAGGACCCCTCAAGCCGGACAAGTAGATTATGTTGTCACGACTATCGGACAACTTACTAAAGGTAGAATACCATGCAAGCTTCAAACATTTGAACAATGACTTATGAAAAGTCGCCACCTCAAGTGTAGCGTTGCAGTCAGTACTCACTCAGATGTCAGAAATAAACCTTTTGAGAAGTATTCACACAAGCCTGCATAGACGTATTCTAACAAGCAATGGCGTATGTATGCCGAGTGGCGCCCATGTCAAAATGTGCGGCCTTTCATAATAATTTAAATATTAGATATAGGCAAATTTTACAAAAGATAAACCGCCAAGAAAACAAATGTTTTAAAACGGAAAATATTTCAGTTAATTTTTGCTTTAAACTTTTCAGCAAATAAAATGCAAATTATTCATAAGGACTACAGCACACTTCTACACACATTTATTTTTATTATGAAGAAAGCTGGCAATAACCCAAGACATCCAAACACTATGTAGATCTCCGATGAAAAGCAGTACTGTCATTTTTATATTGCGTAGCAAACAATATTATCGTATTGTTATTGCACTGCTAAAAGTCTAAACGTTTGCATCTCCGCTCGTTTCAAAGTAAATTGTGAACTTATGCGTCTGCGCAGTTTCGCAAATTTTAAGTTATGGCGAGTAGTCATAGGAAGGAGTTGCACGGGGCCCTAGGCCATGGCCTATGCGTAAATCCGCCACTGGTCAGAACCTTTTCACAAGGCTTTGGACATCGAAAAGAAAGTCAAATTTGGATAAAAAAAGCTACCTCTGAACAAGACTAACAAATCTCTTTCTTGAGTTGACATATTTTGTTCAGCTGGCACGGTGACGATACTAACCGCTAATTTTTAGAGGACTAACTAATGTTCTCCACCTTAGTCTCAGGATCGGGGTATTTTATTCAGCGTATTTACTGGACACTAGATGCCATCGAATAAGTTTCGTGAAGTCGGAGTGGGCGGCAATAGTTCAAGTAATTTGTAAATCTGCAGGACCTCAACAGCAGTTATTTGCGTAACAGTCAGATTCTCACAGTCACGGACTTAAAATCGTCTCATCCAGATTCTGATTGATATCTTCTTGTCTGAAATGCAGCAGTACGGACTGACTTATCTTTTCTTATAGCGTGAGAAGGATGAGGCCTCGTAGATATGGTATGCGAGCGTTCTTGTTCTGTCACAATTTCTGACCGTGGTGTTATGTCACAATACCACACTTTGTCAAAAGGCTTGGTGGTGTTGCGATCGGAAAGCCCGAGCGGCAAGTGCTTCACACTGTGGCAGTAAGCAACAATAGAGATCACCCGACGAGATCACTCTCGTCGTCACCAAAAGGAAGTGCAATCAACTATTCACCAGATTCACAGGCATTGTCAGAGGTCACTAACCAAGATCACTCTATAGGGATTACTCTGTTATTGCTTGTTCGCACCACAGACATACGGGTACTGTTCTTCGCGCACATCCCGTTCGTGGTGAATCACACATTCAACGCAACGCCAAACGCGATGTTGCAACAGTGGTCCTGGCACTACGCGCCATCGTACTATCAGCGTTTCACCGTCTCGCTGGATTACCTGCCAAGTGTCTGCGTTCAACAGTATCAAGCGGCAAATCGCTTTCCATCATTATTTTAAGTAAACCTTTGAAGATATATTGCGTGTTATTGTTACGTAATAAAGAGCAATCGTAAAACAATCCGCTCAAAAGTTTCGCAACCTGCCTCTGCAGGAAAAAGAGCGGACATAAGTGAACTGCAATCTCATCACTGCATGAAACCAGAATAGTGAACCTGGCCCTTGTGGAGTGTGAGTATCATACCGGCAATTAAAATCAGTGCAAGAATTAAATCAATTAATCGGAATAAAGCTTCTGACGTCAGGTTTTCTATAAATGTTTTATTCTTAATGCCAATTTGCAGGGAGGGGGAAATGCCCGCTTTGCTTCCTCCCTGCGGACGCCCATGTCTGCAAATTCAATCGCAACTGTTGCTACCTACTGTCTTTTTAACAACAAAAACACAACTTCTTGGTGGCGCTGTTTACCAACTCCGAAAGTTGGCAGTTGAGACAACCGAACTGCCCGCTGTGGGTATTTGACGTCAAATCATTCAATCGGAATTATTTTGTGTCTCTCAAAAACGCTCACGCTGATCTTCGCAATTATATTTGCAACAAATAAGTGAAAAATTGTGTGGGAAAACCTATGGCAATTATAAATTAAGATTCCTTCTGAGGATGTCTAATACCAGACGAATGCAACTAAATATACATAAAACCTTTGGTGGGTGTTTGTTAAGAGGCTTTCATGATGTTTGACAAAAAGTCGTATATATGGCGTGTTGGAAACGAAAGATGATTTGTGATGCAACTTTTTCTAAATTCATTGGTAGATAATAGCGAATAGTAGTGTCGGGCAAACATAGTTTGTTTGCTTTGGTGCTGTTGCCTTCGCAAATGTTGTATATGGTTCCCATCTCACCTTCTTCAATATCAGATTTGGCGTGCTTGACATTGGTGAACAATACTCTTTGCATGGTTCCATATTGAACATGCAAACGAGGAAGATAAATTTGCGATACAACGTAATACTTGTTTATTTTATGTAGTACTACTTTGCGACGGAGCTGCAAAAAGAAATGTCTTTGATCAGGAGTGCAAATTTATAATTTCAAGCTGCAGTTTATGCAAGAAAAGCCAAATTTTTAAATCTTATAAGCAGGCCCGTAACCAGCTTGGGACACCAGAGGGGACGACGAGTTGTCTGAGGGGTGTGGTGACGGCGGTCTGGAACCATTTAGTAGCGGTTATGGGCCCAAAGAAGGAAAAGACGATGGTGGAGACTCAAGGAATTTAGTACTTGTGTACTCTAGGACCAAACGTCGTGCAATTGATGATCTTTTTTTTTCGTCGACTTGCATAAAATCGAACGGAAAACAAACAGAAAGGCTTGAGGCGCCTCGAAAAATGAAGAAATAATAACGCTGGCTCTCACACATACATGCATTCATTGACTCTCACCTTATTATTATTATATATGGTGTTTTGTTAATGGCGCTTTATAACTACAGTGGTCCTGTGGCGCCACGACTGAGTTGATACAATGTCTGCTTTCATTTGACTTGTTTTTTGTTTTGTGTTCTGGAAGTGTTCCCTGCAGCTCTTCGGCAGACGTGTGTCTGGTAAGAAGGTTACAGTACCTAGAAAATGCGTGTTTAACAGCCTTGTTCTGGAATACTAGCTACTTAATCACTTGGAAACTTCACAAGGAAAAATTGGTTGGCGTTTACGCGTTCATTGCTAATGTTGCAACCTCTCCGGCGGTGTTGCGTTGATTGTGTGATTCACCACGAACGGGATGTGCGTGAAGAATAACACCATAATATATGAAGCGCGAGCAAACAATAGTAAGAGAGATTGCGAACATGATCTCTATTGTTGCTTGCTGCCAAAGTGCGAAGCTTTGCGCACATGCCGTTCGGGATTTCCAATCGCATCACTAACCAGAAAGTGAGCTGCGCCCAAACAATCTTGTGCGAAATGCTATTTTTCTCTGACTCGTCTTGGAAATGTAAAAATAGCTTTTATTTGCAATTTTTTCTCATGCTCTTAGATAGTTTTTCACGACGTTTTATGGTGACCGATAAAAACATAGGAGGGAGCACATAAAAACTTTCTGATGCTAATGGGCTTGCTTGAATTTGTTTTCGCCTGCACTAAACTTGGAAACGAATGTGCACAATAAATTGAGCGAGCTCCTGCTTGCATAAAATAATTAGCTCACGGGCTCCAACCGGTGTCATTTGATTACATTACGTGAAACATTAGCGTTTTCTTAAAGTTTTATTTTATGAACGCCTCGGTGTCTTTCATCCATCCTTATACAGCATTTGTATCACTCTTTTACAATTCCTTTATGTTGTTACAATGTTGTTTTAGCATTTGTGTGAATTTTACAAAGCGAAATGATTATTTTACCTCTGCTTTCTTCTTTTTCACTCACTAATGCCCCATTGTTAAACTTCCGACGCAGTTACCGTCTCTAAACAAAGCTTGTCAACCAAAGTCATTTGCACGGATCTTCTGTTTACAACCAAAACTCTTGTCCAATTAGAACAATAAATTACAGATCCTTACCTCCAATAAATAGTTTGAGGCTCACTAGAGTTTAGGCAAAAGCTTTAGAAAAAGTTCATGCCTTAATCATAAAATCAGCTGATCTCATTTTTCATTATATTTTTCTGTTACCGCTTATGCTTTAACACGGAGCCGAATGGAGTTTTCTATCGGTTGGTCTCTCAAACGTTCAGGTGACTTGCTGACAAACACCCCGTATTTTTGCCAATGAGTATATTGGGTTTTGCTATTAAATTCCAGACAATTTAGGTTTACATCAGTACCTCAAGAACAAAATTTTCCTGGAAAATATGTCGATATGGTTAGGATTTTCCCGGGTACCTGATGCTTGTCATATAGGCTGTGTATCTCAAAAACAAGTACTATATGCAAACAATGTGGGCGATGAGGTATCACCTAAGGCTCTGGAGAGTTATGTTAGCATAGCAAAAGGCGATTAAAAGGAATAACGAAAAGACTTCAATTCAGCGTTAGTTCGATAAGAAAACATTTTGTACAACGGGTTCATTGAACATAAGACTTCTATTGCCCTTACGCACATAGCGGATCAAAACTTACTAAAAAACTCAATCCGGGTGTTTCAAAAAAGCCTAAAAACTTGCAAAAATGTAGACCACACTTCTTCGTTGAAACCAGATCATGCCTACGCGTAAGTCTCTTTTCTGATAGAGACAAACACTTTGTTTTCCTTTACAAATGCTTAAGCAAACGTCGCGTTGTTTTTTCAAACTTTTTGTACTTATAACTAATTCAGCGAAGAAACGAATCATTTCAGTTAAACCCATTATATGTTCCCGCATTTCTATTATGCGCGAGAAAGTTTTGTTGAGTAATTGAGCAGAGTTTGTAAGGCAACTGCCACTTACCAACAGTAGGCTTGACTTGACGATTTCTGGTAAGCCCGAGTTTTTGCAAACGTGGTTTTGACCTCGTAACCGTAATGTAGGGAATTAGCCTGTTTACTTTGCAATAAAACTTGTCGTGGTTGATCAGATGCTTGCGTTCACGACTAGGAAAAAAGCGAACCTGGCGATTGAAAAGACAAATTTCTTAAGAACGTGTTCACTGTTCATGCNTCTAGCGNCAAGTGAGATTGGTTTTCCCGTCACGAATGGTAGCATGGGTGTGTAGGAAATTGTTTGCAGTTGGGAAATCACTTACAAGAAACATTTCCGTAACAACAGGGATATAGAAATTCACAAATTTTTACTGCATTCACGGTATTTTTTCCTAATGGTATCTTGCACTGTTTCAAGAAAAACCTGGTGAGCGCTGTGAATACGACTTTTATTTTTGCTAACGTGGCTACATCAAACTAATTTAAGAAAAGGAAAGACCATGTTTAGAAGTGCAGGTGCACAAGAAAATACCATTTAGGAATGAATTTTCCATAAAAATAGCAAATAAACTGATGAGTTCCATCAGTAATATATATTCCATCAAGTTCAACGAGTGATATACTGTCCTTGGTTTCTGTTGATGAAGTCGCTAGTCTCCTTGCAGGTACGCGCAAACGCGGTTACGTTAACAGGTTGCTCAGTTGCAACCATACTGCAACTGCACAACACATCAACCCAAGTACGGACGAGTTGCATCAGAACTGAAATTGGAAAGGTCACACGGACGTTCTATGTCTCACAGGCCTTTGTCACACGCATCTCGTTCTCAACTAGCTGTTGACATGGCAACGCCTAAGGTGAATGACACCAACACGCATCGCACAGTTATGCGTTCTTAGTCAAAAAAACTTTGAAAAAATTTGCTTTGTTTTTGTGCCTTAAGGGATAAATGGCTGCTGGAAAATCAGACAAGGAGATTTTAACACTGTATCTCATTTTAAGAAATTAGTGGTATGCGCTTCGTCAAAGAATCAGTAAACCCTAATACATTTCGGGAATTGTTTCACTCAGATCGTTCCCGTGCTGTAAATGTAAACGTTGCTAAGCACAGTTGTCGGTTTCGAAGAGGGCAACGCCGTTTCTTCAACTTCCGCTAAACCCGAGTTGGCGTTGATATCGACTTAATTCGATATTTTAGAATTCAACTCTGAAGTATACGGAGCAAAATATGTTTTTCCATTGTAGCATCTCAATAAATCCCACGCTGTTGTCCGTAGGAATGAATGAAGTAATGTTCCAATTGGACTGTCCTATGGGATGGACCAGTAAACTTTAAATTTGCGAATCGTAAGTTATTTTTTACCTCATATAGCATGAGGGATTTTCTTAGTTGAATGTTATGACTATATGTTCACAGTGCAATAATTATTAGACGTAGAGGCTCAGTGCCATGACGAATTGTCTAGGTTTTACAACTAAACTAAAAACAATTTCGCACGCAAGGGGGGTGTCTAGGTTTTACAACTAAACACAAAACTTCGCACGCAAACCTTTATGACGAATTTCAAAATATGTGTTCAGATTTTTGTAAAACGTCCCGGTCTCGGTTGGATTACTATTAAATATTTATCGAGTAGCCATTCAACATGCTGCGCAAAACGGGTTGTAGGTGTGTTTACACAATCAAAGTTATTGACCCAGTAACAGCTGCTATGCAGCCTTGAAACAACTTGTTAGGCAACACATTGGTAAATCACAGAATCTGCTCGTTAAAACATTAACCTGACTGTAGTAAGCCCGGTTAAATATTGCAAACAAATCAAGAATGAGTCGTCACGATGGCCGTTTGGCTGTATGAGTGGTTTCATCAGACAAATTAAAACCTCTGAAAAAACTTTTGAAAATGTTCGTTTGAAAAATAGTTTGATCAAAGTACAGGGCAAAACCGAAGTGAGCAACATTGAAAAGTTTCGTTATCACCTGCCTAAGAAAGCTAAACGACACGGACACATTATATTTGGGCACAGGGGTAGTTCAGCTCTATATCGCACCGAAGTTGTGGCCAGCAGTTACAAACGTTCCCGAGGCTAAAAGAACATTGGTGCGGGTGCATCATGTCGCAAGCAAGTGTTTGATTTCGCTGGGTGCGGTTTTCTGTTGTTGCGTTGCACGCAAAACCATAAAGGGCTAGTTGGTGACAGACCCAAGAGGGCATCACAGAGTCGTGAATGTTGGTATGCTGGATGCACTTCTTCTATGAGCAACAAATGCTACCCTGCTCTCGCAGATTCATCTTAGGCAATATGTTATCAAATGCACCACTTGTTTGGAATGCAGATACATGGTGCAAATGAATTCAATGTGATCTGTCTTTTGAAATAACTGCATTTTTTTCAGTAAAGTGAAATAGGCACGAGATGATTATAAAACAGATGTCGCTCTTGAGGCTGATTGAAATAACGACGTTTCTTCTGGCACTTCTCACTTTCGTTGAAATGTTGGATACAAACAGCATATAAAAATTTTTGGATCCTTTCCACGTAGTCGTTTTAAGACTCAACACTTCGGTCGTAAACTAAAGGTTTTGACTTTGACGCACCAGACATACTTGTAAGGTGGTTTTAGCCAAAGACAAGTTTTTCAGGCAATAATTGGATGATTGCTGCACATCGAAACATGGCATTGAGTGTTCAGTACAGCATGTTATTTGAGCATGATGCTGTGTAGCTACGAAGGGATAAGTGGGCCGTGGGATGTAAAAGCGTGTGTCTTGTGACTGATGTTGACCATGCCAAAAAGTTAATTGAAATTGCAGTTCAATACGACAAGCCCAATACTCCAAGTGTCAGCATTTCTACCAAAGACAATCGATTTAGACATTAAAAACTTTAGTGTTTGTGTCTGTTATTTAAGTTGCTTACGCTTGTGTGCAAATAGCATTGCGGTGAACTCTGTAAGCTTTCCCCAATGATCCACACCATATGGCAACTTCCACCTCTTTCTAACAAAAGCGTCGACTTACGTTGCCTCAAGATGGCCTCTGCTTGTTTGTTTCAAGAGTGATTTCAAGTGCGAAGGAGTTTAATTTCCGCTGAAAAACATTTGTTGTTTACCAACAAAAAGGAATTTTAGAAGTTTGAAGTTTGTTTCACGCAGTCGTTTCACAGTAACAAGCACAATAAAGCTTTGAAGCTTACGCACACAAACGCGGGTATTTCAGTTCGGCTTGGATCTGGTTATTCGATAGTATTAAGTAAATATTAATTTGTGTAGACCAACAGGGAGTCATTCAGAAATACCCTAGAGCAGGGCTTCTCACACTTTTTTCTTCTGCGGCCCCATTTTCAAAAAGTTATTTTCTAGGCGACCCTTGATGGATAGTCTAGATGTCAATGATACATGCAAACGTACCATTAGTTTACAAAAACATTTATCTGGTTTGTCAAGCCGATTTCTTTCGCGACCCCAAATGGGGTTGCGACCCATAGTTTGAGAAGCCCTGCCCTTGAGAACTGCTTCATCACTGAGTAAGTGGCAGCAGGTTGTTTGCATGCCAGTTTACTACCGATACTTTTTCTAAGTATAAAATTCACTTGATTATTGAGGAAACAACTCTTTCCTATTCAGCCGCAACTGACTGTATTACTGCACCGTGGGATGCGTCTGCAATCTTTGTCAAGGATTTTCCAAAGCTTTTTATTCTCTTCCACAGAACAAAAAAGTGTTGATGGTGAATTGAACAGGCTTTAGTTGGATAATCAACTTGTCAAAGTTCTGTGTGATCATTTTGTTTCTTCTGCAGCGAGCAGCAAAACTTTGATGATCAGTTCATCACATTCGTTATTGTTACAATGTTGCTGACAGCTTGTATCGATGGACATGTCCGCTGCCTGGGAAGTAACTTCGCAATGGTGTATGTGGGGAATATCTTGGTATCCATTGACAAGAGGTTTATGAATTAGATTTTGCTTTTATGGTAGCAGTGAGGGTAGTTGTTGCCTCACAGTAAGCGAGCGACTATTTGGGAATCTCCTCTCAGCTTTGGGCGTACATACGCAGACGCGATAACACAAACGGGAAAACCAGCAAACACGCTGAGTTATAGCATGGAACTGTTTTCTTTCACCTAGCGTTTCTCGTATGTTGTTATTGGCCAGGAGTACTATTCGACTGGCCACCAAAACAAATGAGCCAAGCGGGCGTTGCTAAGAAGTGCTTGTCTCTTCAAAAATTTTATCAAGGCAATGCGTGGGAAACTTGCAATTCTGCAAAAGCTCCTATTACCGCAAAACCTATGCGACCAGTTTGTCTTGGTCAAAGCGGCGAGCATATCATAACATTGCGTCGCACATTGTGGGCTTACTCAAGCGGAACGAACCACGATTGTTTGGATGACATCACTCGTCGTGGAAAGTTTTTTGAAGTTCTCTGCTGTGCAATGCGCCAGAGTTCCTCTTTGGTCAGTCACAACAACGGGAAGCACATGACCTGCACTCCCTTTTTACAGTGTTATGATTGGTTTCCTTATATGAAAGACTGAAAATCCTTGGAGGTTGGGTTTCCCACAGGCACAAAACACGTTACGTCGGGTATCGGTTGGAATAGCAGGGAATGTCTGTTTAGCCGCAGTGAAACTTTTCCCAGCCGTTTATAATTATCGGCAGTAGTTGCGTTTAGTATTGGTTTCAGTACTTGAGCACCGTATCGAAATTGTGTCATTACGTTGTGAACAAACACAATTAGCTGCGTTTCTGTGGCGGGCGATACAACATACGGGTATGAAGGCACCAACGCGTCATTGGAAGACGTAAATTGCGGTCAATTTCTGCCATGTAAAAAAATTTGTTACATTAAAGAAAATACTCTAAAAAAATTTTTGCACAAAAACAATTTTGGTAAAATCAAAAAAGCTTTTTTTCAAAATTTTTTTTTCCAAGACAACAAAGTCAATGATGATATTCTTTTCTTTACCGCGACCAACTCCGCCATTGAAGTGTTTCCCAGTAGAAACTTGCGAATAAACCATGTTGTAAATTTTTAGTTTGCACATTCGTTTTTGTCATAGTTTTTATCCAATCAACCATATTTAACCTTGTTTCTTCTATGGTATATTTCTTTGCATTTTCTCAACGATGTCTAAGGTCTTTTATAGTAATCAAGTAACTTTGCCTAATCTATCAAGTTCTAGAAAATGTGAAGCAATCCTCTAGCTTCTACTCACATCAGAGTTGTCTAGTACTGCAACTGACATTTATAACCTCTACTTCTGCGAACACGCATTTTTGATGCATGTTAGGAATCTCACAGAGCTGTACAAAAAGGTCTGCTACAAGGGTCATTACAAGCATGCCTGTATTCAAGTAACTTCACTTCACAGATGAAACAATCAAGGAATCTATCGCAAATTTTAATAGAAAAAGATTTCACGTAACACTACACATCGTCACTCCTTACATCTTATTCAAACAAAAACCCTTGATGACCTTTCCTGCTGATGTTCGTGGTCTGGTGATTTCTTTTATTACAAAAAAAATTACGTGACGTGTGCAGACCACCATAGATGTGTGTTTTTGACCGACGATTTCATTCTGCATTCAGTCAAACGACACAAGTGCTACCGCCGTATGAAAAGCAGATTAGCTGCGGTAATAATGAAGCTTCATTTGATGCATATGCCACTGAAGCAAGATGAGTACGGTTATTCTAAGGACTTTTGAGGGAATATGGAAAACCTTCCGTCTTCATTGCGCTCGATCATAAAAATGTGAGCTTGTAATTGGACAGCTAGTGAGGATAGCAAAAATTTTATGATGATTTCGATCGTTTTGGCATTACCATGACATTACACGTCATTTCCACCAATGTAAAAAATATTGACGATTTGATTCTGCACTGCCAATCTGTTTCTTTTGGCATATTGTTATGAAAAAAATACTCTGGGTAACGTTGAGGGTTAAAATGAATAATTGTAAACAGAGTACGTTTTTCTGATTTTTGTGCGTTTGAAGTGGAATTGAAGCATTTTATGCACTTTCAGGAACAATTTTTAAATTCAACACAATCGTTTCCGATGGCGACATCACGCTATAAATGCACCGAACATTTTTTTCAACTTGCAATTCCCGGAATGCAATGCATTTGTCATTTTACCCTCGGAGAGTGTTTGTCAAAGGCTTTGAGTTTGTTTTCTCGGAGACAATGAACTTTGCCTTCAGCTACGTCAAACAGAGTAACTTTGATATATGTTAGTTAGAACATTGTACAGTTGTGTGACAAGGCATGCTTTAGATAGCGCATTCAAGATAAACTGACGTTGGCACGAGATGAACTATACTGACACCTCTCGAAAGATGAAAATATGTTCCGCGAAAGATGAGTCAATCATGCCAGTGACTTTTGCGGCCATCGTGAGTCTTCACACTACGCATCTATTGGTTGAAACTGCCATAGGTTTTGAAGCAAGGTCTACTCTGTGCAGGCTGTACAGAGAAGCAGATTTTTGTTTTGTCGCACCAATTCGACAGCGGTAAACATTTCGAGCAAAATGATTGCCGAAAAAAGTGTGCCGCACGTATGCGCGTTTGCAAAACGAATCTCACTTTAAAAATCAAGCGCTAAGTCTTGGTCATTGGTTTTACGCTCACTTCGACTGGCTCTTTTTGCAAGAATCAGTATATTTAAGGGCTTTCGAAATCCATCACTCGCTGAAATCGTTGTGTCCTGCGGATAGTTTGCATTCGAGACGAAAAACACATTCATGGAGCGAAGGTGACTCCGAGTCAAAGGAACAACTCAACCAATCCCCGNCTATTTTGTAGGATGGAATGTGATTCCAGTGCCGAAATTCCTTCCTTTTGTAATGGCCTGCCAGCGAAAAATCGTTCAGTTGTTTACTTTTGAGATGGCAAAGTCGGATAAAAACTTTGCGCTTTGTTAAAGCGTTCGCAATCCATTGTTGCAGTCTCAATCTATTGTTACGCTAGTCTGTGCGAGAACTTTCGAAGCATCATGCGTTTGCACAAGTAATCGGAACACATCAGTCAAGCCAAGGTCTTTTCAGCTTTTCCATGCAACCTAAAAATAGCAACAAGTTCCCCTTCACCGTCCCGCGGTTTTTGCCCTCACGGTAAGAAAAAGTAATCACATCTCCACAATCCATCAATTATCGTCTACAGAAATAGACTAAACATATACAATTTAGCCAGCAGTTCGAAATTGACATGGTCGAAACAGGCAACTGCTTTCATGCTGTAGCGAGCTAAAGTTGCTCGAAGCGGAAAAAATACCGCGCACGTTTTTACCCACGACTGATCAAGTACGTCAAAAAACATGGTAGCTGAGGTTGATCTTTTCCGCAGCTGCTTGTGCAAGACAATAACGAAAGCGGAACTGGAGATTTGCTAAAACTCTGCAATCATTGCGAAATCACTTAAAACCATTTCCGCGAAACTTAAGCAAATGCACCAGTGACAAATTAATGTCTTTTTTCCACTGCTTTGGATAATTTACTAAGCTTTCTTTTTCTGGAAACCATTGTTTTCGTGAAACTTGTGTGTCAGTTTTATGACTGCATATAAATGCAGTTGTACAAACAAATCTAGTCCATTCATCAAATATTGGAAACGCAGCAACGATTGTATACAGGTTAATTATACAGCTTTCCCGAAAAAATGCGTGTCAATTCTGCTTATTACTCCAGAAGTAGGTGCGAAGAGCAGCATTGATAAATCATGGAAATCGGGTTATGTCAAACAGGTTGCTTATATGAGGTCAAGAGAATGATTTCATCAGATATAGGATTAAATTCCCATACCAGTGATACTTGGTTCTGGTACTGCTTTCCGTTCCCTGTAAAATTTAAGCACTTAAACTTAACCGAGAATGTGTAAGCATCTTTTTCATCAGAATAACAATTAACAATTGTTTTTTCATGACGTTTTTTGTCCACTCGCGCAAAAGCATCTTCAGTAGTTCAGTTGAAAGGTGTGATCTTTGTTGTTTATGGGATGCCGATACAGCGCACATCGCCTATCTAAATAAAAAGGGTGTGTGGTCGATCCCCAACTAGAAAAACTATATCCTTCAATAAGATATTCTGAACAAATTTTGCAAACATAATTGATAAGTTCATCCCATCACGACTCAGTATTCATCGGCTTTGCCGTACGTTGAGATGAAATGCCATGACTCTCATCCAACTATAAATGTTTTTAATGTGAACGTTGTACATCAGGGTATCTGTTTCATTAAAATTTCAACATTACTACACGTGTATTCATTGGCGATCGTAAATCTCCGTTTTGCGTACATTTGATCAGAAACCAAGGTGGAAAGAGATTGTGGCAGTGTTTTTCAAATCAGGGACAGAGCAACTTGGAAAGATCTTTCTTATTTCGAAAAGGCCCGCTGCGAAAATTAAGATATTGAGCTACGAAATAGTCTCCACAAAGGTGAAAGGTTTGAATCCATCAACAAATTTTTTAAATAAGAGGAAATCGATTTCACGTAACACCACGTATCTTAAGTCCTGAAATCTGCAAGCAATGCTTAACGGATCAAATGTTGAAGTGCTAAAGCTAGAGCAGAAAGCAAGCAGACTCGAGACTAAAACGATTAAATAAAAACACAATCTGCGGCAAGTACAAACGGGAAAAGGCGCCGTTCTCAAATAAGTGCTTTCACTAAACCTTAAAAACTATCTGAAGCCAATTATGGAAGAACAAAACCACATTATAGGGAAAGTTAGGAAAAAGTTTGCTTAGCTGGCGCAGGCATCACCGTTTTCAATGAAATTTCAGTTTAATTTTGTAAAATGGTTATTACTTACGTTTCACTCAAATTTTTGTGAAGTTATCACTTGTCAACTTGTCAGCGTTTTTTAAACAGTGCATTCAACGTGCTATTGTATGTCATTTCAGAAAATGTAATTATCTGAAAAAGTATCCATTCTCCTTTCCCCCTAACCAAACCCATAATGATTATTATCTACACAAGCACACGGATGTAACGAATAGTTTTGACAATCGCCGAAATGCAGCGTACCAACATAATAACATTTTGTGGGGATACACGACACACTTCTTCCTATATCAAATCCATATGCGACTATTACGGGATGCTGCCAAAAATTAGTGTTATTCACAGACTTGAAAATCACAAGCTTGTTCCATGAAATTATCTTCAAGGCAAAGCATAGCATTTGTACGAGGAAGCTGATTTGTTCAGTAACTTGTGGAAGGAGATATTGCAAGACTCTCAGAGGTACATTCGTGTTCTGAGACCGATTACTGATTCTCTACAGCGCTAAAACATTGGTAATTCTTCTCCTTCATCTTATGAGCAGTTCTTTCAATCCACTGCTACGCCACACTAAATCTCGGATCAGGTGTTGAGCGGCCATTCGATTGTCTCGTCATCCAGAACCGTCAGACCGTGCAATCCATGGCGAGGTCGGTGATTGGGGGACAACATGGCCAACGGTCTGTTCTTCTGCACCTCACTCTCAAGACGCAGAAGGGGTCATACTCATTTGTTTATAAGCAGGAGTGGAAACGTCCGACACCTGTGCGGAGGAGGTTAAGCCGGACCCACGCTGTTCTAGGCAGGGCCATTCCAGCAGGGTGGGTGCCGATGTTGGGGATGAAAGTATGGAGTCTCGTAGTGTTCTCCAAGCACAAGGCATTCCATCGTTGATCCGCCCAGAGCGCCGAACCTCTGTTGATGTTGTGAGATGAACTGATGAGTTGGTGTGTGGCGGATAGAAACCGGCATTCTCTGCCGGTTTAGAACACAAGCATCCAGTCACAGTGCGCAACGCGTCGTTGATGGCAAGATCAATGAGGTGGTGTGAGCACTGTGGCACTAGGCAGGAGCGCAGTACTCTGCAGTTGAATGGACCGGGGATAAGGTGGCTGTTCGCAATGCTGTTGCTTCAGCACCTCAGCCAGAGCCAGCAAGCTGCCTCAAGAGTGCGACGCGTGGTGTCAGCTTCTTACGATGTGACTCGCGGTGTTGGCGACACGTGAGCGACCTGTCCGACGTTACTCCGAGGTATTTGGGTTCGGAGCAGAAGGGCAGGGTTTCGTTGTTGTAGTAGAGTTTCAGCTCACGTTTAGCTTCCTTGTCGTTGAGATGGAAGGCTGCCGACACCGTTTTTGTAGTGCTGAGCTTTAACTTCCATGTCTGGAGGTATTGACATTTAGTCGCCATGACTTTTCTCAGTACTCCTTCCACTGTCTGCCAGTCTCCATCAGCATGCATGATTGCTAAATTGTCGGCGTATGCATACTTTCTGGAGACGGTGGTTGGCAGGTCAGAGGTGTAGATGTTGAAAAGAAGGTGAGCCAAGACGGATCTTTTGAGACGCCATTATTGAGGCGTCTTAACCTGCTCCGTTAGTTGCTACCGGTGGTAAGGGTGAAGCGGCGATTGCCAACCGGCCCCATGATCATACAGACCACGTGCCTGTCGGTTAGCAATCGCAGTAGTTTGCAGTGAGGTCGCCACGCCATACAGTATCGTAGGCTGCTGCGAAGTCGACAAACACAGCTCCGGCCTTCTTCTTAGCCAAAAAGCTACCCTTGATGCCTTGCATGAGTAAGTTGACGTGATCTACGGTCGACCGCCCGTGTAGAGATCAGTCTGTTCCTGCGGGAGCAATGGGTCGATGATTGGTTCTACTCAAGCGTAGATCAGTCTCTCGAGAATCTTGAAGGGGACACACAGTAGAGATATAGGGGGATAACTCTTTGGGTCCCCCAATGGCGTTTCCGGCTTAAGGATCGCAACTATTAGCGCTCGCCATTGAAAATGATGCGCATCCAACAGTATTGTTTATGACAGGATTTTTGCCTTCTGTATTGGTGTAGTATCTACTGTACTCGTACATTGCCAACGTGCTCGTCTTAAACATCAGGAGCTGTGTTTCCTGATTGAGTTGTCAGCGAGTCATCCAGTTCTGACTAGGCATTTTTTGTGAGAATAAAAAATTCCTGAGATTGTACAATTTCCAAAAGCATTTCAATATCGTCGAGTAAATCGACCCATTTGAGACCGAACAGCAAACAGACTGTGTTTGGGTTTTGCTTGAGAGCGTTCAAAAATACAACCTTTGTTCTTTCACCGGGAAGAAAAGCTCTTGATTAGTGGCGTGCAGAGGTCTGGTGATGCCCGGGGCGACTGCTTGATTGTATGCCCCCCTACCAAATTCTAGTATTAAGCAGTGGCGTATTGTGGGCATTGTTACATGGATATACGCTCTTTGTGATGCCACAATATGAGGTTATATTCACGTTTACAAACCAACGTTTTGGCAAAATTTGTTTGTGCAACATGCATGCTATTTTACACGCACTCTCCTTACTCGTTGTTATACACAAGGGCGGATCCAGCGGAGCCGATTGGGACGATCGTACCCCCTAAAACATACGAAAGTAACTATATTCACCATGATTTTGAAAATTTGGAAAACAACACATCAAAACTGATTCCAAATAAGTCTTTAGTCACGTTCGAAAGGTCTCACCGATCGCGATGAAAGGTCGATTGACCGCGATGTAGGGCCATTCCGTCGTCCATTGTTTTGTCACAGCAGTGTTGTGAAGTATACTTCATCTGTCTCTCTTACAACAGAGAAGTCGTTATGAGTCTTGACTACCAACTATTACTGATATTCCCCCCCTAACGTTACTAGCTGGATCCGTCCCTGGTTGTACAATGTGTCATTGTTCGCTCCAAGTTAGGAGACAGGAGCAAAACACAGCACTCAACGCTAAGACAGAGCAGTTCATTGCTGCAAGTATATGCGACAACGCCTTACAGCAGGGGAGTAGAACAAACTCAGTGCTACGTCAGCGCAGTTCACAAGTGCACAAATATAAGACTCTTCATAAAAAAAACAGTGGAGTAAAACACACTCAACCAACAACAGAGCAGTTCACAATTGCACAAATATCAGGCTGCGCGAATGTCTCATTGAAGCTTCCTAAAATACACAAGAATTGAGAATGCGCATAAAGTACGCAGGAAAGCTTTCGCTTTTTACTATGTGGCTGATAGGCTGTTACATGTACAACTGCTGGGGGTCAGGACAGATACGGACTTGTCTGAGCCATTATGATCAATCTGCCTGAACTGCCAATCAATGAAGAAGCTCGAAATGATGCACATATTGCAATCGCAGGTGTATTAGCGCACACCGGGGGTTGCCGCATGAAAAAACGAAACGGGAAACTAGTAATGTATCAAAAAGTCAGCTAAATCAAGCAAGTTGAAATACGACAGTGTTGAAATTTGGCTCAGAAAATCAATTAGACCTCCATTCTTGTCTTTGAATCCTTTTTTCTTTTTCTGATTTTCCTTTGATCGCACGATCTGGGAAAAGTCACGCTACTATCAGTTTGATTGGGTGTGCCCCGCACACCTTAAGTATAGGTGTATAGGTCCCTGGTATTGAAGAATGTGAAAATGACTGGCATTGGAATATATAAAAACTGGTGTTGACAAAAAAACAAGTTTCGAAAAATAAAATGCATGCATCATGCGTTAGCAACCTTACAATAGGAAAAATCATCTTGTTACAACATTTTAATTTTGTAATTCCCTCTTTGGATGACCCCTTTTCTTGGATGCCCGGGACCGGCGCCCCGTTCGCCCCCC
>JGI24021J15306_10000061_pt1 | contig 45818 bp, 22 predicted proteins | sample Ectturendosymbi1_FD_15306 | JGI IMG/M metagenome (IMG submission 15306)
CTTAGCTTAGTGTTTGTTAGATCATTCCGCTTGCATCATATAAATTTGAGCAAAAAAGCAATCTTCTTGTGAAATCTTCAACTTTTTTACTGGTGACCATGGTGTTGGCGAAGGTTCGTGGTTTTAAATTGGTGATAGGCTGATTCTCTTCTGTGTTTTCTGGCCTGGCTGGATAGAAGCAGATCCATCACCAGATCAACAACATTGGGGGTGGCTTTGAGCTTCTTCTAGGGCTTCGTAATAGTATACAATGAATGAATTCATGGGGAGACAGGTTGACTTTGGAGGTATTGATTGTGAATTTGTGGGGCTCAGCCCGCTTGCTTCCACTTCTGTTGAAAAGTGTCACAACATTTTTTAATAACCTGGTATAGTGCGATTGGTGTTTTTTTTTCACATCAGCAATCCAGTGTCGAAAAATGTGAAACGGTATTTGAAGACTTGATTGAAAATCTACCTTTATAAGTGACGTTAGATGTATTTTTAGAGCAATATGCTTTAAGGCCCAGTGTAAATCTATCATGCGACTATAAGATCATTTTTTGCGATAGTCAGCAAAGCTACCTGAAATGGGAGTAGTGTTCTGGCAAATGCGTTTCATTCACGTGTTGTTTTTGAATTGTCGCTTCAACAATAAATAAGTCTTTCATGTACATGTAAATGCACAAGCTTTGCTTGGAAACATGATCGTCATTCAGCTTTTTGTTTGTGTCCTCTCGTGGGACATGAGTTGTCACTTCCAAGTCTAAGAAGAACCCTTCTGTTTCTAACCAGGTCGGAAATGCGTTTCAGACACAGTTGTTCACTGATTTCGCTATGGATAGCCAAAACAGTGGCAAACGCTTGCGCGTAGCATGCTTTTATACCTTTTAAATACATTTTGTAGATATACGGGATCTGTGCAGCTTGTGAAAAACGAAACCCACTGTTTGGGACCCGTTTCAAGCGTTTTCTGAATTACTGATATAAAGCGCTTTTAAACTGTGGTTATTCCCTGAAAAATACCATAGTTCGACCAACAAAAATAGCCACTTTTTGACCTACAAAAGAAAACCTCTTTTGTGTGACACACAACGATTGTCACAGACAACCTTTGGTATTTGAGCAAGTGAAGACATTTTTGTCGCCCCCCAATTTGACTGCCCCCCCCAAACGCCTGGTCTGGATCCGCCACTGACTTGAAGTATCTCTTAGTTTGAAACTCTTGGTTTATTGGAGAGAGTTTTTATTAAAGATTTGTTTGAAAATGTTTGAAAATGAAAGACGTAAAGAAAATTCAGTTCAATGGACAGACTGGGACAGTTATCGTGAATGTCTTATATTCGACAAAGTAGGCAAATATTCAAGTTCAACAAAAATTATTAGCCTACTGCTAATAATTACCAACGCATCATACTGTATCAGGAAGACATACTGCCGGCAGTTCACATTAAAACCCTCCTCAGGAATCCTTATCTTACCATACGCGTCAGTAAAATTAGGGTATAATGCTACCCATAATTTGCACACGTCTTCCTGGGACACGTGACAACCGTTATTTCCATACCAAACTATTTTTTACTTCCATATTGTTAATCACTTTCGAAACAAAATTATATCTGCCCAGCGAAATGTACATATACAAATTTTATGCATGGTACCACCAAAAAAGGATTTTTTAGAGAGTTTTTTTTTGTTTGTGCGTAGAAAATGTCAGCACGTGTTAGATCCGTTTATTTTCAGATCAAGCCATGGTGTTGGAAAACTCATCACATATAAGGTATTGGTGGTCATATCTGGCCAAACAGATTTTGCACTTAAAATTGTAATGAAATGTTAACTTGGAAAGGTGTCCAAAATTGTCTACACATCAGGTAACCCTTGATAGTACAGTACCCATACATCCTATATATAGGCTTTTAGGGACATTTTTGTAAAATAGTTCCGGCACTATTCCATTTGTCTCTGAAAATCAGGAAAAGTCATGGAAGCACAGGTTTCTAATATTTTTCTAAGTAAATGAAATTAACAAAAGAAAATGCGTCTGGTTAGTGGACCACCCACAATTCCTGAGCAGGGAATACATCACACTAGCTTACCAAATCCTTTAGACCAAACTAGTTTTATCACCGGGATTAATTTCGCTACATTATTCCGAGTTTGTTAGTAACAAACACTCAAATGTTCCTTCAGTTTCGGGCTCCTCCATAGCTGTCGGGCCCTGGAACAATGTACCTGCTGCCCTGCTGGACACTGGTTTAGGAGGCGGGGGTGCACGGGGTGCAAGCGCAACCCCAAAACTTCTGATTTGGTGAAAATCCGGACAAAATCTGTGGAAATTTGGGCAAAATATGTGAATACCTTCGCAAAATCGCTGTATGTGCTTTGGTTTTACAAAAATGGCACCCAAAATCAAAGTGCAGACGTTTCTTTGAGGTCATGTTTTTATTTAATTCTTTTCGGGCAAGTTAGGGGATATTTGGGCAAGTTTCGGGGAAATTTGAGCAAAAATGGTGCTTGAAGTGCTTTGATTTGAAAAATGCGCCCATCATGAAAAGAAATGCAGTCGTCTTTTTAGGCCATTTTCTTTGGAGTATTTTTCGGGCAAGTTTGGGGAAATTTGGGCAAAAATCCTTCGCACCCCCAAAATTTGCCTGCTCCTACACCTATGCCGCTGGACCCCCCTCTCATAGGCCCTGGCTGCGCTAATATCTTGTCGAATAAGAGCAGTCGAGCATAGAAAGTGTGCGGCTGGACTGGCTGGCACACATCCCGGTTTACAAGATCAAACCGTGCTAAACTACACAACAATTGAGAATGCGCATAAAGTACGTAAGAAAACTTTAAATTTTTTGTTTGTATAGAAGTTCAGCGAATGTTTAGTTCTCCTTTTTCCCTACTGCGACATTATCAAATGCCTGAATCCTTCTATGTTAAAAACTGCTGTTTCCGAGCTCGTGCAACAGTTCTATCAATGCTACTGAAATTGGCATTGTAGCCAATGGGCCCAGCGCTTGCGCTGATCAACCTTAACAGACAAAAAAAGACAATTGTTTCGGATAAAGTGAACTACCGCGGAACACAATCTTAAACATGCGTAGTGGACGAAAGGTCTACAAAACGTGGTGAGATGGTTTCTGTACGCAGACGATAACCCAGCTTTCCACCAAAACTTAATTATTACATTTTGACCCAATTGCAATGTTCCTTGAAATTTGCATGCAATTTCATTCCGTGGTATTTGCAGTAAGTCGACAAATCAACAAGCAAAAAGTATGCGAAAATAATTAATCTGGTATGCGCAGGTAACAAAGTTTTTTGTAACATAGCAAGCTCAAGGGTAACCCCCAACCCCTCCACTTGCGTACGCCCTTGCAAACCCTGCATGGTGGGGGTCTGTGTAATATCGACCAGTGGTACAAATGACAGTACCGCAAAGTGGACCAAGTTTATTTGGACCGAAATTGAGTTGTTGTTGTAAGAAAAAAATAGCATGTTTTCTGACAAACTTTCAAGGCTGTGCAGCAAACAAATATTTTATCCATGTTAAATCGTTCCATTATCAAACAATGCAATCAAAGATGTTTATACGGGCCAGTCCAGTCTACAAAATGTCGTTATGTCAAAGTCACTATACGATTGAATGGACTACGTACATAAATGGATACTAATTATCAATACTTTAAAAAAAGTTTGATGCATCTCATGCACGATTTATTTTGCACATATAACTCGTTAGTTTTTCTGCTTCCACCATCATTATCACTAGAATGTGACATGGCAACTTTCACATAATGAGTTTGAAGTTATTATATTGCTGTTTCATATCACAAAGGCAATAAATTGTGTCGGTTGTTGACACTACTACATTTTGTCTCAAAATTCTAGAAAGTTCACTAGAAATGTGATGAACCAAGTTGTTTAAAATAAGTAAAAACATTGACTTCTTATGATGCGTAACATTTCCTGCGCGAAATGTTGAAAACCCACTCCCCCTATTTACAAGGGCTTTTAGCAGAGTTTTGCATTATAAGCAGGGTCGTCGCCAGTGGGGGGGAGGGAAGTGGTGCCCGGACCCCCATTTAACATTTGGCCCCCCGGTTTTTGTATACATCCAATATTGTATTTTAAAAACGTGGCCCCCCCCTGCTACTACATCCTGGCGACGGGCCTGCCCTGACGCGTTAAAATTTAACCTCATTTTCTCAAAGCTTGGAACTTTCTGCGGTTAGACGCCTCAAGTGGCGACATCAATTTGTTTCATACCTGCCCCACCACTGATCTGGGGTCTCTGAATGTGTCAATATTTTCATTGGAAGAAACCAGACGAAAAATTTCATTTTCATTTTTTGTTGGTAATCATGATTGCACTTGTCGTCCCGTGTGTGTCCAGCTAACTGGCTGCCATCAACTCAAACACCGACTCATCATCGTCGACGTCCTGCATGTTGTGACGAGAGCTGAAACGCTGACCACGTAGCTATCTATGCTCTTTATTACCCATGTTTTCACGATACAAATACAGCAGATATTAAAATAAAATGATCGAGAACTTCAGTGTACAAACAAGTTAACAGAAGAAGCGAGTTGATGGCGCACGGCTGGCTTCGCGAAGCCTTCACTAAATGCAACAAGTTCACAAAATGTGGCTCGGCTCGGATGAGGTAGCACGGACAGGACGCCAGTCACGCCAACGGCGAAAAGCCGACAAGTAGGAAACAATCTGCACGGAAGGCACTTGTACAGAAACGGGCGGAGCACGATTCAAAGGCAGCGTTACGTTTTTACGGGGGTACACTGCGCAGCACCCCGCAGGCAAGCAAAAGTAAATGGACGTCGTTGCGTCCCGTCAAATGTGACGTAACAATGCACCGGTGCTTCTCGCCGCTGCTGTGCAGCGTTTTTTTTAAACTTCTGTTGTAAATTCAAGTGAAGAAAAGACACGCAGGTAAAGAGTGCAAAAAGCAGTGAAAACTGCCGCGAGCATCAAGCGTCGACAACTGCGATGGAGCTGTTTATGAATGCGCCAGAACAAGACTAAACTTTGCTGAAATGCGACGTCCGCGATCTCCACAGCGCCAGACTTCTGACAGACGCAAAATCTACACTTTCGTGCGCAGCTGCAGACGCAGCGCTTGTCGGTGACGAAGGTCCAGCATCTGCATTTGAATCTCACGATGCATTGAAAGCATCGACTGTCAAGGCTGGGGCGCGGACGACAAGGGCCGACGTTGAAGGTAAGAGGCGGTGTTGGCCGAGTGACGTGAAACGAGCAAGGTCAGGGAGATGTCAGCGCTTTCGACGAGAGGAACCGTCGCGCGGCAATCGGACTCGCGCGTCGACTTCCCGTTCACCTGTCAGCAACGTCACTCGAACGTAAGTGGTCGCTAAGCTAACCCAAAGCGATCTTTTCAACAGCCGTGCTAATGATGAAGAAAACCCAGGGGTGGGGAAAAAACAGGGTCGCTTAGCCCAGGGGCGGGGAGCCTGCGGCCCGTGTGAACATTTAATATGACCCGCATCAGAATTTTCGTTACCCAAGTTAGAACACAACATCGCGTCAAAACAAAAGTCAATGACAAGCAGACACGTACACAGTTAGCCACGAAAACTATCTCTCGCTCCTTGACATAGTTTTCTTTCCTTATGTTTATTAAGAAGATAAAGGTAGAATTTGAAAATAAAATTGAGTTTGCATCTCGCCAGCGACATTCCACAATTCATGCGGCCCGCGATAGTAAACAGGTTTCCCACCTCTGGCTTAAACCGATGCGATGAACAGAAGCTAATGAATGATGCAAGGGTCAAATATCGCGAAACTTAGCGTGTTGGGCGCCTGGCTGCGACAGCTTGTGCCTTTGGATTAAAACAAATACCCGGTGCGACTGACCTTTGTGGTGCGCTGGGGCGGTTCATATGACGTAAAAAAGGTGGAGTCGATCTCTGGCATTAACTGGATCATCCCTTGAGTGCTTCCAGCACAAAAGGAGGTAACAACAAAAACGCCTTCATAACAGCTTACTTGTAAAATACGATCGTAGGGCGACAACCCGGCTCTGTGCGCGGGTCCGTTCGGTCGAACAGTGTGAACGAAGACGCCTCTTTCCATTTGTCCGTCCGACAATGAAAATCCGAAGTCCTCGCCTCGGTTGTCTTTGATTAGTGTCAACTGGAATGTAAAGGGGGCGGCCAGTGACGCAATTTTAAAGAAAAACATCGCCACTAACTTCTTGCTAGCTGGTATCTGAGTTTTAAGCACTGTAATCGTACGTTAACTGGGTAGGCTTAGACAGCGGCGAGTTCCAGCTTATTTGTACAACGGCATATCGAACTGCATTTTCGGAATCTACAGTGCCTTTGGAAAACGCGAGCAAGTCTTGCTTTCGCGACCTTTTAATAGTGCCGGTGTTCAACGACCCCCCAGGATCTTCAAACTTTTCGCGGCATTCAAGATGAAGCACCGGCATGCACTTCATTTTTTCAGCATTTTAGCACAGACGCAAAAGCGAATCTCGGATAAATACGTACGTAACGGATGGTAAAAATTATTATTAGTCAGTACCAAAGTTATGGTTGATGCAGCGAGAATGGTAACTAAAGAAGAACCAAGTTAAAAACAGTGATATCGAAAGTGAATTTTGTTTCTCGTTTCCAAAAATAAAAACCTATTGAAAAAAGGAACTTCATCTACGGTAAATATATCCTAAAAACGTCTTTAATTCCAGCGGTTCACGCAACCAACGTTTTACACAACTCATGGATTTCTGCCTAAAACTTGATACAACTTGAATGTTACGATTAATTTCGGAGCGCAGATTTCTTTTTCGAAAATAAAGCTTTAACGCGTTTCCATCAGAAGGCTTTGCCTGAACCGTGGGCCAGCATTTCAAAGACACCTAAGTATGGCTTTATGGTACGCATTCACGTAGTGCATACATAACACACAGCTCCACTGCACACAAAATACATTTTTCTACTCTGCGTAAAACTACTTCGAAGCCACGAAATAGCGGCTAGGGGTAGGCGAAGTCTAATGCATGCTTAGTTCATCTCTTCCCTTACTAAAAATCGGTTTTGAACAGGGTTTAGCATGCTTGTTTCAAGTTAAGCCTGTGTGCAGCCCCAAACTCAAACGAAAAAAGTAGTGATCGCAGCGTTGTAGGTGTTTGTAGGCGTAAGAAATCAATCAAGAAAACCGTCACCGAGCCAGACCCGCTCACTAACCGTATATATTTGCAGCGGCGCCGCACGTTGAGGATTGAAATCAGTTTTGGGCGTTTGGTAGTTCTCGCTGTGCGGCAGCAAGTGCCGGTTCATGGTCGCGGTTTGGTGCCCGCGGTCGCGGTCCAGGGTGGTTGCGGCCATTTTGTCCTGAAACACACGTTTGTGCGATGAAAGCTGCCAAAAAAGCGGACCGCGTCACGGGAAGTCGACAACAAGCGAAGAAAAGAGATGATAAACGAAACAGATACAACTCAGGCACTAAAAGTGGTAAAAATTAAAAAGAAAACAATAGGAAAAATGCAACAGATTTAAATAACTGCCCGAGAAATTATGGCATATCAACTTTATTGAGCTATACCTCCAAATCCTGCAAATACTCAGTTGACTGCCCAACAGACTGCAAATCCTCGAGCGCACGTAACCAATCAGCAACTGAATTTTTGCTGCAACAACAAGCCATTAAAAGTTTTTGATTAAATTGAGTTGACACTGACAGAAAGAACCACATGATGATGATTTATTAACTGAATATAAGAGTGCGGGGATTTAAATCGGAAAAAAAATTCCGATGAGTTGGCCATTTGATGTGGTTGTCTGGCAAAGGGCTAAGGCTTTAACACATCGGGTCGTTGGTAGTTTAGATTTGCCAATGCATTTGGTTCTGCGCTGCCCGTCGTCAATAGTATTTTCCTCAACACGTGCAGCAGGGCGCATCCCTGTCGTAGACCGATTTTTTCTTCACGATCTGATTACTATTCTGCGAAGGGTTGCACTTTTTCAACCTACTCAAAATGCTGACAGAAAACTCATATTTTCCCAAGTTATAAGGTGCTCCAAGACAGACAAGAACTTGCACTTGAAACATGTCGCCAGTAACTATCTTGCAAGTTGCTAGATTCTATCGATCAATATTATCCAGGAAAAAAACTCATGTTTTGTTTCCGCTATTACACGCTGCAGAACAACAAATAAGTTTTGTTTCAATATTACTGTATATAGCTTACGAGCAATTCGGAAAAACGAACATCAACACAGACCGCCTGCGGCTGATATGAAATGCGCAAAGAAAAACATTCACAGCGCAATCAGTTTAAAAATATGCTACTTCATTTTCGGTTTCCAACGTGTTGCAAAAAGATTTACCTTCTGTCAGGCGACTTGAAGTTGCGCGCTTGGATCTGTTCTCTAGTGCCCCAAGTGTCCGAGTAACTTCGACAAGTTCCCGTTTCGAACCTTGACGAAGTTAACGAAAATAAAAACGACTTTCGCGCTTTTACGAAAACAAAGACCTCGCAGCCACGCGCTACCACAGGTATTGATGCAGCACCAAACTGAATCTTGAGGGGTCTTCCAGTTTTTGCACAGAGAAACAATATGTAGTCACCAACTGTTAAAGGGCCGGTCACGAGCTGTTAAACACTAAAAGAACAGCACTTTAAGTCACGACGGCTTGAAACTAGGTTTACCTGCAGCCAAAGCAGCACACTGTCAGGACCGAAAGAGAAGAATTCTTACACAGACAGATGAATTTTGTGTAGAAATGATCGCGCGCATCGGCACGTTGCGACATCAATTAATGATAATAACTTACACCGCTGTTCTCAAGTACTAGCGAATAAAATCGAATGCTTGGTGCGGGCAAAACATTTTGATTCTTCTTTTCGAAGCTAAAAAAAACATGTTTTGAAGTTTTGCTTAAAGCAAAAGCACCGTACCTTTCTCGCAGTCTGTTAAACTGCGACGAAGGGGGGTCACTGCTTCGCTTGCTGAGCCTGGAGGTGGTCGACGACTGTTGCCATTCGGGGCTGAAGTGTCGCGCCGCAGACGTCGCGTCAAACCTCGATTCATGATGGGCCGGAGATCCAGGACCGAACTTACGGTGGCTGCCTGTTTAACGGAGCACAAAAGTCCTTTGGCCGCTAACAACTGAACCGCCGTACAAGAAATACCGTGTCTGATTCACGCTGGCGCGCAACTTCAAAGCGAGGGGTAAGAGAACAACGAAAAATTTCCGCTACGTGCGAAAACCGTAACAGGTTTACTCCTTGCCACGTGATCCATTGCAAAGGTCGGGACATCAAACTCCACCGACCTGCGCTGCTTCTCGTGCGTTGCGTGTCTGCGCTCGAATCTTCCCACGATTCCACTGCACTGTCGATACTTGGGGCGCCGGCCGGACCAGGCCGCACTCCCCTGTCTTTCCAGGCAGCCGAAGGGCGCAGATCGGGGGTGTTGCGCGATGTCGTAACGTGGTCTGGCAGAGGGCCCATGGGAGGCGGCAGGATGTCATCTTCCGGATCGCTCAGTTCGGAAATGGCCTCATTCTGAAACGAAGCGGGGAATTAAGATGGATCACCTCGCACAACGCTCAGAACCCGTGGGCTGACCTGCCCAAAACAGGAATTCGCCAAAAAAAAATTCCAAACTAGTACCGCGCTTAGTGCCTCACACGCTGTTTCCATTGTTCTGGGGAATGACGCAGGCAGCGCAAACAATATTGCACAACGCGTGAGTGACGACCCCTGGAGCGTTGCCGCCTTGGCTCACACGGAATCCATCAAATATAAGTTCGCACACCGAATCAATACAAACCGAGCGTACGGTCGCGGTTACCATGATCTGTTTTCGGTGCAGGGAGCTCGTAGCAGCAGAGTTAGTGGAGGAGTGCAGCAGGTTGTCGCGGGCAGGTTGACGTGAATGATGGTCGCCGCCAACTTTCGGTTCCGGGTCAGCGAGTTGACGACGGATTTTCAGGTTCACAGTCTCGCCGGCGCTTTGCAACAGACTGATCGCCTCGCTCAACGGCTTGGCACGCAAGGGCACGTTGTTGATGGAAAGGATCTTGTCACCGACGTGAATCGCCCCGGTCCTGCAGAACATATCGGCAACCATTTCTGCGCGCTGCACTACAAACGAACCACTGCTTCTAAACGTTTCGTCAGTAAATATGCTCCTTACGTCTTGAAACAAGGTCGGGCACAAGCAAGTGATATTTTCTTTAGAAATGGCGATTTATCGCAAATCTAAACATGTCCGCTCATCCGCTGACTAATCATGTGTTCAGTCTTCGCCATGGTATAGCGGTAGCATGCAAACCTCACTTTTTGCAACAACAGTAACAAACATAACAACCTAGAAGCCAATCCCCCTGGCGTGATTCCTGATATTATGATTGGATCGAATCGTTCCTCTGTACCAGAGATAGTGATTCCGAGAGGTCCTCCGTATCTTTTCAGTTCCACTGTGTAAGTGATAGCACCACTCGTGTCGGCTTCTTCTGCAAATAAAAACAAGTGGGGGTGAATCAGTAGTCGAAAATACCACAGTATCAAAGAACTCACAATGTCTGTAAATCACTGGAATCCGACAAAATTAATTCAAATGGACGGTGGTGAAACATCGGATCAGAAACTATGGGAGTAATAAAGGATTTGCGCGTCCGTTTCACTAGATCAGTGGCGTCCAGAATAGCTAGCCTGTCGAGAAGCTTCATTAATTATACCTGAGTTTTCTTCATCCTTTTGTATTTTGAGCCGGATAACGTCTTCGGCACTTGCTAGCAGGGCGTGGGCATCGTCGGGCGAGCACCCCTCCAAGCGTACACCATCTATGGACAACAGACGGTCGCCGGCCTCGAGCGTTCCGGTTCGGTGTGCAACTGAACCTCGCTTGACCTCAGATATCATCAGACCGTCGTCATTATTGAACCGGCCACCAGCGTCTGACGCAAAATCAAAGAATGTGAGAGCTGAGGAGATATACCGCAACAAGCAGTTAGCTGCCAAGGAATTAGACATCCGGTGTTTTGGGTTCGCCACATCGCGTTTACTTCCACGTTCTGAGGATGTTGTGCACAGCTACGGTTAGCGGGTTCGAACTGCTGCTGTCAGCGGTGAAGCCGTCTTTTGCATGTCGAGCCAATAGTTGGCAAACCGAAGGCAGAGTTTTACCGCAACACGAACATGGAACCACATCCTGCACGCAAAGCGATGTACGCGGGAGTGCTTGCGGTTTTAACAGCGCATGAAACCTGCAACATGCCATGGCCGCCACCCGAAGGACTTTATCGAATGTTTTCTTGTAGGTCAACTTAAAAGCATGTGTTCAAAGCCTTAATAACCCAGAAATGCGCGTGGTTATTTCACGGATCACAAGAACTTAAACATTTTGCTACAGATCCTAACACTGCTTTTCTGAGCGTAAAACAAGACGCGGGATCCTCTGCTTTGCTTCCATCGCTGCACAACCCTCGTTAATGGCGCCTGGTTTCGCTATTTGAGTTCTTAGGTCGAGATTTAAGAAAACATACAGATCGCCGGCGCGCCGGCCACGCCAGACAAATTGTTTTCAAATATGGCCACGGCCTGTTGTGGTGTTTGGCGAAGTGATCTTTTTCCACTTTCGCACACTTAAGTCGTTCCGACATCAAACTGCGCAGACTTGCAGCACGACAGTTCACTCACTGGTCACGACGATGCCGACGTCGACGCCTCTTCGCTTGGGTAGCTTCGCGTGGAAAGTGCCGCTGCTCGGCACGACCGACTCGGCGACGTCGAACTCGATTTCCAAAACAACCTTAATTTGAACCGAAGCGCATAAGATCTTATCGCGCCAGCGCTGCAAAAATCGCCACGCACGAAACCAGTCGTTGAAGAGGATCGCGAAGTTGGAAGACGATTTACGTTTCGAATAAATTGAAGAGTTTCGGAGCACAAACGCACGGTATAGATCACTTTTTGACTGCTAGTTATTCAAGTCAAACCTTCAGTTCGCATTGTAAAATCTCAATGAAAACACGCAAACATGAACTGAAAGAAACTCCCAGTTACCTCGCCGATACAATACGCTTCGGTCAACATCGCGTACACCTCATCTACACCGCAGCCTTCGCAAGGACAACCGCTGATTGACGTAATGCGGTCTCCAGCCTGGAGAACCCCACACCTGGAATTCGATTGGTACAAAAGAGACCACTATCGAGAAGCCTCATACGAACTTAACGCTTGAAATAAATTTTGAGTCAAAATTCCAGCAACACAAAGCACTTTTTCTGAATAGGGTTTGACGCAGCATTGCACCTTTTGCTTTTAACGGTTATCACGCTGACTGACCACGCTCGTGTAGAGGGAATTATATTTGTTATAATTTAAGCAGCGATACGGATTCGCTCTACTTTCTTTAGGTTACAATGAAGTAAAACTCTCATTATGTCATGCACAAAACTAAGTGCATCGGGGAGTTAGCACAGTGGGAAATATAGCTGCAGAGTAGAATATTGCCCTCATCTACCCCTATGATTACACACCTTTACCGAAGTATTACAAAATTATCGTGAAATCTTAGGTGCAATGTCTAGCATAAAAAAATCCGAGTATCCCAATATGCTATGGGAACCATACCACCATACTTTGTGTAGTATGAAAAAGCAACACATCACTTCAAAAAAATTTCCGCGACGTTCACTAAGTAGGCACTTACTTATCGGCAGCTCTGTCCGGCTCAATGTAACTGATCACCGGTGTGTTTAGGATCTCTGTGGTGAATACACTTCCTTGGAGCTGAATTCCAAAGTTCGAAGAGCAGCCAGCTGGCGTCACGTTGTCGTAGACATCATCGGCCGTCAGCAGGTGAACCTCTGCCAATTCGGTGTGGACGACCTGGTTGCCGCTCAGGTAATCAGTTGACGCTAAAGACACTGAAAAATATTTTTTCATGTGAGTGCTTAACTTTGAACGATTCAGCGTAGTAGACCAAATTTCTGAATTGCTAGAAAGATTGGCTGTTGTAGAGAGGTCTCTAGGCCGGATAAATTTAGGTTATTTGAGCAAATATTTCCAAACTGCTAAAAAACACTAACTGCAAGTTTTCCCCGAAGCTCTTTGTTTGCGTGATTTTTTAATCATCTTCCAACAACACATTGCACAAACACACACATCCAGTATGTTGCATGACAAGTACGCCTTCAACAACCGAATGGAGCCACTGGTAGTTTGAAAACCAGCAGTCATCAGCAACGTGAACGATGAAGGGCATCACAGGTAAAAAAAGAAGTAGACAGATTGTGATTGCATCAGCGACCACTACACACGTATGGGCAGCAGTTTCTGATTTAGTGTTGCCAGTTTCGCTTTGTTGAGGCCAAAGTTGTAAGTTTTGTTTTTTGTTAGCTCTTTCGGATTTTTTTATTTTTGAAAAAGGGTCAAATGAAAGGCCTTTTTCGATCAATTCAATTTGTATATTAGTTTGGCAGATTTGAACATGATTTTTGCAGATTTCTTTTCTGAACATTGATTCTGGACATAGAATGTTACATTCTTGACCTGGAAATTCTGCATTATAATTTTATAATTTTTTAGTTTTCCTGTTTCATGCTTCGAGTATTGCTGTTTCAAGTTACTCATTAGCAAGACCAAAATTTTCGAGACGCTTATGAATTGACTGAGCTTTATTCCGTTACTGGTAGGTATATATTGTATTTTAAAAGTGCTGTGCAACTTGTGTCGTCGTTTAAAACTGTCGTTGTGCATTTATCCTGTACTTGGCTTTTTTACGGTCAATGTGGCTTTTCATACTCATGACAACCTGGCAATCCTGATGGGTGGTGGCATACGTCAAAGCTGCCAAGCTCCGATGAGGCACAGGGAAGTCTTGAAGCCGAAAAGGCTCCGTAAACAAACAAGTAGAAATGATCGCGTGCATGTGGAAATCTTGCACTATCCGAACTGTTGCGCGAACATATTCAGGGATGTTTCTCGCAATTTCTGGAAAAAATTTTATCGGCATCTTGCCGGGGAAGTTGAGTTTCGCAATACCAGGATTTTATGGACCAATTCCAACGCCACTGCAATACAATTTAACATCAGAAACGCTACGCAACAGCTACAAAAGTTACATGGCCAACGCTACAACCCAATAGTGCAGTATTATTCTGCAATTACTACAAATAACTAACAAAGCTACATCGAGCCAAAAATTACGTTTGTCTGATACATGGAAACTGAGCCATGCAAGCATGTATTACAGTGTAGAGGAAGCGTCGATTGGCAATCGATTGGAAGAAGGCGCATGTAAACATAACTTTTAGTACAATCTTTTGATACACATCACGAAAGCCGTCATTTGCAATGATCTAGGGCAGGGGCTCTCAACCTTTGTGGCCTAATTAATAAACAAATGGAAGGTCCATGGCCCACGAACTACACAGCTTCTTTAATGGAACAACTGTTGCACATGCAGAGAGTAAAAAAAAAAACAACCAAAACACTTTTGATAACACAACGTGCGCTACAATCAGTGTAAAGGCTGAGCTTGTTTGTTGTTAGAAAGCATAGATATTCGAGGCTCAATACATGGTAATGCACAGATCAAATCATCTTCCATATTGACCTTGCTTCTAGATTTCATTTTCATGGCAACAAGAGCCGCCTGTCTGCCTCAAAATGCCTTCAATAACTGCATGTTGTGCACAACGTGGTAGGCTATGTGGAAATTTCCATGTCGCCCAATTTGTAGCTGAAGAGCTACTAACCTTTTCGATTCAAAGGTTAAACTTGCAAAACGTTTTTTTCAATAATACTAGACTCAGTTTCAATAATACTAAACAGTGACCCGTCAACAATTCTTCCGTGGCCCAAAGGTTGAGAAACCCTGATCTAGGGCCTTGGCCGTGCAAGCATAGTCATGGCGGCGGGCAGCACTACATTTAACAGTTAGTAGTACGAGACCATGCGTTATTTTACAGCGGCACCACAACCCATTGGCGAAGTTGCGTTCATTGTATACACAACATCCGCAGAGAACGGCACCAGCGTTTCTCGCAATCGCTAAGCACAGCAAACATTAGTCTGCAACGCTGTCGGCAACACGCAGTCCCTCCGCAGAAAATTATGAACCGCAAGCGAGAGCTAAATGATGCCGTCAGCATTCGAGAATGGCATATTGCAAAAGCACTAGTGGATCCTATGGTTTCGCTCTAATTATCCGCTACGCGAACGCAACCACAGCTAAGATCAGTCGCACTGCAGGGTGTCTCTGAAGTCTGGACACATTTGCGAAAACACATATTTTCACGAAATGAAATTCTCAACAAACTTTTAATTGGAATATTACAATATGAAGTCTTTAACATGGTTTACATTCCCGTCGATTTTAACGCATTCACTCCTTATGCGTTCAATCACGTGTATTTCCACCCGTGAGTACAGCTTCTTCTTTATCAAGCCCAGCAAAAGAATTCAAGGTGGCTAAGGTCACGTGAACGAGGCGCCCACTCAACATGGTACATCCTCCAATCCACTTAGGTCAAAAAGTTTCAGTTATCAGGTTTTCTATGCGTCCAGACTGGAGCGACACCCTGCACAAGCGCGCCATGCCAGCTTACAAAACGCGCTTCGTCTCAAAGCAAGGTGTCTGTTGAAACCTCTTCCTCTTTCGTTGGAAGGTTCTGGAGCTAAACAAGCTGGGAAATAATGAACATTCGAGTGACAAATGTGTCAATTAAACTGACTAACGCCAACGAAAATGAGCCAATATATATATATGACGTGTGTAACACGCTACAGTGACGTTGCCAAACGTGTTCGAATATTTTGTCGCCGTTCGTTATTGATTTCAATGCTTTGCAAACAAATTTACGTCATTCTAAAATATAATCAAAGCGGTAAACCAACCATGCCAGGGACATTGAACCAAGTGGGGTTCGTTGGAACATTGTGACGTATGAAATTTGCAAAGCTATCTTGTTGCGAGACTAAAAAGAACAAACAAAATCCGTCTGTAGCGGTTGAGACAGCAACATCAACATCGGTGCGAAAACGGGTGTAGGATTTCCGATGGCTCTTTGTGTGCGGCAACCGAGGTGTGAACTAATTGAGTGCGAACAAAAGCGACACTTACGGAAAACACGTCGCATAACAACTACGCCAGGATAGATAACACTCGAGCGCTTCCTATCTTCGTTTCAGAAATTAGTTTGAAGACTGAATTCCGAAAAAAACAATTACGCCAGCGAGGTGGAAAACCTGGGACAGCAGAGAGAAAAGGCAGCTGGCAGTTAAGGCAGGAAGTGACCGATTGTCTCATTCTGATACAACACAAGCAGCTTTATTGCAACTGGATTTACGAGAGATTCCAACAGTGGTCGGCGTGTGCCGTAAAAATCTTCCAGGTTTTCTGTACACAGAAATTATTGGCACGTTTCGCGACAACAGATTCGGGGTAGATGCTGTGTTCGCGTCCACGATCTTTGTGGTGACAATGTGTTCTTGCTGACAATCGTCGGAGCGAAAGCTTTGTAAATGTTACCAAACGTTGCAGTCACAATTTGTGTGCTCTATCAGTGATATCCACTGTGACAAACGCTACCGCAAAAGGGGTTCATTTTGCGAACGTGAAGCCGGTATGCAGGTGCGAAAGTACAGCCAATTACGCAGTGTTCGGGCAACAAAGTTCCAAACACTGCGGTTCGAAGAACCCGAAATGCTGACAGCCAAAAATGGGAGCTCTGGCGTCAAACGCGCACGCTGAGAGATATAAACCAACACCAGATATCGTTCATCGTTCCAGTTAGTTAGTCGCTCGTCAGTATGCCAGTTCGCTGCCAAAATCGTAAGACCAGCAGATTTGACAGTGATTCCTCGAGAAAATGTTGTTTGCTGCTAAAAGCTCAGCCCATGGTCACTGCCTAGCCGCGAGTGTGAGATAAAAATTTAGAACCTTCGACCATGGGCCAGGCCTGAAGCTGCTTGAATGAAAATGGACACACGAAAGCTGTCACGAAGATAGCATTTGATGAGTGTAACCAGGCAGGTGGGCTGGCAACGAAAGTTCCACAACTCAGTGGTACACGAGAGATGAGCTCCAGGAATAGCTAATGAGCACAAACAGGTTTATCACGCTGACACGATAGACCCCTTTTTGCTGACAGTCCAGCTTTTCGCCTCGAAAGCCCCAAAGATTGGTGCATCGATTGACATAAATCACAGGTGGAAGATATTTAACGAGACCAACGGGAGCTCTAAGATTAATGTTAGCTGTCAGGTTTACTGATAATTACACTGTATTTCTTCCATATATTTTAGAATCGTTGGAGAGTTTCTTCGAATCGTTTCGTAGTAATGTTTGCTACCGTAGCATTTTTGGTTGGGTGGAAAAGTACAAAAAAAATTGAGATACAAAAATGTACCTTGATAGAATAATATATGTTGTTTTTTGCAACGTCAGTAGTTCAAATCGCATTAAAATTAGTACGCATTGGGAGGAAACCGTCCTGCTTTCATCACCTGGACGATACAGGCTTGGCGAGGTTCTGATCAAGCGACAGGCTTCAAGCGCGGTTAGCAACGAGTGCGATGGCAAGACAGCTTCAATGCTTGCATATTTCTCAGGATAGAGTCACCGTTTCATGATCAAATGTTAGGGAAAGCGAAGTATGCCATACCGCCTCCTAGAAGAAGAAACTTAACATTTACAAAAAATACATGCTCGCCTTGTCACCAAGCTATCGAGTGAAGAAAGTCGTTGCAAATATCCTGAAATTTTGGGTGGCATTACCAAAATGACACCAACAAAAAACTGGATAACTCTGCAAATAACGTATCTTCTTCGCAGATTTCGATTAGCTTTAGTAAATGCCTTTGTAATGACTATGCACCGCGTTGCTTCTGTTCTGACGGTGGTCTTCTGCGCTTCAATCTGTCAAGGAGCCACCACCATCATGCTATTCGAAGTTGATTCGACAACGAACGAAACTACAGTTAATAATTGCAGCTGTTCTGCCGAATTTCCTTGTGGCCGTGTGCTGCGGAGGTGCAGTTCGTGCGAGGAGGTGAACGCAAGCGCGATCGCGGATGTCGCGAGCGCAAATGAAAGCGTGACATGGTGGTACGATGACCCACTGGTGATTTGCTGCGAATCGGCGTTGGCCGACTCGGCCAAGACCACCTTGGAGCACTTGCTTAACTTCGCCCACGTCACCAGCCTGAAGTTGAGGCAGTGCCACAACCTGGCGTCGGCGGCCGCCAGCGACGTGATCACGGTCTACGGCCTGACCGAAATCCGCCTGCAAGCGGACCCGAGCAGTTCGCACTATCCGGACAAGTGGTTCGACCTGAACGACGGCTCTGACCACACCGACACCTCATCTGCATATCGCGATTACCACATCGCATTTTTATCCGGGAGCCTGATTGACGACAGCCTGCCCATGAAATCATGGAGCTACGTTGCTTCGATCCTCGACGACAACATGACCGACACTGTTGCCACGGCTCTGGCTCGCAGCCCTGAAACCATCAAGTCGAAGCTGGACGGTACTTACATGTTTACGCCGATTTATGGATGATTTGGAAGATTAACCAACTGCTTGCAAGAGCGTCCATCAGTGTTTTAATACATCATATTGCAAAAAAATCGGACTGCTGTTGTCTTTAAATGTGAAATGAATCAGTCTTCAACGATTCTAACCAATGAAAAGCTGACGTGTTTCACGTTCAAATTAATCCGTGTCACTGCGAGTAGAACCAGTCAAACTAATTACGATTGAAGAGTCATGTGCACCTTGCGAAAAGTCGAACGATCAACTTAGTTTGTTTAGCTCGCTTGCAAAGGTCACGAGTTTTGAATAAAATCTCTGCTACCCGCAGCTAGTGCGCTGTAGAAACTAAGGGCAATCCTGATTTCACACAATCGGGATTTGGGTCAAAACGAAGGCGGTCTCATTTAGTAGGACGCGACGCCAAGCAACTAAACGTTCGATCACCAAACGCAATTAAGACTTACCATGCTGTTCGTGGTTGGCTAAAAATACAACGTTTGCGAAAGGCCGCCTTACCCGGTCCCCACTTTTCAGGCCTTTCTTCCGTAACACGTAAGGGCGTCACCAACGACGACGACAAACGATGAAAACGATTGACAACGCAAGCGACATTTGAAAAACTCGCCGTTTCAAGCAGAACTACGAAAAATGGTCGACATTATCTGCGCCTGGCGAACGCGATCAAACAATAGGTTAGCCGAGAACACAGCGGGGAATAACGAAGTATCCAAACAGAGCGAGATTTCTGTTGAAACAGCGCGGTCTTTACAATTTTTCACATGCTCAGAGCATCTGCAAAAGAATAGACGGCAGTCGGCTGACAGCAGCGTGTTGACAGACCGACAGCGAACGTTCTCGATCGAAACGGTAAAAGAAAATCAGACCACAATGTTCATTCGAGCTTTAAACGAGCCGTGCGAATCGACGCAAGGGCGCGGTCATCGTAAGCGGATTTAGAAACGCNGACGGTCACGCGAAAACTAGCGATGCAGAGATTTAGGTCATGAAGGCAACAAGCAATGTATCTGTTCTTGTCCAGGAAGCGAACAACTGCGTGAAGTGACGGGTGAATGCTTCCTAGGTAATTCAGCGCATATTGCAGGTGAGTGACGCAGGAAACATACGCCTCTTTCTGAATTCGAAGTTTGTTGAAGTTCTAGCTAGAAAAATACGCTTAATTCCTTTGAGATATCTGGGCACATTTTAAATGGACAAGACACTTGTCTTTCAAGCATTTGCGACAGAGTTGTTATCAGTGTTGCCAACTATACACATTATATATATATATACTAAATTTGGTGTATTGTCAAAGAGCTCGGTATACGAATTTTGGTTCGGTATATATGAAAAAATTGGTATAGTTTTGTCAGTGTGTTTACTTGAGTCTTTAAACCAAATTATTATTTATATTGCAAAGCGTAAACCGAGAAACCACGTTGTTGTTGAAGTTATATATTAAAATCTCAGTGATTTTGCTTAACATTGGTGTAAGCGTGCACTTTGGGTAAGCCAAGCCGAGAACGAGACTGGAAGAGAGCTGAGAAGTCTTGAAAAAACTGAACGTAGCCTTAGGTATGCATTTTTAGTCATCCAATGGCATCCAAAGGTTGGTAAGCTGCGTATGAGAGTGGAAGAAGATTTAGAGAAGACAGGCTAATAGTTTGCATGACTTGCAAAGCAGGATTGTGTTGGTGCTCTGCATACATGTCCTCTGCAAACCGTGCAAAAAGAAAATTGTAAACCGCATAGCAGCTATTATACAGCATACTAATACGGTGGACCTCAAAAAATGAACATGCAGTTTGCAGGTGTTGGAATGTTGAATTTTCCAGTGGTTAATAAATCTATTACTGTTGAAGCTACGGAAGTAGAAATTGAGCTTGCAGCTTTAACTCTGTGGTGCCACTGCTCGACAGCAACTGTTGATCATCTACTGAAGTTGTAGAAAACCATGCAAAAAACAGAATTAAATTTGAAGTTTTTTTGTTACAGATAAATTTGGTATATATTTCGTATATTTTTGGGCTAGATTTGGTACATCCGTTGTAATAAAAGTTGGCAGCCCTGGTTATTATCAATTTTAACACAGCAAGCAAAGTTACACGTCGACTCGATTTTAACAGCAACGACTTCGTTGATTAATTTCGTGAAAGCTTCACGTGCGGCTATATTCTCCGGTTGACTTGGTGCAATCGGTTAGAACCTAATTGCGGTACACAGACGGCACCAATCAGAAGCTAGACTGTCGTTTGGAAAGACCAGTTCCGCTGTGGAAGGAATTCTGATAGAAAGATGAGAATAGCGATAGCAGCGGTCAACTCAAAAACCGACAAGACGTTTTCACAAACACACTGAGTTTGTAACCACAGGTCAGTAAGATCAAAACAACGCATGCATTACGCGCACCGCTTGGTTTGTCTAAATAACGCTCGGAATGGGGTTATTGCGCGTAATGCACAACTCGAGCGGCTGCGAGACAAACAAAACAACGAAAACTGAAGTGGTCCGACACGCGTTTGCTTGCCTCTTGCTGACATCAGTCGCACGGGTGAATGGGAGCGTGTCAAGCAGCAAACATTTCATCCATAGACCAACGGTTTGCTTTTAGGGAGAACGTTCCTTATGTATAGGACAGCAGGTGTGGTGCAGAACTGTGTGGGCCATACATACAAGATAACAATAGCACACTTCGATGGCAAGCAGAGCATGTCAGCAAATACGAAACAGAATAAAAAGGTGCGATGCCGCTTGTTTTGAGCATTACTTGCATGTGAATGAACGAGAGTGGTGCGGCAGCCCCGTTGGCATCAGTTTTTACTAAGCGGTAAAGCTGGAGAACAGTGAAAGAAGGAAAGGAAACATCGGAGCTATACTAAACGAAAGACTTCCTTTATTAGAAGCTTAAAAGCGTGATTAAATCGAACGAATTGCGCTAAGTTCTGCAGTTTTAACGAGTCAGTCAAGTCTTTATTAGTTAAACAAGGGTTTCTCACCCCTTGGGGTCCACGGAGCGGTTCTCCGGTGACCACGAGCGGAGGCCTTTACTACATAGCTCTGCCGTGATATTGCAAAACAATAGTGATGAGGAGGGGGCCACAAATGTTGACAGTCTTTGGAAGGGGGCCACAAACCATGGAAGATTGAGAACCACTGAGTTAAAAGCCTTGTGGAAGGCTGTTTTGGGAAGGCCGGTAAAATAGAATAACGCTGCTGGTCACAAGGCCTGGCTAATGCAATAAAACGAATGTACCAAACAAATGAAACCAAGGACACTTGATCTTTTGTTACAGGTTCTGGATAGTCTGGCTTGGTGACCATACACGGCGTGGCCGATACAGCATGCTGTGGCTGCTGCTCGTATGCGTCAGCTTGGCACGTAGGGCAGAGCCTGCCGTGATCATTTTTTACGAAAGCAGCTCGTTCTCGGGCATTACAAACTGTTCGTGTCAAAGCAGTATCAGCAGCTGCTTCGTGGCAAAGCTGGTTTCAACTTTGTGTACGTGCGTAAACACGCCGTGGGAAACAGTCGAGCAAGCGGCGAAGGAGGCCAAGCAGAAAAATCTGACTTTGTGGACTGACAACGACAACGCCACCCTGGTCTGCTGCCAGTCGCTCGGGTCAGACACGGCGACGCGACTGCTCAGCAACGTGCTGGACTTCGCAGCGTTTCGTTCATTGACGCTCGAAGATTGCCACAACGCGTCGAACAACACGACGCTGACTGTGTACGTGCGCCGGAGGATCGTTCTTCAGAGGGAAGACAGCAGCCTTGCATTTAGGGGGCGTGGCAAACAAAAAATACATCTGCATAACCCCGACTGGGAGAATGTGACCGACGCGTACCGGCATCAGAGCGTGGTCTTCCTATCGCCGGACGCCCTTTCAACCAGCCACACGAACCTCTTGAAGAGTTGGAGCTACGTTGCGTCGCTAGACGACCCGAATATGCCGAAGCTAATAAGGAAAGCTCTCGCACGCGCACCGGAGAGATTTGGCAGCAGACGGGACAGGACTTTTATGGCCACACCGATATACGTCTGAACAGCGTTGCTTGGAACGATCAAACGCTAGAAAGTAGTTCAATCCCAAAGAATTTTTTACTGCTTTTGAGGTGTTGCTTGAACGACTGTTGTTTTCGAGTGCAATATGCAATAGAGCGCTTTTTTAATGCAAACGCTTTCTCTTGCACGATTATGAAATCACCGACGCCAGTACACTGTATTATTTGCTGTCATCGATTCGCAAAAGCTTAAGTTTTGTGAGAATATAAAAGGTGATAAAAACAGTATCTTTGTCCTATTGTGGACACAGGCGCTGAGTGCACGCCCGAGAATTTTTCCAGTTGTGCTGCATGTCTGCTTATTCCTGACGTCCATTTCGTACACTCAAATATTTTTCATGCAAGTTCAATACCACTTTGTTATAGCGAAATGGCGCCGCTGTTTACGACGACACAAAAGGATCGCAATGAAAACAGCTCAGCCTTTCCTTTAGTAATATCTTTCCAATTACTCAGGTTGATTATGACGTCTATATATTTTGACGTAACGGATTTCGCACGCCAGGAAATTTTCCAAACTTAGCCCCTGTGACTATGGACCATAGCGACCCAAATTATCCAGCTATCCCAGGCTGGTATTGAAAAAACAACAATATTTGTGCTGAAGAAAGGTCGCAGGAGAATAAAATGAGAGTCTGCTATAAATTCGTAAACGGTGTACAACTTTTAAAACCTGTGATACGTTCACGTTATGTGTGATTTGTTTTATCGATGTCGCCTTATTCTATCGACTCCCATCTGCCAAGAACATATGCTTTTCCTTAGCCTTTGGACCGCAAGTTAGCAGTCCATTTTTACTTCAGGAGATATTTACAGACAAGTTGAACTGCAGAAAACTGTCGTTCGGCACTAATGTTTTAAAGGTGGATAAACATACAGTGGTCGTATAAAGCAAATTAAGTTCAAACAGACGTTGGGATGGTACCGCTGATCTTGCAATCTAAAATTTATATCCCGGGAGGGTACTTTAGTACCATTACAAATATTGTAAAAACGAAATTGCAAAACAAATCTATTTTAACTGTATAAGAATCTCTAACTTTATTTATTTACCTCGAGAAAAATGACAATATTCATGGAGCAAAATTTATCTTTTGCGCATTAAACGTTCATGTGCCAACACAAATGTTTTGAGAAATGAACTGTTGATTTGGATAGTTTAGCTTAAAGACATTGACCTAAGGATCTGTACATTAGATGAGATCAGGTCGTCGATTTCAACACATGCAAGCATAGCTCTCGGATTGTACGAACACGCAATATTCCGTCTGTCACAACAAAAAAATTCAATTTCAGGTTTTGCGAACAAACAAATTTCCATTTTCCATAACAGGATAAAGATGTTTAGACGTGTTATCAATGGATAGAGGCCATTTCGACTTAAATTTCTATACGCCAAGTTCATCTAACTGACAACAAAGCTCAGACCGTCTTATCACGTTACAGGCAAAGCATATCAGACATCCGAATCGTTCGTTTTTTAATTGAGTCGAGAGTTAAAAGTCGGGTAAGTAAGAAAAACAGTCGGTAGCGGTTTTTGCGTAAGATCAACTCGCTGCGCCGCTTCGACAGCGATCTATGGCCGATCAGCAATTACTCATCGACGTCATTTGCAACGCTGTTCTGTGAACTAAACCAACTGATACAACAGCAGCTGACCAAGCAGAAAGAACCACAAACAGGCAGGTGTAAGCAGAAATGGGAATAAAGGTCAATCAGATCAGACAAACCAACGTCTTGAAAAAACAGCGTCAAACATTAATGCTTTGAAAACAAAACGCGGCATCAATGCATTTTTCGTGACACAAAGTGTAATAATGTAAAAATATCTCGAGGTCGAGACGCAAACTTTGTTCGATGAATGGCACTGACAACACAATCAGAACCTGCGTTAAACATAAAACCACCGCATGTAAACCCTGTGTAAGGAGAACTTCAAACCAAGTGCTGACAGGATGCTACTTCGAAATGTGGACGCTATAATGCTGCGATGTATTTCACTGAACAAACCACGCGCCACAGTAGAGCAGCAAGGGGATCTTTCATGTCACGCCTTGTAAATGGCGAACGTGGAAAATCTACGTTAACGGAACTGTACTGGGCATTTACATACCTGTAAGCAAGCGGCAAGGAGGAAAAAGCTCACAAGTCGAACTGGGCAGAGGTGCATTACAAAAAATATCACTAACGCCAATGCATCGATCCTAAATAAAACAGGAATGCACACTACTGGCACTTGACAGTATAGTGTAACGAGCCGTGTGGCTTACAGAACGCAGCAACAGCACGAAAGATACGTTGCGCAAGACAGCAAACTTACTGGCGCTGGCACTGTGTTTGGGCCGTGCCGTCCGCTTCCGATGCCATCTGTTGCTCCCACGTCCTCCGAAGTCGCCGATCGTGTGGCCGTGATAGAAGGGACTGCGGTGCAGGGCGGTCATGGACTGAGCGCTGGTGATGAACGGAGCGAAGCGATTCTCTGAAACCACGTAGCACGTGCGTGAAAGTGCTTGGACTACTTTGCAAAGCACAGAGATACACATCGATCCAAAATTGTTCAGGAAGACGTGGTGATGAAAACAACACGTAACGGACGTGCGTTTTCAAGCCGCAACGATGTAGCTTTGGATTACGCGATAGTACACGCAAAGAATTCTTTAAAACGACTGGTGGTGCACCATGGCTGATTCAGCATTATTTCTCTAGCACAGTGGTTCTTAACCGGGGGTCGCGCCCCCCCAGGGGGCGTCAATAAATTTCTCTGGGGGCGAGAGCTCTTACGCGCTCTACAACATGAAAAGTTTGATCATTAAACTTACCAATAAATACATTTGATTTTACAGCTTATTTAAAGTCAGGGGGGCTTGAAACAAAGGGCAATTGCTCAGGGGAAGCGTGGTAGAAAAAAGGTTAAGAACCACTGCTCTAGCAGCATGTTTCCTTATTCCACAAAACAGGTGCGATTGTTCAAAGAACGTCGTTATAACACTATAAACACTCTATCCACAAAGTCACATTTCCTGCAAAGGGCCACTATCTTAATGCAAACAGCCACTTGCGACAGCGCACGGCGGTCCACAGAATCATTTAGATTTTTTCGGTTGTGCAGCAAATGTGTCAAGTGCTCACGGCGCCGGAGGCGTGCGAGCAAAAAATGGACGGAGTTCAAACACACCAATGGACTCCGGGTAAAGAACTGATAGAAAACGAGCGGCTCGCAAACAACATATCGGCTGTTCAGCATGCAGCAAACCCCAAGCCTGGACGTTTACAATGCAGTCGTTTCAATTTTGTAAAATGGACACGGTGGGAATTTCTTTTGTGACCTTCTTTGTCAGCCCACGCCGGTTGCACCAGCAGCTTTAAAATTTGTTTTTTTTTCTCGAACACAAGAACTGAAATTGCTGCCATGCTTCGAGCAGCCTGCTGTCACTTGAAAGACCGCGACACACTTACGACCAGCAGAACCAGGGCTGGCAATGGCCAGGTGAGAAACCGGTAGGATCTCTAGTTTGATTTCATCAGACGCTGACTGCAGCATTTCCGACGCCTCGCGAACGTTAACTGTTCCGTTGGACATCGAAACGTTGTCAATCGACAGGATCTGGTCGCCGATATGTAAAGCGCCGCACCTGGGAGAGAATCAAATGCATCGGTGTTTCAGTCAAATGACATCATGTCCATTGGCGAAACATAGCGCAGACGCGGAAACCTGTGCCGCGAGCTGTGTCTGGTCGACTTCGCGAACAGTGACAGACGAGTTTTTACAGTAAACACGCCCGGCTGGGAGAATCAGTCAAAATCCGATCAAACAGCTGAAAAATACACCGGTTTCGAATTTGTCAGAAACGCGCCATCAAGTGAAAAAGCAGCGATAAAATGTTGAAATTGGTGCGCTCGTCCAAAGTGATTGTTTTCTCTGCCCGCACAGCCGCACACATCTTTACACTCACTCTTCAACAGACAAGTGCTGAAAACAGATGAAGAAGGAAACTAGACATGATTACTCAGAAGATCGACATCTCAAATTTGATCGGATTCGAGCATGTCGGGACGACCTGGTGCGTCGTTTTTTTTTCAAGTACAGTAGATACCGACTTACTTGCACAAATCATACACGCTTTAAACAAATCCGACTTTTATCCTCGCTGACACAGTTTTGAAAGATCTCTGACCGGAAATGTGCGGTAATCTCAATGAAGTAGATCAACCTGATTGACCAAAAACCTGCTACGCAGTCGACGACCGTCCAGCGTGTGACGAACGTAAGGAGCCGGATCAGCTGTGCATTCGGCTGTGGCTGTGCTCACCTGTCCGCTATGCTTGCAGGTTTTATTCGGTCGATGCACATCACGGGCTTCTTGCGATGCGTCGACTTGGCCAGGATGATTCCCAGGTCAGCACCAGGCGTTTTTTTTATTTCGACCAGCAGTGGACCTGACGCGTTTGCGACTGCGTCTGCGAGGACGAGAGTGAAATAGCAGCAACAAATTGTACAAAGCAGACAAGTCATTCCCGCGTTACTTTTTCGAAACCCTTGCGAATAGTTTAGCAGCACATTGCGCGTTTGAAATGTATTGCTTTGCCAATTCACAATGATATTAAAACACGAATGTTCCTGTTCCGTTTGGCCAAGGTTTTAATCCAAGCGACAACTTACCCATCACGGACACGTCGTACTCGATTGTAAGAACCACGTCCTCGTCGTTGATGGCGGCAAGTGCGGCATTTGCGTCTTCCAAAGTCAACGACTGCAAACTGCAGTTTCCCACAGCCAGTATGCGGTCGCCGGTTTTTAGACTCCCCTCCCTACACGACAGAATACATGATAATCATATTATAAGTACAGAAACGCGAGTCAAGTACAGAATATTTCCCAAGTTCTTATGTTTAGACGCCCATCAAGGCGTCCACGACAGACACGGAAGATGAATGAAGCAGGGACCTCAATTGGAATAGAATCCACATTTTTGAGATCTCTAACGCAAGGCAGTGCAGGGTTTATAACGTTCGAATATTTGCAAACTGCCAGGCAAAAAGACATTGCACAGATGCAACGCTTAAAATACGTTGGTGGAATATAAGAGCTACGATGAGAAGCTGCTCGAGTAACTTTTTGTTTTTGCTTATAGGACAGGTTGAAATCACGACTTATTGTTGATTAAACAAGCTGTTTCCATACGTATTTGACGACAGACTCAGATGGTCAAACTTATAAATGTATGTATAAGTGATAGTGAATGTGGTTTGATGGCAAATTTAGAAAAAGCAGTGTAACAACACCCATTGCTCATTCAATACATTATAGTCACAATAGCTATGTTCAACCAACAGTTGTGTTTTTGAAGGTCGAAACGGTGCAGTGTGAAATTGAGTATATCTAGTCACAGTCTTCATACCACGCAACTTCTGCACTAAAATTTTTCCTCATGAGTTTAATGGCCAACCGCCGCTTTTTCATCATAAAACCTGCACGAACTACGTTTCAAACAAACGAAGAACGGTTTACGTAAACCCTGTGAAAACCCAAAACAATCACAATGATTGCACCTGACTGGGAGTAGAGCGGTAGGATCGGTCTAACTGTGCTAAAAAAGGAAAAAAGTCGTAGCACCGGCAACCGCAGGATATTAAATCACCTTTCGGAAGGAGATTCGCTGCGAATATATGTGACCACGTGAGGCCGTGATTTGCAGTGTTGATCGTGGCTTCCACCTCGAAGAACAAATCCGAGCGATTCGCCAGTTTTCTTCAGAGTGATATTAGTTGTCTTCTGCACAATTTTCGAAGTCTGCACAGCTGTGCAAAAATACAGGAATGATGTACAAGTAGCAGCAGGCAACTGAGAAGCAACGTCAACACCTTCCGATGCTTTATCAGCAAGCCATCAACCACCGTACTTCCGTGACTAAACAACGAAGACGGCTCTTGGCAAGAAGACACTGTCGTGGCCAGTGTAATGTTTAGGTCGGTTGCAACCCACTCGAACAGTTGCATCAAGACAACGTTCACGACCAAAGTTGATTGCAACACTCACAAAAAGGAAAAGCATCTACAAGGTTGGTTCATAAAATAAACAACACACCAGAACAAGCTATTTAAAAAACAGCTTTAAAATTGGGCAGTCGTACAGCCACACATGCCGGAAAAAAAACAGTTTTTATAAGTTCTCCACAGTCGCTTTACTACAGCGCAGAAAGCAATAACAAAACCGTGAGAAAAAGGACAGCTATGAGCACTTGAGCAGCTCTGCACAATCCCCTTGTGGCTTTCCATCTTGCGCTCATGGGGAGTATCACACAGAAAATTGGTAGTAGATCGGTTTGATGCATAACTTAGATACGCCATTAACGTTTCGCACCCTTTGCACGCAACCTCGCAACACTTAGTGCTTACTTGTGGGAGGAAGACGATACTCGATTTCAAGAGAAACCTTTTCTCCAACATTTTTAAGCAGGCTTATAATTTCTCCGTGTTTTAGTTTGGACGTCCTGATTCCGTTGACAGCGGTGATAAAATCACCAACTTGCAACAAATCACTCCTGCAAACATGAAGCGCACAATGAACAATTAACTGGTTTTGTCTTTAAATTTTCGCGGAAAGCTGCGAAATTACGATTGTGGAAGGTCTCTGGAGCAGCACATACACCCAGACAAGCGTTTAAGCGACAACAGCCTAACAGTGCTTGCATGTGGCATGCAAGCAATATGTTGACGTTGCTTAAAACGTTGCGCTGAGCAATAAAGACAAAATAGCGTTAGGAACGCAGGCTACTGACATACAGCTGAGCAGAGCGCCAGGCTCTTCACCAAACACCACTACGTACTTGGCAGCAATACCAGAGGCACGCAAGTTCGAGATTCGTGGTCTTCCTTCCCGATCGCACCCACCCGACACGGTCACACCCAAGCCGGAACCAGCTGTTTTGTTCAAGGTTACAACGCAGGTCCCTCTTTCTTCATCTGTATCGAAATTAACTTAAAACGATGGTGATAATTTCATGAATTTACATCCGACGCTGATAAATATATGATCATGATTCTAGTAAAGGATATGCAAAACTTTAGCATGAGTCCTGTGTCATAAACTCAGTTTCTAAATTATCTTATTCGTTACTGGAAGTAATTTGTAAACCAGCATTAGCGCTACACTATCGCATGTTACTGCGCGTGTCTCATAACGGTGCGCTCGTAAAGATCGTTATTTGTTGCATTGACTCTTCTGAAGTCAAATTTGAAGCTAAGATTAGACCAGTGAAATCTTCAAAACATATAGGCAAAACTGTGGCTGCGCAGTGCAGTACACACCCGGTATTTCTTCCACTCGCGCTGGAACAACCTGCAGCTCGTCTTCAACTGCTTGTCCTTTTCCTGCGCACACAAGCATAGCTGAGTTGAAATGGATTTCGCTGTTCCAGCCAAACAGATATCGTCTGCCAGAGTGCTATTAAACGAAGGATCAACCGAAGAACACTCCGGAACGGCACAAAAAAAGCGATAGCGTCATTCCACAGCGCTGCACTACTCCACAATGCGATCACTTTCATGTTGAGAAAGTACAGAGAACTCCGTTCACGAAAACCTCACCGTCGAGAGCAAAATTTGCGTAGTAATCGCGGTTCAGTGATAAGCTTGATTGGTGGCAGCCACCTTTAAGCCGTGTCAACTATTTCGATATGCACAACATCGGTAGTACCAAAGCATCACCTCACTCCCCAGCCATCATGAGCAGCATTACTTAACCTCAACGGAACGTAAGCTCAACGTTATGACGGCAAACTGCCGCACATCCAGAGCGTCTTTTGCAACGGGCTTTTTTTGCTGGTATATGCTTTCTGCATTCTACCAGGGGCAATGATGGTATCGCTAAGAGGAAGATAACTTTTTTTTAAAGTGCGCTGATAACAGCATGGCAGTACTTTTCGCAAACACGATGTTGCGGCACAGCGGGACGCACAGGCAAGAAGTTGTCGGTTCGCAGTCGATGTTGTGCTGCAGTTTTAGATTACGGCTTCAAAAAGAATGGCGTAAGGAAAAGTAGTATGGACCGGTGTCAAGCGAAATTTCTGACCTATTTGTTTGTCAGGTATTTTGCTTCTCAGAGTGAAGGAATAAAGTTTGGCATTTACTTTTTTGATGTGTGTTGTGTAACTTAAAACTTTTTGTTTAGATGTCAGACACCCACAAGCTATAGTGCGGGAATAACTATTACCACTGAAAAATTCTGGACTTAGTCTTTAACTCTAACCCAAACTCTAAACTGACACACTTAGCTAAATACTAAAATATGAGCCGTAATCATCAGTTTTCTCAGCGTATTTGATATGTAGAACATCACTCTGCGTGAAGTGAGAAATTTCGTAAGTCAGAAATTTCGCTTAACACCGGCAAGTAGTACTGGCGTTATGCCAACACCGGTGGAAAGCATGATGCAACTTTTGGTAAACAACTCGGTTCAAGCGGTCGAAGTTGCGATTGGAAATGCTATAGTTTTTGCGAAATATGCGAGACAAGACAGCACGCCGAGAACCTTGCCGTTTCTTCCACAAAGGCCGTGTTTCGAGCTGCAACGCAAGCGGTGGTTGAAGGAATAATAGTTGCCAAGAATTTAATTTTCGTGCAATCGTTACAGTCACCAAAATTAAGGCAAGACTCGGTGGAGTAGAGCCTAGGGTTTTTTTCAGTCAATTTTCGGCCATGGAACGATTTTTAAAAAATGAGAATGACCGAAAAAAATTAAGTCAATTCGGTCTTCGGTCATAATGTCCGAAAAGGTAGGCTGGTGAACTTTTGTTTCGGCGAGTTTTAATACTATTACGGGACAAATGACCAAAATGTCACAGCGAAAAAAACAGAGTAGGGTTGCTTTCGGAGCAAGAGCAAACGTTATGGGCGTCAAACGGAAAACAAGACCGTTAATTCGAGTAAGTGTCCCTAAGTTAAAAGAAAGTGAATGTCAATATTTCGGTCAGAACTGTGCTCATTATTTGCGTCATGAATTCCCGGCGGCTTTACAGCGGTTTGGTTACGACAAATGACTTGAAATGAGCAGGCAGCAACATATGACGCATACTTTGATAACAGACAAGCAAAAATGGTAGCGCGCAACGGCGGTATTCATTTTATTTACGTTTTGCTGTTACCGGTAAAAATGAAAATAATAGGACACTAAGTAAAGTTTTAAGAGAAGCCCGAAACGAGTCAACCACTAGCAAGTGATTTTAATCGGAACGAATGCATTTACTCAATAAAACGAGAATCCGAACCAACGCTTGACAGTACCTTAACTGTTCTTTAGTTTTCACATATGTTTTTGGGTAAAAGAGATCACGTTATAATTCTGTTCAGCACGCAGAAGGTCGGCATTAAAAATTAATTAAGAATCGGCATTAAAATTTTATCAGTTCCACCTGCAGTTTACAAAAGCATAATTCCTGACCAACAACCTTACAGCAGGAATGCTCTGGGACCAACACTTGTTTCGCATAGCATTTGTGCGGAAGGCAAGATTCCATGTTGTTTATTTACGCATTTTAAAGGAAAGCATTGTGTACGACTTGCCTGAAGCAGAGCAACCGAGCTTGCGAAACCAACGAGACATTCGAAATGAAAGATCAAAGGCGCACCGCTCAGCCGCCAACTGGGCGTGGCGAAGAAGATAGAGCGCCATGACACCACCTACGTTCAGCGTCCGCGCAAGATTAAATCAATCGATGGCTACGCGCAAATATCGCTAGGCGAAGTGATTACCGATCACTATCTACTAACAGACCGCCAATGCGTTCTGCGCAAGCGTGAATAGGTATATGGCTTGCTTTACCTTCACAAGAAGCAAAAATCCACACTTCACCTTTGTGTGCGAGGCACGATTTCGGATCAGAAGCGCAATGCACAGACAAACCCTAGCAGCATTCAAGCCAGTGCAAGACAAGCAGCACGTAAGAAACTTGAGACCATTTTTAGGCAAAAATTTGTTTGACAAAATTGCGCGCATATGATACGCAACTCCGCGAACGAGTTTCGGGAAGTTGAAAATTCAAAAACAGAGATTTTAAATGTGACTAATATTTCCTAAGGTGACCCAGTCGCTCTTGTGGTGTCTTGATGCTGAAATGCGGATATGTGCAGTCAGAATCATCGTAAAGTTGTGAAAGCAGTGCGTGGCAGGCTGGTTCCTCGAAGGCTCAACAGGAAACCTAGAGATTTTAATTCTCTACTACTTCCTAATAGCTTTACTCTCATAAAACGACTAACGCCAAAAATTTCACAAGATGAACATTTTCCTTAGGCATTTTTAAGAAGTGCTTCTATGGAGAAAGATGGTGGTGAGATTGCTAAAACGCATTTTACGCAGAAATCGTAATCTATAGCTAACAAGAATACTAATAATTTGTTTGAAACAAACTTTGAACACACAAGCTTAACACGTTGATCCACCGAGCGAGATTGTCTAAAATTTGTTTTTTTACACAAATCGTGAGTAGTAATATGTCACTTTTTATCAGATGCATCACTGAGACATAAAAATTAATGAAAGTTGTAAAATCACAACCCACCGGCACGTCTACCAACGAATAAGCCACAGATTACGCGGCCGGAATTCTTAAGTGTCATGCAATGATAACATGTCCGTGCCATCAGTTACTGAATGTCTGAGGGCATTCTCAGCGCAATCGCATTGTGACAAGGTTGCTCTCATAGCAAACACGCAAAGAATTACATTCTTCGTGGTGGGTTGAAAACTTTTCCTCGATTTCCAACGCATGCAGAAACCTTTCCGCATCTGCTAAGCACCAAAATCTTCTTCTGGCATTTGAAGTTTACCAAATTTTAAATTCCTACCACTGTCATAACTTCGTGCGAATAACAAAAGTAAGAACAAACAAATACAGCCGTCGTGTTAAATGTATCTAACACAAGGGTTCCCAACCTTTTTCTGACCATGCACCCCTTCAGCATTTTGACAAATGAGCACGTACCCCTAAAGTTTCTTGTAACAAAAAGGCTGAGTAAAATGACAAAAATCCACTGAAATTTTAATAGAACTTTAAAATTTTCGGTACTGTAACGGTGGACTCCGTTTTTATGTCTCAAAGTTAATTTGTTAAGACTGTACAATAAATGTACTTCCTCAGACAGGCAAATGTACCCCTAGAGGTACATGTGTGCCAAGTTGGGAACCCCTGATCTAACATGATGCAAATTCCCATGTGCAACGGTCAGCAAACAAACAAGATTTTCATTGCTGTCTACATTAATACAGTTGTTCATGCTGTGCATTGAAAGTGAGAAAAAGATGGTTTTGCACAGTCGAACAATTCCTGGCTCAAAGAGGCTGAGGGATGCATGCCATACATTGCCTAACTGTTTAACGGTGCGCTATAATGACTTGGTCGTGCTATCGCGCAGCACAATCGCTTTTCAATTATTCATCCAGAGGAGAAGGGCGAAGATGACTCAACACGAACATAAGCAAGAATGAGCATACTATGCATTTACAGTAGATGCGACGATTGTCGGCTGCTCCGCACATAAAACGGACGTGAAATCGCCAGTCTGACCGCTAACTGTTCGATCCTCAAGGCCGAACCTTGAAGTTTAATTGGTCACGACATTGAAGCCGAATTTCGGAAGGAAATTGACAGCTATGGCCGGATACGACATTTATTAATTCTGTCTGCTGCTTTGACTGCGACTGTCTGCGGGTAACGCTCCCGAACAGACGTTAATTGTAATTGAAAAAAAACTGTCGGCGTAGGGTGGGTACTAACGCTTCCTGACAGATGCCTGAGGAAAGGACAAATCGACATATTCTGAACGCAAATAACAAAAATGCACCCAATAGCTAGCTCTTCCATGTTAAAAACATACTAAGACATCGAGTATAGAGACGTCGACACAGCTATACTCAGCACCACGTGTAAAAACACAGTAAAGTACCGGTCTGAACAAACAAAAATGTCTGAAACCCTGTCACCGGTCGAATTCAAGATAGCACACAAAAAATTCGTTTCAACCGCAAACGCACAAAACATTTTGGAAATGACGTTCATGAATCTTATAATACGGAGTTGGGAAACTTATTTATTATCACGGACCACATGAATTGTTTGTGCAATATCGGTGGCGGGCAGCAAAAATTAATGAAATGTATCTTTAAATTTTACTCAATCTTCTAAAGAAAAATATGGAGTGAAAACTAAGTCAAGGAGCGAGAGAGACTTCTCTTGACTTGCTATATACGTGTCTACTTGTCATGGAGTTTCGGTTATGTTTTGACTAGAGCTCGACCAATGCATCGGCATTCCGATATATATCGGCCGATATGGCGATGTATCATACAGGCAAAATTACGCCGATATACACCGGCAATATTTTCTCATACAAGCCGCTACGCTATTGTCCTCCACGGAGTGTTCGGAAAGCCAAGTTGCTACTCCATCTCTGATTGATTAACACAAATTCTCTGCCCTGTTCCTTATAGCGCGCAGCCCTCCGACTACACTACGCCAAGAATGATGCAAAATTCCCTCGCAGGTTTTTGCGCGGTAAACAGATGACTGCCTGTGATCAAATCAGGATATGCGCCGCGGTGGTTTACTGTTTTAGTGACCCAGGTTTGCGCAGAACTCAATGTTGTACGGTTCATCAGCGCAGTGAAGTAGAGTCTTTCAACTGTGGCTTGAGTAATGCAAAAATATCGTTATCGGTAATGAAAAACATCGGTATCGGCCCAAAAAAAAGTTATTGGTCGAGCTCTAGTTTTACGTTGGGTAACAAAACTTTTGATGCGGGCCGCATTTGGCCCATGGTCCGCCTGTTTCCCACCCCTGCTATAAACTAATAGGACAGCTTAGAGTTTGCCTAGATGCGAACTAGGTTGCAATTACAGTAAGGTTAGCAATGGCTTGCAAAACGAACGTTTTTATTAGTGTCACAATTTTCCGAACGCACCGATTTTTTAAATGCTTTATTATGATTGCAGAGAAAATTTGTTGAAATTGTAGATGAGCAGTATGGTAATGGCTGAAGACGGTTGTGGTACTGCTAAATTTGTGGTACAAGGTTGTGGTAGTGTTTAATCATAATAGTAGTTACATACACTAAGAGACGTTTCATAAAAAGATTTAGTGAAAAACATTAAAAACCAACCTAGATCCAAACGCAGAGCTGTATAGGAGAAGATAACCTAAATGATTCTGCTCACTTTTGAACTGAATCTCCATTGCCGCTAAAAACCTCAACTGATTAATACTCGCAAATAATACCAACGTCTACATGCGAAGATTTCACGATATTATTTAAAAACGGTAATTCAAAGAGCCATATTTTGAATACACCTTGGCACAAAATGTTTATTGGAAATTTTACGACAAAACTGTTTTTTTCGGTCATTTGTCAATCATTGACCGAATTTTTTAATGACCGAAAAATGTTAAATTATTTCGGTCATAATGCCTTTTTCCAGTCATAAAAAATAATCCGGAAACATATAAATGGCAGACATTTTCAGTTATTACGAAGAAATGACGAAAATGTCTCAGAGAAAACAAACAGCGACATACATAGTGGTTAAAAAAATGAAGGGTAACGTCAGACATGCAAGACTTGCACCTTGTTCAACGTTAAGAGAAGTATCACTGTGCCATCTTCTGCTGCTCCGGTTTATGTTAGTGGGAGGACGCCGCAACGATGCTGCCCTTGGCAACTGACGACGCCGTAAACTCGCTTTTCTACGGGAGCCCACAATGCTTCGATTTTCTTTGTATTTACTTGCTTTACTGAAGTGGCTACCCATTTCTGATACGATATTATGCCTGGTACTTTACGAGGCGCATACCACTACCAACTTTCTTCCTGCAACATCAAGATACCGTTCCATGCTCATCACCTATTAACCACCGTCAAATACTATTCGCTGCCCGGAATTAGGCATCTAACTGCATATTGGATACTATTAGATCAATTATAAAAATTTGCAAGTTTTTAACGGTTTACCAGCAAGAATCTCTGCAGCGTGTCTGAAGAGCACTAAATAGCTGCACAGAAAACAGCCGTTTTAAGGCTTCACGTACTTCACAAATTCATTGCGGAGCTGATGCAACTGACACTTTCCAGTTGCAAGCGCTCGCGAATGATCAACAGCGCCTTAACTCTTCCAGTTCAAGTGTTCAAGTGGATTGACAACGTAACTGACACCGGCAAAGCTCGTCTGATGGCATACCAACTGGCTAGATGATAGCCAGCAACAACCTTCGATCATGACACTTGCCTTATAATTAAGCAAAGACTCTCAAAGGTCCGACAGCGAATGGTAAAGGCTAGACGCGTGGATGATTGGGTTTCAAATCGCATGAACAGACTGCATTTGTGGTTTAAGCAGCCGTCAGTGAAGTGAAACCACGATGATCAATGCTCATGGTGGAGAGAAGGCGGACACAGATATCTTAAAGAAAAGCATGCCTTTTTGAAAAGGTAATTAGCGTAATTGCGAATCGATTTCACTCTTCGGAAAATGTGCACAATTCGTGGCAAGAACATCTAATAACGCCTCACACGACGTCTTTATCCATCCTGAGTGTTTGGCGCAACGGAATTTATCACCCCTTGTGGCAACAGCCATTGATACAGGATCGCACTCGTAAGTGATTCAGTAGACACAGAGAAGAATGGCGTTGCTGAAGTAAGCCACTAACGTGGCACCAAATAATTAGTGGGGATGAACGGCAAAGCTTAAGCAGCTGAAGCAAAATTACTGAGCAAACCCCTTGAGGCGGAAAGGTTTACGCAGTTCCAACGAAGTGACGCGTGGTAAAAAACCACTTAATAAAGAATGATTGCTTGCTTCAGGAAAACCTAACACCAAACAAAAACTTGGAGTGCACTGGCCTTCAAGTTTTTTCATAAACAGCTCGCTCGCAAAACTGCGTTAAAAGCTTGAAAAGGGCATTCCCCACAATTGAGAAATTCCACCTGTGTTCATTCAATGACAGTAAACGTTATACCGTGTTGTCTGTCATTAAATAATTTCAGTTGGCTTGGACGTGCTTCAACACAGCACTTAAAAATTGTAGCTTAACTTAATATATGCCCCAGGTGTAAAACATCTGCATATGCACAATACACAAACCTCATAAAATGCACTCGGAAATTCATCATGGTGCCACTAACAATAGGCTACAAAAGAGAGGTAGCACACATTATGAATTAAATATGCATAGCGTTTTCAAGAACACTGCATACTACCAACAGCCATTATATACGAAATGCATTGTACAACTGAAAAAGCCATGCTGATGGTTGTTCACCATGATGCTAATTGATATGGATAGGTATCTAAAAGGGTATTCCAAGTTGACAGCATAAAATGCCAGGCAAGATATTTTTCATTTAGTTGGAGACAAAAACAAGGAAATAAAAATTTCTAACGAAACATACACAACATGGCAATTGTTTTTTGATTTTTTATCTTACAATCAACAGGTTTATTCCTTAACCTACAGTTGTTGATATTCGTTACGTATATCATCATCAAAACAATATGCCTGCAAAATAACATTTTATCTTTGAAACTCTCTACATGTTAAATCACTTCACAAGCCCTAATATTACAAAGTTTTTAATAATGTTATGAATATACTTTAACAATTGGAATGGTATCACTTGGTTGTGAAATCAAATTTACTTATTTAAAATTGATAATTATAAAATTATTTAAATCATGTCACAAACAATGTAAAAAATTTGGATATCACTGAATAATCTTCAATCATTTTCTATTCTAGAATGAAATAAATTTCCTCAAAATGTTCCTTTATATTAAGCTGTGATGAAATTCAGCAGCAATTTACACAACTTGTGCTATGACAGTGCTTGCGTGTTGACAAAAGGCAGTGGCTGTCATGTGCTAGATTATCAACATTTCAACCCAAGAATCTCTTCAATAGAATTATGAAATTGTTATTTGAAAGTCAACAAAAATGTTACTAATGCAGTTTGTTATAGTAGTAATGAATTTTCAAATGCCAGTCTGTACAGCCCATCAACAATAGGCTTGTTATCGTTTTACAAAAAGTAATAGCATGTCACTTGATTACCAGTATGTTGGCCTTAGCTGAACATACCAGTCACTGTCATTTCGATAAAAAATATATTTAGCCAGTGCAATGTAACAGGAAAAAAATACAACTAAATTAGGTAAATTGATCATGGTCATTGCAGATGCCTGCACACCAAGTTAACAGGAAATGATCATGTGCAATTTCATTGCAATTTTTGTTATTTAGGCTTCCTTTCAAATAAACTAATATTGTGAATGCTGACAGCAAAGTATAGGTTCAACTCACACTGTTGGCAAAGGCAAAACTACAAATGATACACTTGCAGGATTTATGGACAGACATAAAAAATGCACAATACATCTCCAAAAGCTAGTAATACAAGAGCTTTAAACATGTCAAGAAGAACTTATCACCAACATTTCATTCAGTTGTATGACTGAACAAGAACTTCAGATGAATGTTTTAATTTATGTTGTTTGCCAACAGTGTTTCAAAATTTCTGGAAATGCTATATGGAGATGATCACTTTTTACATTTAAGCTGTCAAAACACCATTCCTCCTTCAGCATAGTCAAAAATTTATTTAGGATGAATAAAACTTGAGACCAGCAATGATCTATTAATTTCAATGAAGGGAAATTACAAAATTATACTTGAGCTTTAATTTCACAAAAAGATGAGGCATTACAAAATGTTCTAGTACACCAATTAAAAGTCTAAAAAACATATTAAATAAACAATTATTCACAAGTTGTATTATACCTATTATTTTTCATTGGAATACCATATTTACTCGATTGTAAGCCATGGCTAACGAAGATTTTTTCATCATTTCGTTTGGCTTACATTTTTTCTTTAGCTTATCAAAATGTTTAGATCATGCCCAATCTTTCCTTGACTACATTTTATTGACCAAACCCTCTTTTCACATATCTTTCCTCTCTTCAGCATCATGTGGACATCCTTCATGAGAGGGATTATGATAAACAGAAGGCAGTTATACTGGTGAATCATCATTACCAGGGTTGGTGATCAAAAACGAAGCATGCTATATATGAAAGCATCTCAGAGGCTTAGACAACCTGTGGTGAAGTGTGGCTTACAATTATTTTTAACACCATTTCGTGCAGCTTACAATCAAGTAAATACGGTAGTAGAAATCACAAGAATAAAAAATTTTATATTTTTCAGCTACTGCTTAAGTCCCTACCAGTGCAAAATTAGTATCACATACATTCAGCACATTATATAAATTGCAACTACTTAAAAACTTAATTATTTCAACTATGTTTACTTAAAGGTTTTCATTTTTTTAACATTAGAAGTACCTAATGACTATGCTAAAAATACAAAAATGACACTCACATCAGCTGAATGGCTACTATTGCTTACATGTGTAGTGTGTAGGAACAATTTTGTCTAAAATGTTCAGATCTAAACAGTTCCGAAATACTTTTTTGATACTCAAATATATGAAGGGAAAGTTGGTCTTACATCTCTTTTATAATTTCCAGAATTAACTGCAACAAGATCTTGTATGTACAGTGGCTTACTGCTCATGTTCATACAAATTGCTTAAAACTTTTGCTGCACCATGCTGCACACTACAGCGTTATGATATGTTCCACTTTGCTTCAAACTTCTAAGTTCTGAGGCGTTTATTCCTAGCCTATCATTAAAGATTGAACTGCATTATTTTCCTAACTTGTAAGGTGGAACTCCCTTCCACCTTATTTGAATTATTCTTTTTTCCTTTAATGTGTTGAGTCTTGTTGCATCATCTGAAACTTCTGACCAGCTGATGAATACCACCCTAGTCTTTCCATTTTCTTCCAGGTCTACTGTGTCCCTGCTAATCATATGGGCAACTGTAGCGGAATGCACCATACTCACTTTGCAATAAGTGGACCATTTCTAACTGAAGACGGGTGCATGATAAACCTTAGCTGCACGCATCACAGTTGCTGATTTAGTTGGTGCTTGGCCTGTTGAGTAGAACAAGTTATGTGTTTTTGACCAAGTGTGCCGTTACAATACAGGCAACTACTGTATTTCATCATCGTTTATAGCTAACTATAACATTTCTACATGGTCTCTACTGTTGAAAATTGCTTTCGGCATATGTAATGCACTTCCAATACTTATATCCTCATTGCAATATTATGGCTGCCACCTAGCTTTCAGCTTTTTATATTGCATTGCCACTTCTCTTACCTATATGAACATCTTATTTTTTCCCTATATTTCTCAACTCTTCATACATTGCTTGCTTTCCTTCTTACAATGTGCTATAATTATAATTGGTTTTCTGCATTCTTCATTAATGTTTCTGTTTTTATAACATTGCAGTTGCCTATGTTATATACATGCCTTTTTAAAATTGACAATTGGATTTAAACTTACTTTTGAGCCACAGAACCACAGTGACTGTGCAAGATTTATTCTACTAATGTTAAGATTTTTCCAATAATGTTCCTTACACAGATTTACCTATCACCAATCTCTTCAAATTTATTATGTTGTACTTGTAATCATAAGCTTTTATCAATGTTGAACAGTACATTAGATTACTACACAAAACATTTAATACTAAAATAAACTAAGGTGTACTTAACTTATGCCACACCAGCATATATGCTAACTGTCATACAAGGAAGATAACACATTGAACATCCACTTTAACATAAGATGAAAATGTAATGACACAGGATAATTAGCCACTAGTATTTACCACCATAGACTACAAATCCAGTAGCCCAAAGGCTACTAGAATTATAAACGCCAAAATTGAAATATCAATATGACAGATGTCAACTAAGCTTTTTGCTTGTTTCATGAACCCAATAAATATAGTTGCACCCAAGCTGATTAGCTGAAAACCTTTTGTGATATATTATATCACAGCCTACGCATTGGTAATGTTTTTCATAATACTAACTGTGTACACAAAAACGTAACATAATTCTATGCCAAGAATAAACAAGATGCTTCCACAAAGTGACATACTTTCATGATCAGGAGAGGCAAGACACGTTGGTCGTTTAAAAGGCATTTTCCATCAAAAGCATGAAAGTAGACTCTCCGTGGCGTAATCCTGACCAACAACACGAACACAACCAAACAGATTTCTATCAGTTCTGAGAGATTACAGGAATAAATTGTTTGTACTTCCGTTTGTCCAGCTTGTTAACATCACAACACATCATTCACCTTGGATTCAATACAGCACCTGAAACATATTGCAGGGCATTTGACATTACTAAATTTGCTTGAGATTGACTCAATCTCAATCATTGAGTGCTGCGCCACTGCAGGTCAGAAGTTCAGAACCTACTGTCCTATCAATATCATCGGTTTCAGTATCTATCATGATGTAGCAACTAAATCAAAACACAGTGGCACGCTACACTGGCCAGTTGGTCTACCACTGTATCCGAACCTCAACAACCTAGAGTAGACCCTATGCACCATATTGTGCGCGATATTGTTTGTAAACGTAATGACGATCTCCATCAAGTCATCCAGTCTGGATTCCGAGGCAAGCGCACGCACGATTTGTTTCGGTCCTCAGTTTCACAAGTAAATGAATTTGGTTGTCACGCTTCTGCAGAAACCGTCAAGTTACATCAAGAGGGCATGCTTCTGTTGCGGTGAGTCTGGTGTGTCTGCGACTGGTGCGGTGAGTTCAATGCGCCTTTGTACGCACACCAGAGGTGGTACCGGATCCGGAGAGCCAGAGTCAACTCTAGCATGATTCTGCGTTTTTCTTTCGGACCCAGATCCGGTGTCATAAGACATTTCTGACCTCTGCAAAATTTCTGACCTGTTATTGTTTGTCAGTTAATTTGCTTCTCTGAATAAAGAAATAAAGTTTGTCAATTTCTTTTTTGATATGTGTTGTGTAAATTAAAACATTTTGGTTAGATGTCTGGCATAAGCGTATGCTATGGGGATGCGGTCACATCCCCAATCCTGAAAATTGGCCATTACTCGGGCAAAAATTTTCAACATTTGGGCAAAGTATGTAGCTACATTCACGTACAAGTGAGGTTGTGTCTATTTTCCCAACTAACGCAAAACAATGCCCAAATCAACGGCAAAATAATCTGAAACTATTTTGCCATTCTTTTTTTCTCCTGATGACTAAATAAACAATGCCCTTTTAGGCTAACTAAAACATTTCATTCCAGTTTTGGGTAAAATTAAAAACATTTGAGTAAATTAGGAGCATTTGGGTCAGGGGTGATCGGAGTCACTTTTTTGACTCCTGCTCCTGTTCCTAAAAAGTGACTCCAGCTCCTGCTCCAGAGCTCATTAGAAATTTACACCCCGACTCCTGTTTACACTCCGAAAGCTTGAAAGCAGAATCTATTTTTGCCACATGAGGTAAAATAACTGCTTGAACTATTTTGTCTTTAGCCAATGTGGATGAGTATTGTTATGCTTTTAGTGCTGGCAACCAGGTAGTTGTTTCTTGTCTGTGTTGGTCAACTGCAGGTTTTCCCTAACTTTAAATCCTAACTCATTTGGTATTTGTGTATTGTAGGCTACATCTCATTTTGTCTCATGTGGCAAAATATACACTAGAAGGCTACCAACTTGAAACCAAGAAATAGAATCATAAGTTGTTCTCATGTGAAGCAAATCTCATTTGACTCTTTCAGCTCTGGCTTGAACTAAGTCTTGTTTAACTTTTTTATTTAACTCTTTGTGATTTAGGCACAAGCACAATGAAACAAGAACAAGTCAACTACTGCTATCTTTTCATGTTGGCCTCTACAAATAAAGCCACGTTGGCTACATTGAAAACACTTCATTTCACCTTATTCGCACACTTAATTTATTTCTCTTATTGTATTTGAACTTGCAAGATGATAATGGCATGTATTGTTTAGGATAGCCTGAACTGCATTTCTGCTAGCTTGACTGAAACTGCACTGCTATTAGCGTTGCTGTATTTTACAGATACGTATTACATGCATTGTTGTTGTCTTGTACATTTCACTGAAGCTAACAACTTGTGAATACTGCTCAAAACACGACCCAGCAAAGAGGTAAATCTTCCAGTAACTGACGTCCTGTGATACAGCAGTCGAGCATAACCTATGCACCAATCAGATCAGAACACAGAGGCCAGTCTGCCACCCTCCTTCCTCACCCTCAACAGCCTGAACTAATGACTGACCAATTTATCCAAGAGTATAGAGCGAATCTATTAATCTAACAATTAGCCGTTCAGAGAAAGTTCAAATTTAATAAAATCAATTGTCCGACTCCTGTAAGACTGAAATTCTCACTCCTGCTCCGGTTCCGGGTCCGGTTTTCATTCAAAAATCCAACTCCAGGTCCTCCTCAGGCTTCGGCAAAAATCGTAGACTGCTTCCGGAGTCCACTCCGACACCGTGATCACCTCTGATTTGGGTACAGTGCTACAGCTTCAATTAAACCTAGGCAAATGAGAAAAGCTTCATTCAAAATTGGTGAAAATGAAAACATTTAGATAAATTGGAAACATTTGGGTGAAATTCAACAGTCGAATGAAATTTTGGAAATTTGCAACAGCTTCATTCAATTGTGGGCAACTCCAAACAGTTTTGTTCAAAACTGGGCTATATGGAATAGCTCCATTGAAATTTTAGTACATTTAGAAATGTCTGGGTGAACCATAAGAGCTTTATTCAAATTTGGATGAAATTTCAACCATTTGGGTAAATTTTCGCTATCTCAATGAAATTTGAACAAACTGGGACAACTTCATTCAAATTGGGTGAAGTTAGAAATGTTTCCATAAATTGGAAAAATTTGGGTGAATTCCAACAGAGTAAATCAACTCTGACCAAATGGCAATAGCTCCATTCAAATTTGGGCCAAGTGGAACCTTTTCTTCCAATTTTGAGTAACTTCAGACAGCTTTATTCGATTTTGGGGAATTTCAAACAGCTTCATTCCAATTTGGGTAATACTGTATACAAAAGCTTCATTGAAATTTGCATACAGTTAGAAACATTTGGATAAATTCCAACAGCCCAATCATATTTGGTAATTGAAACAGCGCCATTCAATCTTGGGTACAATTGGAACCATCTGGACAAATTAAAAAAGATTCATTGAGATTTGCATATATTATAAATATTTGGTCAAATTACAATAGCCCGAATCAAATTTGGGAGAATTGAAACAACCTCATTCAATATTGGTTGAGTTAGAAAAATTATAAATTAGGAACATGTAGCAGTAGCCCACGATTCCAACTCACCTTAATTTTGTAAACATCAAATTGTTGAAGTTGTAAAGTGTTCAACTAAAGTGTAGCTGTAGCTGCAAAATGTTTTGTGGTAGTAATGTGGTATAGCTGTGATATGATACTACGAAGTTTTCGTGTTTCAAACTTGCTTGATGATGTGAGATTTGCAAGTGTGAATCTGTTACCGCGAAGTACTCATGAACGGAATTAACTACGTAACTGCAGCTGTAACTTGTTGTGTGGTAGTAACGTAGCTCAGCTGTGATTTCATACTGTTTAGGTTTTCATGTTTTCCGTTTGTTTCATGCAATGAATTTCATTTGTTGCATCGTGCTAAATTTTCGTGTTTCAATTTAATGCTGTGAAGTGAAATTTTCATGAACAGTAGCAACTACTGTACTATTTATTGCACTGCATAATTCACTAATGCTGTCCAGTGAAGCACTGCTATTTTTAAAAATATTCTTGTTGAAGTCATAAGTCATTGGAAATGTGCATTTGTACACATTCCGTGGTAATTGTTCATATAGGCTGCAGTATTTGCCTGTATCAGTCTCATATTGCTATTTAGGCACGGCATGCCATTGCAAAGTAGGAAGTTTATTAGAAACCGTTAGGCTTACTAGCGAGGTGTAAGCTACTAGACTGGCGAAGTTGACTAGGAAAAATTACGCTTACAAGCAGTAGCATAACATGAAAGTTATAAATAATTGGTTGCGAGCTAGCATTGCTTAGCACAGCAGTACATTATCAGGGGGGGGGGTACAAAAATTAATGCAAACAATTAAATGTGGACTTTTCTTGAAGTTTTCGTCTGTGGAAACAATCTATGCTTTTAGCACGGTAACCACCAGTCTTATTTTCTCCTAAGCTTTGCAGGTTAAATTGTGCTTTACTTTGCGATTCATCACTGCCAATTATGAGTGCAAAAGATAA
>JGI24021J15306_10000062_pt1 | contig 45800 bp, 25 predicted proteins | sample Ectturendosymbi1_FD_15306 | JGI IMG/M metagenome (IMG submission 15306)
GAGCCGCTTTCCTGCTTTATCACAGTAACGGATGCCGGCCTCGGCACCGGCGATGCCGGCGGCGTGAGGAGCGGGTCGCCGTGACACGATGCGGAACTGGAACAATCCAACGAGCGGGAACCGTCGACAACTGAACTTGCGTTGGAATAGGCGGAAAGCACCCGACGACCACTGCGCAGCTGACGTATGGGCATCCAGACGCGTGAGTGGTTTGCGGGCCGCCAAGCGTTTGAAGTTGAAATCGGGCATAACGACGTCGCGGAGGCGGGAAACAGATCATCCGGTTCCGAAACAGACCTGCAGTGCCGTTTATTCGGCGGAATGCCCGAAACGGCCACAGCGGCGGCCGCCACAGGCGGTTTCTTGGGAGAGTGCAGCGTGCAACCAACCCCGACCACACTCGGAAAGGCGTCAGCTTTTGCATCGCCGCTTGCCGGGTCTCTGTACAGGACGATGTCGTCGTCGCACAAAGTCGAGCCTTTCAGTGCTTTCGCAGATTTTCTGAGATCGATTTGAGGAGAACTGAGTGTGGCAGGCAGGGTTGACCCCGCTACCTTGTTTGCTTTCGTATCTTGCAGGTCGAACAGATCGACCTGGATGTTGTCGGCAACCTTGTGGGACTTCCTGATATTTGTCGATTTCGCTTCTCGCCGGGTCAGCACGCTCGTTCTTTGTGCCAGCCTTTGCGCTACGCCAACTACGGCTCCCGATGAGCCAAGGTTTTTTTCCACGCTGGTCAATGAGGTAGAGGAAGCAGGCTGGCCTGTAACGGACTGCGTGGCGAAGGCGCCCGGACTCGGTGAAACGGAAGGAGTCCATTGCGTGCAGGGGTCTATAACAATATAATGTAATCAGAGGCACAGCTAGCGCGTGAGGCGACGACGGCGGTACAGTTGTTTCCTTCCCAAATTCCAGTCAAACGCTTGACAAACGAGGACTAGGCCAAGCTAGGAGNCAGAACGCACAGGATCTGCGTGCGGTATATATTTCCGAGTTTACGACGGGCTATGGTTGGAGTGGGCATTCTCAAACGCGATGAAAGAAAATGAATCGGCGTCACACAAAGAGATCCACGTATCAATGAAACGCGGGCTCTTCCAGCGCTATTGAGACGGGAATTGAATAAAGCAGTAGTAGGCCAACTCAAACACCACGCTGACATGCCTAAGAATGCAGTGTGGTACGGTCGCGTATTGATTACACCACAAGACATGTTGACACAAACAGCGTCGACTGTTGAGACGCAGGCGAAACAGGCAAGCGCGATTGCCGATTACAAACCTCATGCAAGGCGACTTGTGTGCGCTATTTACGACTTACTAAGCTAATGGGCAGTAAGTTGGAAATGTTGTGCCGCGGTTTAAAATACAAACTAAGACTGCCTTCGAACGACGTCATCGCCACAAAATAACGATTCAACGGTGAGCGGCAGCAACGACAGCTCCAGCTAATTTGTTGTATGGTTGAATGACAATTTCCTGCGCGGCACCGGATAAAGCAGTATCTTACCTTTTGATGGGTATGAAAATGAGGTAGGTGTTGTCGATGCCGACGTGCATTGATTCTGTTGTTTGTTTCGCTGCAAAATTAGTAAAAAGTAGTGGAAAAAACAGCAGACAANAAGTATATCAAGCAAGTTTTACTTGCCTTACGCGATAAAAAGNAACGCACAACGCAAAATCATTAGATGTGGTAAGGAATAAAGATCTCTTGCAAAATGTCAGCGACCAGCAATCCAATTACAACCAGCAGATGCAATTTAACTAATAACACGAAATGTCCGTATAAGCACTACACCCACTCACAAGCAGCCGACAACACTGCTTCTGGACCTCAAACTACATTGCGCCACTGCTGATGAAAAATTTACGCTGTCCAACACCATAGCTGATAAAGTCTCAAGAACTTTGATAAGATTGAGCATGATCTGGGCTTCAAAACAGCAAAAGAATTTAAGCAAACAACTCATGGCGACGTCGAATACAAGGCACAGAACAAGCATTAATGCTTCTTGAAATATATCCAGAATTTACCTGCTGGTAAGCTGCATAGTTTCTGTCGTCAATACACAGCTTTTCATTGATATTGTATGACAGTTGCGTGATTACAGCTGACATAGTGGGATAGCCTGAAACTCCTTCTGCAACCTAGCCTCCAGGCAAACTTTCAGATATGTTTCCAGTGACGGCTTACGTTGTAACAGTTGTTGACGTTTCACTTCCAGCCGCATTGCCTTACCGAGCTGAGACAATTGGGGTTATATTAGAGCACATGCAGTGTGTGCATTGCACACCAACAGTGCATCTCAATTCACACCTAGCATGATTTTTCAACGAGCCACCCTGCACAAACAATTTAATCTTTGTTAGAAACAATCACAGCTCAGTTGTGTTCTGATGAGACTTGCCTGGTTGTATAGCCACAGATGAACTACAGTATTAAAACCACATCAAAAACCTAAGCAATGTAAGTGATAAGAACAGACACCAGGTTACACCATTCTTTACAGCTTTTAAGTCTTACTGGCCTCATACTACTAGTGGTTTTACAGTTCTTTTCTTGGTTGGCAACTGATTTAAAGCAGCATTTTAAGAATGTTTCACTGGAAATGTAATTTGTAATTTCAAGTTGAATGGAAGGACCTAATATACGCCATGCATGAGAAAAATTTGTATATGAAATTGCCCAAATAAGGTATCTAAATCTAATTAAAAACAATGTTTTTACATCTCATAATTACTGCTATTTTCTTAAGCACAAACATTGTACCGTATTTGGATTAGAGAGAAATACACAACAAACCTAAGGTATTATAATAATCTTATTGCCTCACAGCTACTGCATATATGCCAAGACAAAAACTGCAATGAAGGGGTAGCTGGTATCGCAAGATATGTTGAAAACAGGTGAACACAACATAGCTGGCATTCCGTGTTTTTCAGTTCCTTTGGAAATCAGTGATGAAACTAGCAAAATGTAAAAGCTCCATGAAAAGTTTAATTGGCCATTTGGCAAAATGCTCCACAGTGAATTTTTGTATACAGAATATTAACAAACGAGGTTTTACGCACTGTCATTAGACATCACCTACAAACCAGGTAAATTGTATCTGGTTATCAGAAAGCTGTTGAGTTAAAGTTTTTAGGCAAAATAGAAAAGTTATGAGCTGATTGAACACATCATTGGATAAAACAATGGTAGCACATGAAAGAGCTTAAACTGTTTTACAAATACATGTACTTAAAAGGTATGTCCAACATGGCCAATTAAAACAACATCTTCTGTGATCAGATGCTTTCACCTCTCGAAGCTTAAATCTCCCAGTGGGTCTCAGATTATGAACAAAGCAACCCATCTACATAGGCTTCACTATATCTAAATATTTAGCTTACTAAAGCCCAATAGTTGGCCACACATATGGTTGAGTGACTATATTCCAAAAATTTACTCCGCTGTTCCTGCTCACTTGTATGCATTGCTGAACAGGCAATTCCAGTATCTTTCAACGATCTTTTAACAAACTATTGCCATAATAGCTATCAGTAAAATGATTGCAGCATGAACTAATTCCAAAACTAAGCTTGCACATGACAAAATAATCAATTCAGTTATATTTATACTCCTTTTGGAGTGTCACTGAGTGGCCTGCAATGTTCATCTCTGCTTAGCTGCGGCATACAGTTTCTTTCACAGTGAATGCTGCATTGACAGCAGGTTAGTGGCAGCACTACACATGAACCATTTCCTTGCACTCACTCATTAACCACAAGCATGAGGCTGGACAGGCCACCATGTAATAAATTTTCAAGTCTTTAGTATGACGAATCCAGGAATCGAACCTAGCCTACAGGCTTTGGTGGCAAGTGCTCAACCACGTTTACTTGGCCAGTTTAAAAAATAATAAATTAGTCCTTACAACATGTTTTACTTATACTAAAGCATCTAGTCTTTGTTACAGTTGTAAACACCAGGCCTCACATTGTAATTTTACATGCAACAGAACTTTACATATACACATTGATCAATTCATTAAAACAGGCCCTTGCCATCCCAAAGTAACATTAGCTACCTCCATCTAGATAAAGACCAACAGATTAAAATGTAGTTACCAAAACTGAATGGTTATGATACTGCTGATGGCATTTAAACATCAACTACACACAACTGCCTTCTGTATTTGGTTGTGATCAATCAGCCACAAAAGGAGGAGATCAGAATGGAAGATGTTTGTGAAAGACCAACATGTATTTAAAAAATTCATGATGGCTCTTCTGTTCATTGATAAACAGCTGGATTTCTACATCAACATTTTCCAGCTATTTGTTTCCTGACCTAGATTCAAAACTGCTTTTTTCTCAGCAGCCTGCACCACAATAGTTTTAAGTAGTGATTAACCTGTTGTCACAACTGCAGCCTGCTAATGTTTTTGAAACAATTGATGAACATTTTTGAGCATGTGTGTTCAATTAAGCCCATGTTGTTGCAAACTGAAGTTAGATTTGACAAAATCAAGCAGTTTCACGTGAAAGCGCTTCCATACTTCCTATGTTTAAACTGCATTTTCTTCAACTGTAAAAGATGTTTTTCAATTTTCAATTAGCAGTTCTTTGATTTTCTTTTGGAAAGGAATAAGAACCATTTAAAAACATGAACATTAACTACATCTGCCAGGAGTGTGGAGCTGGAACTCAAATTTTTTAGGCTAGGCATGTAAAAGATCTTGGTTCCAGCTCCGGCACCAAAACGTTTTGATTCCCACTCTGGTTCTGAAATGATTTGGTCCAGTTAACACTGAAAACCATTATATTAAAGTTGTATTAATACACCAGCACAGATGAAAAATTATTTACATATGCTAGCAGCCATAAGCGATGTCAGGATTAAGGAAAAAACTCAAGTCTGACCACAACAAATCTCCAGCTCTAATTACCGAAAATTGATTAGGCTCCAGCTTCACAGTCTTGACATTTATTTACCCATGAAAACCAAAGGCAAGGCTCACTGTTCTATATAGCACCAACGCACCTAAGTCAATCATTCATTTCAACTCACTTTCTTGTGAGTTAACTCCAAGTAAACTAAGCCTGCTTATAATATGGCGCTTTCATTTCAAAGCCTTATCATAGTTTCATCTGATTCTCCAACAATTAGATATGTTGTGGGATCAGCAAATAAAATGGAAAATTCACAGATGTCTGCCATACTTTCTGATCTCACTTGTGGATAAAATATTTTACATTTGGAAATGTATTATCAAAACAACTTAGAAGTAATGTTTCAATAACATGCTTAATATGATGACAATGATTTTGCACATGGTTTTCAGGAACTTCTTGTAAATATTCAAACAGTCCTATTTTAATACAAAATATAGCATTTATGACAGTTAGCAAAAAGTAATACTAAGACACAAAGAACACACAAAACGGTGTGGAAATTTATTTCACAACCAGGTGCTTTTAGCACAACTATGCAGAAAATTAATAAAATTTAAGCATCAGTCATGAACCTAAAGGGGTAAAGCAAGGTTTTTCTTTTGCTAATACACAAAAAATATTTTCTCTTGCATTACTATCATTGCCAGGGTGGCCACACTGTGGTTTATCAGCCACATGCAGCTCCCGAAGCTTGGAGATATATTGGCATAATTCATTTTTATCACAACAGTCAATGCACTTCAATCTAGTTTTACAAGTGTGACCGCTTGTTCATATGACCCTAATAATCGTGCTATACACAAAATCATGTCTGTAAAATTTAATCATTACCTTGTTGGAAACAGATGATTTGGGGATTCCATACTATCATCTCAACAGTGATCTTGCTTTATCAGTCTAGACATGAAGCACACTGTTTTCAAAAGGCAAAATTGCATTTTGGACGTTGCTTATGTAAGTTGCATTTAAGTACATGAATTAGACTTTGTCAACTTAATTTCATTTCATTAGAGATGTTGGAAAGGAAAAAATTCATGAGAGTAAGAGATAATTTCAACAGCTTTACATCTTACCAACCAAATATTAAACAACTGACAGCCCACATCAAGATTCATACAATTATTACATGGTATGTCTTACTTGATAAATTTTTTTTCATTTGTTTACACACAATTTTGTAACTTTTAATGTCTGTTGCAACTCTCTAAAATATGTTTATTCATATGTGGCTCTGATGAAGAACAAGACCCATGATCTATGCCATATCACATTATACTTACCAAGAATTGCTGGCTAAGTCCCTCATAATTCACATCCTATTCTACCCCTTGATGTATTAAGAATGCAAGGTATTCACACCTTCAAAATTTTGCAAGAATCTATTCCTCTCATTGATACATAATTTTACGTAAACTGTATCAGCACATTGTCAAGTTTCTATCAAGCAGATGTGTTTTTTCACTGTTGCACTGTGTTTGTTGTAATTCCACCATTAATACACAAAAATAAATAACATACTAAGATTGAAACCTTAATGGATCTAAAAAATTTGTGATAAGGACAACAAATCAGCAGGAAGCTCATGAAATGACTCATAAGAATTAGACTTTGTCGACTTACCGCAGTTGATATGATCAAACTTAAATTTCAGCCAAAGAATTTAATAAATCGCTAACAACACTTCTTACCTAGAAGAATCTAAACAAAACCCTGTAGTTTTATTTGCTGGAAGATTTTATTGGCTGTACTGAAATCTTTAAAAAAATACATGATTTTTAAGATCTGTATTTTCAAGGCTTGAACTTTCAGTTTGAAATCTCAGAGACCGATGTTTCAAGAAAAAGGCTTATGCACAGGTCTGTATAAGAGTCTTAGTTTAGCTTATTTAAAATTATGTCCAAGGGCAATTATCACCAAATGTTGGCAGGCTACTATGGTGTTATTGGCTGATTATGATAAATGAAACACATGTTAAGTGCACCAAAAATCTTTAAAGAACACATGTTTAAACTATCCACAATGCCGTGAAGAATATTTTGTAAATTTTTGTTCAGCAACAATCTATAGAAAATTATCACCAAATGTTGGCAGGCTATAGGCTATCGTGTTATTGGCTGGTTATGATAAATGAAACACACATTAAGTGCACAAAAAATATTTGAAGAACATATGTTTAAGCTATCTGCAATGCCATGGAGAATATTTTTGTACAATTTTGTTCATCAAATCATCTATAGAAAGATATTAGCTTTTGGCCTTACAAGCAAAAACATTCTCTGCAGCTTAATTGTGAAGTCATTCTATAATAGTTATATCCAAGAAAATAATCAAGTTTTGAATCTGGATATAAAGAGGTTAATGCCAAAAACTGCATTGTTCTTTAAATGATACATGAATTTCTCAAACATATCTTAATGGAAAATCTTATTCTAACATCTGATCCAGGCTTTCGTATTTTGGAATTCGGGCAATTTCACTGTGGGCACGATATTAAACTACAATAAGAGATAAGGCTGCAGTTATGGGGATAATGGAATGCTGTTTAGCCATTTGATTATTCACAGGTCTACTCTAAGTTGTGAAACCTGACAGCTTTGGATGAAACAGTGTCTTTAAAGGACAGACTTAGTTCTTTAGCCATGCAAAACAATTAGTGGAGGCACAGGTGACTCATAAACAAATGGGAAATATTAATTTTTTCATTATGGAAACCCTTGCAGCTGAACCTGGACGTAACATATTAGTCACACTTACACCTTTCCTTGGGACTCTAGTATAGGATGCAAACAGTGGTCTGCTAATGACTAAACAAATCAGTGACCTTTTAGACCCTTTCTCATGCCATACTGGATTTCAGGACAAGCACATGTAACACAAGGTTTTTTTTGCAAACATTATTGGCATTATGCTACAGGACCAACGTACCCATGTTGTTGTCACACTTGGAGTAAAATTATGTTCCCACAACTTGCCATTTGAAGCTGAAAGTATGCAATGAGTTAGTAGGTTAATTTTCAATGAGATAAAATGAGTCAGAAACAAAGTCACATTGGAAAATTCCCAATACCAGATTTCAGATGCCATTCTTAGGCCATCATGTGCCACATTTTTCCCATTGAATAACCATTACACCTGGCTGCCTTGTCAATTGTGTCATGCCTAAAAATGCTTGCATCTTACACAATCTTTCCTGGACAACTGCCATGGTTTCTAGATAGGTGCTAAGCTATATTTTAAACCAAGTGTCCTCACTTGAAGAGATTACAAACCTTTTTAAACAGAATGACCTACTTTATTAATTTGGCCATGACTTGTAGTAGTGTTCCTGACACAAAAAAACGCTACGCACAAACTAGTGATATTCAGACTTTTGCCTACAGAGTCAAATGCAGTGGGGCCCAAAATCTAATCTGGTTAGAAGCAATGAAACACCCTGTGGTATTGAACCTGTCAAATAAAAAAATCAATAAAACTTTAGCCTTTGTTTGTTTATTATTCTTAAAAACAAAAAAACAGAAGCTGGGCAAGGTGTGTACGAAAATGTATACTTGATTTCACTGGGACACAATAAAAACAAATAAATGGCCTGCATTTACAGTAAGATTGCATATGTCTGTAACATAGCTGAAAGCATAATTTCTATTTTAATTTCTTGGCAGCTGCAAATAACTGTTAACCAAAGGCTTTTTATCTGGCAGGGCACTTGTTGGAAACGATGGCAATAATACGGTGCTAATCTGAAAATCAAAGCAGTTATCAACTAGATCTTGTAGGAGTAGATAGAACTAATTACTCAGACAGAAACCATATATTTTGAGCCAAACAAAGCACTGCAAGCAACCTTACCTCAGAGTGCAACTTTTTAAAGCAAGCAACTACTGCTATAGGCTAGCTAAAGCATGTTTATATGAGAAACATGTAGATACAAACCAAGCTTTTTTGTTTTTGTTTACTTTGTTGCGATGTTAGAAACTTGCCATTCCTTTTAGGTTGCTTCACAAACATCCATTTTGTAGAAAAAGCTATTAGCCTATAGCCAACATGCAAAGCTATGCTGAATCGTGCTTCCTTATGAAATATCTTCGATTGCAAATTATTTATGTATGTATATGTCATATATATACATACATTATATGCTACAATTTTCAAAACAGTCTTTGGTACTTGATGAGGAAACACTTCACTTATTTTAATATTATATGACCACATAAAAAACAAGTTTTTTTCTGATCTGAGATATCAAGTAATAAATAAGCAAACTATTAAGTGAAACTTAATGTTCATAGAATTTCATGGAAATAAAGTATTACTACAACATGAAACCAAAAATAAAAGATAGCAACACATGCAATAAGTACTCAGCAAAATTAAACTTAATTTCATTAGCAATAGCAAAGTATGGTTAGCATTAGAATTATAAAATGCTTGCTTTGATTTGAGTTTGACCACACGCTTTATGCCCAAATCCACATGTAAAATACTAAACCATAGGCTAAGGGTAGGTTTCCAGCATAGCATTACCAGTAAACACAAAATTTAATCAGCATTTGGGCACGCATTGAACAAAAGATCATTTAAAATCAACCAGTTCGGTTTAGTAAATTAGGCCACAATTATGGTATTGTCAAGTAAAACAAAGGCTTTACGCTAATTATTCAGAAGTGGAGGTTTGTCTAGTAATTGCATTATGGAAACATATACTAGGTAATGTAGGTTACATTCTACACTAGGCCAGCTGACTGTATATTAGTCATGTAGTATTGTGAGAATAAACTGTGATTCTCATATTGTACTGCACACAGTACTGTAAACTAAAACTTTCAAAAGCAGTTAAGCCAAACTTCATTTGTATTTGCAAAAAGAGACTTAAGAGATCCAACCATCCATGTAATGTATTTGTAACCCAGACTTATAGCATAGGTTATACAAAAGATAATATAAGAATCAAAGTGAAATTCTTTATAGTTACCATACAGTATGGATGTAGGCTAGCTTACACCTACATCACAACAGCTGCACCTTCTAGGCTTAACGTCGTTACCGTAAGTGCAATATCATGTCAGTGAATTAATCATGACAACTGCGCTAGAATTCATGCGAATGTCGAAGTTTGTTAAAATATGATGTTCTCCGTTGCCCAGCATCACTTACATATTTAAAACGAACAACAACTTACTACAATGCTATTCCACAACCAGCACAACCTCATCGCACCACAACCCAGAGAGAAAGACAAGCTCAGGAACGGTGCGGCCAGATTACCCGCACGATGCAAACTACGTCTTATTTTTCACGCGGATGAACGAATAACAAAAAAATATAACGAAACATACATTCACATGACTGATTTCAACGCTTCAAAACAATTTATAGATTTGCTGTTAATATCAATGCACACAGAAACTCAAATACAAACGTCGAAATGGGTTTTAAAATCATTAACACAAAGCATCGCAAGCGAGAAACAAAAATAAGAAGTCGATGATTCTATTTGAATAAGAGCTGATGACGCCTGCTCAACAGACAAAATATATTATCTGTTGATCACAGCATCTTACAGATGATGCTGTCTGGTTCTTAGCTGTGAATTCTTTTCGATAGATCATGCCAGAGAAAAAGATGGAAACTCTGCACTTCCTGCACTTTCAGTGGTATGCCAGGTGAGGAAAGTGCAAAATAGTTGTGGCGGGGAAGTTCTATGCAAAGCAATAAAAACAATAGATAAATGTCTGTTTCAAAATTAATCTTTCAAGTAAAGGCACAGAACTGCAATTTGTCGTACCTGCGATTGGCGCTCTGCCTGTGGTGTTCGTGAAACCAAACGCCGGAAGTTGCAACCGCGTAGGCTATTTCATGCATTTGCAGAAGTAAACACTACAGCAGTATTTCGATGCAGATCTCTTCTACCAGTACATTAAATGTCTTCCAGCTCTCGAACTTAACATCACACTACTTGCATTAGAGCGGTTGATTCTGTACACATCAATCAGACTTTTTATCTGGAAGCGTCAACTTTCTTGCTTGTAGCTGTTGTTTTTTCAGTCAAAAGAACTTGCCAATCACAGTTCTAAGCAAATTGGTTTCCACATTCAACAGAAGATTGTCTAGAAATAGCCGAATATTTTAACACATAGAGATAGTTCAGAGTAGACAGTTTTGTACAAATGCTTATTGGTGTCAATTTCATGATCATATGAGCGTGACTGAGAAGCAAGCTTTCGCAAAGGGTTGGTTAATATCACAATGAAAAAACAGTGGCCTACCAACATTTTAGAAACAGAGAAAAGTAATAGGTAGAACTGGAAGTATCTATATGCCTGGTGAAAGACGGAATGAATGAATAGTCAAATCTGAAATGTGCCTTTTGAAAAGCATGATCTGCCCAAAAAGTTCACCGTAGCTACAAGAGATCTGATCAGGCCCGTAACCAGGGGTTGCGCAGGGGACTTCTCTCCCCTGAAAAAATGTCCCCCCACCTTAAAAATATGTTGGACATAGTTTAAAACTATTGAACATAGTTTTAAAAATTTTGGGCCTCTCTCAGAAAACTCTTCGCCCAGCCTTGTGTCCCAAGCTATTTACGGGCCTGGATTTAATCACGTTGATTCAGTTGCCCAAGCAGAATACATTTTCCTGTTCTGATTCATCTGTAGGACTTTTGAGCCAGTGTCGAATTTTAGCCTACTGCGATTCGGACAAGACTATCAAAATCACAACCACTACGAACTTTAGTGTTATTGCCATATGTTTCTTGAGCATCTACAAAAGTTAGATTTTGGCAAAAGATGATCTATTAGGTATGTGCTGACAACGTTGAAAGACTTCAATCACCTTTGTGTAGTTTTGTTTAAGATGCCAGTCTCCCCAGCGATAAAAAGTTATTATTGCATGGAAACAGGCAAAGGGTGAAAGTATGTAGGGTAGCAGGTGGGTTCCTGCTTTCATAAATAAGCTCAAGAGATTTGTTTTCTGAACCATGACACCTGCCATTTTCATACATCTTATTTTTTTTAAATTTTAATGTTTGAACCAGACACAAAGTTCATAGAGCGCAAGCACACACTGTCTGCACAACGTAGATTGATAATAACACCTCAGAGATGATAGATCTGCATTTGCATCGTAAGTCAGAAACCTGAAGCATGAGTGCGATGACCACACTCACGGCTGTTTTGTCACTGTATGACGACATCATGATATAAATCGCAGTGTTGATCTAAAGTAGCCTATACTATTGCTTTTTGACTTCATGGTACAAGCAAGTACTTTGCGTACGCTAGCTGGCATACAAAATCATGAATGGCAAAATATGTTTTACATGTTCAAAAAAATCTTTTGCAACCTTTGGTGAAGCGTTTGTTGTAAGACAAATGTGTAGTTACGCATAGAAACGGCGATTGCCAACATGCTTTCAGAGCGATGGTATTAGGCCTACCGGTATAGGCAGAGAACGTCTGTAGCTTCAGCAATGACAAATCTGCCAAAGCATTTTTTTAAGTTTTTTTTAGCCAAATTGCGCCTAGTCTTTTCAGGTTTAAACCATGCAATTGCATCCGCTGATTGGTATAAATAAAGTTTTTTGGGGTTTATTTAATTTTATTCCAAATATTCCTCTAAGCGTAAATGCTGATTTACGACGTAGCTTTTGTTTAACAAGGAACGATCTTTGTTTTACATGACTGCGATAGGTTCACCTTGTTGAAAATCCCGCTCACATACCTTTCACAGCAGTTTTGTGCTGCCGGATCAAATTATAAGAAAGACATGTCAAAAGCAGCAAAGTTTCATTCGTCATTGCGCAAAAAGTGAGAAATTAATAGGCAATCAAGAGTGGCTTGAAGTGGTTTGTCCTGTAAGTAGGCTATAACCGAAGAACACAAAAGGTAAAACTGTCAAATATGCTGACTGAGCAATAAGCCTACGCCGTTTTTTATTTTTTTCACTTGTTATTACATAGACACACTTTGTAGAAACCGCACGTTTTGTGTACCAATTAGTTTTCTTTATGCCGTGTCCTACCCAGGCCCGTACGTAGGGGGGCGGGGCGGGGGCGCAGGGGCAAACCTAGCAAATGTTTCTCCCCCCTGGACAAATGTGTTGGACATGGTTTAAAAAATTCTGGCCCCTCTCAGAAAACTCTTCGCTCCTCCTAGTGTCCCAAGCTGTTTACGGGCCTGGTCGTATCCAGGTGAGTTTAAAAGAAATGACTTACCCTGTGTTATTGGATCTATTTAATTGTATGAAGAACATCAGCGCAAATCACAGAAGCAGGAAGAGAATGGACATGTGCGTATTGTGCAACTAATATAAGACACTTTTAGCATTTAAAAATAAGTGACATTACCTACAGTTTAAAAAAGTTTTTCCGTCAAAACCAGGCTTACTTGTTTCTTGTTAGTATGATTTTAGAGACCTGCAGTTCTATAGCAAGGCAGCTAAGTAGCGACCTAAGTTTAGTTATTCCTCAGCATAAAATACGGCGTTAACCAACTTAAAATATCTGGGGTGGGAAACAGCGGTTGAGGGACGTAATACCAAATTTTATTAAAATTAGGCCTACAATCTAAAATTTTAGCCAACATTCACAACAATATTTGAAGAATGATGAACTACAGTACTTTGACTTTTTCCTCAAGCGTGGTTCTGCAAAATACAAGTTAAAACATACAAATAATGTTTTGTAAAACATTTTTGAATTAGTTGTTACTGGTTACACTTTTAAAGTTTTTTTTCGCTGTAGCTTTGTCAATTATTCAAGATTTGAGACCGTCGGCGACAAGAGACCACCGCTTGCGACAACGGAAGGCAATGAGAACCTTATAACTTGCGGAGATTAACATTTGCTTGAACCACGGCAAATTAAACACGTATATATAGCACATTTGCCGCACAATATCGTTAGACGACACTACTCGTTTCACACAAATTAAATAAATGCCACAGACAGAGAAAAATATTATGAAGAAATAAACAGGTAGGATAAAGCTATATTGATGGGGTAAAAATGAAAAACAACAGTTGTTTGTTCCAAGAATTTGACAAAAAGATCGTAATGACAATTTCTTCAACATTTTAGCATTCATAAATTTGACTTGACATATTGCTCGAAGGTTGAATAATCCAATTCATGAATCAGTAAGAAACAAAATTGGTGACGTGGGAAAGAGTAAACTACAAGAAGTGCATAGCTCTTCTTTGCTAATTTAACATTCTATTTGAATAAGAGCTATTTGAATAAGAAATAATAAGAATCTACTTTTCAAATAGAGTAATAGGATTTTTATTCAAATAGAAAATAAGATTCTTATTCTAATAATAAAATAGAATAATAATTCAAATAGAAATATAAGATTACATATGTTCAAATAGAATCATAATGTATATATAAATATATATTCAAATAAATAATAAGATTCTTATTCAAATAATAAGATTCGTATTCTTATTCAAAAGACCCTTATTCAAATAGAATCACAAGATTCTATTTGAATAAGAGCTGATGATATCTACTTTGTAGGCGAAATATAAACTCTGTAAGATCTTAGTGTCTGCTTCTTTGCTGAGAAAGGATTTCTTTCCATAGGCAGTGAACTGCTAATAATATCAGCGAACTTGAAATCGTTTGCTGTTGGCCTTCTTTTGTACCAAACTGAGGATAACAGGAAATTGGACAAATTGTGATGACATTTCTGTGATCGACACGTATTAGGTGCATAACGTTGCAGCCACAATGCTGCCTCGCATAAAGCCGACCAAAAAGAGAGTCGCACCGACAACCCTCGGCATAACAGCAATGAAGATTCCCCGCTGGATCAGGCTCACTCTGCTGTTACTGTTACGAACTCAGCGTTATATGTGGCGAAATCACGTCGCCACAATTATCACAAACTAGGGCAACCTAGTCAAGATTTATGCGTTTCAGAATTGCTGTGAGTGAATAGACCAGCATATCAGAAGATAGTAATTTCATCACAAGAAGTAGCGATAACCAGTAGGCATAGGTCTCTATGCTGTGTAATTGCCACTCATCTTCTACCGTGAGTCGTCACTAAGTAGGTAAAACTAGTGTTATCTAACGTTACCTTCATTGGTTTTGTAAATTGCTTTTAGGTTAAGTGTAGCAGTGACTTTTTTGTTCTAGTTGGGGTTTAGACAGATAGTTTTGTGCGAAACGCTCTTACGTTTCATGCTACACCATCAGCGCAAACGCTTACTTGTGGTCATAGTAATGCGCCCCTTGTGGATTAAAAACAAAACAAATCAAAAGAATATCCTCTATGGCACAGCGCATAGGTTTCTATTTAACGCGTTAGTTGGTTTACATTTCAACGGCATAGAGCAGAAATATTTAAAAACACTTTGACATGTACTTTTTGTCAATATGTTATTTTTTCATTGTTAAAATATGTCAAAACGTTTTCTAAATAAATCGTTAGTTTGGTTACGCATACCCGGTCCGGGTCAGCAACTGCAGCGGAAATAAATTGCGCCGTGAATTATTTTGTTCTCTCACATTTCACGGCCCCAAGCTGACAAGAACGTTTTTGGAAGTGAAATGCTTACCGTAAACAGCGGATCAGCTTTGTCCGATAGAACTTCTTTATGAAGTGAACCTTTTTGATGTGTATGGACCAAATGACAGTTTTCTTGACCTTTTCAAATATTTCTTTGTACTTTTTAGACTATTTGCGTTTTGTTGTGTAAACGAATGATGAACTGAGAACTATAGGCCTAAAGGATGATGAAAGGGGCCTTTCAGTTTCACTTGTTGTACTTGTAAACAGCCATTCTATTGGCGTTTTTAGAACCTTGGTCCTAGCATTTTAATTTGTCGTTTATTGTACTTGGTACCATGATTAGTCCTTCATTCAGAAGTTATTGCTAAATTCACTTAAGTTACTACTTAGAGTAGATAAAAATGTCGACTGGCACCTGACCTACCTACAGCCTGCCAGTTCAGATATGCTTTACTGCAGGTTGCTTTATCTTATACTGTACCCCATTATGAATTTTTTTGAAAGCTTGTGTTATTTTGTTGCGTTGTATGAAATTGGCAATCTACTCTATTTTTGAACTAATGTAATTGTGCCTAACCTTAGAAACCTAGGCTATTTGCTTCTTTAATGACATTCAAAGCTTAGATGTTGCTAAACAGAGTTTGGATCTTTTTATTAATATGACAACCCTAAGCAAAAATAAAAAATGGGCTTGCACAGAAATAGTCCACGGTGTTTTTTAAACAACTATCTGTTTAGGAAGACATTAAGAAGCCAAGCAAACTAGTGAATGAAGTAATGAAGTTGAACATTTGAAGTTGAACTGTGTCATATCAGAGTGTTTGAATGATGTTAAAATGGCACAGTATGTTTTCGAATTTAAGCAATCTAAAATTATATACAAAATGAATGTAGAAACAAATGTCATAGGCACACACATGTTCAATTGTATCTAATTTCGTATTTTAATTTATTAACCGCAAGGTCCACATTTAATTTTAGGCATGAATTAAATAAAATTTAATTTTACATTACTAAGATTTCACTAAAGCAAATGTAATATCAATGTTTAGCAGTGATTATATTAGTTTTCATTGATAGTTTCATAACTGCATTCTTTTAAATTTTGGCAAAAATAATTTCTTCAATGTCATAGGCTTGTTCAATTTGGAAAATATTGCAGTTGTTGTGAGAAATCATGCATGTTATAAGCAATTTTGAGCATGACCTATGCAACAATGCTGCCAAACTAAGCAAGATTGCTCTTCAGTTCAAAAGACATGGTGCATGACATGCGGAGTAACTGTACATGGTGATGGGTTAGAACAGTGGTTCTCAACCATTGTTCTGAGAGCCGCATGCGGCTCCCAAGCACACTTAGTGCTGCCCCCAGCAGTCTTTCAATAGAACCTCTAATATTTCATGTAACAGACTTTGTTCTTCTATAAAACAAAACATGTGAATTGACTTGTGTTCAAATTTCGTTAGTGTGACTCTCTAACAAAGTTGCAAGTCTGGATTTGGCTCCATTCAGTGAAAAGGTTTAGAATCACAGGGTTGGAAAATGGTCTTGAATCCTGTCATTAGGAATTTCCTAAAAACCATCCAGATTGAAAACAAAATTGTTGATTGGATAGTTCAACACCATGGACAAAAAGCGATGACCTTGTTTTTTAGTCATTATTTACTTCCACTATCAAAAAATACTTTTCTTTTGTGCAGACCTGCTAACCCGTAATTCATATCTTGTTTCAAAGTGTAGGTTGTACGAAAGTTGCGTTTTTTTTCCTTAAGTGTGACAACACTGTGGGTGAATTGGTCCTGAAGCATGATACAGAAGTATCAAAAAGTCTAGTGTGTGTGTACCCTGTCACAGAATGCAATAGGGGACCTAGGTACTAGTAAAGATAATACAATGGTGTGGTATCAATGAACTAAAATTTTATTTTGATGTTTCATCAATTGCAAAATCTATTTTTATTATATACTGCTTTGCTATGCACAATGCATTTCTAACACTCATTCCTATTAAATTATTTTTTTCTGATAGACTTTATCTTATGACATATTTCTGTGCAGTTCTTAAACTTAATCAAGTGAAAACAGGGTTCCCACACAGTGTTGAAAGTATTGAATTTCAAACTTGGTTTTCAAGACCTTTAAAAAGTATTGAACTTGGCCAAAATGTACATAAAGTATTGAAAAAGTATAGAAGTTCGAAATCGAAAAGAAATCAATCAATATCTGAGCAGAATTTTACTGAAGGCAAAGCAGTTCATTGTTTATGCAGTGTTATGCAATGTGTAAAATTGAATTTCATGATAAGAATTTCAAAAAATGAAGCCCAGTAATGGTATTGAACTTCTTAAATTTAGTATTTAAAAAGTATGGGAAATGATTTTTAAAAATGTGTAGGAACTCTGTGAAAAGTTACTTGAAGTTTGATCATCACACTTGAAAACTGAGTATTATTTTAAAGAAAAATTCTTGAAAAATCATTGTCAGTGATGATAATGCAGTTGCTTATTTTCAGATGTCTAACATTTGTTTTTGTGCTGTTTTGTTTTATAGTGGTTTGATCCATGACTTTCTGCTTGTGCTGACAGTATACTGTTGCAACCTCTTGATTAGCATGGCATTGAATGTATGATTCACTAAGAATGGGATGTGCACGAAGAATAACACCCATGTATATATGGTATAAACAGGCAATAATAGAGTGATCTTGTTATGTGATCTCTATTGTTGCTTGCTGTCACAGTGTGAAGCTTTGCGTACTTGCTGCTCGGGATTTCTAAACGCAATAAAACCAATTAGGTTTTGAGAACTTTCTGCAAATAATTGCTGATATGGCGCTGGTAACAAAATAAGTAAACTAAAATAGCAATAGACTTTACAGTAGTGTGAAACATTGGGGGTTTTATATATGTCAAAATGTCTTTGTCTAACTATTCACACTATGCAAATGCAGATTAGAATCATTCTTCCTTACCAAGTATGTAACACTTTACTGGTTGCACTGTTGGTAAATTTATGATGATACTTGATATTAGTGTTTGTGTTAAAAAACATATGACATACTATAAGTGAAATCATAAAGGCAATGTTTAGTATTCTCATCCATTGAGTAGCATCTGGTTTCTAAAAAAACTGGTATGTTTCCTTTAGATAAAGAAGTAAATGTTTGCCTGTAATGTAGAGTATACAATGTAGCATTTAAGTATAATTGTGTCTAAGCCTCTAGATCAGTGGTTCTTAACCTTCATAAAACACTGAACCCTTATGTAGTTTTCCAAGATTTTGTTGAACCCCATTTTTGTCCAATATAATGAAAAATAAAAATGGGTTCCATGTTTCAGATAGCCTTCATTGCACCCCTAAAATGGCCCCATCAAACCCAGGTTAAGAATCACTGCCCTATATAAATTGAATTTTAAAATACCTTTGGTTGAATGTTTAGTTCTGTTGTGTTTATTTTTTGTCTTATATGAAGAACGCCATAATTGAACACCAAAAAATTTGCTTGACCCTTCAAACACTTTGACTTATATCAGTTTTCTGCACACACATTATTGTTGTATGTATATGTTAATATGAAAACATTTTGGAAAAACAAAAATGTCCCTCTAACTAGCAGTTGATTGTATTGCTTATATAATTGAAGCAGGTATTGGTGTACTAACATGAGTTGCATCCCAGCATATTAGTGATAGCCATTTTTTCTTCACCAACTCTGAACTATAGCAGCAAATCTGAAAATTGTTTCATTATGTAAGTTTAAGTCATTTAATTTTGTCAATTATTTTAGTTTATCCCAAAAATATTTCTGAAATACNATTGCACATATGTGAATTTAAGGAGTAAGCAAGGATTTTCTGATTTTCCTTGCTGTCTCTGCAACAGTTTTAAGCTTTAATTTTGCTGCATGCTTTAGAGGGATCAACTGACTAGGCTCTGCTTTCATGACTATGTGATGATTCATTCTTGCACATATCTCTTTTCAAGTGACTAGACTCCACAAAGGTGACAAAATAGAATAGTTGTAACCTCTTGGTTAGCCTGATGTTAAATGTGCAATTCACAAAGAACTGAATGTGCACAGAGAATAGCACCCATATAAATATGGTGTGAACAAGCAATAAGAGAGTGATCGTGTTGGGTGATCTCTATTATTGCTTGCTGCCTCAGTGTGAAGATTTGCACATTTGTCGCTTGGGTTTTCTGATCACAACAGAATCAACCTGCAGTTTTTTATAAGAAATATATTTCATGAAACTGTACGCATCCTCAGTCCTTTGAATGAGATTTTAAGAGTGAGGATGTGTAGAATTCTTGTACATGCAATTACAATTGGACAATTTTGCTTTTATGTTTGTTGTGAGTAACATCATAATGGGGATAGGTTTACACTTTTTTTGCTGAGGTCACTGGGCCCTGGGCACCAATGGGAAGAGTCAAATTTTTTGACTTAACTTTTTATTAGAAACTAGGCTATAATCCAAATCTTTAGAGCCCAATTGGCTTTCTGGCATTTCTGGTTCAAAAACAACGGTGAAAAAACATGTGTTCCCACATCTTCAGACGGTTTGAACAGTTCCCTCGCTCAATCGGCTGGTGAGTTGTGGTGGTGCAAAGTGACACCAGGAAAGTGACTTGTACAGGTCTTAAAGGGAAATCAACCGGCTCCGAAGGTGTTAAGTCATACCTTGGAATGATGCCTTTGTATAAGCAATTTAGCCACACTGTTGTATTGTTGAAAAAGGGAGTAGTTTCAGAAGTTGTCTGTTTATTCCATAGCAAAATAAATTCGGTAAGAAAAATATTAGGTAAACATAATAATCAATGGCTATGATTAGACCTGTAAATATTGTGCATGTAATCAGGTTTTCATTTCAAACAAGCACTCAATAGTAAAACAGGAAAGCAGTTGAATCTAGAAATTCTTTCAAATACTTTCAAGGGGTTAGGTAGTATATTTAGGAGCTTTTCTAAAATCACTTGAAGATTTAAAATGGTTGATATAATTGAAGAATAAGGGTTGTCCCACTTGGGAAAAGTGACCAATTGGTCTCCTCATAATGTTCATAATTGCTTTTTGCCTGTGGAACAGCATTCTTTGAAGTTTGTAAAAAACAGTCATATTACTAACTTTACATTTTACTTTGTACTGTTATTTTTTTCTAATTCAGATCAAAAGTATATATATTTGGATCTTTCTTTGAGGTGTGGTGTTTTATTTCTTTAAATTTGTAGTGTTTGCTTAGAGGGATTACTAATTTTAATTGTTTTATAAAAATAAAAATCACTTTTATGCTTAACAAATAGCAGTAATAAAGAATGAGCGAAATTCATTTTGGGAAAAAGAGCAACAAGGTCTATGGTAGTTCAGTACATCATTAAGGATAATTATTATTCAATTTTCATAAGTTCTGTTAATATCACCATGTTCATGACTTTCCAGGCCATCACTGGCTTAACCAAAAATGCTACAGGGTCTTTATGTAACGCAAAATATTGATCCTTGAGACATGAAAATCAATAGCAGATAAAAGCTGGAGGTGATCAGAAATGTCCTGTAGCAAATTCCAAACCAAAATTTCTTTGAATACAGTTCGGTTTGATTGCTGAAATGTTCGTATATGATCAAGTAGAAATAGTTGTAAGTTGAAAAGAATCCAGTAGGCCTATATCAAAAAATTCTGCCACAACTTCAGATGCTATTAACACGATCAGTTACTGTGGATTTAACTTCAAAATTTAATAAGTTAATCTTGATGTTAACCACCAAAAGGTACTCAACAAATTGGTAAAATAAGAGTGAAAGGATTGCACATTTTAGTGTGGTTGTCTGTGTGCAACTGCAATGACATGTTTCTCAGCTTTTTAAATCTATTTTCAAGAAATAGATTTCCACCAGCATTTATAATCAGTTTCAGATTATCTTTTATGACAAAAGTTGTCCTGGAATGAATGCATGCTCCAACACTGCTCACAATAGTTTTAGAATCATGATATAATGTATAATAAGGATTGTTTACATTAAAGTAAATGTTGGAATTTAGTTTGATGTCGTATGTTTCAATAAAAGTTGCATAAAAAAGAATCCATCAAGTTTATTTTTAGTTTTTTTTTAAGCAAAGTATATAAATGTATATATTTAACTGAAAATAACACAAGATATGCTTAGAATCTATTTGATTTTTACGAGTCAGAAACTACCTCTGAGAAAAAGGCTTAGGGAGTAGGAAAAGCATGCATTGGATGCCACAGGAATGTAATGGTTCAAACTACAAAGTAATCCAAAAGTGCAACATGTTATCATGAATACATAACATGCCTATAAAGTTGTTACAACTATTGTCACTTTCAGAGCTTTTCACAGCATTCAGTATGAACTCAATTGTTTCAAACAAAGCATTTCATTTTGTAATCAGACATAAACAATGTCTTTTTTAGCCATTGTCAATAATTTGCATTGAAGCCCTTATCTCTTTTGGTTTTACCAAATAAATGGTTCTTTTTCATTAGTAGCATTGTGACATCACTTCCAGAGAAAAAGGAACCCAGCAGAAAATGTGTTTCTCTCCAAATAGAATGAATCTTAAGAGCAACTGATTGCACATTGTTTTTAGAGTATTTGGTGCAGAAGCTGGTCATTCAAATGCTGGAATGGGGACATTTTTATTAAAAAAAATGTGTTTTTTTATTTTTTTAGATTAGGTTGAGGTTCGTTTTTATTCATGAATTTTACAGAAATCTAATGAAACACAACATCAAGAGGTAGAAAATCAATCGCATGCTGATAAAAATTGAATGACTTCAATATTTTTAAGAATTGATGTGAATAATAACTTTGAAGGACAAAGGTTAACGAAAAAGTCTTATGTGTCAACTTTTCACTCAGCCCTTTTGGTAGCAAAAATTAATACTTGATACTTGAAAACTTTTCAAATTAAGTGTAAAAATGTACTGAGAGAATGTGTAAATGGACCTCAAATAGCAGAAGTTAATGAAAACACACCACCACAACAACAACAAAGAAACCTACTGAAGGCAAAAACGTGCATGTCCACAGGGAGTGTAGGGATGAGTCATTGCAAAGGTGAAGATTATAGTAGAGGTAATAGGCATAAACAACACAAATGCTGTAAAACGGGCAGAAAAGCAACCATCAATTATTTTAGCAAATAATCAGGAATTTTTAGTTTTGTTTTCTCATGAATGAAAAAGGTGAAGACTTCAATTTTTGTGGAATTTGCACCCCTCATTTAGGACTAATATAAGCTAAAGAAAGCCAAAGAAGAGATGATTTCATTCTAATAAGTGATACATTTGGGAAGTAGCTACCTGTGTTTGATAATTGTGAACTGATGCATGTTTACTAAAGTATGTATTTCTTGAAATGTCCAGGTGATTCAAATTTGTTGAAAGATTATGTAATCTTGGGCTCAGTCAGATGAATTATATTATTCACAATGTCAGGACTGGTTTGTACATGTTGGCAACTACAGAGTATTCACTTATGTGCATAGCTTGTTATATATGAGTGACTTAGTTTCAACAATCATTTTTTCTATTTGAATGAGATTCAGGAGTACAGATGCATAGAGTCATGTGGAATTGAGTTCCTATTATAGAAACTTTGCTGATTGATTTAACTTCATTGCGTTTGTGGAGACTGGTTATTTGAAAACATTTCAGGATGATCTGTATGTGTGTATTATTTCAGGACATTGAATCAAGTGTTTGTACTGAATGTAATATTCTTAAACTGGATTTTCATGAGATGTTGTGTAACAGGTTACAATTTTTAGCTAACTTTTTGCTTCTGTAAGTAAAGTCCTGCATAAGTCATTTCTGTCCTTTGAGGTTAAATACACAAACACCATCAGCATCGAAACGTCTACACCACCAATGGGTAAGATTGCCATTTATCTCAGTCTAAGTACTAATATTTATCTGCTTTTAATTCATGCTGAAAAAACTTTAATTTTGTTGCTGGATAGAATATAAAAAGCTCTGTTAGCCATTCAGCAAAGTTTATAAGACTAAGACATGTGCTCTATTCTTTTGCAGGTAAAGAAGTGGTAATTTGATAAACATAAGGTTCTTGTTGCACTGAAGGTATAAATGTGTGATTGTTGACCTTATTTGACTGAACCTTGCAATTACAGTTGATCGTGAATCATATCTGGCTAAAGTTCAACATGTCACTCTGTTTGACTTTGCTTACCATATTCAAGTATGTACTTTCCACGAGGGTGTAAGCAAGGAATCGATCAGCAAATTTTTGATAGGAAATCGATTTCACGTAAAATTATGCATCATCAGTCCTAATTCATATAGAATCTGAGGATGGACTGAGGATGCGTAATTTTAAGTGAAATCGATTTCCTATTAAAAATTTGCTGATCGATTCCTTGCTTACATCCATCGTGGAAAGTAAATACTTGAAAAAAGATATGTGCAAGTTTGAATCATCGCAAAAAGACGAAAGCAGATGGCAGTCGACTGATTCCTCGAAAGTATACGGAAACACTAGTGCTTTTAAGTGTTTGTGTTTGCTTGCCATAGAGTTTTTTTGCAGTTTTTTGTTATATGCCTTGCCATATCTTTTCTGGCCACTTCCCAAACAACTGCTGCAATATATTTTTGTAAAAGGTGTATTTCTACTGTTGTATATGTGTTGAAAAGTCTTGTCCTCTTTAGGAACATTTGGTGAAAGTTGCAGCCACCAATGACATTTCATATGTTTATCATCACTTAACTGTAAATGTTCACCATAATCCTTGTGAGAATAAAAGTGAATTTAATAATAGTAAAAAATTTATTTATTTTCATGAAAATCAATTCAACAAATTTATTTAACAACTAATTTCAAAAATTAATTTAACACTAATTTTCAACTGATGTAAGTCAACATCTTTAAAGTAATAAATCCTTTGTGTGTATGATCATTTCATTTTAAAAAAGACTAACAAAATATTGAGGGCACTCAGCTGCACAACCTAGGGTGTTTTGCTCTCCTGGAATATCAATTTTGTTGGTTGCAATAATAATTTAATAATTTACATCAATCAACTCGAAAATTGTGCATAGAACCAAATATATTATAGACATCATTAGCACATGAGTTAAAATAAAAACATGGTTGAAATAGTGAATTGTTTTGCAGGTTTGATTTCATGTTTTTGCTTTAAGCAAATAGGATTTTATCCTAAATGAATGAAAAAGAATTTTTTAATGATATCAGGACTTTTTGCAAAACTGTTGGCTTTTGCGTGGAGATCTCCACAGTAGAATATTTTTTGTTCAAAGATAGTCAGCCAAGCATTGAACCTTGAAAAATTGACAAGCCCTAAAACTGAATCACATTTTTACTTCATATATTTGAATTTCGAATCCTAACTTCTCAAGACACTTAGTGAAGAGTGTTGTTTAAAAGTTTTAGTGTGACGTAAACCAGGGGTGGACAATTCATTTGGCTTGGTGGCCACTTTGAGAGAGCTGTGTTTAGCAGAGGGTCATACCTACTAATGGGAATAGAAGCAAGTCTCTGTTCAAGTTAACCTCAGCACTAACATTTACTTTGATGAATTGGAGGAACTTTCAGATTTTAATATTTTTCCTGAATGCTTCTGTGGGTCACTGAAAACACTGTGGCGGGCCACATGTGGCCCACAGGCCACTTGCCCACCCCTGACCTAAACCAAACTCAAAAACATTAACATTTCAACTGTGGTGAATTATTTTATTGCATGCTCAAAATATGGGCTTGCATCACATGTTGTTCAAGCAGAAATATTTTGTTACATTTTCATTATACTGATGTCACACACCCACTTGTTTACTGATGGTCACAATGTTATTCAGCCATTATAAACAGAATTTGTTTACCTCTCCCTTGTATCAATCAAGAACATGGCTAGAAAGTGCTGTTTTGCAAGTTTTGGCATGATTTAACTGAGGATACCTGGTATGGGCAATGGGCATTGACCCTGTAACATACACTGCACCACTTAGAAGGTCATGATTCCACCACTCAATAACAAAATATAGTTATGTGTCACTCCTCTTGCAAAATAATTTCTTACTGATATTAGTGATTCGTCAACTGAATTATTGTAACTTTTAAGCATTTTTATAGTGTAAACTAGAGATGGGGACCTGCGGCCCATGGGCCAGATGTGGCCTGCAAGAACATATAATATGGCCTGAATCAGATTTTTCATTATCCAACATAGAGCACAACATTGCCTCAAAACGAAACTCCATGATAAGCAGATACTTTGCAAGTCAACAGAAGTATCTTTCGCTCCTCAGTTTTCTCTCCTTATTTTCCTCAGGAAGACAAGGGTAAAATTTTAAGATAAAATTAATTATTTTGGCAGCCCGCCAGGGATATTCCACAATATATGTGGCCTGTGATAGTAAATAGGCTCCGTGCCCCTGGTGTAGACCTTAATTTATGCACATTACCAGACTAAAGTCATGCTAAACCAGTTTTATTAAGTCTCCCCAGTGAGGTTAAAGCCTTACACAATTTGCAGCCAGAAGCTAAGTTGTGCTAGCATGGTTTCAGCAGTTTAACTTGCATGCACCACAATGTGAAACCAATTCACAGTATTGTTTATTCTTTTTGGAATTTGCAGAATTTGTATTTTTCAGTTTGCAAAATAAATTTTTTGATGTTACCTTTAACTTTACATATCATTTGCAGATTGTGAAACTATCACAGTTGACATTCAAAGCAATGAACAAGAAATCGACTTTGTTACTGCTTTGGTCGGCGGAATAATTGGTGGAATTCTGGGTTTGGTGGTTGGAGCTATTGTTACTAAATGTTTCCTTCTACGCTGCCTTCAGCGGCGAATTGATAGATATAATCAAAAACAAACTGAGCTGGTAGCAATCAGCGAACACCCATCCACAGACGTTAAGGTATTGAAATAAACCTTTTTGTTGACAATCTGAAGTTGCCTGATTTTCAGTTGACGATTTTTTATCAGGTGGCACCAACGTCATTTCAAACAACAGTTACATTGGAAAGCAGCGATACTAAATGTTGTGGTGGTTTGGTTGAAAACGAAAATGGAAAAACAGCTGCTGTTCAAGAATTCCATCTGTCTGGTGGGTATCTTGTTTCTTAACTTTATATTCATTAGCTAAAATTTTCAGGAACTGTACCTTTCTCCTCGTGTACTTGATGAGATTGTGATCAATGAAATTTTTGCGAAAGTAAATTTCAAAGTGGAAACTTACTGACTGGTGAACTTAATAGGAACCTGCTGTGCCGGAGCTGACAAACTTTGCTTTTCCCAATAGCTTGGCTGTCAAATTTAAGTAATATCCACAGACACTTCTGCGATCGATTGGCATAAAAGCGACGCCTGGGATTGTGTGTGAACAGTGTGCTTTGAAAAATGTGGATGTTATGGCCGTCAAACTTCTAAACGGCTTGCCTTTTTTTTGAAATTTTAATTGACGGAAATTGGCAGAAGCGCAAGGTCTGAGTTTGCCTTTTGCCGTGGCGGTTGAGGTCAGCTCTTGCCCAAGCAGCGCTATAACAGCGACTCAATCAGTAGTTGTGTTGTGAATCGAACTTTCAACCTTTCCGTCGAGAGACCAGAGACGGACACTGTAGGACTAAGCTAGTGCCGCCATGTTCATATGCCACCCTGAATATAGCTCTGTTTCCATCTTAAGACTGGGTATGGGTTGTTGCACAGATTTATTCTTAAACTCCCCTCGACGCACGACTGCGGCTTTGTGAAAAAACTTGCTACAACAGTGGTGTGGTTCCCACACTTTCTGATCGCGTACCACTTGGGTGTCCCGTATTGACACGGTGTACCAACTTGTTCAAGAAAACTCATTCAACCAAATGTCATTCGATCAAAAGTTTAGAAAGCTAGACTTGACGCGAAAGGGGCATGAACAAAAAGGCTGTTAGAAATTGTGATGGCTATTTTTAAAAATCAAAGGGAAGTACACAAAAATGCAGGAGTTTATTAACGGAACCCGATAAGTAAAAATTATAGCTATGACTATATGTTTTTTGTGAAGAAAAATAGAAAGCAGTCCAATTGGCGTACCACCTTGAAGACCTTCGCGTACTACAGTTTCGGAAACACTGCGCTGCAAGCTTTTGTTGTGGCAGTAAGTAACAAGTCGACATATTCATATTTGGCGTTCCGTGCGTCGCAACTGAAAATGCTTTGAAGACGTCTCGTCCGCAGTAACGTCACGTGTGTCTACGCCACTCACGGACAAAATTAAGATTGCCAGCTCCATATAACGCATTCGAGGCACGTGACTCTACGTGGCACTTCGGTTGAGGTGTAGGAGTGCCGGAAAATATTGTTACAAAGACATGGCAAGCTTTCTTTAAAATTCCTGGATTTCTGCAAAATTTTGTAAAAAAACTGGATTGTTGATCTAATATTTCTATTGTTTTGTGGTTCGTAAACTTTTGCTTCCCTATTGCAACGAACATCTCTAAACCGTGTAGTCCAATAAGGTGTCCTTATTTATTTTTGCCTTTTGACACCCCCTAGTACGCTGCGCTCGGGTTTTGTGGAGCTCTTGTGACGCCAGTGCTCTCACGTTTGCGCATTATACCGATATGCAACGAAGATAGTATTTTTTTTGTCACAGAGTCATAAACTATTGATGCTAAATGGTTTCTCTCGCTTTAATAACGTATCATTCTCTCATTCAGTAAAGATTTAGAACGATGTTAAACGTTTAAGAAGCTATGATAAACAGTTTTGCAAAGGCTTTATCGGTATTGAAGCTTATCTGTCTCTGTAATTGCTAGAGCTTGAGGTTGTTTTTGAAGCCAAATGTGGTTGCCTAATATTTTTACCTGCGATTTTTCGTGTTTTGTTGTTTAAGCTTAGAGCTGATATCGAAACTGCTTGCGTCTAAGAACGTTTCTTCACCTCTTACTTGTCAGTTTGCGCTTTAACATGATTTTCGAGTTGCCGACGACATATCAAGTCGGAAGGAACTAGATGTCATGCTTATATATTAAGTCTACCAGTCTTGAAACACTGGAGGACATCTCCTAACACTCACCTGGTAAGCCGCGTGCAATTTGACATCCGGCGGTTTCCTTTCATGAATTAGGAACTGGCGACTGACTCTGTCAGCAGTATACAAGGCAGGAGAAGAATAAAAAAAAACATTGATTACATTTCACTAATAGCTCTCTTTCATCGGTTGTCGATATCTGGCCTCTAGGACATGACAGGCGATATACAGTAACTAGCCAATGGTTGCTCGGTATTAGCAATGGCATCTGACCTTCACCTTGACGAAAAAGCTGAAACAATTCAGACAAATTTTTGTGACTTCTGAGCTTACCAAATCCACGAAGGGATTTTTTTAATGACCAGCAAGTCGTTTGGTTTTCTTCTACAGTTAAGTTGTTGCTGCTGTTACGTTAGTCTTCGGGAGTCCTTGAGTAAAATAAGCCAATCCAATGGTAAACAGAAGAAATATTCTTGCGCACAGGTCTTCATTGGTATTGATCTTAATTCGGTTTTCTGGTTAGGATTGATTTTAAAAAAGACGGTTTAGCCGTGAGCGTTGCCGTCAACTTGAATCTTATTGCTTACCGGCAACTGATACCGGTCGTTGTGTGTAACATGCTTCATCGCTCTACGGTACGTTCGTTGTTGCAGAATCGTGGAGGCAGAGCCTTGCTGACATATTGGTTACACCAGCAGTTGATCTCAGAGTCAGAACCACATCCAAGCAAGAAACAAACGCTTTCACGCAATGCAGTATATCCGCATGGAAACATCGACACACTTGCATGCTACAGGTATTGTTAGAAATCTTTTTGAAACAGAGCGAAACGCGGAAATTGCGTAGGAAACAAATATTATCAGAATACTAGTCATCGTTTCGGTACGGCCATCTTCAGGGTCAAATTTTCAGAAGTAGATTTTCGAAGTTGCTTATTTTGACGTCACTTAGAATCATAATTACTCGTCTGTTTACCTGCCGTGTATCAAAGGTTCGGCGCTTTTCAGTTTCGTGTGGTGCTTCTAGCTGATATATGTTATTATGAGGCCAAGGAAAGCAGTGGTGATGTGCTTTGCCTGGAAACTTAAACGCGCTCGCTTTCGATGATTTCTTTTCTTGCGAAACACAATTAATGTCTTCTTTCCTCCACACTGACGCGCAGACATTCAAAATCATATTGACTCAGTACTTCATGAACGAGCAACTTGGTGCCGAAGACTACACGAAGATGCTAGCAAAGGCCGAGGAGGTATATGCCTGATGTTATCTGTCAAATTATTGTTTATGGATGACTTCTTTCCGTAACCAAACAATTTCTGAAAATTGTGTTTAGTTTGCGCGGTTGGCCACGAAACATTAACTCTTTTCTAATGCGTGTTTTCAGGTCTACAGCTAAACTTCGCAGCTATTGCCTGAAATTGCAAGTTGTCTAATTTTGGCCAATTTTTTTGAAATTTTTACAAGATGGCGGTTACGTATGCAGATTTTGTCCTTCCCTTTAACGTGCAGCTGGTTGGGGCACTGCTTATTTCATTTACGTTATTGACTTGCAGTTAGCACCAATGTGATCGTACTTGGTTGCGTTAGAATCGAACAAATTCTGCATGCAGTTTTTACTGCTTTATTGAGTGCACGTTCAGATCTTTTGTACCAGCACCAGTCGTTGCGCCTCATGTCACAATCACGTTACGTGGATGTTTCTACGTTGTGTAAATAAACAAAAAGCGGATGCCTTGGAGGCTCTGTAGCTCCATGTCAGTATAAGTGATCCTTTCTGGGATGTTAGATATCATCGACGCTTGCATTTAGAGTGCTTGGACGAATTGCTAGAGATGGGTTGATGGTTGCATTCTGGGTTAGCAAATGTGAACTGAAATGGGGTGAATCATTGTCTGTTTTTTTTGCGATTTATAACCATGTTCCGTTACAGTTTTTCAAAGCTGTGCACTTTCTCTAGAGATCGTCATTCACCGGGGCTTCTGACAAGGATTATGGTTGTCTTTAAGTTGTTACTCGTACTTGGTGTGAGCTGACGACGAGGGTTAACCACCCAAACGTTTCCTTCCAGTCAATGATTAACGCAATGTGTTCAGCGCTACATGCATTGGCCAGCAAGCATCAGAACAAAAACGGAAGACTTTGTTTTCGGTTTGCACCGCCTTCCTTACCAAAGCTCAAAACGACTTACGTGTTTGTCGAACATTTTTGTATTAACTCAGCTCTTTCTCAACCAAGAGAATGATTTGGACATCATTTCTCCACTTGAATATAACTTACATAAAATGTGATGCTACGTACGCGAAGATCTGCCAACGTGTTGCGCTGGAATCATCGTTCAAGCTGTTGAGCGAAAAAATTCCAGAGCTGCGTCTCAAACCCAACTTGTAACACGATCGTGGGGACTTGCGTCCGTTGAGTGGAACGCCTCCTGCAGGCGTGGGCGTGGCAAGGGCGGCTCCATAGCGCGCGTCTGCCTGTGCAATCTTCCCGTCGGCGCTCGGCTCCCTGCAACTGCTTCGTCACCAGCTTTTATAAGAGAATAAGCAACTGGCAGCACGTCTCCGGTGTACGAGCTTGGGAAAAGTTGATCCGTTCACTTTCCTTGACGCGCCGCAAATTCCTTTTTTTCCCACGGGATCCCGAGCGCCTTCGTTCCCTGAACGGGTCGGCGGAGATCGAAGAGATCTTGCGCAAGTTTGTTAACGTCGATGGCGCTGAAACGGGGATGTTACTTTGAAAACAGTTTGAACGACCGAGAACAACTACATACTTGGAATTTTCTCTTCAGCGTGCTTGACATCGCTTGCGCGCCTTTCCTGCATTTCTGTTCGGATATTCTATTCACTGTTTGCGTCATGTTCTTTGTTTATTTTTGGAGCGGGTGTGATTTTTCCACACACATTTTTTCTGTGCAACACGTTGTTCTCTCGTTTGGTTTACAATGTTGCGAACAACGCTGCTCAGGACATGCGACGATCACTGAACCGTTACCAGAGAAGTTGTGGTCTGGCGATGGAAGGGGACACTTCGGATGACTTGTTGCCACCGCCGCATACTTCCAAGACAGTGGTGAGTGAACTTAAAAAAGCACTTTACAGTAGTTTACGAACCCCTAGCGGATGTGCTGCAGTGTGTTACGGATGTGCTGCTGTGTGCTTTTTCAACGCGCTGTTATCGAAAGTTTTTTTCCGTAACGAATGTTTTGAATCAAAATGTAGCGAAGTTAAAAGTAGCGACCGTTCAAACAAACGCATAAGGCCTGCAGTGAAAGCGAGAGAATTACAAGGAGTGTATCGCTGTTTTTATCAAGATGTAAATAAAAGCAAACCCAATCTATTTTATCTTTGAAGGAAACCAGCTGTTTGGTAAGTTAGTCATACTGTTGATACCACTCACATTTCGCTTGAGCAACCACTTTGTGAGTTGCGGAAGTCTATAGAGCAGGGGTGAGGTCGTACGACCGCATGTGGCCTTCGATGAAAATTGATGCGGTCGTGCACATGATTATGTAATTTAAAATATAGAAGTTATGGTGGCAGTGCATTATTAAAAACTCTTTGTCTGCTGTATGAGTATACAGTACTTAGTAGAAAGAAGGCCAAACAAACGCGTGGAAGCAGGGTTGGCTCAGTGTCTGGGTGCAGAACAGAAGCAATGCAAAATATCTGGAACTCACTGGCGGCCGTAACTCATAAAAGTGAACGTGATGCGGCCGGTAATAGCGAAAAGGTTGTACATCCCTGCTACAGAGCGTATTCACGATTAGGTTTCTTTCTCTAACATAACCATGGCGCAAGCACCCTGTTCCACTCCTTACCCGCTTCCTACTGTGAGTTGCTTTTTCTTTTGGCGTGGTAACTGCATTCAAAGGTGTAATTCCAGCAAACAGATCTGCACTAAGGATAAAAACTTTGATTGATGGAAGTACCTAGGTTCATAACATGATGTGTCTAACTTAACCGGCAGTACCGCAAACTACATCCCGATCTGTATCGCGAACCATTGCAACATGAGAATACTTTTCTCCAATTCAGTTTTTTGAAACTCGTGTAACTGATCTGAAATTCGAAGCTATTTGAACATTTTTTCCAGTGAAATGCTTCAACGAAAATGAAATTCGATAATGCTTACGGTGGTTTGTGTTCCGTGGCCATTCATTTTGGAAGCGAAGCAAATAATCCTGATAGTTAATTCACAGCGCTTTCATAAACGATCCACTTCCTGTTTTGCTCTCGCTTGATGTGAGCCGCGGTATTTTTACTTCGTGTTTGCGATCCTGTCAAGTACCGTATTTTGCTTAAAGTGCTTCTCGTAGTAAGCGGGAACACAACGGGCTCGATCCCTTTCAGGAAGTTACGGTCCCTGAGCGGTTGTGGTTTTCGTTTTTATATTTGAGCGTGTGTTTTCACAAGCGATTTTCATCTCCTCCCCGCAAGTGACCCGAACTGAAAACTCGTGAGGTTATTCATTGGCAGCGTGCTTTTTTGTCAGTGGGAGGAGCTGTGGAAAACCTCGCAGCGCTTTGAAGATGACCTGGTCGTGTGCGTTGGCTTCAAACACGGAGCAGCGATTCGTGCGTCGATCGTCCGCGCCACTTCGGTTTGTGAGACAAAGCTAACAAACCTGACCCGCTACGAATGCTGGGTGCGTTGCTATGTTTCGCCGTATAGTCCTGCGCATGCTTTGCGTTTGTCTTCAGAAATTCGTCAAAACCGTGTTGTCGCTGGAAAAGATTCCAGTTCTTCAATCCTTTGGCCAACAGGACTTCACACACTGAATGTTGCAGCAATAATTGGTTGAACAGTGAACCGAGGGCGCTTGCCTTCTTTGTTACGTCATACGTAGTTTAACAACTCGACTGTTCTTGAAGCGGTGGTGCAGCTACGTCAAGCGCGTGTAACTGTTGATCCGGCCGACAGCAGATCGTTGTTTGTAAAGGCCGGTTTCCCGCAGCATGACCAGCATGACACAGCACGACACAGCATGACACAGCACGAAGGATGAAATGAAAGAGAACGAAAACGTCTGCGATACCAGTTGTCGATTCATCTCAGAAGCAAAGGCATTTCGACGTTGAGAATGCCCCTCCCTCCGTTTATTTATCTTTGCCCAAAACTCGTTTTTATTCAGGCACCAAGTTGTCACTGTTCGAGCGCTTACGGATCTGCTGCAGTCTTCGAAACAGCAACCCCCCTATTTCTTTCGATCCCGTTCAAGGACATCTTGTGTCAGGTTCTACTCGGACGCCGTCGCGGCGCAGAACACGTTCGTGTAACGATGTTTTTAAATCTGAGAAAAAGAATGATGCAGAGGGGTTTCAACAAAATGGAGGGCGACAAACAAAACCACCCCGCGTACTGCTGAGCCGTGTTCCTCAACCGGGGGTGCTGTTCACAATGCTCAGGGGCGCCGCGGGGTAATTTAGTTTTCAAGAAGTCATTAAAAATTAAAAAAAATTATTTTCAAAATGTCGCCGAACCTCATAGCAAATCGCTGTGGTTCGGCACTGGGTGGGTGTCGCGACTTACATTCTCTTCTCTAAGTGCCGCAGAGTCTGAAAAGGTTGGAAACCACTGCTACTGAGATTGGATTTTACAACTGAATCGTCGCAATGTTGTGGTCAATCGCAAAACGCCCGCACACGCTGGTTGCGCGAAACAACACCAGGGTAGATGCGCTTCGGAAATTCACGGCAGACACCCATTGTGCGAGAAATTCACAGAAAACTTGGAAAACATGTTATGTCCACAAGAACCTTGATAACTCCCGCGCGTGCATTGTCATGTTTGCTTGGTTTAGCAACAGAACGTACAACGCTTCGATATTTAATAAGATGCCACGCATTCTGTTCCTGAAACGCCATTTTCTGACTCGTATAAATTATTTCCGTGTGATTTTGCAGCAGGCTTTACCTTCAGTGCGGACCCCTCTCGCATCCCCGAGGGTGACCATCTTTGATTTGGAATTGCTCTTCTGTGATAAATCATATGTTTTTCTTAGAATCAGGCCTTCTGTACTATCGCTTAACCTAATTGAAAATATTTAACTGCACTTTGATGTTTATTTGTGAGGAAACTGAACGAAGTTGCGCGGTCTGCAAAAACGAAGAGATAACCGGGTAGCCTGTCAAAGCACCGCACTCCTAGAATTGACTTCCAAATTTCGGAATTTGCCGTGAATGTGAAAACAGAAAATCCAGGCCCGCTGTTGCCAGTGCGCATGTTGTCGGACCAATGCTTTTTTTACTTTTGGCCGTCCATCCAATAACCGAGTCTCATCAGCAACTGGTTGAAAAACGGTGATGAAAACCGGATCTTAATGCGTGTGTTTGTGATATTGCCAAGTGCATGAACAGGCAGACGTCAGCGAACGCGTTTGGTCAAAGTAGATCGCCAATCTCAGTGAGCGGCAACCAGAGATTACCTTGGCAGTTTGAAGTGCTTCTGCTGAAGGCGAAATATACTGTATTAGCAGTAGACTTCACTTTCTATTACAACACTTTGACCAGTATCTGTTCAGTAGTTGCAAATGAGTTTGATGCAGCAGCAAGTAGCTACGCATTGGCGATCTTTCATTGACTGGGTATGTAACTGCCAACTATGCATAAAGCTTTTCCACATTTTTAAGATGTAATAGTGCCCTGGAATAGAGTGAAACTGGAAAGTCTTGGCAAGTCGTAAACGAAAACACAACGCAACAGCCAATGATCGGAAATGAAGTCACGTCAGACATTTCGAAGAGCGATCTCTGTGTGGTTAAATGTTTCCTGCGCTGCACTGACCGAATCTTTGGAAACGAAAAAAACAGTTGTGTTTCGAAACGTCGATTTCATTTATATTAATGTCTTGTTGCGTTATTGTCCCGCGGTCTTATTGAAATAGAGGTGACATGAATTTGTCGAAGCTTTTATTAGGATAATTATTAACAATGTATGCTTACACGTTGTGCGTTTGACAAACTTACGTTTCGTTGCTTGTGATACATAACGTTTAACGCTGTCACTTTGCCCAACAGTGTATTCGAGGTGGACGCGTCGTTATTTGGAAAATAGCGGTTTAACAGATAAACTGAGTGATACTGTTGGTCTTTTCTCCAGTAAAGCGAAAATGTATCGATTTCACGCTGAACACAGCAGCTAAATCCTTTTTGACAGAGTGATAAAATTTAAATGCGTTAATTCGTGCCATTTATGTCCAGAGTAAGTCTATTCGTTTTTTCGTGCTTGATATTCATTCGTTGGTAATTTTTTAATGAGATTCGCTTCACAGGAAAGCGATCCTTAATAAGCCTTTCAACAGACTGCTTTAGCACAGCCTGGAGTGGCGCAAAAGCGTAAATCCACACACATAGCTAATACTGCGGTAATTTTCTCAAAATTAGCAAACAGCTGACGTTTCAGTTGCTGTTTTAAGTATCTCCTCCTGCCGGTAATTCTGACGACGGGTCAGATGACTGTTCGTCGCTGCCGAACCATCTTTGTCTGCTGCTTCGAACACAGGCGCCTCAATCTCGCACCAGCGCTGCGTTGCGAGGCGATCGAAAGTCGTTGCGGTTCCAACTAGAACCTTTTCCGTGCTGTAGTTCAGGGGCCCGCAAATGCTTTCTGACGCGACCCTGAGAAAAAATAGTTCTGAATTCTCGCGACCCAAACATTTCGTGAGCATATAGTTTTGTGGAAAATACTTTTATAAAACATTTTTCCACTGCTATTGACAGTAGCAATTTCTTGCACAAGATTGTATGAAACTCAGCGCATCAAACAGTAAATGGTTGCGTTTATTCTGTCTGATGAGAATGGCAAATTTAAATTGTTTTGCGTCCCAAAGTGGAAGGTCTCGCGACCCAAATTTGGGTCTCGACCCACTATTTGCCGACCCATGTGTTGTCGGCCTAATGGCGGAGAGAAATACTTACTGCACCAAGAATTTCGTGTTTCTCAAAGATTACCGCCATTCGCCCACCTTGCATGAGTGTTGTTTGTTTCCGTGAACCGGCAAATAGCTCAGCTGTTCTTTTATCTCATTCGGTCGTGTCTGGTTTCCATACTTTTTTTTCACTCGACTCCTTTCGTTTATGCGGATTGGTTAACTTTTAGTAAGACGCGATATCAACCATGTTGCTTTTAACGCTGATCAGCACAATATTTGGCGTCAGCGTTATTTTAACAACTCACACGTCAGTTCACTGTGTGTTGGGCTCAGCTTCGCTGCCATGCAAGGCTACTTTTGCTTTGACTTGAAAAAATAATAATAATACGCGTCATTGCTTGTCTAGGAACTGGTGCAACTGCATCACAGATGCCTTCTGGTCGTCCAGGCATGTCACAGCGCTCAACAGTCTTTCACGGAATCGCTCAGGTGAGGCGCTGTCGTCTTTCACTGGAAATTTCTCTTTGTTTGTTTACGTGGCATAAACACAAATTCGAACAACAAGAACTGCTGATAGTGGCTCACGCATTTTATTCCATAACGTCTCAGATATTTCTGACTTGAAACTTCTCACAGTTTCGAAGAGCATTTTGACAACCACGAGCTTGAACGTTTTGACCGATTTCACGGATTAAGTGACTTATTAACTATGTGTTGCAGCAACTTGACACGAATGATTGCAACAGATACATTCTCTCGGATACGTCGCTTTAATTCGTAGCAAAGTAGTATGACGTAAATCATGTCGTGTTAGCGACATGCATCAGCAAACGAATTCGAAGTAGTCTCAGTAAACTATAACTCGTAATGATTTGCAACAATTTGAAGACACGATCAAGGCTCACTGGACGTGTCAAGTGATTCCACTCGATTTAATCATCAGCCCGTGGCTTGGCACAAGTTTTGAATCCGTGACCCGCGCAGAAACGTACCCCATTTGCAATACATTCCAATTGGCCTGTTTTTGGTCGTGTTGGCTTACAAGCTACTGTTTGTTTGAAAAGGTTTTGTTGTTGTTATTCTAGTTGATTAAATGGTTTCATTCTTAAAATTTTATCGCTGTCTGAGTGCCCGAATACTGAAAACGTTCCGTCCGAGCGAAGCACATCCATCAGCAAAGTACAGTGCAGGCGGTGGCAGGCTTCGTTTTGCTTTGTTTATAATATGACTTGCTGATAACCTGTTTAGTTTGATGCAACTGCTCGAGTTTTGCGGACAAAGCCAGAACGATCCGCGCGTAAGATAGACGGGTCCTGCATGCACGAGGCGAGTTCACCCGCGCACGAAACGAGTCCACCCGTGCGGGGTTGCGGGTACCCGCACTTGAGCTGTGGGTGTGAGATCCTCGCCGCTTTTTCTGCGGATGAGAGTTGAAAAAACTTACGCTTCATGTGGGGGGGGGTCGCGGAGTTGCTTTTGTGTGAAGGAGTTGGACGAATAAATCATTAAATGTAGCTTTTCTCGACTGATCATGAGTTGTGAGCTCAGGAATCCTTTGAACAAAAGTGTTTCATTTTTTTTAATGCATAAAATTATAGCCGCAATAATTAAAAACATTTTCGAAAGTCACAGCTTATTCTTAAGCCATAATCAGTGAGAAAACCATTTAATGAAAAGTACGAACGCGAAAAATAGACCAGCGAGCATTTATTTAAGTATCGTGTACACACAATGATGTGTGAGAGAGCGAACAACTAAATGGCATGGAACTACAATCTAAATTTAAGTCTGGTTTTCAACAAGAACAAGAATGCTGGAGCTGCAGCAGTTTCCTTTTGCCAGCAATACTTCGTAAGATTTGTGACTTGCTAAGCTCACTCCGGAGTAACTGGTCGCATCATAAGCGTTTACGAACTTCAGAATTAGTGTACTACATTTATATTCGTTTAAACCGGTGTAATCTATTCACGTCAATGTGTACTATAAGACAGGATTTAAAGCGCATGGCAGCATAACGATGAAAAGATCTGTCTGTTTCATGAGAGGTTTCGTTTGAAATCGTTCCAACATAAGATAAAGATAGACAAGTAGACTTAGTTTGCGCTCCATTAGCAGTAAAATGTCACAAGAACAGAAGCGTTCTTATTGAAATAACCACTGAAGTAGGTTATTTCAATAAGATACGCATTAAGGCGTATTAGAAAACCTTTGATTTTTATAAAGTTGAAATGGATCGTCGATTGATATGCTCAACCAGGCAAAGCATGTACCCCTAGCTGGAAAACAAGGCAACAAATACTGCTCGACTGCAATTTATGAACACATTTTGGTGCAAAAATTGTGTTTTTTGGTGCGCCTATGTGATGAATTTGTGTCTATCTAGGTGAGTAGCCGTAGAAAATGATAGTAGAATGGTGGCAATTAAAAAACGATGAAGAACTAAGGGGCGTTCATTGGGAACGTTGCAGTTAGAAAAAGTGAAAAGCCTTTTGTTGTTTTGGCTCTTCACCATCTTTTTATCGAACTTTCTTAAAAATCTACCAGATTTCAGAGGATACACCCACTTTGCTTGAAATAAGCCAAGAATCACAAATATTGGCCAAGAAAGCGTTTTCTGCAAATAATTTCGACCACCACCACCCACCCCTTTAAAACGTTCCCGTAGGCCTATGTGCGCAGCGTATTATTTTCATGCATGAAAAAGGCATTCTTGACATGCAGCTGTAAATGATATAGGTCTTGTCCGCTACACAGTGAAGAACGTTTCCTACAAGGTGCCTATCGGATTGCGTTTGTGTTGGTCCACCTCAATCCTGGTTCAGTGTCTATATAGCCCAGTGCTAGCCTGCGGTGAGCTGAAGTTCATCTTCGTTGATATTTCTATTCGGTTATCACGATTAACTTTGCGATGCAAAAGCAGTATCGTTTCGCGACAATGATGATAATGAAAACTGTTTCCGATGCATGCAGTAAATTATCAAGTCGAGTCGGGCAGTTTAAATCAATAAGCAGACTAACCGGCTTAGAGTTCTTGCGGTTGAGGTCAAAGTATTTGGCCACCTGTGCAGCGCGCAAGAGGAATGTTTCAAGTTCATGTTTTCATGCAGCAGAAACTAATTTATCCAGCTGCTGATTTTCTTTTCAGAAAAATCCTGACAGTAATATTGTTGGTCCAAAGCATTTTTAGAAGCAAACGGGTAAGGCTGGCGGGCCTAGGGGAGAACAAAGACGTAAAAGGAACGAGTGTAATATCTACAGAATTTTTAACGTTGACAGTGAATGAACAGATGATAAGGATTGAGGTCTTTACCGAGATCATGAGCATTATGAAGTGAAAAGAGTTGAATGCACAAAATTTTCCAGTGCTTATTTCAAAGCAGATAACGTCCCAAGCGCCAGGGATGGAATTTATGAGTCCTTGAGATTTTCAAAGTTCCGCACTTGATTCAAATTACGCGTGGGCGTGTGTTTGCTGCAGGCACAGGTTTTGTATTTCCTGACGTGCGGCAGTGAGACGGGTACAAAAATGTGGGTGCGCGGCGGCGGAGTGGGCGCGTGATGTCCTCCTGTTGGGGGAGGTGGGTTGCGGACCCATGTATGCAACCTGCACAGGATTGTAACAGATAATATAATTAGATGTAGCGAATTGTGTGAAGCTTGGCGTAAAACATTTTGCATCGGTTAAAGGAAAGTCGTTGGAATTTGTGCCACATTTGTTCACCGATTACTGCTGTTTACTTGCTATGGTTTTGCTCACGTCATCGTCACGGCCAGGATACCAGATCTACGTCATGAAAGCAAAAGCGTGTCGACTGCTAAATACGTCTGAAACTGTCTAAAGTGACGCTGAACATTCACCTGTGACTGAAGCAGACAGATCAACATCCGGAACTTTAAACGCCAAGACCAGCTGTTACAAGCAGTGCATGCAGCGGTGCTACTGAATAAAAAGGAAGAAAGAAACGATCAAAAAGTGATTTTGTTCGGTTCCTTTGGCGATTGCGTCCATATCCTTCTTGCAAAAACAACACCTCGATTTTTGTAATTGCTTCATGAAGTTGTGGCAGATTCTTATTGCAAAATGCATTACAGACAGAATTAACAAAAGCATGTTTCATTCCAAGTTTCGACCAGTCAACTTGTTTACTTTCATATTTGTTTTCTGAAGGTGGCTTGTTATGACTAAGTCGAAACATGGAAAAGAATAGCATGTTGTCATTAAGTGTGGTTGTACAGTTTACACTAGAAACTACCAGGATCTTGCGTTGAAAGCGCTTGTTCAGTGCTGTCCCATGCGACACATCGTCATCGCTTCTCGGCCTTTTTCCGCCCACTGCTTTAAGATTACTGGTTTTGCCAGTCATCGTGAGCATAGAAAGCGCCGAACCCGGCTATCTTGGTTTATTAGCATGAAGCTAACCGTTGCTTATGCGGAGCAGCAATGCATTTATGAGCTTTAACCTAGAACGCTCCACAGCAAGGAAGATACGCTGTAATCGTGGGTTTGGTATGCGCACCAGACATTATAAACTTATCAACTGTTATGATTGCGAGGCTGGATTCGCTGAGATTCTGTATTTTTACAAGTGACATAAACTTCGAACATTCTTTTATCTACAAATAGCTTTTGTTCGAAGAGCTTTTTTTGTTACTGTTTCAAAGCACGTGCGTGATGCGAAAAGGTAAGTGTTAACCCATCCCAGCGCGATGAGGCCGCCTTTTGATGGGGAAGGTTACAAGTTCGATCCTTACCATTCCACAATTTCTGGAAACGCTTGAAAAGACACCCTCAAAACGTGTGCTAAATCAGGGTTTGTCTTGCAGTCATTTACAGTGTGATACATACTGAAAAAACAGTGACTTTGTACCAACAATTTGTGTTCGCCAGTGTGACGCTTTAATTTGAAAAGGCTTTGGTGTAAATTCTTCACATCAATTACTATTTTCGTTTCTTTTTGTTTCGTAAAGGTCAAGGCGAAGCTACGTAGAAACGATGCTGCAGCGTTTGACGAAAACAGGTCGTTTGCAGAAAGACGTCGTTGTGGATTTGTGGAAAATTTTCAGAGAAAAACTGGAAGGGTGTTTTGACCAAGTTGAGATCGGTACGGTGCTGTTTATGTCGTTTGCCTTACTTTCGTACAGAGCAGATTTTGTGGCCGCAACCATTTGGTGTAAACCGTGAAGTAAAGGATCATTTACCTTCAAGGAAAAACGTAAAACTGCCCGTTACGCGACCCACTTGCGAACGCGTAAAAGCAAAGTTCTCTGTTTGGAATGAAAATTTAATCTCTAAGTCAAATACGTCGCGCTAGCAAGCGTCTATGGGAGGACACGTGTGGTGGCCCGTTTGCGCCATGTGAAAATTTGGTTACATTTAAGAAAAATCACTGTGCAGGTTTTTTTCAAAAATATTTTATTTAAAAAATGTATTGTGAAAAGAAAGGAAATAAACAAATACTTTAAAAAAATTATTTCAATTGACAAAATTTTTGACACTGCAGAAACATGAAAACATATGAATTTACATCGTGGTTTTTTCGCAAACTGGGAACGGGAAAAACACTTAGTTGGCGGAGTTGGGCTCAGTAACGAAAAAAAATTGCCGTGAAATTTTTTCGTAAAATGTTTTTTGAGAAAAAACATTTTTCACTTTCAAAGAATTAATCAATTAAATTTTTGTAAAAAAGTGGAGTTTTTTGAAACATTAATTGTTTAAATATTTTTTGTGTAAGGCAAAGTCTTACTGTGATTTTTTAAGATATAAAAATTTTTACAGGCGCAAACCGGCCAACGCCACCACCGACATGCCTGTTGAGGTTGGCTGTTCCCGTCCTATGGAATATCAATCAAACCAATCGTTCCCTTGCACATGTGTTTGAATATTTCTAAACTTATGTGGCTGACTTACCGACTGCACAAAAAGTTTAATCGCGTTTTACTCTTAACCAGAGGTAGTTCGATTAAAAACCAAGGCAGTGTGCGTGGCGTAATTTGCATACTGTTCGTTTGGAATAAAATTAACCCACCAGTTGTTTGGCGGAGAGCGCCATTTCAAAATATATATGGAAGAAACGTATCTTGTATTGCTAATTGATGTAATTAATTAACCACTGTTTAGTTGGTACGCATTGAGGTACAGCTATGTATGGTAATTATTAATAAGCTTGATAATTAAATATTGATTAACTTGAAAATTAATTAGCCACTGTTTAGTTGGTACGCATTAAATTACAGCATTGTTTACTTTTAGGTTTCTTATTTTGCTCCTAAGGATTAAACGTTTGGGGAAACAGCTCACGATTTGCCATTTATAACTTGCTACCAACAGAAACGCAAAGCGCCCTGACAATGATGCAGAATGATTTTTTGAATCTGAGGATAAAGATTTTCGGTGGTCTTGAATCTGAGCGAAATACTGCCGTGCAGAAAGTGCTGGACAAAAAGAGTTCCAATTCGAAAATCAGCCAGTTTATCGAGGTATGTCGTTGACGCAGCAAATAAATGTGTGAGCCTTGCAATAAATAGTTCGCGAATTAAAGTTTGTGCAGAAGTCCTTTTGCTTTTAAAAAACATAAACACTCGACTTGGTATTCTTCATTGTTTTTGGAAGATACGCAACAAAGCGTTTGTTGCATAACAAAGGCGCTGCAGCGCCGCTGATGCGCCTTTTGAACCTGCGCTGTCTGAGGTAAACATCTTCCCTCGTATCTACATAGACGGATCTATTTCGCCTGGCTTGCTTTTCGCGCATGGCGATTGTTTCACTATTGGTGATCCATTATATGTCCACCTTGATAAAACTCTCCCGAAGGTAACCTCAGGTCACTGCCCTTTTGTGCCTCGGGGTGACCTGAGGTCGCTTGGGTGAAGAAGAATTCCTGCCGGGTTGATTGTTAGGTGCGCAGCGTCTTGAATGCAAGCATGTTGTTGTTGTTAACCTGCCTCACAGCTGGCGACGAAATGTCAAGTGCAGATCGCCGAATTCCTTCACTATGCGCCTCGGCCGCTGCCGCACGGCGTGAATGATGCGACGTACTCTTCACCTTCCGTCATTTACTTCACTCACTGTCGTTAGTGTTGCCACTTCTGATGTTTTAACATCAGATCTGATGTTTTGGCGACAAACCTGATGTTGAGCGGGCTGTTGTTGTTTTCCACAATTCTTCTCTTTCTAGGTTGAAAATAAGTTAGATTCATGTATAATTTTTAAGTTTCTTTCATCGATTTCTCAAGTCTCAACCTCATGTGTGCTTGGTTGTCGTTCCAAACTGAAGACACTCCAAACCAAACGCTGCGTTGAGAATGACATTTTATGTTACGCACGAACGACTTCTTCATTTAGTGACGACACTTTTGGACAGTGGTTCTTAACCGTTTCTATTCCACGCCCCCTTCAACGTCGCAATCGTCCTTTGAGTCGACCATCCTGACATGAAATAAGTTGTAAAGACAAATGTATTTATTGGTGAATTAATTGATCAAACTTTCCATGTTGTAGAGCGCGTGAAAGCTCGCGCCCCCCTAGAAATTTATTGACGCCCCCGGGGAGCGTACCCTCCGGTTAAGAACCACTGCTCTAGACGTTGGACAATGAGGTTCAGCGCGCTTTTTTAGGTATTGGTAATGGGAGTATTTAGCTCAGGGGTTCTTAAAATATTGCCTCATTACCCCCAGGGGGTATTGAGATTAGATATTGGGGATATTCAACATGGGTATTCAACAATCAGTGTATTAATACCCAATCGTTACATTCGTTCTAGCAATCTTGCAACACTGTACCCACATGATGAAGTAGAAAATTATTGCCGATGAATCTGATATAGCCTTTGAATTGACCTTCTTCCTCACTTCTCTAGTCAATATTTATTTACCAGTTCTGTTTTATTTTTTACATTTTTTTGTTATTAAACTGTTGAAAAAGGGTATCCAGATTGACGAAAATTTGCTTTGGGGTATTGAGGCGTTGAAACTTTAAAGGACCACTGATTTCGCGTGTATGAAACTGTAATGTAAAAATCTGATGTTGAAGAAGGCGACAGTCTGATGTTGACTAAACTGACCCCAGTGGCAACACTGACTGTCGTGTCGTGTCGTGCTTCCATCACAACACTCGCTTGAGAAGCATGGCTTCAACGTCATGGTTCGACTGCCACGGTTGAAGCTTTTGTCCTCAACAGCTGTTCGTTGAAGATAATGCACAATTCTGCAGCAACACAAACGCCTTTCGAAACGATTAGTATCTCCTGACAAGTTTCACGAGAAACGAAATAATTTCTTTTGAGGTAGAAAAGGCAGAAGGTATGATGATGGTTTGCCAGGAAAAGATTGTCGGCAGTGGCGTACGATTTTCATTCTGCGCAAATTTCAAGTTCTGTTCATTCATTCATTTAAGGGTTTATCAAAGCAATGTACTTGGCGCTCACGTTCTGGAATGCGCGATGCACCAGGTTCCATGGAAAACTTCTCTGGATTACATCTTTTCCGCTCGGTTGCGCGAAGCCGACGTATTTGTTCCTGTTATGAGTCACAATCGTGTGCGAGTCGCATCCTATTTTCGTAAAGAAAATTGTCGAACCTTTTATTTCCCTAAAAGACGCCTACGCTCCGCAACCATCTCGTCTACGTTTATTAACCGGCTGTCAAACGTAGCGCCAGAACGCAAAACAAACGATCCGAAGAAACGCCTCGGATCTCTGTTGACGACCTTCAAGGTGAAGAACAACTTTGTCACATTCCTGCACAGCGCAAAAGACGTTTCGAAACGATCACAGCTTGGAGCAGGGAGGATTGTTGAAATCACACAACGAATGCTGCTTTACGCCCACCACGCGTGCAGTTGCGTTGCATGACGCAAGTCAGAGGCAGACTGTTTATTGTGGCGTTTTCTTTTCTTTTAATCCTGCTGTTCGCGTGAATACAGCTTATCGTCATGTCTGACCTAATGAAGGCTTTATTATAAACTTATTCGTCGAGTCCACAGCGAACGATCAAGCGACAAACAGTGAATGAAACAACAGGAGCGATGTTAACCGAACAGCGACTTCTGAACAAGGCTGGAAGCGCAAAGAACCAACGCCACGTCGCAAACAATTAACAGGGCGCAACAAAAATGCACTCGTGCGCGTGACACTACAAGAAAACAAAATAACGCCAAGTAGGACAATGACAATAAAGAAAAACTTCGAGGCATTCACTTAAATCAGTTGAATCTTTTTGAATGATATTAAATTACGCTTATAGTGAGACGTACTCGTGACATTTACGTGCCTGCGTGAAAATCACGGATTAACCCCCCTAGGACTTACACTGCGCACACTGTTGCAAAGAACCCGAAACTTCTGGTTATCTTCACCCTATACCAGGGGTTCCCGACCTTTTTCTTACCATGTACCCCTTCAGCATTCCGACAAATGAGCATGTACCCCTACAGCATTTCAACAGATAAGGATGTACCCCTTCAGATT
>JGI24021J15306_10000063_pt1 | contig 45785 bp, 31 predicted proteins | sample Ectturendosymbi1_FD_15306 | JGI IMG/M metagenome (IMG submission 15306)
ACAGAAAGTAGGTCTCTTCGCGTACCACCTTGAAGGTCTTCGCGTACCACTAGTGGTACGCGTACCACAGTTTGAGAACCACTGGTCTAAATGAATTGGATGGACAGTCCCGGCCGAATCGACGAGAGTGTCACTGATGGAAGCTTCAGGATTAACCGTTTGCTTTTTGCAGACGATTTGGTAATGCTTGCATCCTCAGAACGGGGTCTTCAACATGAATTAACCGCGTAAGGTTGACCCATACAGATGTCAAAATCATGAAAAGCCTGTGGAGGTCCGACACCATTACAAAAGTTTGAGTACGTTTTGAGGAGTTTTGAATTTGTAAACAACCGTTGCAGACCCGTTTAATCAAGCGTGGATACAAAACCTCCTATGGGAAGAAATATTGATTTAGCATGGTAACCTCAACAAGCGATATTGTCTTTTTTACTCATTGCGTTCCTGGTTTACTCCACGATAATTCTCCAGTCAAGTCACCTTGCCAACTGCCAACGATACTTCATGATTACCACATTGCTTACAAAGACAGCAATAGGAGCACCAGAGAGTCAGAAATTATCATATTCCACTTCTCAAGACAAAAAGAGGCATGGTTTTTCTGCAACTATGCTTCAAGACAAACATGATACAACGGTGTAAGCTGCTACTGGCAAATGTGACTGATGTACAAAGTTTTAAAGAATTGTTTTGTATTTTACATTGTGCTTTTTTGGTCGCACACTTGCATTGATGTGGCTTTCCAAATCCGTTTTATTATAAAGCATTTACAGAGACTACGACCAACCTCTGCATTGATGTTTGAAGCAGTACGCAATTGCTTTGACATATGCACATTGTCAAGGAAATTATTCGGTTGTAGGACTACAACAACCTGCATAATTGCCACCTGGAACAACTGCAATCCGAACAATTGCCAACAAGGACATACTGAAATCTCACCCTTTATTGCCATTAATGGCCATTTGAACTTCACGAGGAAGGTGCTGCTTTCATGTCAAGAATTTTGAAATCGCAAATTTATATGAGGTGAGTTTCTTTCTTCTCTGACTATTAAAGACCCTTAACTTCAGCTTTATTACTTTCGCATGGAGAATGTCATATCCATATCACTCCATCTTAGTAAACATTCTTAAATTAATGCAAACCTTAATTTTTTATGAGTCTTTTCAATTTTTCCACAGCACACTTGTCTCATGCACAATATTGCATCGAATTCATTACATGCACTCATCAAACGGGTTTTGCTTCCGTTCATTTTAAGTTTTGTGCATTGCCTTACCTTAGCTTTTGATTTGCGAGTTACATGCTAGCAATGGCAATGTTGCAACTCATTTTTGCTGCACCGTGTTGAAGCATTAATGCTGTAGCACAGTGGTTCCCAACCGCTGTGCGGCTGGTACTCCTCCACGTGCCGCAACGCGATAGTGTAAATTGAATTTGATAGCTCTAATGTCATGTGTGCAAGGACGTACGCAAGGGGGGAGTTGGGGTTGATTACCCCCCTTGAGTTTGATATGTTACAAAAACTTTATTATCTGCGCAAAGGAGATTATTCGTTTTCGTATACATTTGCTTGTTAATTTTTCGACTTAATGCAAATACCACGGAATGAATCTGCATGCAAATTTCAATAAATATTGTACTGTAAATGGACCAAAAAGAAATAATTAGGCTTTGGTAGGAATACGGGTGAACGTCTGCATCCAGGAACCATCTCAACACTTTTTGCAGACCTTTGGTCCACTACGCATGTTTAGATTGTGTTTCGCGATAGTTCACTTTATCCGAAACAGTTGTCTTTATCTTGTCTGCTAAGGGTGATCAGCGCATGCGCTGACCGCATTTGCTACATTACCAATTTCTGTAGCATGATAGAACTGTTACACGAGCTCGAAAACATCAGTTGTTAACATAGAAGCATTCAGACATTTGATAATGTCTCACCAGGGAACAAGGAATCCCAAAAGTTTGCTGGACGTCTATACATAGCAAGAAACGGAAGTTTTCTTGCGTAATTTATGCGCATTCTCAATTCTTGCGTAGTTTAGCAAGATTCGATCTTGCAAACCGGGGTGTGCGCCTGCCAGTCCAACCGCACACCTATGCTCGACTGCTCGTATTCAACGAGACATTAGCGTAGCCTGATTTTGCAGTTGTACAGTACATCGCTCTGACGTAGTGATGAGTGTGTTTCACTCCTCTGTTTTAACGCACAGCCCGATATTTTTGCAGTTATGAACTGCTGTGTCGTAGCGTTGAGTATTTTTTCTCCAATATCCTAACTTAGAACACTGATAGTTTATATTCAGTGTAATGACACATAAAGTAAGGAGAGTGCGTGTAGAAGAATATGCATACTGTGTCAACAAACTTCGCCAAAATGTTGGTTTGGACACATGAATATGACGTCAAATTGTGAAGTCACAAAATTGCGCACACCAAATACAAATGACCATCATATGCCACTTAATGAACGCCCCTATGAAAATTTTCTGCGTACGCCACTGTTTGCGCGAAATGCATTATCGTAAGTGACATCTGTCCGGGTGGCGATTGTCCGGTGGCAGTTGTCTTACCAAGTATTCAGTGGGTTACTCTGAGAAAATTTAAGCATTTCATTAACTTTAACCACATGAACTAGCATTGTCATGTCACCATTCTAGCTGCGCTTATTCAAATTACAGAGGTGTGTACTGTGCTGCTGTGCTATTTGTTTTTATGATATATTCGTTTGATCACAGATACAAAGAGGTTTTCCAAACAAATAACCACAAGTAGCAGAAAGCTCAATTGTTGAAAAAATTGGTGGCCTCAGCTGCGATTACGCTACCGCTCCTTGATGAACTAGAGATGTCACACCATAGTCTCAGTTTCTACTGGTACTGAGTTGAAAATGGAAGAGAAAATACCAGTGTGGAAGCAAATGCATTAGTGCAAGCAATCTTTACCAATTACGAAAAATATGCATAACATTTAAGTACATTTACGATAATCAATCGGAAATTCTTTTGTACGTCTGTTTTTAAGCTCATAATTATTTTGCAGTTAGCCTCCATTTTTTGTATGGACATTACTGGTTTTGGTTGGTCGTCTAACTTCATTAATAGCAAAATGCAATTTTTAGACCAAAAAGCGCATATTCAAATCCAGACTGAGACTGTTTATCTCTATTTTGGTAAACGCAGGTATTGGGAACCTACTTGAATATTATTGAAATTATTTAACAAGATGGGAACGGCCAGGGTTTCTCAAACGGGGTTCTCGGCCCCCCTTGGGGTCCACGAGCAGAGGCCTTCACTAGGTAGCTTTGCCGTGATATTGAATAACCCAAGTGTCACGATATATTAAGTATTCGCCGGTTAAACGTTGAAGGGGCCATGGCTCATGAAAGTTCGAGAGCCACTGGGAACGACAGTGGCATGCAAGAGTGCATTGCATGCTCTGCCGCGGACACATAAACCTTTTGCTGTGCTACTTAACCATGCTACATGTGTACAGAAAAAAGAATTGCTAGGTTACATCATTCATCTTTAGAATTCATAAAATACCTGCAAAATCTGGTCTCCTGGTCTCAAACCTGATTTTTCAGCCACGCTTCCATCTTGAACAGCAACAATAAACGAAGGTCCGTTTCCATAAATCTGAAATCCGTAAAACTCCGGCCAGCTCATTCTTAACGCATCAATTTGCGTTTTTTGGATCGCTCGCTGCTTAATCCATTTTCGTAAATATACCTCACCAAAAGCTAAACAACAAACAAACAACAAAAATGAGATGGATGCCAGCAGACGTAAAAGATTTTCATTTTTATCAGAGTGGGTTAATTTTTGGTGACCTCTTCTCTTATTTTTTCATTTGCGCGCTGCCGACTGTACATCTATTCCGAGAAAAAACACTGAGTTTACCATTCATTCATTCAATCATTTATTATTCATTAGAAAAACGCTATCTAGTCCAGCAAGCTATACGCATCCATCATTTAATATTTGCTGGCTAAATGCCAGTACTGCACCATCGATGCAACGCCAGCACCTGGCACCATAATCTTTGCACGAGAATCAGACATGCTATAAACTTTTGTTTATTCGTTCCAAAATGCACGTGCATTTGATACAAATAAATTTTAATGACGTAGAGAGAGCTTCGTCTTTCAGTAGGTTATCACGTATGCATTGCTTCGTAGAATGTAGAGTTTTTATTTCGTGTTTATATCTCATTAAACTATAACGCACTGTTTCTTAATTTTCATCTGTTTCTTTAAGATTCTCGAAATGGCTTCTATTGTTGTATCCAGTGTAAGATGAGCAAATGTCTGCATTAACGAATTTTCAACCGACTCAGTCAGATTAAGTTATTTGCTAAAACAGTGGTTGTAGGCTCCTGCTTGCGAGTAAAAGGTTTGGATCTTCGATTTTTTCCGGTGTTTTCTGCCCTTTGTTAACCGTTGTCGCACTGGGCGCATGTTAAATGCATTTTTTAGTTTGATTTATCCTGCTTTTTTGCATTCTGTATGCCTCTAGAACGCGTTTCATACGTAATTTGAAAATGTGACGTTCATAAAGCGGCAGCAGCAAATTTTTACAATCTGTTATGCACGCGATGCATTTGAAAATGACGTGAAAAGACACGACCACTGAGACCAGGCGAATTTAGAAGCTTCCTTACTGTGATGAAACAATCAGTACTGATCGTAAACTCGACAATGAGAACTGTACGAAAGCTGCTGTCAACAACCTGCTCGCAAGGTCCATTACGACTCTGTGAATTGACGGCCATAAAGGCAGTGTGGTCCGTGCCAAGCAACTGCACACTGACAGTTTTTACCGATGGTGGCACGCGCATAACACTCGCTGAGGATTACAATTTAGGTAGAAAAGTTGAACCATTACCACCTAATCTTTCTCATTACGCGCTTACGATGGAACTGTAAAGCCTGAAGTTGGTAAGCTTCGCTGCAGCTTTAAAATTGCTTTGTTCCGTCAACTGTCTTCGCTATAACATCAAAGGTGTTCACTGGATTCTTGCGGTAGCTCTCATTGCTATTCGCTGATGTAACTTTTTATGAAATATTGGGCGCCCACCTTTCCGTTTCCGAAGTGTTAATCCGCCATCCACTGTTCTATATCACCAACGAAGCCACTGCCTGAGCTCTTTACCATACCTATTTTCTGAATTTTAAAGGGTTAAAATATTTAAAGCCAAGAAAACAATGCAAAACAACATTCCACGAGTATGTCGTTTTACGTTCCCCGCTATTTTTTCTCCCTCGTCTGTACATGTCTTAAATCGATGTTTCATTCGCTCCCAGTTACGAGCGAGCTCCAAAAAAGTTTGGATTTGTTTATGCACAGCGTGACCCGCTCACAGTTGGCCACACCAACGTCTTTAACTTCATCTCAGGAAAAAAAGAAAATGTTTGATCAATTGGGCAAAAGAAAGATTTGCTGACTTTTATTCTTAATATTTTAGGGGTATAAGGGACTTATGCAGATTTAATAAAACTATACAACTTTCCATTATTCTGCAGGAAAAACTTCAGACATTCAGTGCAACTATTTCCTCACATAATACATATAAGGCAAAGACTTAGAAATTCAAGATTCACTTCTTTATAGAAAAAGAGAAATTTTATTCAATAACGTCACTTTCTGGATTTGCAAAAATTTGAAGTTGAGAAAAATTTCATGCAAGCCATTACCAATTTAGAAACATGCTTCAAAGCAATATATTTGGTTGCAAGTATAGCAAGTTGGAATCAAACACCATTTTTCGCAACAAAGTTTAACGCAGTCCTGCTGTTAAGCTATATAAGTTTGAAGCATATGCAAACTGGTTCTCTGTAACGTGCGTCACTTTTGTTACGTCTTTTGCCAATGCTGTGCGGTTTATGACAGCGTTTACCTCAACAACAACAACTAATTCAAATGTCATATCATGCATGATTCTTTTCTTAAAAATTCCCACTCAAACGCTTTCGAAATGTTTATGCGATGTGTTTTGACGGCCTTTGAATACCTGATAGCAATTGTTTAATTGCTAGATTCTTCAAGCCTGACCTGAAACAGCGCCTGGCCAACCACATTTAACTGTTTTGAAGAAAAAAAATTAAAGATTCCCAGTCTCTGGGTTGTCTTACAGTAGACGTGACCAGTTTGCTAACGGCAAGCCACCTGATCAATCTACCTTGAAATATTCATGAGCATTTTTAAAATAGGCTTTGGTGCCGACGTTTGACGACCACACTCCACACATGTCTCGGTCTAACCCAGCGAATGCATGAGCTGTTTTTGTTGTCGAAAGTGGCAAAAATCGAACAATTTCCTGTAGCACTGAGAATCTGCCAAATCCAATTGAGCGTAGGTATTTCCTTCCGCACATAATTACTTCCTGAAGGCTTTTGAAATTGCTGCTCCAATCGCGCAGGAAGATTCATCCACGAGTGGCGTAACTTTTAAATAAAAATAAAAACAAAAGCTTTAAAAACTGAGTAAATTAATGGTTGTTCCTAGCGAAACCAAGCAAAATTAACGTTGTTTCCACTTTTGACCAAATAATGGAGCAATAAATACAAGCAAAGAGGAAAATGTGCAATAAGTATTGATTGCTAGCGTTTTTTATTCAAAAAAACATGATGGATGTTTTTCGAAATAGCGTACAATTTAAGACCACTGTTGAACAGACCAACACTCGAACTTTTAAACCAACTATACAAGAAGCATTAAAATAAAGAGCTCTAAAGTACTAACAGCACGTATGTTAACAAGAATGGAAGGACATCCGATAATGTCTATCGGTCACACAAATTCATCACAATAAATCAAATTTTAATCACCTTAAGGCGCTTTTCTTTTTTCTGAAGGCAGTGTCGGAAGGATAGTACTCGTTGAGTATTTGCTTTATATGGCTTACAGTAAATGTTTCTCCACAAAGTTTGTAACCGATGGCCGTTCAATATGGTTGATTGGTCCACGAGTCTTCCGCGCAAAGATAGAAAATCGCAAAGCACTTCAACGCAGTGGCAAGTAAGAACGATTTTTATTCTTCTTCCGTTATTTTCATTGACCAAAGACGTGCCTCAGTGGTTATGTTTCAAGATTACACAACTTAAGATGCTTCAAAATATGAAAGAGCTAATTTCAAACTTTCCACGCGATTATTCGTGAGATGGTTTACTTCAGAAGTTCGTCAACTTTAGCAGCAACAAAGGGTTATTTCATTGGCGTGGATTGTAAGAAATGACGCCAAAGGTAGAAATAAAAAAATTCGGATTATATCGGCAGTATGCTGCGAAACTCCAACGTTTTGTGGCATAAGATCTACTTGGAAACGCATTACTAATGTAGCCCTTGTTTCTACAGAAACAATGTTAAACACAAGTGTAAGCAGAATAAGTAGCTTGTACGCGTATTGTTTATTATTCTACCTGTTTCTTTTCGCAAAGATCGAGTGCTCTCTTTTATCTCATTTACGCATGTCAGTCTGACGCGTCACTCGTTACCTGGCACGGAACATATAAGTTTTGACAAGTGAAAATTTCGAAGGAAAGTCTTGTGACAATCTTGTCAGGACTCTCCTCAAGGAAACGTTTTCACTTAAATGCAGATATAAAGTAAAACTTTTCATGGCTTAGTTTATTAAATAAAGCAGTCTGAAATATTTAACTATGTCAAATTTTTTTCAAATTGCATTCCTTGAAGTAATGACTTATGAACAAGCCTTAATGCCAAAGATATGCCAAACTGTTAATAGGATCTTATAAACCAAGTCACTTGAGTATAAGTACATTAACAAATGGAAGGTTTTCAAAATATCATATTTGTTACTGCAAACTCTCTCCAGTTAACTGAGTTGTAATTAAGAGGATAAAAGCTGTATGGAATTGCTGGCCCACTCGGAATTTCGGAAAAATCTTGAAAAAAATGGAGAAAAATATTCGAAAGGAGCGTTTTTCGTGATATGTGGAAAAAACTCAAGTGTGAACAAAAATTTGTGTTCGTTTCACCCTAGTAAAACGAAGGAAGTAAGTCAGAAAACCTTGGATTGGAACCAGAGTTAACAGAAAAAAATTGCTAGCTTCCGACGGTTACAAATTCCATTTACAGCATCATACGTGCAACATGTGATGCCAAAAACATGACAGCACAGCAGAACGATTCTCCTAAATTACTTCCGACAATTGATATGCATATGCAGTACATTTAAAGATTGCCAGTGGCCACCACCACGATTTTGGCATGAGCCTCTTTTTGTTCGCTTTTGTAAGACCAGAAAACGTCTTCATTGGCCGCTTTTCTTTGTTTTTCTGTCCGAAGAGGGACTTGAAAAACATTTCAACATGACAACGAACGGCAACAGTAATTGCGGACGGATGTTTGCGTAGACTTTTCGAAATATGCTGGTAGCAAGTAACTTACCAAACCAGTTTTTCTCTGGCTTTTTCACTGCTTACTGTGCCCACCCATCAAGTTTACAGCATTCGCAAAAATGTCAATGTGCGCTCACAAGACAGGATTGCCAAAACATATGCGCTGACATTTTCAGTTTTTTGGAAAACACCTGTAAGGTTGTTCATGAAAAATATAAAAAACAAAAACTTTTTAAACACACTTTCAAATAGTTTGCACAGCAGCTTATGTTTTGTTGGAAATATTTAGCACCAAAAAATTCACTTGTTTATCAATGATTGTTTACGAGACCAATGTGAGTTTAACGTTCGATTTCAAAACAATCTTGTGAGGACTCTCCTTAAAAACGTGAACGTTGAAAAAAGTGCACATGATACTTTGATCCTAACATGAAAACTGCAAATTAACGAAAGGGAACTGTTTTTTACAATAAATCATTTGAAGTTGTTGGAGAGGATGTTCTTATATACTTATAAATCCTTTAAACCGAGTGACCATCCTCAGTTTTCAGTAAGTGATCGGATGCATTTACCAAACAAATTTAAAAGTTTAATGAAAAACCTGAAAACTTCAAAAATAACCAATTGTCTTCTATACAATTTAAAAACTGAAACACCTTGTTTTTAGTTATTCTAATCCCGCTGATATGGACAAAATATTCTCAGACACAAGAAAGAGCACAGCAAAATCACAACTTTAAATGAAGCCATGTTGAGCTTGTTGAAAAAATTGTTTACATCACAGGTCAACAAAATTTCAAAAAATTTTCATTCTTTTATGGAAATAGTCATTTCTTATCGATTTTTGGGCGCTGAATCCGAAAATGACAATAAAAACCTTCAATTAGCTCTTGATTTTTGAATATTTTCAATATTTAGTGTTGTACGAGTGCATCACTAATGCAACAACAGAAACGTGCATGTTTACAACCGCTTTCTTTTAGCTTTCTTGCTGTAAGACATGTCCGGTTGATCTCGAGCAAAAGTTCAACAGTAATCAGCTAACATTGATGAGCTCCATCTTTCTTGATACCGTTTTATCATGACTGCAATATCAAGGCCGCCACCAGAGTGGGGGCCAGTGGCTCCTTTCCCCCCCATTTAAAATATGTGATACCCCATTTCATGTTTGGCCCCCATGTTGCTGCATACATCCAATATTGTATTAAAAATGTGGCCCCCCTTGTGGTTTTTCCCCCCCTGCTGCGAAATCCTGGCGACGGGCCTGTGCAATATCCTGGTGGAAACGCTCCCCATGTTCGTCACTTACATCACCACAATTTGAAGGAAAAAATCCAAATGCGAATGTAAGAAGTGTATTTTCAAAGACATGTTGCACTCCATATTTTTGTAGGAATCTATCATATGTTCCATAAGTTCAATATAATTTGGAACGTTTGCATTCCCAAGAAAATTGTGTGCCACATCTCGAAATGCATTGCAGGCAACTTTCGCTGTTCCATACAAGGTGTGATCAAAGTCTTCATCCTTTAATAGCTTGTTGATTTGGGGTCCAACAAAGATACTTTCTTTAAGCTATGCTTAGCTTAATACAGGAAACTTGTTGCAGATGTACTGGAAAACTGCTCCATTATGACTCATCGCTTTTACAAATATTTTCAGTAAGCCAAGTTTAATATGCAAAGGGAAGTAAGATCTTTCATGCTTCAACGAGTGGAGTGTACGTCACATTTTTGTACATGCTTTCAAAGTGCTTCTTTTTGGCTTGTCCTTTTAAAAGTAATGTTCATGTCTTGCACTACTGTCCCATTCACACAAAAACCAGCAATACGTTGCATAACCAGGTTGCAATCCCAGTAGTATTGCAATTACTTTGAAGTCACCGCACAGTTGCCAGCAATATTGTTCGTAATTTATGCACTGTAAAAGCTGCTTAACATTCTCGTATGTTTCTTTCATATGAGCTGCATATCCAACGGGAATTGATGGCAACATATTACCATTGTGCAGCAACACAGATTGTAGACGTAGTTTCGACGAATCAGTGAACAGTCTCATTCTTCTGATCTGTGGGAGTACCTCAATTTTTTCATAATGCCACCAACATCTGTGCAATATACAAGCCTCCCTTTCATGCTAAAAAACTGGGCCAAACATTGACACCACTTTGAAGCCAATTCCATTGTTTTAATCTTGAAGCCAATAGCTCAGCTTTAACTTTCGGCAAATCTAAATCCCTAACAAGATCATTCAGTTCACTTTCATTGATTAAATAGGTTCAGATGTAGTTATACGAAATTCTTCATTCCTGGATGTTCATAGTTCAGAAATGCTAAACTCTTTACTGCTTTCTGCATCATCTGAACCCAACAGATCTATTTCACATGGTTCAGGAACAGTTAGCTCGTCACTGTGAGAAACAGGATGAATTGCAGATGGTACTGTTTGTTAGGACACTAGTAAAGACTTCTTCCAGTTGAATCCTGCTTTCATGGAAGGCGTGAGACAGCGGTAACAATCGTTTAAATGCTCCGTATGTTCTCTCCAGATCATTGGCACTGCAAATGGCATTGCCTTTTTTTTCTTCTTTAACCACTCATCAAGGGCGGTCACACAGGAGGTGCAGGAAATGAGAGGTGCCCAAGACTTGTCCTGATCTCCGACTTTACAACCAAAGTACTGATGATATGCCTTTCTTGTTCTAGTGGTCAAGACACGCTTCTGCGAAGATACGGTGAACTCCCCACAGTTATAACAGAAGTTATCTGCAGAATTTACACAAGCACGAGGCATTCCAAGATATACTGAAAGCTACTTTAACAGGTTATTGTTCTCGTAGTTAAAAGAGCTCAAATCTAAACAAAAAAGAACACAGTGCAAGTTTTCGATATAACTATATTGGACAGTTACTGTACTTTGAAGTTTCTTTGCACCTGCTAGAAGCCTGCTTAGACTAAATTTGGTTAATTTTTGCTGGCTAGCGTTACCTGGTGTATTTCACTGTTTATCACGCAAATTAACTAACTTACACTCCTATTTAAGCTCTGTAGCTGATATAAATCAGCGAAATCTTTTCACATCCCTTGTTCTGTCTTGAGATATGCCCTCCGTGATAACTGTTTTTGATCTCAGTTGCTGAAAAACTTCTTATAAGTATAGGAGGAATGCACATTGCATTTCCATTTTTATAAGCCTAGCTATTATCATAATACACGTGACCTCACTCCTCTCAAATATCTTGAAACATGGGCGCCTGCAGTATTTTTGAAAGGGGCGTCAAATGATCTGTGAAGGGGGGTCAAACGTAACAGTCATCACGGGCCTTAGAAACATGTGATTAGTATGAAAAGGTAACTTGGTGGTTGTTTTGAGAAGGTCTTCGAGCTCTGTTATCAAAATGGGATAAATAATTCCAGGGATGTCAACTGTCCCCCCTAGCATATGTTGCTGGTGCCCATATCTTGAAACCTAGAGCTAACTGACAATTTTAAGACTAATTTTCGGGTTACACGCCCCAAAATTAGAAAAGGGCGGCTACTTTCATCCCAGTAAGAAATTTTGTGTTGACCAGTGAATCAGAAAACCCTAAGCTGTTGTTTTGTAACGTGTAAGATAATTTCATTTGAGATCAATGTTTTTCTGAATGGTTATTTCTGATGCAACTTTGAAGAATTTCAAGTTTTACTCTGTTTTCAAATCCTTATGAAATAAAATATAAATTTTTGTTGAAACCTGTGATTTCTGTTTCCATTGTGATATTCTAACCTTTGCAAAATTTATCTTTAATTTCTCAATGTTTCGATATTTATCTTCGCTCTAATACGCAGAAATGCTTTACATGTAGACTGCTAGAAAGAGCGAAGCAAATCTAACACATCTAAAGACGTTTTTTGGGATGTTACAAATTAATTTAGTGCGAAAAGTCTTAGTGCTGCAATCTCAAAACGCGCAGCAGTCCTCTGTGTGGTTAAATCATGTACATTTGTACATGAGCAGTGAGCATCTCCTTACAGATCGCGGTGGGACTTTCGCGCCATGTGAGTCAAGCTTGACAGAAGCACTTCAAAACCTGCTTGACTTGTTGACTTCAATGTCGTAATTCTATATTTACTTCCTTCTAAGAGTAGTATCGTTCGGTGAAACTGATAAACTTTTTCAGCAGACTGAAGCAAAGTGCTTATAATGATGTCTACTCTTTCATTTCATAACGCTTTCTTGATTTACTGCTATTTCTGTGGTCGCAAAAAATACTTCTCACTTTTTCTAGAGCATCGCATGGTGCAGAAGTGAACAGACATTGTTGCGCTCTTTTGTGGCGTAATATGAAGATATGTTAGGAGTGGAATTTATCATTGTTCCACGAGCTGCTGTATATCACACTCAAATTGCAAAAAATTATTTCAGTCTATGAGATTGGGTGTAATATAGCACGCTCGATTCTTCCATGGTTCCTATAAATGTTGTATTTGTGGCTGTTTGAAGTCGTTATGGAGACACCTAGACGGAATTGGGATTAGAAAAAGTGTCAACTGGCTTCAAATAAAGACAAAGTTTTTGTAGTATATCACGAATCATGATTGCACTTGACAGATCATCGGTTATAAAATTGGCCATAAAAAGTTCCTAAAATCCACCAACTCATTCCTGTGTTTTCATCATGTCAGATAATCGTGGAGCAAATTACTTTTCCACATCTCTTAAGGTTAGATATACATACAAGCTGCATGATAGAATTTTTCAAAAGGCTGTCACATTATAATCACAACTTCGGTGAAAATCTTTTGAATTATTGTTTTTGAGCAAGAAGTTTCTTGAACTATAGTTTATTCGCTGTTTTTAATAATATTTTTTATTTATTTATTTAAAGGTAATTGGCAGCAAGCTGACGCCTGAATAAATGCTTTTTGTTACCTCTCGAATAGCACAATATTCTCAAGAAAATATTTCGTTTTTGTTGGACAGAGTGCAAAACAGGTTTTATCATATGCAGTCGTTTAAAACTTGTAGACAAATTGACTCGTAGTTATTTTGAGGAATATACTCCGAAGTACCATTGTTACCTTGGTTTTTAGGCTTGACGATCTTGAGATAGAACTTTTTGTTTTTGTGGAACACGCCTGCAGGGCCTACAAGTCTTCACCAGAAGCAACATATGGTAAGGCTCTCATCATTTACCGTAACGCACAAAACAAATTAACATTACAAACATACGTGAAAATGATTTCAACTGGAGATTCATGGGTAAAACTTGAACCAAAGTAATTTTTATCAGATTCTTAGTTTGGTGTAACTCTTAAAAATCATTGCAGTAAAGTAAATCTCAGTAAAGACTTTTCAACAAAAAATTAATGCTCCGTCAAAGCCCAAGTACACGTCTTTCACCGGGAAAAAATCAAAAGCAGTAATTATTAATCAATAAATAGGCTTTTGTCGAAATTCAAGCATTTCAATTTTGCGTTGCGGTTCTTTTCCAAAACAAAAATTCAGTGATGTCTACTTATTTTCCTTAAGTATCCAACCTTAATGCTGCAAACTACTCAAAAAAAAATTTTTTTTAATACCAAAGCCTACGTCTCCTGTTGATCTTTATATCCGCTGCACAAAAAGTTTAAGAGGTGAATGCAGGTGAAGTAAGCGTTTTCAAAACATTTTTACAGTTTTGGAAAAGCTTCTGCACGCGACTGGCCCTAGGCCAGTGAAAAGACAGCGCCTGATTGTATTCGCGTATTCACATCACAAAAGAAAATTTGAAATCAGATGTCATTCCGCGAATTTTATCTGATAATTATATTTTCACTTTGTACAAGTTCCAACTTACGCCGACTAAATTGTGGTTCTGAGAAAATTTACAAAAATAAAACAAAGAGCGCGAAAAGAGAATATCTGTGGCTGAACCGTAAATCAGCTATGTCCAACCGAAATGCTTACTGGGCCAAAAATTATGTCACTATCTTCAGGAGAGCCGCACATAAGGACAGACCTACTTCCATTTTAGCAAACCAAAGTTTAGTTTAAAGCAGTGGTTCTTAATCTTTTTTCTCTACCACGCCTCCATTAAGTAATTGTCCTTTGTTTCAAGTCCCTGAGTTTAAAGAAGCTGTAAAAACAAATGCATTTGTTGGTAAATTCACTTATCAAACTTTCCATCTTGTAGGACGCGTAAAGGCTTGCGCCCCCCCTGGAAATTTATTGACGCCCCCTGGGGGGCGGCGTTCCTCCCCGGTTAAGAACCACTGGTTTAAAGCTGTTGAAAGCATTCGCAGATTGACTTCAATGATAGCGACTGCATGGTACTTTTAATCAATCCCGAACTGTGATGCCATAGGAAGTTTAGTGCTAATGGAACAATGGTAGTTAGAAATCAGTTTATTCAGAGAAACACATGGGTAAAAATCAGAAAACTAGAAATCAGTTTTGCACCGAAGTGTCAATGGACACCTGGAAACCTACTAGTGCATAATACATGATAAACAGGCACTAAAGGCCATTACATCGAAAATGCCAACTTTAAGATTATCAAACAAAGGCAGATCATTGTACATACGCAATAATGAAAAGCTTACTGGGCCGCGGGTTGGACATAGCTGCTTCAAATGACACAAATGCAGATTTGAAGGAAGGAAGATCTGTGTCCAAAAGGAAGCAACAAGCACAATAGCCGAAAAGCGTGTAGAAGAAGGTTTGTTCGCCCCAAGGTGTCGCGTCGTTCTACCGGTTCGATTCAGTCGCAGGCTGTGTAGCACAACATCCTCGACTGGTTCCTGCAAGACCGGCAAACCTGGCTGCTTCGGAAACCCGAACAAAGTTGGATGAGATTGATTTCGACATCCCGCAGGCGCAGGAATATTAGATAAGGGTAAACGTGTGGGTAAAATAGTCTGTGGCCGCTGCAAGTCAAAAGCCATTTGCACTGAAGAGCTCATCTGAATCTGAACCGAACCTTTTAAAAGATCCTAGAGGTAAGAATTGAGTATGTTGTAACTACTTTGTTCATAAAAGTTGAATGATTACAGCGACGTCGTTTCAGCTAAAATATGAAAAATGTTTAGCTTATTTTGATGAACATGCACACCTGTTTATTGGTCTGTGAAGATTTTTTCAGCAAAGTGTTATTGTGAATAAACCTCCTTTTTAGCATAGTTTAATTATCTTAACGATCGCTTTATACAGAAAAAAACTCCCACAGACTTTTTGTTAAGTGTGTCAATTTCTGACATCAAAAGTTTAGGTATGACACTATCTTTCATTATTTTAAACTTTACCAGATCAAAGCACTTTGAATTGTGTCGTCAAGTTTTTGGAATAGAACGAGTAAAAAACTGTCACAGACAAAAATGATTTGCATTCCTGTCGGTAAATGAGAGAAATACTGATTTAACAATATGTTAAGAACTCAAAAGTTTTTTCGATGAGTAAAGTTTTATTTCTTTTGTGAAAAAGCATGTTATTATGAACTGCACAATGCACTAAGCCCTAGCCTTCCTGTTCGTTAGAAAAGGTTGTCTCAAAACCGTGATTTCGCACGTCGTTGAGTCTGGTCGGTAATACAGAACATAATTGCGAAGCAAAAACTTTTGAAGTGCTCAGCCGTTCGCAAAAATTGTTGGTTCTTTGGGCGTCAAAAACTTCAGAAGTTGTTGCGTTTTCTTTGCAGACATTAAGCCTCAAGCTAGGAGCAATTAAGGAACTTGCGGCGAGATGTAAAGCTTTCCCACTAATTTGCAAACTTCGACCAAAAGCAGCTATTACGTTAACCTTTTTTTTACTTTCGTTGCAATTGCGTTTGATGAAAGCAACTTTAGCAATTGGCTGCGTAAGTTACAGACGGAGGATATTTGAAGAAAATAATTACTAAGCACGAGCGTAAAGAATAGCATACTGAGACAGGAGACGATTGTGACGCATTTCCTCTCTCGCGCCAAATTCCGGCGCCGCCATCGCAGCTCTATCTAACTTTGAACACCATTCTCCGTTTTCTAAACCGCCCTCAAGCAAATTATAACCGACCGTTGCTGTGGGTGCAGTTTAACACGTCTTAATTACCTGTTGCCTGTAAAAGAAATTTATGCTCAGGTTTTCTTTTCGAAAAAACAATCTTAGCATGCTATATGCAATATAAAACATGTCCGTGAATCTTTCATCCACTAGAAATAAGTAACACGCTTTCAAGTGTTTTTATCACATACAAAATTATTGCCATCGCTCTTCAGTTTGTGAGGTTGAATTGGAATGAACGACTGAAGGTTTTATGCAGGATTGTCTTATGGCATTTTAATAAGAAAATTAAATCTTGACCGTTGCAGATATTATTTCTATTAGGCTTATAAATGTGCAGCGACTACCCGTGACCGTAAAAATTAATCCGCTGTCAAAAGCTAGTTGGCGTCTGCGACCTGATCATTCTTGTTGAACTTGATTCAAACTATTTTGTACACACCCACTTCAGCACTCCACTTTCTAAATTTGGACTTAAAAACCTACTTTATCAATATAGTTGTCACAAAAAATCTTCACGCCCAAAACTTTTTTTGGCAAACGTGTAATCATTGACGGTATATTTTTTGCCACTGGTCATTTTCGTAAGTACAAAAACTTGCTTCATCACAAATGCAGTTAGAAGGACTCACCTCAGAGGTTTGTTTAAACTTAAATTCTTGATACAGTAGTTGGGTGAACTTGGAAATGAGTAATATTTACAAAACGCCCAAAACCGGTTAAACCTCTTGTACTCTGCGTTTACAAGTTGTAACAACCGGTGGAAAACTGCAAGTTTAAGTACAAAAAATGAAACAATTTGCAAACTTTTTTAATGCCATTCATTTGTTCGTACTTGATTGATTAAAAAGGTAATTCGTTTTTACTTTTCCAAATTAGTGACAGTAACCAGTAAAAATACGTCATTTTGCTTGCAAATTTGCAATTGCCATTTCTGCAGTTAAGTCTTTTGCAAAGATAAAGTAGCATTATTGCATTAGTCCTAGAGGCATGCTTGAAAAGATTTATAAACCGGTTTAGCGTCTTTTTCTAAAAGGCCTTGCATTTCACGTCACCCAACAGGGCGTCCTTAGCCTATCATGTCGTAGCCCATGCTCTTGCGTGTAGTTGCCACGCGGCTCCCGCGTGATCAGGTCAGGTGCAAGCAGTACCGGGTACCAGGAGTAGTTGTTTGCACCTGATTGGTTAAAGTTCCTCTTCCAATCAACTCCACAAAATCGTTCTACATTTCCCGTTGTTAGTTTTTTCCCAAATTGGTATCTAGTTGTTAATAAGCCCCTTTTGATTGGAGTGCCTGAGTTACTGAAACACAAGACCATCAATTCTAAGTGATTTAAAACCTCGAATGTTCCGCTTGTAAAAATTTGCTTAACAAGCAAGTACCAGTACCTGTGCTTCGTAAAACAACATTTGATTAACTAGACATGTCCTGTGAATAGATGAAATTTGGTTCGATCTGCTGCAGTTTTAACTACTCCAATCTAAAAAAATTAATTCTGCGCACGTTTTGAAAAATGCGTACGTGATTTATAAAGCTTTCTAAGGCGTAAAGGAACAAATTTTTCGATTGGAAGTTTTGCCTTGCAAAAAAACGGAATTTGATGGCAACGTTTTGCGAATTAGCCCAAACCTCGTTTCACAGGACGAAAACCTTCTGATCTGATCTTACAAACCTATTTCTTGACATTCCCTTCGTAGATGCAATGGTAAAATGCATCTCAATCACTTCTCAGATCTTCGGTTTACAATTGACTTTTTCCACAATCGCAAAACTTCAAGAACCGATCACTTTGACCGGCATCCGCTGTTATCTAAAAAATAACTGGCGCAAATTTTCAAATTGCTCGTGAACAACTTTCGCATTAAATGTCAAATCTGAATAGATTATTTGAAAGATTAAATGTCAAATCTGAATAGATTATTTGAAAGAAAAAGTATCTTGCAAGTGAAGGTGGCCGAATTACCGACACACTATACATTTGTTCCATTTGCGTGAATTCCACATCAGCTTGATATCTTTGTATTTCATAGATTATCTATGAGGTAAAGAGGATTGTTCAAATGTTGCAGAAATTTTTACAGCATGTTTGAAACGTCATAATGATCTCACACGAACGCGTCTATAATAGCTTGGTGCTATGATTCAACGGTTTTGAGATAAGTATCTGACTTTGCGAGCTTGTCTATTTACACAAGTCTTTTTGTCCCGGTGTTCTTGGTGAACAGTCACCTGAATCAAGTATACTTTATCGCGAGCGTCACGATCAAGTGTATTTCTGCCACAGCTCGAGAAGCAAAGTTTGTGAACGCTCTGCTCGGGTTACTTATAGGCTAGGTATCGCATCAAGCTGGACGCGAAAATTCCTCCCCGCAAAATCAAGGGTAATGCAGTGAAAAGTAGTCAGTTGTGCTTCAGTACGTTCGTAAATTCTGTTTGTTTTTTAATTTGAGTTCTTTACCTCAACAATTTGGCTAAAGTGAAACAAAACCTTCAGGTGAAATTTACGTATGCATCATTACAGTAGGCTTTCATACATAACTTGATTAAACGGTGACAACGTCAAAGACAACGTCGAAATCGGGGATTTTCGATAGCGAATGAGATTCCATAGGAATCACCAACCAAATATGTCTTGGTGAAGATTGTCTTAAGGCGATAAACGAACTTTCTTTGTCGTGCACGACACGAAATCCCCTTTTAGTCAAGCAATCAGCAAAAAAGCGAGTCGCGGATGAGCATAATCGGTACGCCAGTGAACAAAAGGAAAATCCTGAAGCACTTACTGAAACTGTTTGCAGACTTACAACTCAAGCTGCTTGCTTGTCTGCGAAGGAGCAGAAAGAAAAATTTGTATTTAGTAATGTCCACCGGTGGCAAGATCTCCACCAAAATTGTGATAAACCACCAACTTTAGCTCAAAGTCATCAAGCCCGTGACAGTTGTTGTGAGCAAACATTATGCAAAGATTAAGATTATTCAAAACAAAGAGTTTTCATACGCGGTTTTGCCATGACAGTTCTCACTTTTAAGACTTCCCTTGCAAAACGTTGAGCAAACAGAGCACCTCTGTAGGCTAAATGATGTCACGACAAAATGCATAAGAGGGCCTAATCAGTGAGGAAAGACAAAATGACACCATCAGTACAACACCCTACTACAAACAAGGTCTGAAAATTACCGCGTGCCTGGTGGTGATCGGCGTGGGAATTTTAAACAATGATACACCACCATTCACAGTTAATGGGTTGGAAAAATTGTTTACTGTAATTTGGTAACATTCTCATTATAGCAGTCGGTCACAACGCAACGTCATTTATAGGCCGGGTTCACGTTGGCTTGCGTAGGACGTCGATTAGCGATTGATGGCTTTTTGGTAAATTTTGCGCCCAGCTCAAAACGGAACACCTTTTCTTCATGTGACGTCGTCTAAACGGAGACGTTAGTCTGCCATCTTCTCCCGTCAGAGCCTGCATCATTTCATTACAGGCAGCCTCAGGGTAAACGTCGAATAAAAACCGATGCGCGAAATATCAAAACGTTTCATCTTAAGGCTTTGCGTATATAGAACGAAGCACATTCTAAGTACAGGGAAGGTGTTAGATGAATGTGATATGTTCCTGTCAAGGCTAAATTGCAGCGAATTTCAGCAATATTGCGTAAAATGACTTTCATATGGAATTCAAGGTTATTGGTGAGACTCAAATAGAAAAATCAGGGCAAACTAAAAAACCAAAGCTATTTGAACTATACATGGTTTAAAAAAGAAACAAGAAGAAACAGACAAGTTTTAACCACGCTATAAGTAAAGCATCGATACACTATGCCGTGATAAAAAGAGTTGTAAGATTAAGTCCTAAATGTGTCATTGTAGACATAAGACAGTGGAGTAATGTCTGTAACTGTTTTGCATATTGCGACATAAAAAAGCTTTATAGATAACCCGGCATTAATTACGTAGCGTCTGTACTAACACACGTCTCCACGATCATAGTTACATCTTACGTGTACGCTGGCATGCAAATGTGCAGTTAAAGTTCCAGAGGTTGTACTTAAAGTTTGAAGATACCTTTTTTGCACTTGCTTTAATGACACAGATTACTGCTTTGGCGTAGAAAAAGGAACAACTTAGAGTAGAAATTTTCTAATTTTCTATGCGCAGTGCAGATGTGAGGAGAGGTTCTCCTGTACAAAAATAGCAAAAAACGACCCAGGCCAGTTAAAGAAAATTAAAAACCGTCAGGACGAGAGCAATGCATTTTAGCGGTGGTAGAACACATAAACACCATCCAGATACTGTACATTTGTTCAGTGCCAGGACGCTGATGGTCAGGAAAAGATGGCGAGACAACCAAATGAAAAACAACTATTGCTGGAGGCTACCGCATTCAGAGCCTTCAAACAGTTTTTGTTGTTGTTGTCGAAAGTTTCATGCATGTTAAAAATCTTAAAAAATTGATATGTTTTTATAATTGCGAAGAACATTTTTTGCTGATGGGCTTTTTGAACCCTAGAGAAAATATGTAGAAGTTATTCATTGTTGACAAAACTTTGTTAAATTAAATTCAACCAATTTAACCAGTAGAAGAAAAGAGAATACGGAAACGAGTTTTGGTCGGGGTATATTTGTTGGGTTTGCCTTTTTCTACTTGAAAGCTAAATTTTGACGGATTGACAGTTATTACTTTTTGTGTAGTCTTGAAAAAATGACAAAGAATTTCACAACTTTGAAGTCCGTGACAGTTTTAAGATTAATTCAACTGATATTAAAGTGATTTGTCAAACACAAGATGTTGTTAAAATAATCTAATTTGGGATATGATCAAAACGTTCTGAAAATAAAGAAAACAACCTACTTAAGTAAAGTAGCATTAAAATTAACACTAGAGGTTGGTTAACTGAATAAGAGTGCACTTCAACAACTTGAAGAAAAGTATTAACTTCTGTGAGATTGTGTCTTCAGCTCTCTTCCAGGCTGTTTGAATGGGTTGATGCTGACGTGACTAAACAACCTATTTTTAATTTTTTCGCCTGGCAGTCTGACAAGTTGAAGTGCGTTCAGTTTGTTAGACCCCGCAGGCATTTATACCGATTTTTCTAAAACCTTTCTTTGATTAGCCATTGGCCAGATTTTCGTTATTCAAGCAGCAGGAATCAGAAGCGAGAGCGAGTCCAGCGCGAATCACGTGTTCAATTCGAACGCAGTTAATCAAGTAACACATGCAAAATAGAAACAGTTTTAGAAATTGAACCACAACCCAAAAAGCATAAAAGACCAAGCCAAAGTCCGCAAATGTTTGTCACGATTGATTTAAATTTGCACGCACGCTGATCAAGTTCACTCCAGCTCCATATTTCTGGAGAAACCTCGTTGGTGCTTAAAACTGCCTACCTAATGTATTAAAGAACACTGAAGTTCAAACTTCATTTTATTGCAGTATTATTTGCATTTCAGGGTATTAGAGCGATACGTTGTACTGTCACGTGACGAGTGCTCCCGAGCCGGAGTGCTAACACCTTTCCACGACGACAGCATCAGTGGCGTTTCTCGCGAAGAGTATCCAAGATATCGCATTTGTTGGTGATTTTGTTAAGGTCTTGATTTTTGTGGTGGCTTTATAAAATTACGAAAGTTGCTAAGTTGACTCAACCCAACACTACAACGAAATGAAGCCACCGAAAAGTGTCAGAAGCGCTTTCCGCACGTTTTTGGGCGTTGAAAAGAAAGACAAGCGTCCTAAGCCAGAAAGAGACGTTCCATCTAACTACAGATCAAGTCTGGAAAAAAGCAGGAAGAATTTTGGCAGCGTGGAACACCTGAACAGAGGTAGACTTCAAGACAGACGGCTTTCAGTCACAAGCTTTCAATCACAACTACAGCACAGATCATCCTCCATGCCGCCATCTACAAAACAGCGTATAGAAGAATGGAACAGTAGTGTTCCTGATCAATTTGATGATTTCGATCGTTTGTCGGTGCAAAGCGACCCTCGACGATCGATCTCAGCTGCATCGGCGAAACTTAGTGGACGAACTCAGTCCCTTCCAAGAATGTCAAATATGCGTCCTAGCCATTCAATCCCTAACATTGACAGACTGGCAAAGACTGGAAATTTGGATTGGAACGTGAAACCAAGCGATTTCTCGTCTTTTCGAGACTCGGGAGCTTTTGATTTGTATATCAATGAAGACGCCGTAAAAAGGTCGTTTGAACAGCTTCATAACTATTCCGACGAGAAAGTCCGATCTAACAGTTTTCCATTCAACCAACGCACAGTTTCTTCGAACGGTTCTATAAATTCATCGAACAGACATCCTTCTAGCATCCCTCGCTCTGTATCCTTCTCCACCCTGCGCCCGGACGAAAGACAAAGCCTACGAACTACGAGTCACGTGTCCAGTGCAAGCGAAAGATTACTGTCATGCATGAGTGCACTTGACAAGCTCGGCGAGAAACTAGAAAGAGCTGCGAGAAACAACTCTGACGTAGAAAAAAGGCAAAACACTACTGATCGCAACCAATCCCAAGTCACGCCACAAGTAAGAATTTATGGACAGTGTTGTTTTTCCAAAATGTTGCATTCAGTAAGACCGTTTTATCGTGGCAGTTGATAGCCTGTTTGGAATATAGTTGAGACCTAACAAGCATCCAAATCTACATGTGCTGTTTTGCCATTTCCAATAAAACTTCGAAGAATTGTTTGTGGTTTGATTGATTTTTTGAATTTAGCAATCCACGTACATTAGCTACTATTAACGTATACTCTATAGTGTGTTTGCAACGAAAAAATAAAAATTGTAAATGACCTTGTGATGTTTCTTGCTTAGAAATCCTCCCGGAAACTACCGCCCGTAGAGTGGCAAATGGGAGGAGAGAAGATGAAATTCAAAGATAGTGAAATGCCTCGAAGAGAAAGAAGAAGAAGCACGGAAAGTTCAAGCACAGATAGCGGAATTACTTCAAGTTGTGACTGGGGAACTAGTAATCAAGAAAATCCTCCCTCTAGACCAAGAAGCTCTTGTAAACCTCGTAGAAGATCACAGATACATGATACGATTACGCATGCTAAGTCAGACTGGAATCAGGATTTCGCTAACCCAGCAGATCCGCAGATCCGCGGCACCTTCGCCAGTAGACCCACAGATCCACGGCACTTTCGCTCCGACAGCCTGAGCAGCGGATATTCGAGCGGAAGCGCAGGTGCCAAATACTCCCGTTCTCGTGGCCAAAGGTACCCTGCCATTCAGCCACATTATGCTGAGGTCACCCAGCAATATCCTGAAGAACCTCACTACATGTACGACAGGGACACCGCAGTACAGTTGCATCCTTTCGAAAACGCCGGCCCTCATTACAATGGATACGATTACGGGAACCAGTATCCCAGTCACATTCCCTCCGGTTATCCAACGGGATATGAAAGCGAAGACCCTTACGGTTACGCCAGTTACACTTATCCCCCATCTAGTCTCTTTGAAGAGGAACTGCAGCAAAGAAATGGTTGGTTCTACCTTCCAAGTGGACAGCAGCAACCTCATCACTTTCCAACAGACACACATCATGCACAACCGTATCCAACCAGCTATGACTTCAGTTATCCGTACACGGCAACGACATGCGAACAAGCTTATCCCAGTCGAAGGTACGGTACTCTACAAGATTCGTTTCTCGACCCCACGGCGCCCGCTTCACCTCTCGCCGCTGCAATTTCACAAACGTGTGCTGCCAGCAGTAGGCCTGACTCTTACAGAACTGACGTCAAGAAGTACGGTTCCTTCCGCTACCGTGACGGAGAAAAAACGGTCGTAACGCCGTCTGTTGATTCCAGGAGACGAAAAACTGTTCGATTCTCTCAAACGGTAAACCAACGAGTGGAGACTAGCGAGAGCGAAATGGAAGACTCCACCTCGTTGATCAAGGGTTGCTCAGGAGAAGAAAATTGTGGCTTGCCGTCTGCGTGGAAGGCTCGGAATGAAACAGAGATGCCAAGCGGTGACCGGCAAGCTACTGATGCGCGTGCTGCTCTTAGTCAACCGATCTACGAATTCCCGGCAGGGCACATAGAAAACTCTTGCATGTGTTCCGATTGCATATTGGCAAGACAAAGTTGTCAGTTGCAAACTCCAGCCTCATACGCTTATTACTAATTACTGTAGGTGTTGCTGAAGTGTTTTAAGCGCTGCTGATGATCAGAAACAAGATATAAACTTTTTTCGAAACCCTTCAGGCCAGTGGTTCTCAACCGCGGTCCCGAGAGCCGCATGCAACTCGCAGCATTCTTTTTGAGGCTCTCGGCAGTCTTTTAATAAAATCTCTAATATTTTAATATTTTGTGTAACAGGCTTTGTTCTGCAATAAATCAAAACGTGTCAATTCACTCGTATTAAAATTCATTAGTGTAACTCTCAAACAAAATCGTAGATTTGCATTTGGCTCGCTTCAACTAAAAGGTTAAGAACCGCTGCTTTAAACTAATAAGCAAAAAAGTACAGCCTGCTCCAGCAAGCAAACATTACGTACTTAAACAAATCTAAAGGAACTTCGCTTCGTTAAGCAGCGACGCAAAGCAGTACATCCGAGCTGAACCACACATTCCCACCTTGCAACAGGGTCTCTTTTGTGCCACCGCTTCGAAATAACCGCGTAAGCATCTTGTTTCCGCGAGATATTTACCTGCATGGACGGTTTGGCGGTTATCGCCCTAAGGTGTGAGTTAAGCCTTGAAGCAAAGAAATATTTCGTACCGCAATTTAGATTTTTCGCGCACAGCGCTTGCTGCTTTTGCAAGCCTTTCACGCTGTGCAGTTGTGCAAAATACGTTGCAGTGCATGTCGTGACCATTATCCAGCGTTTAACCACGTTCGCTTGCCGCAAAACTAACACTTTTTCTATTATTGCGCTTCATCATTGCTGCACTTCGTATTTTTGCATTGCCATCAAGAGATTTTTATGTACGTGCTTCATCGGCAGATGAATTTCTTAATAATACTAGCATGCTTTTAAAAGCCGTTGTTATAGTGGACATACTAATGTTTTTCAGGGTTTCGCACAGATTTCAAATGACTGCTATGTGCTATAGGCTTGATAACTAGCAAAAGAAAAATATGTAAACACAAGTAATATAAACGCTCTTTCCAGTACAACGTACAACTCATCTCTAATGTCACTAGGCAGCATCAATCTTTTTTATGATTCGCTTCGAAACTAAGGTCATGCTGACCAGGAAAGCAGTTTGTTTATTACTTTTATTCTGTGGGGCTTCCTGTTGAGCAATGGCATTTTCGTTGGCCGGAAGCGTTCCGCTCCAACGTTTCTTCAACGCTGCATGCAGAAAAACATCTGACTACTGTACTAAGCGTCCTGGGTTTCTTGTGTTCAACTTCCTTGGAGAAAAGGCTGTGCTCATCTCTTGTTGTTCATGTTGCATCTTGCATTGAATCTCACTGCAACTCCAACTACGTCGGTTATATTTTGATGCAGATCTCCAGGCTTGTCCATGGGACACGTTTTTTGTCCCATAACATGGAAACATGTGACTGTCCAACACTCCAATCCATGGGATTCCAACGTAACTAACAAGAACTATATTAGATCGTGTGCATGTCTAATGTCTATATCTTCTACAGAGCCGTGGCTAAAACACACCAAAATTTCAAATTCGGGATCCAATGAAAATTGTGTGACCTCTTCTCGTTGTTACCTAAAAACGGGACCAAGAACCTCATTCTGGGAGTCCTTGCATCATTACGCCATGGCACTGAGCCTACTTACTGTGCTGTAAGCATAAAATAATGGTATTCAACTTCAAAAAATTTCTGCTATGTGACGTAAAATCACTAATGATGGGACATGGGACAAATTTCAAGTCAACTGTCCAATCCCATGGGGCAAATCCAATGGGTTTCCCATTTTCAGGGACAAGCCAGGAGATCTCAATACAACTTCATTAAACGCTGCCACCAAACCACCACGTTTAGGTTGTAAGACCGTGTTGACCTTAGTCTTCGGTTAGCTTTAAATTTATCTACGTTTTCTGCTTGCAAATTAGAGGGAGGGTAGTTTGCAACCAAGCCCGTAGCCAGGTTTTCAGGTTTGGGAGGCAAAATACATTTTTAGGGGAGGCAAAATTTATGTTTATATTGTATGTTTGAAACAAATTTATGTGGGCACCCCTGAATGCCCCCGTGGGCACAAGCCTGTTTGCAACAAAACCGATTTTATTTCAAAGACCCACCACATTTGCGACAAACTGCAACATGCCGTTTTGTTGGTGCACCAAAAAAATGAAGATACCAGCTTTTTTATATGTTCATATAATATATGAGTATTCGTTATTTTAAAAGTGGAAGCTCCTTGTTGCACTGTTGGTAGCAGCATCTTTCAGCTTCGTGTCTGCTTTCGTTCAAACAACTTCAGATGCACGTCTGAACTTGTTTAAAACCGATTTACAAAAAAAAAGTAACAGAAAAATTTTCGTCAGTGTGGCGTATTGAAGGGATTTATCAAGCTGCAAGGACTGTGAAGTTACTAAATTATTTCTGCCCCATCGACGTTGAACTACCCTTTCAAGCTCACAATATCTCCACGCGCCTTTATTAATCATTTTTCCACGTACCTTACACTTTGCTTGTTTCGCCTGTACCACTGCCCAAAATGATTATTTAGCTTCAAAAATCGCTACTGGAGATGATAAACCGCAAGCTTATCGTTTGAAATATGTAAAAAGCGTGAGTCAAAAGTCAAAGATGAACAGTAGATTTTAAAAGTTGCTGCTGACAGCTAGGACAAGATTAAGAATGTCAAACTAAACCGTACTACAGAAGTGCTAAAACTGTTTTCTTTTTCATAAAGATTACTTTTCACTTCTCACCTGCAATTCATTTCTTTATTGAAACAAAATCACAGCTTTACAAAATCGCTTGTGTTCGCATGACTGAAATTTTAGTTATTTTTGCCCCAAAACGAAATGCCTTAACTACACATCCTTGGTCCTTGGTCGTCAGTATTCTGGGAATGGCATCTAAATTCAAGTAGTGGGATTTTTTCTCGGTTGAGCTTCGAACACCTTCTACGGCTGCGGCAAAAATTTCTTTGCATCGTGCGGTGATTGTCTTATGCATGGGCGTCAGAAGGATTTTTCCAGGGAGGGCCCAAAAGTGGTGAAATTTCATTTTTACCCACTCAAAGCTAAGAAAACAAGTTTTTTGCTAAAAATATGATGTGAAAATGTCAATTTTCAAAATTCAAGAGAGTTTTGGCCCACCTGCCTCCCCCCCCCCTTCTGACACCCATGGCCTGTGATTGTTGTGTTTAATTTTCTGAAGACGTATTTGTTTTGTGGAGGCATATGCGTACGTGTTATGTGTTGCCACTGCGGTGAATTGTTCTTGCGAAATCTACTATGTACGCGCGATAAGCGCCACTCTATCCTTTCCTTTCCGTGCCATTCTGTTGAGTTCACTGGTTATTTTGCGTATAGTGATTTGAACCTGAATATTCGAAATGTCTTTCCCAATATTTGTTTATTCATAGAAATTTTACTATACAGACAACAAAAAATGAATCTTTGAAATCAAATATTTCATGTTCAACATTTTAGCAATAAAGGGTTATTCGAAAAGAGTTCAAGTTTTGTGGATTGGAGAGCCAAACGTGAGGACCGACTTTGTTGAAAAAGCAGAAAAAGACATCTTACATAACACTTTAGTAGCCAACATGTGAAATACTTGCAGGCGCATTTTTCCACAAAACTTAAATTTAAACGAATTTGTATCGTGTGCATAGGAAATCTGCAGTGTCAGTCATAACTTTTGAGCTTCGTAACATAAAGTGCCTGAATATCAACATTTGATACATCCCTCAAAGACTGCGCTTTCGCAGAAAGCTTTTCGCTGAAAGCTTTTCGCTGAAGCAAAAAGCGATCATCTTACCATGGCGCGCAAGTAGCCAGTTTGTAATGATGCAACCTCGCCCGATGATTTTAGCAAATTTTGGCAATAGCGATCGAGATCTGAAAGCTTTCACACGGAGGCGTAACGAGGTGTGCCTAAAATTTGCGCCTGGGGAAACAGTAAGTGCTCGCAGATTTTTGTTAGGCAGGTTTGGAAGCTTTCACAAGTTGGTACAGCATAGCTAGCTTGTTCTCTTCTCATATTGTGTTTCTTCTCAAACACACGACTTTGTGAAATGGAAACTTGTTTATATTACATGCATAGGCTAAAACATTCCAAAAAGATTAGCATAACTTTTGTATTTTCAAGAGTACTAAAGGACACAAAGCCTACTAATTGTAGCAAAAAATACAGTCGCGTTTCCTTGTATGTAAACAAGAGATTCGATCCGATTTCTTCATTAGGCAAGCCTTTTTATGTAGGCCTATCACTAATTGCATACAAGCCTATCCCCATACCTATGTATATAGGCCTATCGCCAACTGTTAATTTAATAAAAGTATGTGAATGTCGTGATCTACTCTAGAGATCAAACGAAGACAAGATGAAGAAGAACGCTTTCAAACTATAAATACCAAGACATGGTCTTCAGTTAATACCTCGACGTGTATCTTCTTTGTAATTTGTGCACAATATCAGGCCAAGTAAATAGAAACGCTCACATCAACCTATTCAGTGTTTGTGATAACTTAATATTCACGCGAATCAAGTCGCAAACTCGCTTAACACGTTTGGAACAGCAACCAACTCATCTGCCATCAAGCAGTCTGCAAGATAAAGTGTTTGTAGACTTTTTATTGAAAGGATTCTGTTTTGCTTGCCAGAGGACTGACGTAAAGCAACAACAAGCTTCTCAAAAGCAGGATTTTTTCAAGATTATTTAAACTCATATACACGTTCTTGAAAAGAATGAAAAACTGTTGACTTGCCAGTGGCTTGAATTGCAGAATTTTTCATTTTTGTCTCTAATGTTCTTCATAGGTTTGACCTCACCGAAGCTTTTATCCGAGGTATGAAGCGAAGAATAGTATATTTGCCTTATGCATGACTATGGCTTCATCCAACCTTTCTAATTAATAACGTTAGCAGCGTGAATATATTTTTTCTACCCCTTACAATACATAACGACGACCACCAGCTGTTTGAGGATTAGGCTGCTTTGTAGGATGCCACTGATACGGTACAGCATTTCCCAGCCTTTCAAGTATCACTTGATTCATTAAGGTTTGTTCTGCTCGGGGATTCCAGTCTTTTGCCAGCAAGGGAGCTTCATCGGTTGCAACTTGCAGTTCGCTGTTGCTCTTTCTCCATTCTACAAAGCAGCAAAATATATTTTTGTTTAAAGCTTTGGTGTCAATATAAGTAAATATTCACGGTTTAACTTCAAAATCATTAACGTTAAATTGCAGTAGATTTTAGTACTAATCGCGTAGCATCAACTACAAGATTTTACTGAAAAGTACCAAGCAGCAATCCCAAGAAATCAATTGCAAACTTTTTGAAGTACTACAAGAAAATTTCCGTCAGGTATGCAACAATATTAAAAGCACTTCGACAGCTTGTGAACAACTTTAACCAAGGCACGAGCAATGAAAATAACATTTTCACCGTTTGACTCGGATGTTTCAACTAGCGGTGCTAGTGGGGGAATCTTGCCAACGCTAGGTGGAGGAAGTGAGACCGAAATCCGGCCATTTAGCCTTTGCCCCGTCCTTGTATTGACGCTTGTTGTGAGTGTTTGATCTACAGCGGCAGAAGACCTAATCGCAGAATCGCGAGCTCGACTTGACACAAGATGCATGATCTTGTCCACGCGCATTCGTCTTCTCCGAGCTGCCTGCTCTCTCGCAGCACGCCTGTCCGTTTCGCGAGAGTGTTGCACCGGCTTGTGCAAGTGCGGCTGCATGGACCTCTGCAGTCTTTCTCCTGTGACGTCTTTGGATGGAATTTCAATCGTCCGCTGCACTGTGCCAACATTTTTTCTATCATGTGCAGACTCAAGTATGTTTTCACCGGCTTGCAAACGAGGTTTCCGCACTGTTTTCTCTTCAGAATATTGACGCAAGGTAGAAGTCAATTTTGGGCTGCAAGTTTGTAAATAACAATTAAGCAATGGTTTGTAAAATAAACATTTGGGAAAACGTTTCAAGATGGTCTAACAGCATAATCTGTATGCCATTTTATTTTATGGTGGCTTTTTCTTCCTACATAATGCATCATCACCCAACCATTTGCATTCATATTGGTATAAACAGCATCATGCCTGCAAGAGAACGCACAACTCAAATTGCTTCATATAAGACAAAAGTTAGAATCGAGCGCAAAATAAAACTTTTTGAATGCAGATTTACACGCGCAGTTGGAATATTTCCGTTTGCTGACAAGGCGGGTACAGCTGTGTCAATGGAAACTACCTCACATCTTCATGTTTCTTTCAAAACACCCATGTCGCGTTGCATTTTTGACAAATTATTTCAATTGCTCCAAACAAGGTGCAGTTATTTGTTTAATATGAGAGGGTTGCAAAAAAGTAGCAACTACAGCAAAGATTCAAAAACTTTGAAAGATCGAATTACGGCTAAATATTTCTAAATCTACCGCAGCACTTTTCTCCGATCCAGCCAAATAAACAAAAAACTTATAATTTCAAACCCACTTTTCTATTTCGCGCACTTTTAACATTTCATTCCATCGCTGTGGACGGCTCTTCATCCAAGGAGCAGCGGTTGTAACGTCAGCACCAGTGACGGAATCAATAACGGTGATGTTTGGAGGTTGTTCTGAAAGTGAAATTTGTACTGCAAGTGCATCTGCGGAAGCATTCCTTCATGTCAAGTCGGATTGGAGCAAAGCTGGAGTCCCATAAAGCCATCAAGATGCCAAGTTTTCAGTTGCATGAGAACTTTGTTGAACACTTATACCATTATTAGATGGTCTTGTTCTAACTGCTTTTCCTTTGTTATTAATTTCAAAAAGGTATTTGCTAAATGTGCATTCAGAGCATACACTTAGAACTGCTTCCAAAATCAAAAGTTTGGTTTTCAGCAAATTGTGGTTTACTAATAATCTATAATATACTTTAAAAAATAATCTAAGATGTAATAAACGTGTTTGCACTAACAAAAGCATACAAGAACTAGTTCATTAACGCTGCTTATGCCAAAACATGTGATTAAAAAACACAAGAATGGTAAAGTGTTCCAGGTTCACGCACAAGTTGTAATTGACAGTTGCCTCATTTTGTATTTGAGTAAAAAACAACTGATTGCCTATCAATAATGTTTTCATAGTGAAAACAGCTTGAATAAATTGATTTTTTTCGATTTCAGCAAGGAAAGAGCGCATGCCATTTAAAAGCACTTTTGCAAGGATGTTTACTCCTATTATTTTTGCCAGAGTTTCACAAACAATGTTTGATAATGATTTAACATGACTTTGTGCAAATTTTATCTCCGTAGTCCAATATTTGATGGACTTCCTGACATTGTCCCTGAACATAAAATGAAGAACGAAAAGGAAAACAAAGGCCGCCCATCTCATCCGAAATGGAACATTGTTAACAACGTCAACATCTTATTTGTTTTCAAAAATAACAATTGTATTCAACTTCAGAAAATTCCTGCTCAATGAAGTAAAATCAGCAACGATGGGACTGATTTTTAAAAATTTTGCCCTGATTTTTAAAAATTTTGCCCCAAATCAGACAAAACTCTACTGTTTTTTCTTTTGTCCGGCAAAAAATAGTTCTTTAGTTTGCAACCAGACTCTCTCAGATCCCGCACACGCACGCTTATATATGTACACAACGGTATGACTGGATAGTTATTCTATAAGGAAGTAGTAACCGGTGTCAAGCGAAATTTCTGACCAATTATTATTTGTCAGTTATTTTACTACTCTGAGTAAAGGAATAAAGTTTGGAGATTACTTTTTTTATGCGTGTTGCGTAAATTAAATCTTTTTGGTTAGATGCCAGATACCCACAGCAAGCTACAGTACAGGAATAACTATAATCACTGAAATATATTGGACTGAGTCTTACACCTCAACTATTTTTATTTTTATAACTTTAACATTAACCCTAACCCGACACCCATACCTAAACACCAAATCCTAAGCCTAATCATCAGTTTTGTCGGCGTATTTGATATGTAGAATATTACTCTGTGCATCGCACATGGCGTGAAGTCAGAAATTCGGCAAGTCAGAAATTTCGCTTGACACCGGAAAGGTTTTTCTTTTTTGTACCTGTCACCACTTGTCCGTTATGTTGCAAAAATCTCATCTGGTAAGAAGGCTCAATGGTTTTCTCAGTGAACGGACGGTCTTGTTTCACAGACGTTCTCGCATATGACTGCATCCCTGTGCCAGAACCTTCGTCTTTTCTGTTAAAAGCACTGGAAGATTCAGAAAAGGCAACACATTGGGATGAATGAATATCCAGCGAAAGTTTATTGCAGAGCAAAAGTTATCTTACAATAGTCCTCGACTAAGCTAATTCACAAGTAAACATTTTCACAGGACGAAAACATGCGTTTTACACCCAATCGAAGTAAACTATAGGACTTTATCAGATTAATGCAAAGTAGCCAAACAAGAAAAGCACTGGATGTATTATTTCGTGATACTGGCTGTAACTTATAAACAAATAAATGCGAAACATATATTTTATGCGTATGATCTCTGACGCAATTATTCACCGTTGAAACGATGGCTGCTTCAAATTCTTTACTTTTTTCTTTGCTAAGTCGGCCTTGAATGTGCGTAGATCTTTCGGTGCTATTCGCACATCCACTCTGTACAAAAACGAACTTGCTTTAGGCAACATCGAAAATGATGATTTCTTGCGAAAACGCTGCTGTTTTCAAAAGAAAAGGCAAGTAATCTATGACAACACATAAAAACTGACTTCAGAATCAACAGGTGCAAAATTACTATGAAAACGTTTGAAACTGAACCTGCCTGGTCAAAAATAAATGCAAGTTAAATTGTTGATGAGACTTCAAAAAAAAAGAAGTTTCTCTTACCACTGCCTCAATTACAAAATGTACTTTAATTGGCTTACTCGGTATAACAGGCCAGATTATTCAAAGGAGGATAAAGGTGAAAATGCAAAGTTGCTGTTCTTTCCGCTGCTCATGTTTTTCGTAGTGAAATTATTTTTGATTTTAGTTTATAACTGATGTGTAACAATGCGTTATGGAGAAATTAGAGGGTTTATAAGCGCACGAAACCAGATCGGCTCTATTTCTGGATGCGCCAATATGATAACAGTAACTATTAAGTTGTAGAAGAAAAAATTATTTCTGTATTGCATGAATCGAAAAGACAAGCAAGGTCAAAACTTATAAAGAGTGTATGTTTGATCAAACCACAACTTTACGTTTTAACTTTTCACTCAAACATGACGTTTTTTGTGTTTTCGTCATTTCTAGTTTACCCGGATGTAGAAGCTGCTGCCACAGCAACAGTGAAGTAGTTTTTTCAATGATTAATTTTTCATGTCAGTTTCTCCAATGTGCAAAATTAAGAAAAAGAGTTGAATGTGTATTACAATTTCAGATTTTTCTTACGTTATGCTAACAGTGTTGCAAAAATATTTTAATAAGAACATTTTGTTTTGAGCAGACCACCATCACCGCCTACCAAAAAATCGTGCTATTTTGATATGCACAAAATCAACATCATCTGCCAAATTTAATAATATTTTACTTGCAAGGGATGCCTTGACTTAAAACACCATATTTACTCTGAATTTTCATTTAAAGAGAAGGAAAATTGTATTTTAATTGCCACCGTTATTAGCAAAAGGGAAAGATTATCGTTAAAGTTGCTTGCAGCTGTAAGATTCCCAATAAAATACATTCTATTCTTATTTGAAGTGGAAATTTCTTCAAGTAAAACATTTAAAATTATAACTCATAGCTTCCACTACAATCGCTAAAAGAAAATCCGAGCTCTGCAAAGACGTACCTCATTTAAAATCAACAAAGAAAACCCTTCCCTAACCGTCTTTAATCGTTGAAACAGAGCAAAATTATATTTTTCCATATATAATGAGAAAAGTACAAATGGCCATTTGTCACTCCTTAGATTAAAGGAACCTTTTGCAAGTAAAAGGACACAGTTCTTTGGTACGACACTTTCAGGTCGTGTTTACAACCAATAAAACACTAGCAACAAACGTGGCACGTGTGGGCGTTTTGTCTCGCGCAATTAGTTTATAAAAAATAAAATTCAACGCAACCACTGAACATTCACGTATACTGCAGATTAACCCTCAGTTTTGAAAGTGATCTCAATTGAAAGCCACAAGAAATAGCTGGTGGATTGTTTTAGATTTGTCAATGTATTTTATAAGATTCTCTGGCATGCCGAAGTGATAAAGCAAATTAATCCCTGTTTGAAACATGTTATTACACCCGTGAAGCACCAGCAGTAACAACTTAGAAACACCCAAGTGATGTCTACACCTATTCACAATAAAGTAAAACCTTCGGAGTTCTTTTAAAAACATGAAGGTGTCGAATGACAGGACTAAACTAACCTGAACAAGCAACTAATCTACAATATAATCTTTCAAATCCTGTTTCGTCACCTATGCGGTGCATGCTAAAACTCAGGACATCTCGTAAAATATTTGAAGAGTGTTCCCAACCTCAGTGTGATTCGCAGACAAACAAAACATTTTACATGAAGAACGCCACTGATCAACTTACTTTTTCTTGTCATCTTCGATGTAGATCATATACGTTCCGAATGGCAGAGGAACGAACTTGTGCAGTGGATACATGCTCATGAACAAAAGCACAGTTCAGCCTTGCTTTGTCGATGTTTTCACTGCAAACATCAACCTGTTACTTTTGCTATGTTCAAAAACGCTCCTGGAGTGTAACCTTCCCAGAGAGGTGTTGGGTCACGCACCGAATCAATGCCCGGTTGCTGAGTAACATTGTCAGCGTGGTCAGGGTATCATGCCGTTATTGTTTTTCTTCTTTTAAAGCCGAGAACAATGGGCAAGAGCGACTGATTTTGCCGAGGTCAACGTGGCACCGGGCAGAAAGAAAGCAGAGCGCCGAAAGGACAAAACACGAGTTGGATGAGAGGAATTAAATGCCTGGCTGCTTTTCACAGCTTGCAAAGCGAAACGAAATGATAAGAGAATGTTATTATCACCGCTTGTTCGCTATGTTCAGATTGGTTGAACAATCAGAAGGACACGTGTAATTGAATTATTCAGACATGCTGCAGTGAGACAGAAAAAAAGAACTTTTTGTGTGAAGCAGAAGAGAGGTATTTTACAAAAAGCATAAAAGCATATATTCTTCTTAAAAATTTTATGACAAATCGGTGGATGAAAAACGGTTTGTATCTAATTTTATGTCCATGATGTCAAGGTTATGTTGAGCCTGGTGTAAAATACAAGGTCTAGGAAGGTTCTGTTCGTTTTGCGCATTGTGGACTTTCAAAAAACTGTCATCTTTACAGTGGAAACGTCCTTGTTATGAAAAAAATGTTTCGGAAAACAAGCCTAAAATGCATGAAGTGGAGCGTCTGCTGGCACACGCTTTGCACAGGAAAAAACCTGAAGTTGCTAAATCAAGCAGACAGTTGAACAAGCACTATATTACGTTGGTTTCAGTAAGTAGAATTACCAAAATGTTTCAAAAGCAATTCAGACAGTGGTTTCAAACCACACTGCGCGCGCAGTTGGCACGTCGTTCTCTGCGAGCCCGCTTGCCTTTGCCCGCGCAGCCTCAAAACCTTACGAACGTCATCAAAGCAACGTGAAGCTAAAGTTCTTGACGCACCCGCAGTAAAACGGAGAAATTTTATGGATCGATGGTTTCATATCTTCAAAATAAAGACCTCGTCAACCGTTTACTTCCCTCTCTTAACCGGAAATCCCTTATGGGAATGTAAACGATGCAATTGACGATTGGTCCGAACACCATGATTCATCACCACTGGAAAAGGGAATACAAGCAGCCTGGGATGACCTCGCCTGCAGGGATACACTCAATTCCCTGCTAAATACCAATAACCCTTGGAACCACTGTCGGTTACTTGCTGCACAAAAGAGTCACACTGCTGCCTGGTCAGAAGCGTTCCCAATTGCCAGCGTTGGAAACGTGCTCAGTCCTGAGGAGCTCCGTATTGCAATCGCCCTCCTAACTGGTGCTAAAATCTTTGAAAGCATAAAATGCCTCTGCGGCAAAATTGTTGATGAGCTGGGGCTTCATGGCCTCTCCTGTACTAAAAATGCAGGCCGCTTCTCAAGACATTCAGCCATCAACTCCATCCTCAAGAGGTCATTGACCCGCATTGGTCTCCGCTCTACCTTGGAGCCTATCGGCCTGACTAACGATGGAAGGAGGCCGGATAGCCTGACTTTGGGCCCCTGATACAGAGGCCTGAGCCTGGTGTGGGACGCAACAGTTGTGGACACCTTTGCTCAGGGTCACTATAAAGACTGCCAGCCAGGCTGGTTTTGCGGCCACAAAAGCTGAGGCCGCAAAATGCCAAAAATATCATGACCTCCAAAGCAATAACCACTTTCAACCAGTGGCAATTGAGATCACTGGCGTGTATGGCAAGTCCACTGCCCCTTTTTTGAGTGGTCTTACGAAAAAACTTGTTGATGTGTCTGGCGGCCCCAGGGAGCGCCAGTGGCTCCACCAGCGTCTGTCCCTGGCTGTGGCCAGGGGAAATGCTGCCAGCACATTGGCCTGTGTGCAAGTTTGATCTAATTTTACCTGTTCTTTTTCCAGCTGTTTTTAACCTACTGACCACCATCACCGCCTACCACTTGCCCCTGTATCAATGTGTAGCTATTTCCTTCCGAATCCTCGTTAATTCTGCAAGATTCATTGTTCCCTCAGTTGTGCAGTGTTACCTAGTGCATTGGTTAAATATCTTGTCAATCGCATGGCCTATGATGAGAGTACAGCGTGGTTCCGTGTTCAACATTGCTTGAAACTTCTGAGGCCTTTTATTTAGATTTGCTGAAAAGACGTGCATGACCAACCAAGCGAAAAAGGTTGGTCTCATCTTCTCGCCTGCACAAAATCTTGATCCAAGCATCTTAAAGGGTTATCGGACTAGTACCCGGTTAAAGAAACGTTACTCATGGTGTGTGAACAATATAAGTTTTTCAGATCAACTGCAATTTTCTAATGAGATAGATGGTGGATGTGTGGAATTGCGCACTGCAGCTATGATGATTAGCGAATAAATAAACTATGTTACCGATCAAGCTTTCAAAATGAATCCAAGCCACAGATACTTTGACGATACTTGAAAGATCTGCTTTCGTTTTTTCCAAAACATATTGCTGTCGACAAGGGTAGATATTAGAATTTAGGGGCCTGAGGCAAAATCTCTTAAAGGGGCCTCAAAACATCGCAAAATTTTCGATATTTCATGTATACAACTATGTACTCTCCACGATGAGGGTAAGCAAGGAATCGATCAGCAAATTTTTAATAGGAAATCGGTTTCACATAAAATTACGCATCCTCACTCCTTATTGAAATATGATAAGTTTCACGAGACAAAAGTTTCATGTGTACAATATTGGGTCTTAAACAATGGGGCGCTGTCCCCTATATTTGTTCACAATAAAAAGGGGCCATATGTTTTTCACATGCTATACAGAAACTTTATTCGCTGAAATCAAATTAAACCTTTCATATTGTCTGGGAATTTGCTTCTGCGTGAAAGTCCTTTCCATACTGTAAATTGTTTGAAGTCATTTGATTTTCAATTTTTCTTTGTCTACACATTCAAGTTGTTGAGAAGCCCCGTTTGGCACATTTCAACATAATTTTTGGCTTATTTTGCAAAACATATGACTTGTTTCAGAGTTTAGTGAATGTGGCTCTGGAGTGGTTCACAAGTGTTTCAACAAAGCAATGCAAAAACTAAGTGCGGAACTCTCAAAAGGAGGCCCCAACACCGCGTCTCTGAAAAAGGGGGTCCGAGGCGACCGCCTCGTTCGCCTCCCTTAATACAGGGTTACCATATGTCCGGAACTTCGGTGTCATAGTTCGTGTCCGGAAAATTTTTTTTAAATCTTTTAATGTCCGGAATTTTGACAGTCAGTTAATTATGAATAAAAAATTTAATAATCAGGATTGGGAGAGAAAAACATGCGTTTTTGTAATTAATCGCTTGTAGCCTATTGTGTAACAATTCTGTGATATTTTTTCTGTGATAGTGATGCGGTTTTGCGGTGGATTGGTAGTTGTAAGAATATGCTGAAAAATGCCGCATATAGCTCTTGTTTGTTGTCGCTAAAAGTAGCCACTGAGACTGTCAGGGATTTTGCCGTTTCAGATACGGTAACCCTATTATCCACCCCTGGCTATCGATGTGTTCCTTGCTCACATGAACGGTATGCTTTGAAACGTGTCAGTTACAATGTATTTCGTCACTAATAGCTGCATTGTTTTTAATGACGTTTTGAATAACATACTTGAATTCGGTTTTAATATTGTGACCTACGAAAAACCAACGCACACTAGTTTATATGTGTATAGTAACGGCCTAGATTTGTTTCATGTTCACAATTTGGATCAAGTTCGTGTCAATTAACGCATGAAGATTTCGAAAAGATTATTTTGAACATTGTTTTTTCTCCTTCATTGGTGACTACATTGGCAAATTTTTGTGTATGCAACAATCTAAGCACGAAGGTGAACAAAAATGTGTCCGTGATCAAACATGTGAAGCAAAGAGGCACGTATTATCTAACTGCCTTTTTGCAAGTACAAAATAACAGCGCATAAATAAGAACATTCTCGGTTGTTTCAAACTTAATACTGTGGTCGTTAGGCGCGTGCACGACACGGTTAAACTTCAAAACTTCAAACTAATTTTCCGCTGAGTGAGCCTCAAAGTGTTTTGAAAAGCTCAGGCGCCATACGTACATTGAAATGTTCTTGAGGTTAGACCTAAGCGGCCGACTCAGCAAACTTTGCTGATCGATTAAATAAATACCAATCGTACCCAGATTCCTAGCTGCATTAACAGATAAAGAAGCACCCTTAAAATGTTGTTACTAAATCTTACCTCTGCCTGTTGGTAAAAATGGTTTGAGTTTTTTAAAATCACTTCTAATTCAAGGCACCGTCCTCCTTAAAAGTTCGATGTGACCCCCACACCTCTGCGTATATTCACCGTGCAGATCAGCCGATTACCCCGTCTCTATCGACTCTGATGCAAAGAAATTACCCCCTCGTTGTTTTGTAAAGACGAAAACAAATTGACACGAAGACATCGGCGTTGCGTTAATCTGCAATTACGCGCTCTATACTGCCCCATTTGTCTGCTGCACCCCTTCAAGCATCTTGGGTTTCGGTCATTCATACTTTGCCTGCGAAGGAAACAGTTTTGTTTCCAAAACATTTCACCTGATTTCAATTTAATCTAAGGTCCTTACTTTGTTGCTTCTATTGCGGTTTTGCACGATTGCGTTATTTTGATCAATTTGATAGAGTTACCATGAAATTCACATAAGCGACACATCTTATTCACATGCGACACATCTAAGCGACACATCTCTGCACCCGTGAAAAGTTGAGCAATAAAGAAGATAGTCCAATTTAACCTTTATGCCCCCTGCTGCGTCAACATGTTAACTATTCAGCTCTATCAACTGAAATTTATTAATTAAATTTAATTACCTCATGAAACTAAAATATTTTGTGGCTGACAAAACCAACCACTTTATCGTAGTAAATCGAAAAATTGATTCTATTGAAAATGACCTGCACCGCCCTCAAACGAGTACATTCACGCAAAAAACAGATGACGCAGAGAACCTGATTTCATGAATGTTAAAAATCAGCATAGCAATTCCATGCAACATTTATGATTCATTTTCAAGGTGTAAGTTTTTATAATATTTTACGTTGATGTGATGTCTTCGCACGTGCAAAACAGTGCAGCGGAAGCGTAGATGGAGTTTTAGCTTACAGCAACTTGGTTTGTTTGACTGCTACTCCAACCTAAACCGACAAAAGTTCACAAAGAAACAAGGAAGACATGATTCTTCTCGAAAATTTGTTTTTTTATCTAATTGCCCGAAAATGTTAACGCAATTTTTGTTTTCCAGTAAAACGTTTTGCGATATTTATGTGAGTGAGAGCATAGGTGGCTTTGGCATATTGGCATACTTTATAATGAACAATCGAATGTCAGAAGCAGAGCGCAGCAAAAAGTATTCCTATTACAAGATGTTGTCACCACTGAAATCACAGTCCGAAGAAATATTGAAAAAAAATCCTCTGGGGATCAACAGCGTGAGCAAACCTGTCAAGTATGTCGTTCCTCATTCACTATCTTTGACTCAGCTTCGTAAGTCGAAAATTTCATCTTCTTTTCTGCCAACTTTGCAAAGGCTAAGAAGGTGACTGGAAGTGACTTGAATTGGGCCATGCAGAGTTCTTCTTCGAATATAAGTCTCTGAAGAGAGTTGTTTCTTGTGATCTTTTTAATAAAGTAATTAAATTGTTTACTACTCTAGCAACTGAACGGTTTTACGGAATACGTATTTGACACCGGTGGCGAGGTATTTTGCAACAAATATTCTTTAGTGCGATCCACAAAGTATAATTAAACTTCGTTTTGATGGACTGGTCAACCGAAAATTTTTACTCTTGCGAAAATATGTTTTAAGAAATGTTGCGCTAGTCATGACTGAAAAGAAAGTACTGATTGAGAAGATAAAGATTAACTTAAAGTCCACAAATAACATTTTTCTATTCGAAGTTTAAGTATCTCATTAAAAAGTAATAGATTCTCTGCAATGAAAGTTTTGCTGACAAATTTAGTCACTTTTTAAGTTTTTGAAAAAAAATATAATTGAAACAGGCATCTTTTAAATGTGCAAAAAGTATTTGCAAGTAAACTGACTATACAGTTTCAAGCGATGCAACACATGATGGTAGTACATGCAAAAGAACAAAATCGCTTCTTCGATGTTTGCTGAACGCTTGAAAATTCATTGAAAGTGGTTTGCAAGCACTCAGAATCTAAACAAGGTCAGCTTAGGAGCCAAAAACACTGTTGCTTTGATTTTGTATGATTTTCGTATTATCAACCATTGCACCTGCTGATGATTACCAGCGTAGATTGACAGTAACCACCACCCAGTTGAAAGGCTTACCGTGGTTGCAGGAGGGATTTTGTTTTGGACGGTGTGAGGGAAAATACCAGCTTGTCGAGCGTGCTTCCCTCTTACAATGCTTTCAACGACAGGCACGCGCAGACATACTTCAGGCAACCGGCTGTTCAAGACATGTTTAAGCGCGCTGCAAAACAAAGCAAGGTGAGCAACAACGAACTTTGACAACATCGCCTCACTGAATTTCAGTGCGTTCGGCTGCACGGCCCTCTTAAATGTTTGTGGAAAGTGGTAGCGAACTGGAGCGATCTGCATTGACGGCAGGCACTGACCGTAAACCCGTCGGCTTGTTTCATCTTGCTATAAACTACATTATTGACGTGCCGAAACAATTTTTGGGCTGTAAAAATCCGACAAACTCCAATTTCTGTAATGTAATTGTTCATGTTACAAACTATCAAGTTACATAGGAATGTTTCGGGCCTAATGCAGCTCTTGAGATTTACAGCAAAGTCTGCCTAAGCCCTAGGCCTTCATCTACTTTTCCATACTTTTTACCAAATGGCAGATAATTTGTTGTGAACTATTTTCGGCTCTTCAAGTCAAGCGTTTGCTTTTCTAGTACAGAAAGTAAAATCAGTTGCCGGGCTTTATATAGTCTCTACTTTCAACGAACAACCAAGTAATCTTCTTGCTGAGCAGCACATACGTTTCGTTGCATTATGTCGAAGTCGAACCTTTGGGTATTTTATGTGAAAATCAATAAAACAAGTGTAGGCAATGATGCTTGGATTCATTATCAAGTACAACCGTCAATAGCAGAATTTTTCTTTCTTTTTAGAGTGAACTCACTTCATCACTGCAGGCATTCAAGCTGTCAAATCGTCATCGCGCTCCTGCCACTCCAGGAACCACAATGTTACAGAAACTAGAAAATCGGTACAGGCCTCTTGCACAATGAATAAAAGTCTATCTAAGTCATTAATTTCGTCAAAAACAGTTATATTGATGCGGGTTTGAACTTGATACAGGTTTTAACAACAATTCGACGTGCTTGGGAGTTTATTTTTGATCGAAACTGTGCAACTTTGCCATTTCAGATAAACTTTTCAGTTTCTTGTCTCCTCTCCCCAAACCTCTTCAGTTTCCGCATCCAAGCACATGTCTGTTCTTCTACTTTTTTCACTTGTCTCTACTGTGCCAGGTTTATTCTTTACTATAGATGTAGTGACATCACTTCACCTGCCAGTGGCTTGTTTGCAGAAAGACAATTCCAGCAGTTGATACCAAAAACGAAAAATGTGCACCGTTGATTGGCATTTCGTCACAGCGCGTAACCACATTTTCTGGCATCACATCATCTATCATCAGTGGCGTACCGAAGGGGGTGCGATGGTCCTAAGAGTCGAATTTTCGGGGCCGCCGAGAGATTGAAAAACAATGCGACTTATTCGCATATAGAGAAACCTTGACTACCCTATGAAAATAATTTTTAAATACCTATACAAAACCTATATTTATCTTGAACACCACTCCCATTATCCTGACATCTTGTCATACAAATACCTTTCAGCAAACCTTTTATTTCTATTTATTCAAGGCGTAATACATAAAGGCTACGTGACTGATCGAGTCACAGATTTCTTTGCTCGACATGCAGTCCAGTAGAGCTACATTGCGCAGCATTTGCTTTTGCAGGAACTTGTACGTTTCTACATAGGCGTAGCCAGGGGCCAAAGGGGTCATGCCCCCCAAATTTTTGGAAAAAATAGTCATTTTGTGCTTTGAGAGGCGTTTTTCCAAACAAAATAGTGTTATTAGCCTAAAATCAAACATTTTGCCCCCAAAAAATTTTGGCCCCCCCCAAATTTTTGGGCTGGCCACGCCACTACGTTTCTATGAGATATCGCTTTGCCTCTCTTATTTCTCAAGTATAACGTTGATAGGTAGACATTAGCAATGCCCAGTCGGAAGCTTAGTGGTATTCAGTATAGAAAAAGGAATGCAAAGACAGAACGAGAAGCGTGGAAGTCAGAAGGAGCGTGGCTGCTTTTTCTTGTGCAGCAAAAATTGGCAACCTTGCTGTATTTTCCGAGTACTTTTATCGCTCATGAGCAGTGCGCATGTTCATGGGCTGTTTGTTCGCTCTCACAGTGCTTCCTAGCGATGTAGAGTGTTACTGTACGAGCGCGCATGTTTGCGAAAGAACACAAGAAAAAGTCCCTCTGAACGACATAACTACAACGTAATTTCGTAGTGGAAAATTTTTGACTAATTTTTTTCTGATGCATGCTAGTGGAGTGTCTTTTGTTTATGACCAGTTAAGTCCTGCTCGTAGAGAACATTGTCAGTTTACAATAGTCTTAAACGAATGAAACCATATTACGATCTTTAACCTACTGAACCTGCGCATTTTAATATCTGAGGCAAATCATATTCATTTAGCATTAGTGCTTTGCAAGGTTAACAGAGCTCCAACCTGTGAAAAAAGATGAAACTAGCTCATACAATAACTGTCGCTGCTGAGTCAACTATGCCGACTGATTTCTGCGCTTAGAAGGCGGATTGATGCTTGCAAGCAGCAGTACATGCGAGCGTGGAAATTTTAGGGTTACATGAAATAGGCTTTCGTTCCTCCATTTTCATGACCGCTTTTCCTCTGGAGAGAGTGGCGGGGACAGCAGCCCTCTAGGAGGACTAGAAATACCTCACGGCCAACAGAAATCTCAAATAGTTCTGCTGCCCTCACACCAAGGCGGGACCAAGCAAGGTCGGAGAAGTATAGTCAGGGCCGGCCCTAGCAGATGCGGGGCTCAATGCAAGACCTGGGCGCGGGGCCCAATGCAAGACGTAGTCGTGGGGCCCATCTGAACAGTGATTTTATGACGTCATCGTGTTTAGTCAACCGTGTTACGATCGTGGTTAAGCGCAAATGTATAGTGCAGCACTAACACGAGAATTGAGCACGTTTGCTAACGTTCGAGAGGAAATTTGTTAGTTCCTGACGAGAGCTTTCTTTGTTAACAATGAAATTTATATGGCGTTTCTACTGAATTCTCAAGCGCAAGGTGTATCTGGCAAATATGAACAATCTACCCAAACACCAAGGCGCGGGGTCCAATGCAGCTGCATCGGCTTAAGGCCGGCCTGCATCGGCTTAAGGCCGGCGAGGCCACAAAGGCGCGGGGCCCAATGCAGCTGCATTGGTTGCATCAGCTTAAGGCCGGTCCTGAGTATAGTCACTCCACCTGGTCCTTGAACAACTTCTGGGCAGCTTTCCGTGGGTGTAGCCAGCAGGATTTGCCTCGCCAATCTTTTCTGGGACAGAAGAAAACTTTGATTTCTAAATAAATAATTTCTTATGGGTTACAATTTACACAAGGAGACCCGCAAAATGTCTTTTGCTCCCACTCAACTTTACCCCGGTTCGCCACTGTCTATCAAGAAATATACGGTAAACGTTATGGACAATTTGGCTCTTATTTTTCAAATGTTTTCAGAAATACCAGGTCTGGATGATCCAATTGCAAGTGTAGTTTTTTCTGCGGTGTCTATAGCCTTACGGGTCCCCGAATGATGGCATTTTTGGACGATCAGAACCAAAAAAATGACCTTCAGCACCATAGCAGGGACTCATTCGAATAGCTGTGGAGCTCTTTGTTGCCAGGAAAAACTTAGGCTTTTTATGTAGTTATCTGACAGTTGGGAACAAGCATGAATAGGGCGTATCCAGGGGGATAAAGCGCGGTCGCTACACCTAAATTTTGGACGGGAATTATTGAACCTTTGAGAAAAAATTGTCATTAATCCTAAAACCAATTATTTATTCGAGTTGGTAATTCTTGGCCCCCAAAGTATTTTTCTGGCTACGCGCCTGACCACAGATAAAAAATACGAAAATACACACCGATATAAAACATAACTTGAGTAAGTTTAATCAATATGGAAGTAGGTTTAAAGAATTCGCTCAGAAACCTGAAATCAACGAAAGCCTACAGATGGCCTGTTTGTTTCCGACTTGAAATATTGCACAATCGCCGCACTATATTTCGTTTTCTAGTCAGGAACTTATTTTGTGAACGGAACGGTGTTTTGCTATTAGTAAGTTCAACGATTTGAAAACTGCCTGAAAACCTGCACTGTAATGATTTTCGGTACAAGCATAGTTTATAAGGTATTTTTTCCTTTTAAGTTCTTTTTAGCCACTTGTTCAAACCAGTGCTTCGCCGCACTAGATCTCGGGGCAGATGTTGAGCAGCCATCCGACTGTCTCATCGTCCAGAACGGTCAGGTCGTGCAGTCCATGAGGAGGTCGATGGGTTGGACATGGGAGAACAACATGG
>JGI24021J15306_10000064_pt1 | contig 45742 bp, 26 predicted proteins | sample Ectturendosymbi1_FD_15306 | JGI IMG/M metagenome (IMG submission 15306)
GTTTGCTTCACGCGTTTATGACAATTTTTGCTCAACGGTTCAATAATTGCAGCCCAAAATTTTGGATGGGCATCCGCGCCTTTCGCCCTCCAGGGTACGACCTTGGAACTGGAGTCCTTTTTGGAGTGAAACCTGAATGCTGTAAGAGTTGAAGAACCATTCAAACTCAGCTGCATCGCTACAGAGCCGAGCAACTTCACACATACCCAACCACAGCAAGAATTCATTTAGAGATTCCATTTATTTTCAGAAATACTTGCGCTAAACAGCTTGCCATCAGACCCTGATGTTTCGCTTCTGGCAGTGGTTCGACTTTCAAATTAGATCAATCAGCGAAAACCGCACTGCATCTGCAACTGACAAACACCAAGTGATTGCGTCTGTGGAGGTCACTGTGTCTTAATAAATGGCATTCAGTAGCGTTTGTGACGGCATAGACCAAACAAACTCAGGGTGTTGTGAATTTTGAACGCAGGATTGGTTCCAGAATTTTTTAGGAAACTTGATATTTATTAATCGTGAATCACTGGGAAGGTTTGGGAGCTTTCTAAATCGTTTATTGAGCATGCGTGTGATGTTGGTGACGCCACTATTGACAGCCTCATCATAAATCAGCTTATAATTTTCTTCGTATTCTACACATTATAGTTCCGCCGGACCTTTTCAGCTCTCGAACCCCGGAACAAAGTCCTGGCTGGAGCGCCCTCTCGTATGCCCTGCTCACCGCAATGTTACTTACGCTAGTTTAGAAAGTACACGCGCAATTATTTTTTACAAGCGCTTGATTGCCTCGGATTTTGCATATCTTAGCCAAAACCTGTTACGGAAGCCTTGACTACTTTTTCTCCTGAGTCAAACCTACTCTTATTTTTGCTGTAGACTTTTATACGGATGGCACTTGGCAAACAGCGTGTCTCGCATTGGCAAACTGACCATGCGACAGGGTAATGGGGAGGCCCCTCTATTGAAATACCCACTTGCGCTGTTTATTTTCTCACCTACGTTTTTGGAGTCAATGAAGTACCTCGCCAGGTTGCTGTTCAACTCCTGAATAGAGTCCCACAAAAGGGGGTCTTGACATTCTAAAAATTGAGAAAAACTCCACTGGTTTATAGTGTTTCATGTTTCAGTTTGGGGGGGCTTGGAGCTTTGTTTGGGGGGTAAGCCTACCAAAGCCCCCCCGTGGCGATGGGACTGCATGTGTATCCAGAGAGCCAAGGCAGATAGAAATGCTTAGGTTAATACAAAGGTTGATTTGAGAAATTTTGATGAATAGCATCTGATTTCGTTGTTACGGCGCAATTGTTGCCCAAAACCGGTAGATCGTTGCGATTAGCACGTGGAGAAAGGGCCTATGATATGGCTTGGCTGCAATCAAGGAGGGGCTTTCACTTCATGAGCGCTCCGATATTTTGGCCATGCTTCAACTCGTTCCTGATCTCTGGCAGCGCTGGAAAACGCCTTTTTGCTTTTCCTAAGGCGTTCACCGGCGCCAGAAGCATCACGCACATCCGCGCTTTTGTGCCTTCCTGGAAAAAGAGTGTCTTTAAATAGCTGCGTCTTCCCACGTTGTGCCCGGGAACTCGTCATGGTGTTCCATTTGCTTTAATTCGCTCGCGTTGCATTATAAGTTAGGCACAGTGTACTGAGAAGGCAGAAGGCATTAAGCACCACTACGAACGGAATCTGGATTGTATTTAGCTTTGGTGGTACGAAACTAACTTGGCTGCCGCAGGAACTCCACTCGTCATGTGAGGAGAAATTTGAGATTCAGTGATAAAAGTGCTATTCAGCTAAAATTCTGTTACAGAAGGCGCAACGATTTTAGATTTATCGGTCTCAAGCAACGGTTTCAAATGTATTTAGCAAGGATTGTAAACCAGCGGTTTCAAAGAAACAGGGCTTGTGAACAATAGGCAATGAGTCTGTTTGTACTTCTGACTTACTCGACGTCACAATCCGCGTTACAGCGTGAAGAAATGCGTGACCATCGTGATTTGTCAGTACTTTCCGCGCCCTACTTACAGCACAACAGTGATTTGCAGTCTTGCTGACCAAAAGTGTGGCGTATCCTTATCAAAGTTTTTAAATCGCAGAATTACCTGTACAGATCCCTTTTTCAGTGATGCGAAGTATAACTAAAAGTGTAACCGGGTCAATGCTATCCATCCGCAACGTGATATATTGCCTTTACCCAATTTTTCTCGTTATTTTTCAAATTCTTGAACATGCCGTAATTTTAGCGCGGAAAACGCAAAGCAAATTTGCCTTAACAGAATGACTGCAGCCACTGTTTACGTTTGTCCGTGGTTGGTGTTCGTGATGATTTCCCTCAAGGGTTCGGTGTTTTCCTACTAGCTCAGCAAGCAACGTCACTGCTGCATTCAGCGCACGATTTTCTGGATCAACTGCCTTAGCACTGGCTCTAAGCGGAAGGCAATTCCAAATGATTTATTGAAGCGAGCTTCATTGACAGGTTTAGTGAATGGTAGTCCGTAGGACAGTAATGCGGTTTGAGCAGCTCTTCGTCTTGCGCACGTTTGCGCTATCGGCGCCGCCTTCAGCTTGCAATATGAACATCGCAACGTTTTTCTTGGAGAATAGAAGGCGTATTTTCTTTCTCTTGTGCCACATGTTCGGAAAGCTATGAAGTCGGCGGACTGCCGCAAGTGTTACGCAGAAAGTTGTAGTATAGCTGTGTTTTCTTATATTTTTGGGGAAGGGAACTTTCACCCAAAACTTCCCAGGAATCTGAGTACCAGGGCTTCATATTTCTTTTGTAAATAGTTTTTCTGTGTCACGGAAAAAGATCGCAAACAAAGAATATACGCTCTTCTAAAGGTGGCGTACGTTTGAAAATGTGAAGAAATGTAAGTTCACCCCGTTCACACTTTCCCATGTCTGGAACAGCAATTCGACGAAATTCAAGAGCACTTTTATGGCACCCATTGCGATTAATTACGTTTGCAAGGGAGTCATATAAACGACCACGTTGTATGTGACGATTCGTTTCAGTGTACTTTATAGCAGACAAAACGCCGCTGTAGTGGATCGACGTTTTGACCATTACGCTGATGATGCGTGTTTAGTTGTTATTTTGCTTATTGTGACGGTGCTCCAAAGACGATACGGTGAGTTGCTTCAGTCAGCAAAGGCATTGCTTTGTTAAAACGGAAACTCCTAGTAGCTGTTACCAAACGAAAACGAAATTCTGCGTAGGGCTTGGTAGCGCAAACAACGTTATATTTTCGTTCAAATTTGACCGTTCTCCCGGGTGTTACCTTAGCACCAAAACGTTAAGGGAAATAGCCGCTTCAGATAATTGTGGATTTTCAAAAACTCCAAAATCATCATCACTGTAAAAAAAGTCAGAAGGCAAGAAACTCAGCTACGATGGCCATTGGTTCGTCAAATGGTTTTGTTACCAGTGATGAACGGCCATCCATCCGTGGTCTGGTACAGGCTTTCACACGAAATTGCAGCGACGTCGGGAACAAAATATGTTCATGCTACGTGATACGCGAGCGTGCGTGTATTCATTCGTACAGTATGGAGAAGCATCTACCGCCATTGGGTTTTTATAAATGCCGGCCATTAATCAAGCAGCAATGGTGGCTGTGCCTCTAATCAATCTTACTAATGCCACGTTGCCGGGCCGAAGCTTTCTGAAGAAATTATGGAATGACTTGAAACTAATTAGAAATGCCAAACGTCTTGAGGAACGGGAATCGTTTCTCAGTATGGCGGAAGCGTGCAAGCGGAATTTGATTAATCGACCAAGTCACCGAATCAGTTGCTTTACCGAGGTTTTTAATTTTTCGCCAGATACGCAAAAGATCGGTTATTAACTGTGGGCGATGTAACTGCTTTGAGAGTAAGCGAGCAAACTGGAAGACAGCCGTTGGAGTAGCTGAAGATGATTGCTCTTTTCTGTGTGATGACAGGATATGATAGTATTGTTCCAGCTACCCCAAATTGTGTAATGTATATTTAAAAAATTTTACGTCAGTATGCTGTGCCTGTTACTGCACCTGGCATGTCTAATTTCTTCCTTGTGGCACATCGCTTGAGATAGCTCACACCAATTTCTGCTGCACACATCTTAATTTTGCACTTTGATTTAATTTCTAAACTACACGTTGTCGCAATGCTCAAAAGTTTTTTTGGCGGGCACGTATATACTGAATCCTCAAATGGCGACGTGCTTGCCACCTACGCTGGCTTAGTTCCGTTAGTCCGCTACTTACGGTCTCTTCGCGTGAATAAGCCTGGGTTTTCACTGCACAGACATTTGTTGGTGTTGGGCAGACCCCGGGTAAAATAAATTTCGACGTTGTGTTTTGTTTTGACGTATTGTTGACTTTTATTACCGGTATTATTAAACGTTACAATCAAAGTTTACATTGCCGTTGAATAGTCGGTGTAGGTATGTTCACAGCGTTCGGCTTTAAAAGCTTATGAAACGCTACTTGTGCTGAGGTGCTTAGCACAGCTGTCCTGCAACCAGACTGAGCGATCCCAGCGCGGGCGTCGCGCGGACATGAAACAGTGTGACGTTGAACCTGCTTGTGGAACGCGCGTCTGTTTCATGCATGTGTCATTTGAAAGATAATAACAGCAGTATGTGTGCTGCCGAAAATAAATCATTTCCGGTTGTGCATAAAAATGACATACCTCTGCAAGAAAGAACAACATGAAATCTAGTTGCTCACCTGCCGCTAAGACTAGGAGGGATGCTTGAAATCCAACCATTGCCTTGACACCTTAAGTGCCATTGCCTTGACACCTTAAGGCATGTTGGAATAGTAGAAATACCTTTAGTAGAAGTGTTGTATGACAGAAACATGTAGTTCTCTCAAGTGTTATATACATTTTAGGATGACTTATTTTCAAGCAGGCGCTATGCCGTTCCAAAACCAAAGAGTATTTTTCTTGTGAAAAGCGTTTTCTTGACTTTGATTTTCCTACAACAAATTTTTTACATTTGTGTTCACCAGCATTCACGTTTTTTAAACCATCTTGCAAAAGACAGTTCACAGCAAGAAGTTGCAGTTTCCGACCGGTTCCAAAATAGCTGCATGGCAATATATCCAGCTTATATTCATTTTCAATTATCAAATCATCTATTTTTTATTAATTTTCTCCGGTAAAAGCTACATCCGATTTAATTGCCAAGCTACCTTCCGTCTTCACCATATGATACAGTTTGCAGATCTGAAACTTTTGGTGAAGGTCAATACTTTGATCTGAATCGCAGCGACGAGTTGAATATTCGCTGTATGGAGACTGCTAAGAGTGTTTCTAAAACAGGGGTGCTGCAAGTGATGTAAATAATCCTGGCACGGTCCCATACTGTTATTGCGTATTTGAAGAATTGCCGTAAAGATAAAGTTCATCGTCATTGTTTACTCCAGCGCCGATGTTAACTAAAGTTAACCGAGAGAGTCATTGAATCTGATTGGTTTTGTGATAGGTCATTGAATTGGAAAATTCATTAAGGCTTCTTACCTTTTAAGTGATGTTTCAGAATCTCTTGTATGTTTTATGCGCAGCGTATGCAATGTGTTGTCGAATCACTTGTGGTAACCTGTATGTCTTTAGTCATATGTCTTTTCCTGTTCCATTAACTATTCTATACACAGGCTATTCGTGGCTACGGGCATTATTAAGTGTATTTAAATTGCAGACTGATGCGGCGTAAATTGGTAAAACTCCAGTTTGAATTAGTCACCTGTTTTTTTGTGATTCTTTCTAGCATTTTTAGGTCGTTTTTCACGATGCGTATTAGTAATGCTGCAAGTGCTGTTTGACAGTGGATTTCATTTAGCAGGAATCTGTTAGTACCATGTCAGCCCAGCCCTGTCAATCTCCGTTATCGCGTATTGATTAGGTTCTTGCAAAAATCGCAACCTAAGTTGGGCCGCAATCCGAAGCTGTGTCGTTTGTTGCATACCGTCAGTAATAATTTGCTATACCGCTCAGATTTTACTATCAATGTTTGTTACTTTGCGAGCTGATCTCTTGAGGTTTCTGAAACACTGATGCCTGCTGTGATACAGTCTTGTGATTAATTTCATGTTCTCACAATGTGTGATTTAGAGGTTAGATTTGTTATATCCTCCGCGTATCACATGACCACTGCGGCTTGTGGAAGCAAGAAAATCACAAACGTCCGTTGTGGTTATTCAAACTCGGTGCGAGTATTCAGTAAAAATCCTATGAAAAAATTATCGAAAGTCCTCGACAAGTCATTAAATCGGTTTACAGTTCTGTACGAGCTTTGACTTGCTTTTCTGTCTCTATTAAAAAAACAAATTTGTGTAGCAGAAGTCGTTACGTTGCAAATGATGGCAGTCTTGCGAAAAAAATGGCGCACACAATTGTTAGTGACTGCGCGAAGTGAGGAAGATATGATGATGCCGCGTTGGAACTAAGGGTATGTGACGTCAAAAGAAGGGCTTGCCTGAGAATGCTTGGCGGAAAGAGGTTTACTTTCCCACCTTTCTGACGTTTACCGTGAATTTACCTGTTGCGTTTCTGCTTATAGGCTAAGTTGGTTGCAATGCTGTAGCGCATGGGGAGGGCGCTTCCGGTTTGACGTGAATTTGTTTTGAGCCGTTTGGAGCTCCGACGAAGCAAGCCTGTTGTTGTGTATAACTTGCGTATCGTACTGAAGCTTTGCAATGTATTTTGATAAAACAAACCAGCAGTTTCTTTAAGCAGTGCTTGACATACCACCCCTGTTTTCGGGCAGAAGATCTCGTGCTGCTGGTAGTCTGCAGTAAAACGTGAATTCCCGGCCAATAGCACACAGACGATGAAATTTGAGTCAAGCCAGATAGCTTACCCTGGGAGGGCATTTAACAACGACCCTAAAGAAAATGGCGAATTATTCGATGTGCTTCCACAGAAGCATTGCGGGTCATCACTAAAAGATGAGCGTCATCAGATAGGTAACATACTGCGAATTCGACGGTTTTGCAAGTGCACATAAGGTGCTTGACTCAATGCTTAGCGCTGATACTCGTGTTTCGTTTTCCAAAAATCGTCCACATATTTTGAGAATAGCAGATTCATTCGCAGCTTCTCCTTCATATGCCATTGTTTTTTTTTTTTGCCTAAAAATCTTTACCTGGCGCGTGGTGCCGGCGCGTACTTCTCAGAGATGAACATGGATTCGGATTTAAATCCTTCGAATTTCTAGTTTTTCGATGGATTTGGATTTAAATCCTGCGGATTTATAGTTTTTCGATGGATTTGGATTCTATAATTTCTGGTCAACTGGATTGAATTTGGGTTTGATTATTTTGTTTTGAACTTGTTCGCAACTTTGAGTTCAGTTTCGGGACTGCAGATTATTGTATTTAATTTACGAAGTTTGGTTCAGTTGAGTTTCTCACGACCGTCGGGATTATACATCGTGTTTATTCATAATTTTGAGCCTTGACTATGGCTAGTGATACAAGCCTGCTCTTTTATGTATCATGTCATCAAAGTTACGGATTTGATGTGGCCTCCATTAATCCAGTTTTTTGAGTCAATAATTGTTATAGCAGTACAGTGATACCTACTACCTAGTAGTAACGTTTAGCACAGTTCAGCATTATTTATACGTGCAGCCCAGCGCTAATGAGCCGCTAGTGCTGTATACCTATGATTTTTTCTGGTTTGATGTATTATACTCTATATAACTGAGCTCATTGTATTGCGGCTAATGGCGATTACTTTGAAGTCTTCGAAGTGTCAACTATTACAGTGTTGTGAGCCAAAGGTAGAACATAAGTTAACTTGAATTATGTAGTTTTCAAATTTTTGTTTATTTTTTTATTTTTGAATCTTTGAGTTGGTTAACATATAACAACATTGATGGGATTTTGGATTTTAAACAGGATTTGGATTTTAAAACTGTCAATTTTCGAATTGGGATTGGATTTTGAAATAAAATTGATAGATCGGATTTGGATTTGAAAAACGTAAATCCGTTCATCTCTGGTACTTCTGAACCGGTGCAATATGTCTGCTGTTGTAGATATTGAAGATGGTGTCGCTCTATACACCCGCTTGTAGGTGATGCTGGCTTTTTCAAGCATCTGCCAGCATGGCGAACGTAGCAAACGGCAGACTTTTGCGCAAGAGTTACAAGTGCAATTTTTTTGCTGTTCGGTAGCCTTGTAGCATTCGTTGCACAATACGACGTGCATTTGTAAGTTTTCACACGTCTTGAATGAATTCAGTTTACTAGAACAGCGGCGGCTGAGTGACGGTCTCAAAGTAGTTACAGCAATCCTGATGCATATTTGATCATTAATGTGCGAATGCAGAAAAGCGGAACATTGCACTTTGTTCAAACGCAAGTTTCTAAGCGACTGGGATTACTTAGAGGTCTGCCTCAGTAATAAGGTTTTGCATTGACAAAAATTTTAGATTTTCAACGTGGTTAGTGGAAGGCTTGTGATATAGTTTTTCACAAGTTCTGGTCGTTTAAAGAAAATTTCAGTGACTCCTCCGTCTGACAGGTTTTATTATAAAACAGCCATTCGGGACACCCCTTCAAACAATAGGTAGCTCATTCGCTGCACTACTACAGCTTACCCGCTGGGAAATACAGAAGTATCTCACAACTGTGCTATACTTCTTACACGCATGTGATTTTTTGACTTAATGCTCGCCGGTAGCCTTTAACATGTTTTGCTGGTAAATGCTCTGAAGCAGTGGTTCTCAAACTTTTTGTCGCTGCGGACCCCTTTCACTGTACCTAAAACCGCTGCGGACCCCTTTGTTTTGTCAACGTTTTTTCGATTATTGAAAAATAAGATCTGGGTGCTTCTTAGCGTGAGCATCTCAACCGCCCCGGCAAGAAGAAAATTTCAGGCTTCAGCCTGCCGCCAATTGCCGTCACCAAAATCAAATAAAAAAGGTCATAGACTTGCAACACGAACATGTCAGTTTGTGGAAATAGAGTCTTATTTGTTGACAAAATTATTTCTGTATGAGTAGCGATCACCGATCCAGTCTTGCAGCGTCAGTGCTCAAACCGACAGCGTAGCTCAGGCAAAACCGCCCGATTGCGGTGTTATTATGCTCGTGCTGTTATTCCAGTTTTCCCCTTCCACTTTAAAATAATGTAATATAACACCAGTTTCTGAAAAAGAATTCCTAGCATAAGCTGAAAACAGGAGAGTATAATTCACAACCTGCTTTCGTAACTTTTGGCAGAGCAGAACCTGTGCGTGCCTTCTGGATCGTCACTACATAGTGCGGTTGACGAGCTTTAATTGTTCAGCAGTGTGGTCTTTGGCTAATTGGTGAATGTTGTGGTCGATTCTCCATTCTATAAACATCCTTAGTGATGAAATCGCGTAATCAAATAGCACGGTCGTTATATTCATTGGTGCTGAATTGCTGTGTGGGGGTGCCTGCTGCACGTAACTCCTTTGTTGCTATTTGTCAGTGCTCAGTTTCATTGCTTGCTGTACAGCAGAATATTAATTTTTGTGCCGATGCTGAAGGTATATTTGCTACAAAGCAAGTAGAAGCATTACAGTACTTCTATGCGGCGATGTAAGCGCACCTGGTATTCGGTTAAAACTGGTCAATCAGTGTGTCAGCAGCGGAATGTACAAAAGCACATCCGAGCGTTAATACAGTTAAATTATAATAATGCAAACGTTTCCGGCTAGTGATAAGTATGAGGTGAAGACCGGTTTTCTAAGCCAACACGTTTTTTTTTCAAAAAGATTGCTATACTTTTTGTAGCAAACGTTTAGCCGTTTTTGCGATATTTGGTACCAAGTGATGAGAGAACACTTCGTCTGCAATTATTCGACACGTTTTGCGGGGAGGTTGTGCCTAGGACGCAAAACTACACGAGTGCAAATCAGTGCAGTTGCGCTATCTTGCCGTAGCGTCACGTGATACAAGCCTCTTAGTTAATACTCAACTTGACCTTTGCGAAAAACAATATAATCAAGCCTCTCTATCAGCAAAACCTCAAAATCTGCAGGAATCAACTGTGACGTTGTCTCCTCAGAGCAGAGAAAAGTTTGCACAAAAATTTTGGCGTAGTGTTGCATATTTTTGAGAAGTTTATTTTTGATTATAGATGATCTTCACTTTCTTATTATTAACGGTAGAGCACTGTGCCATTTTCAAATGCATTTGAAAACAATTCTGTTTTAATAAGGCACTCACTGCCTGCGAAAACAGCAAAGTAAAATTGAGCACTTGTTTTTTTACTTATAGTATATATACGTTGGGCCTAGATTTTGTGTCTAATTTTCTCTGAATCGAGAATGTCAAGGTTGATCTACGCATACGGCTAAGTTTCGGCACAAAAATTTACATTTGAACCATCCAACTATTAAGCAGGTTTCGCCAAGACTAAATACAATACTAGAGGACNTATAGAATAGATCTGCATGGTGTTGAAGTTTGCAATACTAAAATGGTTGTGCGTCGAGGGTGGGACCAGTTCCAGCCGGCACCTGCTGGTATAGACGGGGTATCATCTGCGATATTACGAACTAAAAACTCATAATTACATACAATTTACCGTAGAATTTGCATTTGTCAAGCCACTCTTTTGCAATATCCAGTATGCAGGGTCACGTAGATTTCGAAAACAGATCAGTGTGTGAAAGAATAGTATGGTGGAACTGAGCGTTCGTTTTGTGCAATTTCGGATTGTCGAAGCTGAAACTGGGATTTTTCAAAGTTTTACGTTACAGGTTTTATTACCAAACCGTTTCACACTGGCAACCTTCATGACTGTATCTCTCAGGGAAGTACAAAACGTTGATGTTGACGTTGTTGGTGGACGGGCGTGGCATGCTGGCAGAGTCGTTGCTATTTCCACCTCCGGCTGCCAACAGCTGGACGCACTTAGCTCGACCTGTTGAGGCTTCTGAACGGTGGATGACTCGCTTTGGTAGGAAGCGATTAAAGCGTATGGCTGGCCATCAGGCAGTTGCTGCCGAGTGTTGCAGCAACGTAAATTAGGCATGATTGAAGTTGAAAATATACTTTTGCACGGGAAGCACTGCGCAAGAAAAAATCCTGAAAAACTTTCTGTTTGTGCATCTGTGATGCCCATTTTTCGATGCTTCACTTACTGCAAAAACCTTTGAGAACTCCTGGTCAATAAACTGGTCCCTTCTGGTAAACCTAACCAAGCAACTTATCCTCATACGTCAAGAAATGACTATATTTCCTGTTGTGGCACGTGATACATCTTTAAGCGAGCATCGCCATGATTGGAATTCGATACGCGCTAATTATTTATATACGTATCCACATTTTACGAAGGTAGCCCAATACGTGCCAATTTAGCTGACCAGCTTAACGGCCCAAGCGACTTTTTATCGATTTCATTGCGAACGTTGATGTACAAAGAGCGGTCGCTCGGTTCTTCAACTTGGACTTCGATCTCGTTCAAAGTTTCATGGTGTTTCTTGATCATAGTGATTTCTATGAGCAAGGAAACTCGATGTGATGGTCCACTGGACCATCTCATACGGAGTGGTATTTAAAGTTTTACGTTTATTTCGTTACTGCTAATTTGTCAATCGTTTGATCCCGGGCATGCAAATATAAGCTATCCCGGTTAATGTCTCTTTTTTTCTTGCTGTTGATGATGTGCGTCGATTCTTCCGCTGACGTGTGACTGAAATTTCGGAAACATTTTAGTTAGCCACTTTGGTTGCATCAAACTTACGGAGACTCGTTGTTCTTAAAACAAAGTATGAATTTGACTGAAGATAAAAATTCAATACAGATTTGGGCTGTGACGTTTAAATCGTGTCTTATTTTTCGATTAATGACATAATTTGTAGTTTGGGTCATGCGCTTTTTATTTGAATCAGTTCCATGCACATGACCCTTACAGAAAGTTTTTAAATAGATTGTTCGACTGCAAACACTCGACTAACGACTATTTTCGCGCAGCGCTTTTCTGCGTAACAGGGAAATTTCGATAATTTCCCAGTTTGGCGAAGATGGTGAAATGATGTTTCTGGGATTGCGTCTCGTGCGCGAGCGTCCACGTCACGGCGACGTCAGCAAGAAGGGCATGCTCCCGAGGCACGCGCAGTTTTTCGTGTCATCTAACGTGTGCGAGTTGGGACCCCTTCCACGACTTCCTGATTATGAACGGCACGCAGCAGGCTATCAATCTACGCTCCACACTTCCGTCGTCGTCAGTTCACGCACCCGTACTGTTTACATTGCGTTATGCCCATTCTTTCCTGAAAAGTTTCGGCAGCGGGATGCGTCGGGGGCTAGCAGCAAGTTTGTTGCGATTCAACCACGCCTTTCCAGCAGGCTCAGACACTTAGTGCAAGTTTGGGGGTGCTTGAGCTAGACAGTGATGTTATTTTCAGGCCACTGATAGAGCCCGCTGTTTGCTGATTCTTAAATTTCGAGTTGCGAGATAAACAGTACTGCCGGATGACTTACATTTGAGCCTTCTGTGGCAATCTTATTGCATTAAATGTGCTGTGTCTGCTCTGACGGCGATCCCTGTGTTCCACTGCTTGCGGCGTAGGCCAATAAATGCTTGCGCCAGGAGTTTTTGAGAAAAGTACTTCTACCAGGAAGTCTACGGCCTACGCCGAAGTTTCTAAGTAACGATTTGTGGCGTGATAAAAGGCTCTGTGAAAGTGTTGAAGAGGGACCGAGCTAAATATCTATCAGGAAGAGATTTAGTTAGTTTTGAAACGGAAATTCAAAAAAGTTTCCAAATTTTCAAGATTATTCGTTTTTAGAAATAATCATACAAATTACACTTGTGGAAACTCTATCCCCTTTTTGGCATGCCTGGTTCTATTTCGAGCAATTGTTTATATGCAGAATACCACCAAAAAAAATCTGTGGTAACTTTAGACCCGAGTGCCCAGCGTGTTTCAAATTAGCAACGGTGATGGGACCGGTGCGAATAACGGCGAAACATCATGTTCGCTTTCTCGAATGGGTTGTGAATTGTATTTCACGAACATATTATGTTTTTGCAAAAGTGCAATAACCCTTCCATGCCCTTCGCGAAAATCCTTGATCGGTTGCACAGTTCACTGATATTTCATTTCTTTAGTTTTTGCCACACAATAGTATTGGCCAAAATTATTAGCGGACACATTGCCAACCCCTTCGTATCAACTCATCAGTCTTCTCGACTTGCCTACTGCCAGCATCATGAAAGACGAAGTTTGAAGTAGGCACACGAATAGGCGTATCCAGGGAGGCCAAGGGGGCGATGCTCCCTAATTTTCTAGTCTATTTTGTCGTTTTGTGCTTTGAGAGGCGGTGTCCCAAACTAAATGCTGTTGCTCGCTTAAAGTAAAAATATTTGGTCCCTCCGAAAATTTTGTGATGGCTACGCTAGTGGGCACACAGCCGTTGAGGCATGCACAGTATATAAGCTTGTCAAGAATATCTCCATCACGCAATGCATTTTAAAGGCGAATGTGTTGCGACATTGGAAAAGGTTACGCAAGCTAATTTTGTAATCGGTATTGCATGTTTCGAAAGTCAGAGATCAATTTACATCGATTTTCCGACGGGGTTTTAGAAATCATCTCAAACAACGTAATATACCGACAATCACGTCACAAAAACATGCATATTTTTTATATGGAGAATATGCTTATCGATATTTTTGCAAGTTTATTAAATTATTGAAAGTTTTAGGGTATAGACATTTTATCTTTCCCTCGGTAGCGCATCCACGCTTTGTTATAAGACAGGGGGAATTGACAGTTGCATGTTTGCAGCAAGACCATCTTGATAAGCAGGGAGAATAGCTCTCCATATGAATATCTCAAAACTGGTTAACTTTTATCATTGTACTTAACCCGTTTTCACATCAGTGTTCGAAGACAAAATTTTTTTCTTCCTATTCCTATTGCGTTGTCAGTGAAATACACTAATCGGAAACAGTGTCGAAGATTGTTAACAACGTTTTAGTCAATCACCATTTGTTGTGTATGTGGTGAAGAGCAATCGTTGCTCGTATTGGTGTACGCAAGAATTATTTTTTGTAAAACCAGCATTTTCTATCAATAGCTTTCAACCAGGGCTTCGTTAGCAGTTCACCTTAAAGCAGTGAGCCCTCCCCCTGTTGAGCACTAATCGTCTGATTACGTCAACTGCTGATGATCATAAACTATAACTTGACTTTTGTTTTGAGACGCTACAGTTTTTTTTTGTTTAGATCCTGATTTTCGTTTTTTGTTTGGATGTGAGTTTGACGCGATATCCTGTTATGGCTTTGATGTTGGAGCCACAAACATCACTGGCAGCTTTCAGTCCAATCATCGGTTTTCTGTTCCACCACCGGTTGTTCTGGGCTGCGTATTGTAGCTTTCCCGCATGGACTGAGACGTTTTTTTTTGTCAAATTCTGACTGTAAATGTTTCAGTATGTTAGCGGTACGTAGCATGCCCGTAGACAGCGTGTTCGGAATTTTTCCAGACGTGCGATATCCGTGACGTCACAAATCTGTGACCTCGTAATCTACATGAATAATATCGGGAAATGCACATAACATAAACACAAAACTAAATTTATATAATAATAATAATAAAACAAAAATAAACAGGCGTGCAGGACATCTGGCAGAAAAGTGCTGCCGCGCTCGCTCATGGACCATATCAGTGTATATTGCAGGGATGGCCAAACCTGCTTTTTGCATGAGCCGCTTATGGTAACACCTAAGTTAAAAAAACCACAACATAAAACTCCAAAACACGAATTTATTTGCAATCTACGCTACTGTGACAGCATAATTGTTTTTAGAACAACTTGCAAAAGTAATACTGTAGGGTACACTAGCTACCACAGTACCATTTTGCAATGTATCTCCACTTTACAATAGAAATAAAAAATAAAAAACAAATATATAATTTTTCGGAAAGCTCAATTAGCCGCTGAACCGCATGCAAAGGTTCGAAGAGCCGAATTTTGGCCACCCCTGATATATTGCAACTACAAGGTGTGTTTCAATATCGCTTACTCAGTGCAAACAATTGGGCAACGTTTCTTGGTTTTTCTTTACGCGTTGCAAGATTTCTCCGCTGCTTTAGAATTTTTTAATTGTTTTAAATACCATGGATTATTTACTTGCAGCTCATTGAAAGTTTTAACAGCAGTTGTTTCTGTACAAAATCCTAATCGTTTTGTTGGGATGAAAATCTAATGCAAAAGTTCCAGGCCAGCTGCTCGAAAACATAGTCCTCCCCTGTGTTTTTACTTTTCCGAGACGGAAACAATGCAGTGGTCGTGCGAACCAAAGTAAAAAAGCATAAATCTAGTTATTTGCCTTTACGCCCATGGATGGTTTATTAAATTATACCAAAATTTATTAAACAAAGCAAAAACCTTAAAGCAAGCAATAGCATTATGTTAATTCTAGTTGATCGATTTTGAAATAAAGCAAATTTGCGACCTGGAGCGAAGCTCTGTATGTTCGAAGTCTCAAGAACATTTGAAGTGGTGGGTTAGTATATCGAAAATCTTTTCAAATACCAGACATACTGGCATTTGTTAAATGGTGGATGCGTCTATCGTGTCCACGTAATGTTTGTCAATTTGTGAAGTTTTTTTTTTCTGTAGTAAATTGTCTTGTTATCTGAACTTGCTGTCCGCCATTTTTAGAAGTATGGGATGTTGCACCTACAGTATTCTCTGATTTCACATCGATCAACGATTTAGCTATGTTGAACTTCATTACAGTATTTGTTTTGTAGGTGCGGTCGGCTGACGATGGCATGGCATGCAAAACTTTTAAACGCAAAGCTTTTTTGAGCTAGTTCTCTTATATTGTAGCCTGATGTGAATTATTGACGTGAATGACGAAAGCAGTGAAAAGGTTCCCTTTCAGGAATTGATTTTCAGATTGGAAAATATGAATCAGACGATCAAATGCAGAAGCTGGGTGTTGTAGAAGCATTTTTAGATATTTGTTGAAAAAGGGCTTTGTATCTGCGCTTCAGAAAACCGGTCTTTTTTGCCATATCACTACGGTATCTTTAACTGAACAAAAACGTTTTTCTCCATGCGGAATTTTATAGAGGCACCATGCCCCTACATGGAATCTCAAATCATCAGGAAGTAGTTCCCAAAACACTGAAAATATTTTTCGCGTGCAAATCCATAAATAGGTGGTGACATTGTTTCAGAGCAGGTCTCCCACTGAGCAGTAACAAACTTCCTCCAACAGTTAGGTGGTGATGTAAGTAATAAACATTCACTGAGATCGCAAAGCTTTTGGTGCCTGTTGCGTGCCGCCGGGAAGTGTACGCGAGTGGAAGTTGGGCCTCCATGGAATAGAGTTACCGGGTTGTTTATGCGTTGAGCGTGAGACTGTGCGAGACAATTTTTTATATGAGCCATACAAGTTGCTAGCGGTTAATGCCGCGAATTAAGTTCGTGCTGCAGGTGGGGAGTGTGCTTGTGCAGAGAGGTCCGTGTTGGTGGCGGAACATATTGTAATTTTTCGCAGTTCAAAATTACAGTTTCCAACCGTTTCATAACCGTGGGAATGTGTTAAACTTGATTTTTCTATTTCCCATAGAAATATCGGTTAAATAAACTAAAGGCATGCACAACCCAAGCGTTTGCTTCTCAACGTAAGATGACGTTGTTGTATCGTTAGACGGTGCCACACTATGTCAGGAGTTCCCAACCTGGGGTGCATGTACCCTTAGGGTTACATTTGTCTATCTGAAGGGATACATTTGAGGTTAGCAATAGAAGGGGGAAATATATTTATATATTATTTATTTCCAAATATTTGTAGGTTTATCAATTGATCATATTTTCAAAAATCATTATATGCTTATTGTTAAATATATCTATAATTTTAGGGGTACATGCTCCTTTGTCACAATGCTGAAGAGATACACGGTCAGAAAAAGGTTGGGAACCCCTGCTCTATGTAATGCGTTCGTGCATGACAAGGGGAAATGAAAAGTTTTCTTGAACAAAAGATCTGATAGTTTTCGTTAAGCTTTCATAATTGTTTTCAGTTCTTCGACAGTGCATTGCTGTTTTTTTTCTGTTGCTAAGTTTTTCGTAATCTCGGATAACCGTATAAAGCAAGGTTTACCTTCCACCCCACATGATGCGTGTACATGGTACAGTGGTTTCTAGAATTATAGTAACATTCATACGATAGAGCCTTGTTTCATGGGCAGGAGATAAAAATGTTTGCGTCAGTCAGTTGTCGCAAAGGCGATGTTGAGTACTGCGTACTCGGCAGCAATTCTGCATTGCTGGCCTTCTCAACACACTGCTCGGAACAGGCTGTTTACAGTAACCGTCCGCTGCTTTCGCAATGTTGTCCGTAAATTATGTTGACACGTTGTGTTCTGGTCGAAAAATATGCGTCGTACAGGAAAGCCGCGTTGCGCGCACTGTGAAGCAGTCGCGCATTTCTTTCCCAGTCGTTTGTATTCCGCGCGGCAATAACGCAATGCGGTTCCGTCGGAAAGACTGGCTGCAAATCCACACGTAATAACCGCAAGCATCACCAACCGTTTGCGCTCCACAGCATTTGTCGCTTCCTTCCTGAGCGGTATTTTGGATGAAATGTGTGCACTGCTGTACCATTTGTCATCGGAGTGCGACGCCAAGCGGTTGCCAGTCTCCACTGAAACGGCAGGTGCCCGACATGCTGGAAAATTGGTGGCGAGATCGACGGACGGGTGTCCTTCTAAAACGCAGCGCCCGGTGCCAGGATACTGGCCACGTTGGCAGTATTGCCGAGTGTCGAAGCCCGTGCCCGAATCGCTGGTTTATGGCCGCTTCTTGTTCGGGAGCTGGATCGCTGTCTTGATTCCATGTGGCATTTATGTATTGCTCAGTGAGTTTAGTGACGCGGCCGTGCAGGACCAGAATCAGTTTCACGTTTTGTTGTATCTGTTGCTGGTTTAGTTCTAAGTTCTCTCAACACTTCCGGTCTCAAGTAACAGTTTTGAAGACTTGCACCCTTTCATCATTTCGGAATGAAGCGTAAAAATGCAAGTGATGCAATTTGTGAAGGCTTCACACACTACGTGTGTGCGCCAATTTTTGGCAGATGTTCCTTTGTTTCTGGCGGTATACCATACGTGCTCTGCCTCTTGCAAGTTGAGTAGGATTGTAGTTTTTGAAAAAAAACGTCTGCATATATAACATGAAATTCGTTAGTTGTCAAAACAGATCGAATTTAGTAACGAAGTCAGGATGAAAAAAAAACATGAATTGAAAAGTGGTGGGTTAGTACTGAAAGCTGTACGAGGACAGACAAGATAGTCAATCCCAGGTGCAAGGTATATGTAATAGCGTAAAAATGGTGTCTAGTGACAGTGAAGTTTTGCACGTTGATGCTTCACTGGATTTGAGCAAAGATGAAAAGATTGTTTCATGAAGCTTCGTTATGTTGACTCCGCTTACGCGAGTTTTATTGAAAATTTGTTACTGCTCATAAAGATTCTTGTAGCCTCATTACGCGTTAGCATAAGGCAGGGGTCTACAAACTACGGCCCGCGGGCTAAATCCGGTCCGCGGAGCCATTTCATCCAGATCGCAAAGACATTTTGTCAATAACAAAAAATATTTACGAAAAATTTGTTGATTTGGTAGAATGTAGCTATCCCGAAACAGTCACAGCATGTAAGACGTCCGGCCCTCGAACCGCTGTGTAATAGCTTATGTGGCCCTCTGACAAGAAAGCTTGAAGACCTCTGGCGCTAGGTATCGCTTACATAGACGATACAAATAAGTTCATTGCGGCGACGCATACGATAAACTATTCTTTAAACTGTACAGCTTCGAATGTCTACTTGAGAGACTCCCCACTTGGATTTTGCCAATCATGGCATTCCTGGTCGTTGAAGAAAATTGTAATCTTAGTTCTACTAATTCGCGCAAAAAGTGCGGATCCTGTGCTGCTTGTGCAGTGAAGCATTCGTACCAATGGATTCCCTATCAAAACGTGAGCTCTTCACACCGTTTACCAAAACTCTAATACTATTTCTAACAGTATACCATCTGTAATCTATGTTATCTGATAGAAACTTCTCATGCAATCAGAGACTTCTGACGTTCAGAATACATTTGTGGATAAACGCAAAAAGTTAGAGCATGTTGAGGCAAGTTGAATCATGCGAATTAAGTCAAACAACGAGCATTTGGATGGAAAAAAATCTTGCCGCAGATTTAATTTTCAAGTGGTTGTACAGGCGACTGTATACATTAAATCATTAACTGCCGGGTTTCGATACGGAACATTCCTAATTGTGATGCACCACTCGAAATTTCTCTACGTCTTCAAATCCGTAAATCCTTCGGTGTATCGGTGTGCTGGTTTTAGGAAACGATGTAAAAACCCGTATGTAAAACTTCCAAGAGGGTTTTGCGTGACAACGAGTGTTATTAGCGTTAATGTCTGCCACAAGGTTTTGCGAAATTTCTAAATCGCGCAGTGTTCCCATTTCCATTATTTTAGAGTAAAATATCTAGAATTATTTTATCTTAGGAGATTTTCAATGCATGGCTTCGGCATTGTGCTTGTTTGTGCGAATGAAAAAATGTGTCTGGATTTAGGTTTGGTGTACGGTGGCCGTAAACTGCATTCCTTGTATTACAGAACATGCATTTCGTTGTTCACCCAGCAAATGTGTTGGAACTTGAAATTGCGCTTATCAAATTATGCGCCATTTTGACGCCTGGCTCTGGTCATTATCAGTTATCACTCTCTCTGTAATGAACGCTGCTTTAAAAGTCGAAATGTTCACTGATGGTTTTTAGCCTTACGTTTAAAGTCGTGTTCAGTTTGCTCGTCAGTGAAAGCAATTGTATTGACTTTCCTGCAATTTGTTGTCATTCGACTTGTCCATTTGTATTCAACGTGCATCTTTTGGATTAAATATAATTACGTCGAGTAGAGTCGTAGCCTATGAGTGAAACTCTTCCATCGTCATTTTTGCGGGCTTGAAGATTCATTTTTAACTAAAATGCGTTTCGTAAGTCTAATCGACCCACGTGTAACGCTTCGGGCACTTTCTGTTATGTAAACTAAAGTTTGTAAACTATTTCTTGTCCATTTTTCACCTTTGCGTGCACCACGCACCACGAAAACTGGAAGCGCAAATGCGTGCGTGGTCGGTACAAGAGTTTGAAAATCCAATTTCGAACATTTGCGATTTCAATTGGTACCGCTGAACTCTACTACGGGTTTATCAAATGCGTACATTTACCTCAAGCTGTGAGATACTGCAGCTTCAAGAAGTATGCCAGCATGGAAATGTTTAACTGGAATGCTACGATACTGATTCGACACACAAGTACCGGGTGGTGACAACTTCTACCTGTCGCTTCCGAACGAAACATATTTCGCCCACAAATGCTTGAGAATGCAGTTTGAGCCAATTTTTGTCACTGTAGGACTTTATGTGAAGTGCCCCCATGCGCGCAAACTCACTTTAGATGTTCATTTTCGGTCATCATAAAACTGCAGTGAGAATAGACGCGATGCAATAAAGCTCATACGACCTGCAACCAAGTATAGTCACCGTGCACCGGTGTCAGTTGTTCTTTTGCATCTGGATTTAAAAGACAGCATTGCCTTGGGCTATAGGCTGCAACGACCACGAATGTGGTGTTTTGTGCAGAAACAGCAAGTCAGAACGAGCAACTAATTCCGAGCGTTGGAAGCGCGATTCCTCTCGCGGAACGAAACAACTAACGCGCATGCGCGCTAGACGGTTTTCTTTTCGCTGAACTTCGCTCTCCAATTGGCGATTATAGGGTTGCGCGACGTTGTTGGAGACGAACAGTGTTCGTTTCCCGTTGGCGAACGCGTTCACGTTGGATATCCGCCATGTACTGGTACGAACGCGCCGCGATATCTTTAGTTAAAATGGCTGCCGCTTGTTTCGTTTCCGTTGTGTACCTGTTGCTGTGGAATCCCGTCATAATCCGAAAACGTGTTTCATCTGAGCAGATCAATTACGCCCTTCGTGAGCGATGTAAGTTACACTCTGTGAGAATAACAATATTTTTCAGATAAAGCATGCGTCAAGACTGAGTTCCCAGAACATTTGTTCGTCAGGTTGTTTGGAAGAAGTGAAAGTCTTTTTAGCATCATAATACCACTATGTGGCAACCTGTAGATTTGAGAAAATCAGAGTGTTGCATTTTAACAATTTTGTTGGTTATGTTTACCTTGTTTTCACGTGTACTCTAACTTAGCTTGCAGAAAAGATCAATTAATTTTAGATAATTTTATGGAAACATCTTGTAGCTTGTAGCTTCTGTACCCTCTTTTCAACGATGGTTATATTTTTGTGTTGCTTTGCTTGTTGAATTGAAGTGTTTTTAACTGAAATCCAACCGGGCGTGCGCAGTCAGGGCAAGTTTACTCTATTGACGTGTTCACATCTAAGTTGAGCTCGATAAATAGCGCTCGAAATCTTGTTATTCTCAGAAGTAAGTTGTTTTGTTCCGGTCGTTAGACTAAAAAGTTTTTGGAGCCTGCGGCATCGTTCTCAGCTGCATCTGGCATTGTTGTTGACCCTGACTGTTTGGAACAGCAACTGAAAAAATTAATCACCGGGTGGAGATTCCAGCGAACTTAGAGCACTTGTAAAGCGTTTGTGTAAAATGGGCCTATGAACAACTTGAAATTCGTGGTAAAATGTCATCAACTTATGATTCAGCTTTCATTTTACGTCAAACTTCGCGTATGCTGAGTAGTTTCAATATGTTTATAATTGCTGGAACTATTGGAATGAAACAGCTCATGATTTTTGTGCTACGCTTTTGTCAGTACATCGTTTATATCGCAGCCAATGCGTTTACTTTTGCTCCAAAAATAAAGGTTTCCACGTAATGTTACTAAAGGATCAAACGATGACAACGCGACAAAGGTAGCGTTGCCAGCAGAAACGACTCGGCGAAACATATATGAGCAGTGCAGGTCCTGTGATCACGCCATGAAGGTTGGCAGGGAGAGTTCGACGTAGTTTACCGCGATGGATGTTATCTCACGAAAAGTTAGCTAACCTACTTTGAAAAATTGCACCAGCAACGTTGCCACTTTGCGATAAATTCATGGGCCGAGATCGACGGCTGCCCTCCATCTGCGCGCCGAACTGTTAACAAATCCAAATCCTGGATTCTGTCAGAAGTGCGTGCGTGTATAGCAAATCGACGAAACTTCGATTTGTGGAATTCCGCCAAGTATTTGACAGATATCACGGCTTAAACACCACAAAGTGTAATTTTATGATTATAAGTCGTTCGGCAGTAATCCGCATAACACGGTGTTTATGCGATAATATAATCAAGCTGAGCTATTGAGGCGCTTGACTTAGGTTTTCTCACAGTCCGAGCATGATGCTGGTTGATGCTTGGCGCCAACCTCTTGTGTGCGTGCAGTGCCTCCCACCTAGCGGACAACGCTGAAAAACACTTCTGGTCAATTTTCTGGACAACCATGTCTGTGAAAAGAATTGCACGATTATTGGTTTTACACCTTAACTGATTATTGCAGCTATCAAACACGTTCAGTATCTTGCACTTGCACGCCACACATGATGATGCGTACATTACGTCCGGAGCAATTGCGCTGTTCGCGGATTTTTAAGTAGTTTTGCAAACTGGATATGTTTGTGGAATGTGTTGAGCGACCAAAACTTTGCACTTTCGATAGCCTATTCAGTTTTGACGTCATGCAATAAGTGGTGCCCGAAAAGGGCGAGTGCAGTGTTTGATTTAGTTGATGTGAACGCTTTCCCTGACGTCAAGAGTATATAAAGAAGCATCTGGTAATGCAACATCTGGGCTTGGCTGATGCAACAGCGACTTTTACAGCGCATTTTGTAAGCTTGCATTGATTGCCAAAGTTTCAGCCGCTGTTCGCGCACAATCTGTTATTCTATTCGTCATTGATTTCCTTCCAACCTCCGAACCTCATTCACTGCTAAGGTGTTATTTTTCCTAGACTTTATGTTAACGCTGTACTGCCGCACAGGGACCAGTGTGATGCCTGCTGTTAGTATGGAAGTTAATACCGCGACAGCACCAGACGATGTGAACGCCGATCTCGCACCAGATTCACCGAAACCGGGTTCATGGCAAGGTGCAGAAAAATCAGTGACGTCGGAAACATCAGAAGCGAACAAGCTGACCACCGGAGGTTCGTGGCCTGCCACTAAGTTACCCGTAACCTCTTGCTGACATCACTTGCGTGTTAAACGTGTTGTCAACTGATGCACGTTGTTTCTTCCTGTTTTACGTCACTGCCGAAAGCTGCGAAGTACTCGTACAAGTCTAGTTCTACGATTATTGTCATCTTAAAAGTTACATAGAACTCGAACCGCTTTGAAAAGTAAATATTCTGCGGTAAATCTTGCATTTACTGTCAGGTTTTGGTGACTGGTTCTAGTGTTTGTCATCAAGCACTCACGTTCAAGTGCTTTGCTCCTCTCTGAACTTACATTCTGATCTTGGCGGTCTATCGCGAAAATAACTGAAAAAACGCCGCAGCGCTTATCTGTGTTTACTTATGGAAAACCAAATTGTCTTTTTCTGCGAAAGTGCTTCGCTTATTTTCTGCGTCGGTTGACCATGTTTGGAAAAGAGTCATTGTTTTTCTCATATATCGCTTGATGTTTTTATTCCTAATTCACAGAAACATTTTTGAAGCGAAAAAGTTTTTCAATAAAGCGACCACAACACTTTTATAACCTGTAAATCTCTGCAACTCCATGTACATCGTCTCCAAACATTTTACAAGATTTTTTTGACCATTAGGATTTTGAGGAAAACAGCCCAATTAAACGGAAGCAACTGCAGAATGGTTGTAGAGCTTGTCTTCGCATAGTAAAACTTGCTAACAACATTAAAATTCGTATAAAAATCGTTTGTTAAATAACGCACTACCACTTTGTGAAAAAAAGTGTTTGTAGGTCGTAATGAAAACTTCAAACAAATGGCATGTTTTCATGGACTTGATCGAGGACGTTAGTCTTTAAGAACTGTCTTTTACTTGCCGTGGAATTGGACCGAAGTTTTCTGGAATCCTGCTTCTGGAAAATCCGGTTTAGCCATGCATATCAAAAAACGTAATTGTTCAAGCATTCTTTCGTCATCAAACTTTCAAACACCACTTTTTCAGACGAAACAACGCTTCGTGTGAGCGAAGCATCAATGGAACCTGAACGCGAGCTCGACACAAAGATGCGTCAAGGTCACTCTCCAAACAGGGTTTCTCCCGAAAGTGCGAGTCCTATGCAAATGTCAAATGGTACGGCTGCGCTAACATTAGTTTGTTTTGACGTCAATGCCCTCTCTTGGTAAGAACCGCTTAAAGCGGCTTTAGGAAGTTCTTCCATACCGTGTTAACGTTTTTCGAGACTTCGCGTTCCATTTGAATTTGGCAACTGTCTTTTGGTAAACAAAATGCAATCCATCTGCGAGGTGGTGCACGCGAGCAAGCTGGGGCGACCAAGCATTCTCGCGCAAGTCACTGTCGCCTGCGAAGTCCCACGGATTTCGGTTGTTTTGAAAAAAAAATAAACTCAATGAGTGATTCTGAAAATGGGCGTAAGCTCTCTCGACGGTTCTTTCGCGTACCAGTCATGATTCACAGTACTTGGCAACTGTAGGCAATCTGCACCGTTTGCTTATTTATCCTTTCATTGGCGATTCTTCCAACGAACGTTACCGCAAAAGTGGAGGGTAGTATTTCCACGAACGAAGTCCACTTTGCATTCCCGTGCTGTCGACGTCGGTAAATAATAAAATTTTGTGACTGTTACTCGATTGCCGGCGGCTTTACCTGAAAAGCGTTTGGTCAATTATTTCCTTGGCTATTCGATGCTTTTGTCAGAGTTGGGCACTCAGTTGTCCAAGCAAGCCGGAAGCCCTGTCTCGACGTCATCGATCACGTCACTGTCGACACGAAAAGGCGGTAAGTTGCTTCTCGCGTATATGTTTAAATGGGATGTGCACACGCTTGGCAACACTAAGATGCTTCGCAGGCTTTCGATATGTCATAGAGTAGAAGTTGCATGAAACGTTACTAGAGATTTCAATTGTTAAATAGAGAAGACAGTGCAGTAGAGACACTTCTAACGGCTTCTAATTAATAAAAATTTGTGCGCGCTACTACAATTCCCAGAAAAATTTGCACCCCTGATTTAGCGGTTTAAGCTGCTGCATTGCTGCGTTGAAAGTTTTTGAAACGCAAACCTGGGGAAGAAAGAATCCGCATGATATAAACACAAAACTGAAATCCATTTTTTGATTCATTTGTCACAACTTTTTCTTCATCAATCGGTTTTTCGCGCACAGGGGCTAGTTACGTTTTCTTTCAAAGTAAATATTGTCGGTAAATATTAAACGACACTTCGCAACTGCAGCAGACAGACATTTTCATTTAATATCTGAAAAAAATCAGATATCAGGAGGAGGAGAATGACCGCAAGGTCTTCGAGTCATCCTCCCCCGCGAAATACAAGTCGAACTGCACAGAAGACGAGTCATAAAAATTTAATTGCGAACCCGCAGCAGCAGTACTAAGCTGTTATATACGCGTTTGGAAAATAAAATATTTTCCGTTTTTGTCAGTTCGCAATTAAATTTGGTGTGGTTGATACACCGCTGCTTAAATTGTAAATTTGCTGTGGTAGTTTACATGTGCTTGTGAAACATTTATTGGAAAAACACTTGGATTTGATACATTTCAAACATTTTAAACAGATCTGAGAATCATGATGAAAAAGCTGCGGGTATGTTAACAAGGGCTAATATTAAGCGAGATGTAAGTGTGCGGCCAAAGCGTTTCTCATCATAAATTATCCACACCAGCACTTATGTTAGTTTTGGAAACAGCGCCATGTTATCCAGTTAAACAATAGTTCGATCACATTTTGCTGTGATTTGCGTGAGAGTAGGAATGTAGACGTATTTTTTCAAAAGTTTTACCGTTTTTAGTTAATTATTATTAGTGGTTCTCAACCACTTGTTCTGAGAGCCGCATACGGCTCCCAAGAACCCTTTGTGCGGCCCTCAGCAGTCTTTCAATAAAACCGCTAATATATTTTGTGTAACAGACTTCCTTCCACTACAAAACAAAACGTGTCAATTAACTTGTGTTAAAATTTCTTTAGTGCGAATCGCTAACAAAGTTGTAAGTCTGGATTTAGCTCTGTTCAGCAAAAAGGTTGAGAGCCACTGATTATTATCTAACATATTTTTAGTGATAAACAACTTTTTCCAATTTTTTTGTAAAGTGTTGCGGGAAACAATAGCAAACAACGGCGGGAATAAGTTGCACCTGCAACATTTTAAGGTGCTTGTTCATGGTACATGGCCCTGAAATTCACTGGGGCAACTATGGAAGCCGGTAAACTGTGGTCAGATTAATTAAATGTCCATTGTTTTATGTTACTTTAATGCTGCAAAGACGTGTCAATTGGTGGCAGTCATTTAACACCAAAGTAAAAGACTTCACTGATTTGGGCGTGAATTAAGTGTTGCTATACTTTGTTGAAAGGTAAGGGGGTTGCAGCGTACGCTTGTAGGATGGTTCGTGGCTCTAAACTAAGGCGCTGTTTGTGGAAGAAAATTGATAAGCGCATTCGTGCGTTCTTTTTTCGTACTTTCTGCCAACGATCTCACGTCCGTTGCGCTGCTGAATCCATAGGTTAAAGCCGTGCAGAGCACACAGCCACTAATCTTGTCATCCATGCCTGACCTTGGCCGTTTTTTTGCTGTCACGCGAACACCGCGAAACCATAACCTTTTCGTTGTTTTTTGTGTGCGCAGTTGCGAAGCCTAATAACATGTTTTCCCTGCGTCAGCGCAGACAGACGCTGCGTAACCTTACTTTGCGAGTGAGGGCAGGCAGCCACATGGAATTAAATGGTATGATTCGTTTAAAAATGCATTACTGGCTTAAATGAGCGTGACCGCCTCCTAGTTTGCCCCTGCATATGCGCGGCTCCACACCAAACACGTATTCAAGTCGCAGCCTCAGCCCTTCAGAAAAAACAAACTTGCTCTGCCTCCCCCAGGTTAAATTTCGTTTGCGGCGCTCGCCATCTTTCCGTAATGTTTCGTCGGGCGAGTTTTAGAGACAACCGCTAGGATAAATCTGCGAAGTGCATCTTCGCGTTCGACTTCGATCCCTTCACGCTCGCGTATCCGTTCGCATTTCATTGACCTTGCTCCGTGACGTATCCGCGTACGTTTTGAACGTTCCGCATCATCCACAGAAACTTCCAGAGTGCGATCGCGTCCGTCCATGCTACAAGCAGTACCGTGGCCAGCCCAAAATTTTGTGGAGGGGCAAATATTTTGATTTTGAGCGAACAACAGTTTTTGTTTGGGACACCATCTATCAAAGCACTAAACGACGACAAGATATGCTAGAAATTTGGGTGAACATGGCCCCCTTGCCCCCCCGCGGGTACGCCTATGGCTAGCAGTGCCTGCTTCTGTCCGCAAAAGTTAAGCGCCGCTGTTTTCATGAATGTCGTAAAACCTGTTTGCGCATGCGCCGCAAATTGTTTGTTGCAACTGTAACTGTTTTTTTTTTCTGTTTTGCATGTGTGTTTTTGCAAACAAAAAGGGCGTGCCAGCTACGCCTTGTTTGTTCAAGTAGAGTTATAAATGGAACCGCATATCAGACGTTACTATTCAAGAAAAAACACAACCTCACACCTGCGCTGTCGCTGTCCAAACGTGCTTACATCCAGTAATCCTCGTGGTAAAGTATGAGGAATTTCTCGCAAACACTCGACAAGATTTTTAATTTAGTATCGTGATTATTTTCAAACCAAGAGCAGCGTCGACGCGCAAAGGCCAAGAACGCCTACCTGCTGGTTGCAAATTATACACTGTGGAATTAGCGTCTTCTCAATCGGACGCTGCTGTCATTGGCAGGCGTATCGAGCGCGGCGGACGGCAAGACTCCGGCCCGAAACTTGAATCTGATTGCTTGCGAGGAATGCGGCCTGATCTGCGCCGGCCAGAGCCACTACCACGTGCACATTCGCTCCCACACTGGTAAGTAAAGCAAGCCCTATCCTTATGCACCAGGGCCAGGTTGTGGGCTGACCATAAGAGACTGTGAAAAAAAAAAACTTTTTTCGGCCGCTGAGCTCACGCACAGTGTTTGATGTTAAATAATCTCAATTATTTTTTCGAACGACCTTTCGCAGCTTCGAAATTTAAGTTTAAGCCGATGGAAACAGCGGAAAGGGTAAAAACGTTGACAAAGACCCGGCATGGTTTTGTTTGTTTTTCCACCAGTTGGGGTCGAATTTGCACAAATTATTTTTTTCAGTAACTAGCTCGACAATATGTTGCCACTGAAACATCATTTTCTATTCTGCTGTGTTCGTCCCATCGAGAGAATGTCCAGAATGTGTTTTCTTTCCATTCGCTTAAGGCTGTCGGTCGAGTTCGACTGAAAGTTCGAAATTTTCAGCTCGCCGGTAATTGTAGGTTTGAAGGAATGGCTAGTGACGTTGGCTGCGAGCGGCCTGCGTACGATTGCGCGCAAAGTCCGTTTTATTGGAAAAGCACATGAGTGTCGAATTTTCAGGCGAACGTCCATTCAAGTGCAGCATTTGCAAAGTGGCGTTCACCCAGAAAGGAAATCTCAGGCGCCACTACAAGATCCACTCGGAAGAAAAGCCTTTTCAGTGCCCGGTCTGTTCTTACCGCTGTCGCCGACGTGACGCTCTGAACGGCCACATGAGGATCCATTCTGGTAGGTTGCGAATTGTGCTGGCAGCGGTATCCGCCGCGACACCGTGCGGTGATCTCGCTACGATTTTGCGACACATGAGCGCCATCTAGAGTTTGCGAATGCCCGTCGTTTACAGCACTTGGTTTTTGGCCTCGTGTGCTGTTTTGAGTTGCACGTTATTTTGCCGGCGTGGCGCACGTTCGAGTGTCGACGCGCTTTGGACAAATGCTGGTATTGTTTGTTCGTTTCGCTTTAACGTCACCTGCGTTCCGTGACTTGGGCTGAAAAAAAAACAAAACACCAAAACATTACGGCTTCGTAGAACAAGTTCTCAATGTCATGCTTTTACGTTAGATTCGGATCTTCGTAAATCCACAAAGCTAAGAAAAATGTAAAATTTTTGACCAACTCAAAAAGCTCGCCAAGCGTGATATGAGTGCGCGCGCATGGTCTGACGTTGACGCCTCTTCCTTCTGTCAGACGTTCGTCCGTACCGCTGCGTCTACTGCGCTCGGAGCTACAAGTCCCGGCAATCGCTGAAGGAACACGAATACCAGTGTCCCTACAAGAACGATCCACTATCGCACGGTAGGTTGGCGACACTGTCGCGGCTTATATCACGACGTTTTCATTACACGCTTAGATAGAAAGCCGCCCGGAACGCCACAGCACTGACGGTGCGAGGCTGGAAAGTGATGACGCTGTGGCAAAGTCACACTGGCCCGCGGCGATGTTGCTCAACTTTTCCTTTGAGCCGTTTGAATGCAACTTCACACAAGTACTCACGCAGACATTTTGTGCAGCAATGAAGGCACTGGCATCCCGGCGACAGAAATCAAACATTAACACTAATCGGCATTTTTCGATTTTACGATAAAGTTGACTAGAAATTATTTGCATTGGTTTGTGAAAATGGGCGGCTGCGTTCGTCCGGAAGTAAGATTTGAACTGCAAGGTATCTGAGTTTCTTGCATTAAGCATTTCTCAGCTTTCTCAGCATAGCCTTGTCACAAGGTGTATTTTCTGCTGCTAGTGCAAACTAGGTAAGACTGTTTTTCGTCCTGCCTTCTCCACTATTCGCCAACACCTCCCTTGCTCCGGATTTTTTATTTATCTGTCGAAAGTACGTTTGCAGTGATATGAGCGTGAAGGCAATACGTAACCAGAGCAGTTATATCCCTTTTTGAAGTTGGTGTGTTTAAAACATTCTTAGCATGCATTACCTTTCCGGTAGAAAGTGGAAGATTTGATTTTAATATTTTCCCGATTTCAGGTGCAGGAAACCAACAAAGAGGTACATCTTCGCCGAAGCAAACCATTGAAAAAGCCACAGTGAAACTGTCTCCAACTCGCTCGTCTTACTCGCAGCCATCGCAAGCAATTCATCGCGTCTTGCCTCCCGCCGCGCTGTCCAACTTCGCTGCTCAAGTATCGGGCGTCGGTTCGAGCAGCAGCGGGAAGCGAAAAGCTTCAAACCCGCAAAAATTCACCCGAATGCCCGAACTTGCAAGTGCGTCCACCCAGCATGATTCTCAAAACGCTCTATTGCAAACCTCAGTCGCTAACGCTTTGCAGTTCACGCCCATGCTCATCAGATCAATGATACAGCAAGGAAAACTCCACGACAGCTATGCTCATCCCGCGGTTGAGGTAAGAGAATTGACGGTTTGTCCGTCGATTGGTTTATTCTGGCTTTTTCGAAAAAGTCTGATACATTTGCATGACTTGAGAAGATGTGAAAAAAATATACCGTCCTGGTATGGTACGTGGTGCGGGGTTGCATGAAAGTAGAGCTATGTAGGCACAAGGTTTTTGGGACTTTAACGTTTAAGCCGTGCGACGTTCGCGACGTGATTGTTACTTGTTCCAACAACAGGATGCGCCTTCTCCTCAGCAAGATGAAGCCATCGACTTCTCTGCCTCGCGATCGTCCAATCCTGCCCGAAACGATGGTAAGGACTTCGCTACCGAACTTCATCGCGTTACAAGTTTGAAGCATATAGGTTTTTCGCATTCGGATACTTACCCTTGTTGAACTCCGTGATTGGCGTTTGCTTGCTTTTCTTTTGAAAGAATGAGATTCGGGTCCTGATCTCCATGATTCTGCCCAAAACTGATCTGTCACCATCAAATGCAGACGTATCTTTGTTCTCGAAAAGTGAGAAAATTTGTCGTGCCAAGAAACATCTTAGATTTCAAATTTCTTTTGTGAGACACTTCANACATTTGTTCACGTCGTCGTTTTCTATCCTGCTGTTGAGAATCCAGTGTAGTGCGCANTATATCAGTTATTTCCACCCCAAAATCGCAGTTAAATATTTCATTGCGTCCTTTTCAATGGTACTGAAATGGCATACCCACTCTGCTGTAATACACGCACACCATACTATAATTGTTGCGTTTAAACCTGGTAGTAACAAACTAATAAGCTTCGCGCAAACGTTTTCTTTTCCATTTTCTGTGCCCTTAAGTTTTATTGTCAGTTCGTATAATCCTGATCTTCGCTTCGAAGTCATTTTGATCGTGTTGCCCGAGGTATATGCTGCAAGTGAAATTCCAGTTCTCTACATTTCTGACTATAGTATTTTTCGTGCCGTTGTCTGCATGCAGGTAACAATGGAACCGTCAGTCCTAATATGGAATCCGAGCCGATCTCGTACGTCACAAAGCGACCACGCATCGACGGCGAATTCGTTTTGTCCACGGGCGCCACCTCACGACTGAACGGAGAAGAATCCGGCTCCGCTGGTGGCGCTGGGTTCACGCCAATCAAACCAGAATCTCCTGCGAGGAGCGCGTCATACACGTTCGAATCTTCTCGCAGAGGTACGCTGCAACTAAGCGCGTGTTTTCATTCCCTGCAACTGAAGTAGCGAAGCAGTTTTATACAGAATTCCTTTCTGCGCTGGTTTAACGCTACGATGCTATGCGCAATGTTTCTGCAAACTGTGATCGTGCAATTGGCAAAGAAAGTGACAAATGCCAAGTTTGTTGCATTGCGTGCTCGACTGTATTAACAATAAAGGCCTGCATTGACATTTACGTATTAATCAATAAACGATTTTCAATGCTTTGAACGCAGATCATCGTTCGAGCCACCAATATCATGTGGAGTATTTGCTTGCGCGTAAAAACTCTTGCGAGTTACGACGCGATCGCTGGACCGTTCGACTCATCCGACTGTTGTTGACTTTTCGTAGAACTCGCTGCTTACCGGAACAGCTACTCGCCATCTGAGTCAGGTTACCAGCCAGGTGAAAAACTGACCGGGAGCGCGAAACGGAAGCGGCCGCGACATCTGAACGATCGTTTCACGAACGTGGGGTCTTCACCCGTTCCTGGAGATGGACGCATGGCAGTGAGTGCCGTTGTTTCGTTCGTTACTTCTATATCAGCAGTGCTCTTCGCGGCGAGAAAAACAGATTATTTTTATTGCCAGCGTGTTTATGAAATGGTTGGGCATAACTTTGCGCTTCTTGTTCTGCATCTGTTGCTTGTTTGCGCTAATGCTCTTCTATGAATGTTTGTCGTATCTAAAAAAGGTATTTGAAAGTGTTGAAAGGGATAACTACTTTTTTTTAAAAATGTTTTGCCTCTCGTCTAGCTTACCTTGTCTGGATTGGATCTGCACGCCCCACCCCTCTGCAACGCGTGACTGTTATGATTAAGACAACTTTAGGACGATTGTATAAAAACAACCTGGTTGTAGAGTTCGCAAGGGAACTGCAGTCTTGGACGCCTGCGTGTGAGACAAATCCGGAGAATTTATTTTTAAATAATCCTTGTTGCGCGAAAATAAACCCCAACTCCTCTAAAATACGGCTGCACATGCGGGAGTTACAAATCGCTTGTTTGAAAGTCACGGTTTCGTCTCAGCTGGAATCGGAGTGGTGAAGCGCTTCTTTCCAATGTTTCGTCTTTTTTTCCGAGAAAACCTGCGCAGACAGATAGGGGCGTGATCATATAGTCCTGGTAGAAGGGGCAATATGTTCAAAGCTTGTTCAGCCTCATTCAGTTCTATTCCACGCCGACATTCAATGCGAACTTTTCTCATTCGAAGCAAGCGACCCACATGTTTGCTCCAGCAACGTTCACCCCTGTTCTTCTTTCGACAGATCGACTACGACCTGTACAACGTGAAGTCGTCGCCGGAGGCCAGCAGGCACGCAGACACCCCTCGCCACCACCTGGCCTACGCCGACAGTTCCCCTTCGCCCGCGTCCATGAAATCGATCAAGCGCGAAGATGTGACCTCCATGGGGGGCAAAGACCACGACGCCAGAAGCATTTCGCCCCTGGGTGGTCTGCAGACGGGCGACGCCGCGCGTTCCGGTCTCCGCTTGTTCGCGACCGGCGACGGCGAAGGCGACGTCCAGGAGCTGAAAGCTTACCTGTGCTCGCACTGCCGTTGCCTTTTTCTCGATCACGTGATGTTCGCCATACACGCCGGTTGCCATGGCTTCCGCGACCCGTTCGAGTGCAACGTGTGCGGGTACCGCGCGGTCGACCGCTTCCAGTTCCAGTCGCACATGGCGCGCGGCGAGCACAACGTCGTCGTCGTGGCGCCCAGCGACGACGGCGCCCCTGGCGACGAGAGCGAAAAAGCGGACGGCAGGCTGTCGGGCGGTCGTTGCCGCGCGTCCGAAGACGAACCGGTTCCTCTGACCAGCCTCGCGAGCTCCACTGGCCCTGTCACGAGATTCGCCGCTAAAACAATTGTCAGGTGATGCGTGGCAAGGTCGACCGGCACGTATGCCTTCTTCCCAGCTGCCGTGGTCGTGATTAACTTTCGAGAAAAATTGAACTTGTTGTTTCACGACGAGAATGAATCAGACGTTGGCGAAGCCACGGCCAGAATTAGACTATTTTTTTATCGCCCAAGTTTGTCTACTTCCTAGTCTGGCCGGCCTATTGTTTGAAGATATCTAACTCGTTAAGTCCAACCCTGGCTGTGGTGGCGCCATGGCGAACGGGTCATGCTGGCAGCACTTCGGTTTGCTGTGAAATTGTCACTTGTTTCTGACGCTGACGACGGACTTATGAGAAAAATGGATTCGAGCGTTAAACGTGCACCTTTTATTCATTCTATCTTACAACCTACAAAGTTGCTCACACTCCAACACGCTGTGGACCAACTCTGCCTTGAGACATACTGTATTCGATCGTCAAGCTTGTGCACCTTATTCTGTTTGTCCAATCTCGCGCCTTCGCACTTAACCCTTGTTTTTGTTCGAAGCAGTGTTGTTTTCCCGTCTTCGGTTAGATTGGCAGCTTGAAATTGCGACAAACGTTTAGATTCACTTCGTTTCTTGGTGGAAAACAGTTGCAATCGTTCGCCTCCAACCGCGATGCACGAAGCAGAAGCAGTTGTTTTTTAAGTTACTGATGCCATTTTAAGAAAAGCTTTTAAAAATCCTCGTCGACGAGTATTTCGACGGCATTTTCTCTTCGCTACGTCTTGCCTGGAACAACTCCAACCGTAGATCCTTCCTTGCTTGCTTCTGTTTATCCTAGCGCCTGCGCATGTTACCTTATACGTTTCGCCCGCCCCCGGCCAGCACGACACTATTATCTGCGCCGTGAAAACGTGCGACTTCATCAAACAAAATCAATTCACTTCGATTCTGCGATTTTTGTCAGTAGCGCGGGTCGCAAGATTTTACAGTTTGTACGTTGCGCGGAACTGTGCGATTTTAAGAGGCTGTGGATCCCATGCACCCCTGTCAGAAAGAACCATCTCACTAAAAAACGAACTTGCTTTGTTTGGAAAGAGAAATCTCCTTCAACGTTTCCTTCACCTCAGTTTCGTAGATTCCGCTTTCAGGTAAAGTGCGTCGAACTTCAGCTTCATGGTGAGTGTAGTTGGGACCCCAGTCATGCCGGCATGGCTTTGGTGACGCGCTGTGTGGTCGAAAATCGTGAAATCAACTAGAAAAGTAAGGTTTTCAGAAACGTCTTTTTTTCTTTCATTGCGGTGGCTTTCGTTCATATCCGGTGCTCATCATAGGGCTGCTAGTTGCTGCCCCCTGCGGCTGAAGCCTGTTGGTCCAAGGGCAAGGGGTAGTAATCGCATCAGTGAAAGTGAATGTTCGAGGATCTGCATCATCCTTATGTATGCGGGGGGGTAAAAATGTCATTTGGACCTTTCACAGTCAAGGCGTGTATTTAACGCATGCAAAAAATCTCATCCATGTTTTTTATAAAAAATGCTGCGTTCAATTTCGTCCCTGTCTTTTGTCTTCGTTCGCTTGTAGTGATAACATGCGGCGTAAACTTGTTTGTAGAAGTAGGTTAAGGCGTACCTGCAGCGAATTCTGCGGTGGACGATTTCCGATAGTGTCATTCTTATAAGGCATAAACTAGATATATGTCTCTTACATTTTTTCCATTACGCCGACAAACCTGTAGAATTTGCTGTGAGCGAATGAAAGCTCAGCACACACAAGTAAAGATTATCCGTTCGGTGAAACTGCGTAAAATCTTGCGTTTTTTTCAACTGTTATTGAGCAAACTTGAAAAGGGCGTACGTGCAGGAATCATCCTTCGCACAATCTGGAAGAATTTTGTGCTCCAGGAAACTTTAATGTTCTTGTCCTTCTCGACGAAAACCTTTCGAGTGTGCCCTTCGTTCTGAGTAAAGAAATCTCATTTTGGTTGAAAAGACCAAAAAACTGCGTCGGCTCCTGTATCTTCGTGCTTAATAAGCCGCGCGGACGTTATCTTACTTTACTATCCAAGAATTTACTGAGCGTTTGATTTTGTTAATGTGGGCATTCCTTTTCCATCCTGTCCGCCAATATTACTCCGTTGCGTTATATGCAAAACTGACAAATTTGTACGCTGAGGACACGTAGAAATCACCACGCTTGAGTCTACCTCGTCAAAGCCCTTGCAAATTGCCCATCGTTTGCCACACGTTGTTTCCACCTCATTGCACGTAATCGCTCCCTTTCTTCATGGACTGCGCCCGTCTTCTCACGGACCTTCTCTCCAAAGCTTGCCTTGCTTGTTGTGGATCGACTTCAACGCATATCGGTACAGTCAACTGTGCGTCCGCTTCTCGAGTAGTTCCAATCGAGGCGGCGAAATCGGACTTTTTCTCTAGAGCTTAATGCTGAAATCTCAAAAAAACAGCACGCTTTGTTTTCGTCTAAAGCCATAGGCACCATACCATGGTTGTAAAATGTGTCGCCACTTTTAAGACATCAAACACATTCTGTATTTATTGTGTCGTTTAGGCCGAGGGCTCGTTTGCTTCGAGACCCGCCTGCAGCATCTGCGACAACGCTACCATTTCGTCGTTGTTAGGGAGTGCGTGACCTTTAGCTGGAATTTGCGCAACGTCGAAAAGATAGTAAAAGCTGCTTTTTCAGCTTGCATGTTAGTGGGCACGAAGGAAACGACCAAGTTTGTAATTCTGTGATGCCTTCGTAGCGCCTACACTTTGCCTTGCTTACAGTATTTAGTTCTTGCCTGTGTTCTTTCGAGCAATCCAGTACAATCTTTTCGTTGCAGCTAAATATCGCGTGTATTTTATCCCTGCTTCGAAATTCTGCTTGAATGTTTTTAACCAGCCCGTGCAGATTCAAACTTCCGTCTTTTTCTCACAAAACTTTTAGACTTATGCCAAGCACGAGTTACGTTTCAAAAAGCACAATTTTTTCACAGCTCTAAGCTTTAACATCATTGGTTGTATGTTACGTAAAGAATGGATGTTTTTCCTCCTCGTTCTTATCAGCGCAGCCCATCAACTGACCTAAAAACTTGTACTGCGCGCCAGTTCACAATTTCAGTTGAAATTGATTGGAATGCTTTTGAGAATCGAAGACCGGACTTCAAGATCCTGAATGCCGGAACGTGAATGAAAAATCTGTCGCATTAACGGTTTAATTTTCCACTGAGAATTTTTTTCTTACATCAAAAACTTCTTCAGCAGAAAAAAACAAAGGATTGCTTTTGATCCATTGGGCATCTAGCAACGCATCATGACTGCTCCATTTAATTTAGTCATAGCCTGATAGATTCCTTAGATGGCAAGTTAAAATCGACGGCTTCGATTGTGCAACTTCAGCTAGGCACAATGTACCTGTTCCAGCCGCCCAGGTGTACTGGACACAGCTTTGCGTTTATATTCGTAGCTATCGGTTTTAGATGTCTCCAGTGAAATTTAGCTGCTGGTGTCAGTTGTTGGACCGCGGAGCTTCATTTCATAGTGAAAATGTTTTATCAACCAGGTTTTACGTCAAACTACAACAACAGTGCAGAGTTTTAGCTGCGACTTTCAACGAGGTCTTGATGTTCCCATAGACAGCTGGTTTTCTCGTGTGTGATTGCCTCGCCAGTACTCGGCTGTTGAATAGCTAACGCGATTTCGTTTGCTGTTCTCGTTTACCTTACGAGTACGTCATGCACGCCCCGTACATCCATTGCCTGGATCAAAGTAAAGCGAATCTGTCTTTGACTGTGTGAGCCTTGGCTGCAGATCTATCTGGCTCTTGAAAGCTGCCGTGCAGCGAGTGCGTGTAACCTGATTGCTATACCTATAAAACCGCTGTCATCACCGCACTGCGACGTTGCTACACCCCCCGCCCCATTGCTTTGCTTGCCAGCCCCGGTTCTTTTTACTTCCGGGCGTTCCTTTTCACGGGCATCGTTGTGCAATCGCGACTATTCATTGTCGGTCCCTGTGGAACACCATTCGTTCATGGTACTGCGCGCTTAGGAACAATATAATTGTACGCTGACATAAGTCTGCTCCCAGCTTTCCGCTAGCGCTCTCGTGCGCCAACCAGATGACTAATATTATTTGCATTTTTCTGCTACTGACAAGTTTTCGATTATTGTGCCCAGTCGTATTTATACGAAAGTTTTACTTGGAGTGTAGTTGTGCCTTTGTAACAGTGTCCGACGCAGTCATAAGTTCAAAAAAATCATTTGCGGCAACGCTAGCTGCGATAGTAGCCGGTTGCTCAGGAGCATGTTGTCTGTCACTCTCAGTCAGTGGTTCTTAACTGGGGGGCGGGAACCCTTACGCACTCTGCAAGGAAAGTTTTTGAACGAGAAAGTGTTCCGGCCCATTTGCTTATTTAAAAGTTGAGAAGGCTTGAAACAAAGGACAATTACTTTGAGGAGACGTGGTAGAACAAAGGTTAAGAACCACTGCTCTAAGAGCAGTGCCTCCAATGCGCAGCATGCCTTGCGTGCCGCTGTTCGGCATTGCGTGTTTGATTTGCGCGGACCGATCGGTATGTCAGGGCAGTGTTATGCACCCACGACCACTGAAACCGCGCCGAAAGCTCTGAAGCCTTGAAAAGTATGATTTTGAGATTGCTGTGTTTTTACGGATATTTAGCTATGCCTTTACTGTTACTGTTTCTTTTGATTGCTATCGTGCGCCTCTTCCGTTAACTATACGTGATTTTTGCGCTGGCGTCTTCTGTTTGAGCAAAATGTCACGCGGCCGCCGTGTGCCTTAAGCCAGAATGCTAACTCCGCCTGATACGTGCACGCCTTTATTCTACTTGCAGTGTGCGACCGAAATACTAGTACATTCCGACATCGATACCAGGAGTTGTGCTGCACTGTTGGCTTACCAAGTTGCGCACTATGACCGCTCAGTCGTGTTCGGCATTGTAGAGCTCATTAAAGGAAACTTACAGTTACCTTGGAAATAATGGAGAGACTGTGGTGCTACCGCAGCTTAAGCCTGTCAGACAAGTTGAGAGATAACATTTGAGTTTTAATGTTATCTCATGAAAGAGATCTGCACGGAAGCTTTCAGCCGAAAAAAACAAAGCATGCCGAGGTTTGATTTTATTGAAATGTATTTGCTAATACACTAATTCATCGAACGCAACAGAGCGTGCAATCAAATTTTGTAAGGTCGTAAACAGAACCGAAGTCCCTGCGAATGTTTAATGAGGTACTCGAAACAGAAGCACCGCCTCTTCAGGGTTATTCAATTATTTTAAGTTTGCAATTTAATAGAGCTCTTGTGAAAGGTTGAAAAGATCAGTCGTAACCAGAATTTTAAATTAAACGGACCCGCATAGCATTATAATGGCATTGGCATCCTCGGTCCATGCAATAATCTTGTTGAAATATCTCCCAAAACTTGTACCGCAAAATAGTTCAGCACAAAGCTTCAAGAAATGGGAAAGTGACAGCGAAAAATCACTTTTGCCAAATTTGTGGAAAACCAACGCCCTTGACCGGCTACACCTACCAGTTAAAAAAAGCCATCGCAAGCGAATGGTGCAATAAACAAATAACAATAAATGAGTAAACACAGCGTCACAGACACATAGAAAGACGTCAAAAATTAAATTTTAACAGAAAAACAGTGCTTGACTAGCATTTACTGAAGAACGTGTAGCAAAGCTAGACCTAAAAACAATTTAAAAAAAATTACTACAGAACTTGGAACTGAGAGGATGCAAGATCAAAGTATGGTGCGGATTGCTCCCCTAACACTTGTCGAGTGAGATTTGAAACTAGAGTAACAGTTAGGATAATGCTGAGATTGTGAATAGCGAGGATCCACAGCAGAGGATGTGTGAATAAAGAAGATCACAGTGAAGTTTCTCCAAAACAAAATTTTGGGAAGAAAATCGAAGCGCTTTGCCGAGTGTCAAACTTGCATTCCTTATCTACGCGCAAAAGGGCGACAGAAAAGGCCTAACGATAGAAACAGCATTGCTCTCTATCTGTTCGCTCTGCAACAGCCGACCGCTGTGTTAGCTCCCATCGGCGTGAAGACGTTTTATTCAGTTAATGATTCCGAGATCGTCTTCAGGTGTTCGGTGAAGCCCGCGGTCGCCAGCTTCCCTCGTCGTTTAACGCTGCTGTCGATGGTGGAATAAGACGGGGTCTTCGAAACGGGCTCCTTCGTTCGCACTTTTTCGGGGATTTTCGGCAGGGGTTTCACGCTTGAGGTAACGCTGTGTCGGGTCTCCCCCCACTTGTGTAGAAGCTTGCTGACTCGCACCTGCTCGTTAAAGTGCTGGCCGATCATGCACAGCTTGTCCAGGTGGCTCATTTCGGCCAGCGGCGGCCAATGGGGCGCGTGGCAAAGCTCGGACAGGTTGTCGATCGCCATGGTGATGCGCCCTAGCTCGCCGGCCATGGACCTGTGGCTCGAGGCGCTGTCGGACGCCTCCTGCATCAGGTACTGTATTCGCTGCGTTAATGATTCCAAATAATCTTGCAGTCCGGCTATTTCGCTGTTGATCACCAGCTTTTGCTTGGCCTGCTCCTGCTTCATGTTCTCTAAGATCTTGGTGTCGCGCTCCGTGTCGCCGCTGATGGTAGCGTTTTTCTCTATTAGCTTGGCGTGCGTCGCGGACAAGCCCTCGTAGCGCTGAATCACGCTGAGGATCACGTTCTCGCCGCTCATTTCCACGTAGTTCTCGGGCAGCGCGTCAATCACGCGCATCATGTACTCTTCGTACTTGCGATGACTCGCGAGCTTGCGCAGCACCGCCTCCTTGTGATCACGCACGCGCTCCAGCTCCGCTTTGAGCTCCTGCAGCTCCGCCGCGCGTCGCTTGTTCTCTTTCACCTCGAGCTGGTACTTGCGCAGCGCGCGAACTCGCTTCGCGTCGTTGTCTTTCAAAAAGCGGTCGAACTTGTTGACGCGCTCCTTGATCTTCTCCTGGCGCCGCCGGAGGCTCTCCTCCTTTAGCTTGTTTTGCGCCATGCGCTCGCGGAACTCCTCGCGTTTGCGCTCCAGCTCCTCGTCGATCTGCTCCATCTCCACCGCCTTCCGGAGCAGCGACGTTTTCTGGATCGTGTTGTTGCCGGTACGGAGCAGCTTGTCCGCCGACTCCTGGACCACCGCAAATCGACGGATGTCGTCATCTGTTCGAAAATAAAGAGCCGTTGCGTGCAAGCAGCTGACACGAATGCAGACTTTGGTGCAAAGCAAAGAAAGGCACAAACTCTAACGCAGTGGTTCTTAAGCAGGGTTCCACGGAGCCGTTTCAGGGGTTCGACGAAGGTCATCTGGAACTTGACTAACAGCGTGGGATTACTGTATAATTAAATATAAACTGTTGATTGATTTCATTTCAGTGACCCATTTTTACTTTCTGCTATATTGGGCAAAAATGGGGTTCGACAAAAGCTTGGAAAACTATGTAAGGCAGAGGTGGGGAACTTATTTACTATCACGGGACGCGTGAATTGTGCACTATCGCTGGCAGGCCGCAAAATCAATGATTTTTGTCCTAAAATTCTACCTTTATCCAACTATGAGGAAGAACGACTTCTCTTGACTTACCATCTAAGTACCTGCGTATCAAGTAGCTTCGTTTTGACGCGATGTGGTACTCTTACTTGAGTAACGAAAATTCTGATGCGGGCCATATCAAATGTTCACGCGGGCCGCAGGTTCCCCACCCCTGACGTAAGGGTTCGGGGTGTTTGTAAAGTTTAAGAACCACTGCTTTAACGCAATGAAAAGATTCATTCGCCGCGCAAGTGAAGCAACTCAGTTTCAAGACGGTCAAGTTTAAGTTTTTTCAATGAATATGTGACACGGCTGTTTCCTGCTGTCAAAGATCTTCAATTTGAAACCACCTTGTTTACTGCAGTGGTTTGCAAAGTTGGTTGTATGAACCATCAAAGGCCCATAATTAAGCATTTCAGAGTTCGGCAGCCGTCCACTATCCAATGCAAGTAAGATGGTTCTTCTAATTTCCCTTTCAAAAGTGTGGTTTTCCTGTTGAAGAGGGCTGCTATAAACCAAACGCATATCGCACACGTGAACTGTTCAAATCATTTGCAAATCTAGTTGGACCCTCACCTTGCTTATCGCATGCGTGTGTGTTACTGACTTGCCCTAATACTGTATTTAAAATGCAGTGTACTTGTAACGATGACCCGCAAGTCACAGTAAATGTTTTTCGTACGACTTCGGTTGCAACTCCGCAACGCTGAAAAAAGTTGAAGAGAGGAGCTGTACATAGGCTTGGCCGTGAAAATCGTTAAAGTGACTAGTGATTAGTGATTACGCAGAGTTGTTAGCTCCAGTAGGCTACGCAAATAACTTTACCTTCAGCAGGCTGGTCGTGCAACTGAGTAACAAAAACATTCTTCTTCTGAGGTTCCAAATTGAGCCTGTAACTGTGACTTGCAGCACTTGCCAGTGGCATTGTTATAAGTCCACCTAAGGTCTTAAATAAGGACCTGTTAAAAAATTTTAATCTATTATCACAGAATATGTCACGAGCAATTAGCAGATCAGATTAGTCAGGAAAATTGGAGAGAGAATATAACGCACAACCCATATAAACTTGCGAACGCCAGCAAGATATTTGATGAATCATGAAACTTATCACTCATTTTCCAAACGATGCTGACACAATGTAAAATTTGAATGTGGCATGACTTAATTCATTTATACCTACAATAAAACACGACAAAAACTTCCAATCTGCTTGATCCATACTCATGTGTTTTTTTAGCATTTACAAAAATTTATCGACCAGAAACAACAACGCAAAACCACAGATTTCAAGTGAATTCNCTTTGATCTTCCAAGCACAACTNCTTTCATTGTNAGCGAAAATCTCGGAATGATGCGCAGGTACTTGTACCACGTAACACGCAGGTGGTTCGGCGTTAACATTAACGGCAATCGAGTTCATCATTCAACATGTTGAACTGAACGATTACAGTAATAGATAGATTGAGCATGAGGGAGAACGCCACCAACATGGCTGACCTTCAAACAATGAAAATACCGAAAGGTGTAGGGAAGGCATCAAGGTTTGAAAGCGATTCTCCTGAATCAAAAAGGACCGAGTGTTTCCAATTACTGACGTAAGTCAGAATTTCCCGCTGATCAAAACTAAACAACGTGAACTAGAACGGTGCTTGGTGTACTGCAATGTTCCTACGAGCTTAGGGACTTTAATTTTCATTTAATACATTAATAGAGTTACATTGGGTCTGACCAATACTGATTTTACTGCACGAAAATCCCAATGTTTCGGTCATTCACTGTGGTTACACTGTCCTTCATAGACGATCGATGTAGCTGTCGCAGTATATGTTCACACAAAATTATTGAAATTTGGTTACTTTATGCGCCCAGCAGGCCTTTGCGTTACATTGATTCCCCCTTATTCCGTGACTTAACGTCTTGCGCATCGACATCACATATTACTAACGATCAAAACAGTTGCTTTAAAAAATGTCCTGAAGTTCATTTAAATTTGCAGCTTTTGCGTTGTTGGCTTCCAGATATCGTCTGTTCCAATTTTTAATGGTCCAAGCTACAAATACAACAACATGCTTCAATTTACGATCACTATTCTCCCACACAGAACAGCTGTTAAGGTTACCACAAAAGGATACATATCGCAAAGCGTCATAAAAGGATATAGCAGGCTTCTCATCATCATTCCATTTCCTCAAGAAAGCAGCTTCTGCATCCGGCAAACTTCTTACCTACTTTTTTCTTGGCATCTTTATGGTCTATCTGCTTTAGTCTTCGAGAGTGTAAGCAGTGCATCACAGGAGTTTAGACTACTATGTACTGTACCAACTACTGCAGACAAGTTAGCTCTCGCGAATGATGCAAGGAAAACATTCGGGTTCAAACTGAACACTCGACAATCAGATGAAAGCTTTAGCTAAGTTCTGACTCGCCACTCTTGATCCTCACAAAATCAACTGACATCAGTGGTTAGTGGTTTTGGGTGCAGCAGAGCGAGCAAACAGGACAACCATTGGTTTTCCAATCAGTTGATAGCCATTTACAGCTTCAAGGGCCGTTTTGGCTGTTTTCACGTTAGGCATACCTACAAACGCTTGGCCCTTCATTCTACCTTGAGTCATTACACGAATGTCAAACATTTTTACTTCCTCATTGTTGTTGAAGTTAACAAAACGCCCAAAAATAAACCTTAAATCTTTGTCTGTAGCTTTTTTGGAAAGGTTTTTTATGTACAGCCGACAGGATGATTGTCCTGGGTGGTAATTTTTAAATAAGGGGTTGGTTTTCATCTCTTTTGTGGATAGCCTGCCGCGTTCAAGTTGTTTCTGTGATACAAAATCAAACGTCAGGTTGTAATCTTGATTGTCATCATTGTGATCACTAGCTGTCTGTTTGCTGATAGGAGGAAGTTTACCAAAACCATCAGAATCATTTTTATTTTCAGGTATGGATGAAGCATCAGCATCATCCTCTATAGGTTGAATGGTTTCTGCAGCTTTGTGCAAAGTAAACTCAGGGGGAACACTGATTGAAATGCCTTTTTTTGCACTTTCCACAGGTGTTTCAAATGCAGCACTGATATCTTTTTTCCCAGAATCACTTACCACTTTGGGAATGGATTTATCTAGTTTCAGTTTTGATAACTTTCTCTTGGGAGAACTTGAAACCTTGTGCCTCTTGCGTTTCAATGCTGTCACAGCTCTGCTTGGAGGCAGTTTATTGGCTAGTTCATTTGCAGCGCAAGTCTCTTCATGGCTTTCATATTCTGATTCAGATTCTTCATGACGTGCAGTATTCACCACTTGATGCTGGACACTCACATACTGTGATACATGTTCAAGAAGCATTGGAGGTATATGTGTTGCAGAACCAAAAGGAGGATACAGATTCATTTTGTTCATCAAATGCAAAACTTGAGTATAGAACTTGGGAACAGTCAACAGAGCAGAACACACATTCACCAAAACATCAGCAGTTGGTTGTGGGTACAAATATCTGCAACCGGGGTTTGTTGGGTATTCAATTCCGAAGTGGGGAGCAACAGGGGGCAATTTGTGACAAAATTTGCATCGCTTTAATGTGCTGCTGAACTGCAAATCTTCACCCTTTTTTGTTGAATCAAAATTTACTTTACTGTCAGTTGTAATCTGTTCAGCAGAAATATCCAACCGTTTTGTCAGTTTTTTTGCGAACTCAGCTGACAGTATGCAGTCCAAAATTTCCAGCTGGTGCAGTCTTTGAAGAGCTTCCCTTGCTTTTTCAGGGCTTGGAAATGACACAAATGCAGTGTGTTTTAGTTTTCCTTGAATTGGCATAACTCTTACATTAGAAGCTCCAAAAAGACTAAAAAAATGTTTTTTTTCCTCAACAGTCAGTAGAGCAGGCATGTGCTTTACAAATAAAGTTGTCCTTTCATGTTTTTCCTCAGAAACATTAGCCATATTATCACAGTCCTTGAGCCAGTACCAAACACAACAAGCATCAACACTAGCTAAGCACTAAGGAAAAAAGGACGAGCTTTAAAATCTGGATGCATCATAAACGTAGTAATACAAGATGAAGAAACTAAATTTTTAACTTTTGAATATCTCCACAACTGGATAAGATATTATCTTGATAGCTTGATGGAAGATTTGATGTCATTTCTGCAACAGTGACGTTTTTGTTAGCTTATGACACAAAGGGATTGTTTATATACATTTTAAAAACACTATTTTTTACCTGTGATGAAGAAAGCAACTTATTAGGAAGATGAAAAACCTTTTAAGCTGGCCAAGCTGTATTCTGAACATTCAAATTCTTCCACATTCTTGAATTTATGAGAGCTTGACACAAATATATCTGTGGTATGTTTTCATGCAAAAAATGCTGAATGTTCTAGTCTCCAATAACACACGGAGATTTCCTAATCAATTTCCTATTAAAAATTTTCTGATAGATGCAAACCATTCACCTGTGTGGACTAGTTACTGGCCATAGATGCTGTAAAATGCACCACTGAGTCAGTATTGAACAAAATCAAATACAAATAAAGGAATCAGCTTCACCAGCACAGCATCCTTAGTATTACAAAGACAGGAAAAGAAGTAATCACACTGCAAAAATGTGCAGCTGAAGCATTTTCTTTCTGGAATACAGTCAAATGGGGTAAAAAAAAAAAAATTTAAGTTTGCAATACCGTTGTCAGGTAGCCTTGCACTTTATTGCTCGGCATCGGCGAAGCACGATGACTGTCTGATCGCGAACGATAATCCTGACCTATGGTTTCTGGTCATACTTCT
>JGI24021J15306_10000065_pt1 | contig 45498 bp, 39 predicted proteins | sample Ectturendosymbi1_FD_15306 | JGI IMG/M metagenome (IMG submission 15306)
ATTTACATCNATTTAAAACAAGTTTCCGTATTCCTGGAAAGTGCAAGTAGGGTTTATGAATTCATCTGAAAATAATTATCACTTTAAGTAACTAATACACCTGAAGGTCGGAGTCGGCCCGGAGTCGGAGTCGGAGTTGGAGTCGGATAATCGAAATTGCCCGGAGTCGTATGACAGGACTTCCGACTCCACAGCCCTGATTATGAAATAGTAGAATTCACAGTATGAATTACCATAGTTAAAACATTTTATATTTTTGGCCGTAACTTTCTCAAAAAACAGCCATTTTGGCCATTTTTATTATGATTTTGGCCATAAGCTACTGAAAATATCTGGCAACCCTGGTCCTATCCTGAGTACAGCGCATTAAGGGCAATGGTGCCAAGCCAGGTGTTTTACTCCCAGGTCTGTTTTTTTTTCTTAAAATCTGGTGTTTTCAAGATTTAACTACGTATAGCGCCAGCGGTGATTTAGGATATAGTATGAAGTTTTGCTTGTAGTCTCCGTCTTTCTTTATCTTGTTTTGTGAACCCATTCTCAGTGTCTTAGTCTTCAACGTAACTGATCAACAAGCAACTGATACCATATAAACTGTAAATATTAACAAGGTGCAGTACGTTCAACTGCAAGTGACAGTTATACTAATGAATCCAGCCATATTAAGTGGTACACACCTAGAAACGGTTGGCTTAGGGTACAGTGGACGGTTGAAAGATTCAGATCTCAAAGATTTGCTGCAGCAGGACAGTTGAGTAGGAATGAAGATTATATTCGTTCTAATCTCTGCTAGTAGATAACCCTTAAAAATGTAAGCAAGTCTATGTCGATAGCGAAATAAAGATTCAGACAGACAGAAAAGTCCATTATGACATTAGCCACTGCTGCATGTTTTGAAGCTATGTGTGTTTAATAACTGCTAATTGGCCTTTCCTGTAATTAGGTCTGGCTTTGTTAGTATTTGTTGTGACTAAGTGTGTTAGTCCGCTTTTCTTGTGGCTAGATCTGTCTTTTTTTGTGACTAGGTCTGGCTTTTTTGTGACTAAGTGTGGCTTTGTTTTTGAGTAGGTCTGGCTTTTTTTGGTGAAAACAGGTTGGCAACCCTGACGGCTCACACAAGCCAGTATCTGTTCTGCCACCCCAGCAGTTGTACATATAACAGCTACATACTAAAAAAAGAAATTTTATTGTGTGCTTTACGCGTATTCTCAATTATTGTGTAGTTTAGTAAGTTTCAAACTGTCAACCTCAGTGCCCACCATCCCAGCAGCATACCTTCTCTGCTCGACTGCTATTCGACGATACATACGCGCAGCAGGGGCCGGTATTGCCAGTAAGGCTAAGGAGGAGGCGATTTCAGTAATGTTTGGTATTCAAGGTTCATACTGGCTTCGCTACTGTAAGAGAGAGGAAGTGCACTTCACAACACTGCTGTGACAAAGCAGAGGACGACAAAATGGCCTTATATCGCGAATGCTGTTTTCCGAATTGTACAAAATCGTGGTGAATAAAGTTACTTCCATAGGTTTTAGTGGGGAGATCCCCCCTGGATTTTCTCCTGTCGCGCAGCCTGATTTTTGCAGTTGTGAACTGTCCTGTCATAGCATTGAGTGTGTTTTACTCCACTATTTTAATGCGCAGCCTTATATTTTTGCAGTTGTGAACTGCCCTGACGTGGCCCTGAGTGTGTTCTACTCCCCTTTTTCACGCGTTGCCGGGTATCTTTGCAGTCATGAACTACTCTGCCTTAGCGTTGAGTGCTGTGTTTTGGTCCGGTCTCCAACTTGGAGCTCTGATAATTTGTGTTCGCTAAGTGAAACATTGTACAACAACGGGAAAGGAGAGCGCGTGTAGAATAATATGCATGCTGTGTCAACAAACTTTGTCGAAAGGTTGGTTTGCAAACGTGAATATGACGTCGTGTTATGACGTCACAAACAGCGTATGTCCAGTAACAATGACCACCATACGCCACTGCTCGATACTAGAAATTGGTATGGGGGCATCCAATCAAGCAGTCGTCCCGGGCATCACTAGACTTGTGCACGCCACTGGCTATACATTACGGAAGGTAAGGCATATTACGCTATGTTTTCGCCATGCACTGGTACAGGGTTATGTGTACGACCGAAAAATAATACGAAGTTATAGGTGCAGTATTTTTTAATGGGTCCGTATACTAACACCAAGGCGAAGTTATCACAAACGCTTAAGTTTGCTTAACCTGCCCTAAACATTACTAGGAGTCAATACATGAATATTTTGGTAGAAACATTTTTAATGCAGAACGTTAAGCACTTCACAGCTTAATGCACATATTATATCATAATAGTGGCACATCCCACTTTCTAATACGTATTATTAACGGTCATAGTGTATATTTGAGTAAATCGTGTACCTTTTTATTGTTTTGAGACACATTCTGTACTTTGCATTTGGACTTTACCTGAACATTCGTAGATCATAGTGTACAGAACATGCATTGATCATTCGATGAGCATAGTGTTGACCGTAGCGAACAAGACGTTCGTAGATCATTCGATGAGCATTGCGTACATTTCTTCAAGTCTTCATTCTTCTTGCGTGGAGGTGCTTTGTCTTCGAGGCCATTTCTAGTCTGAGTTGGTGGGCGTTTCCCACTGGCATATATGCTGGGGGGTAGTGTTTCTTCTTTAACTCCCTCTAACGAAATCATTTTTTAACGCGTGGCTATCTTAAGAACTGCCCTGCAGTTACCTAAGCTGTGTTGCCACCACCAGAGATGAACAGATTAATGTGTTTCAAATCCGGTTCAATAAATTTATTTCATTGCTTACCCTGCGCTTTCTGATACGCGCTGGGTATCGAGGCTCAGATCCCTCAGTGTATTGTTGACAAAACACAAGGTTTTCCATGGGACTCTCGTGTCAAGAACGGAAGTGTCAACTGGAGATATGCGCATGAAAGTTACAGTTTTTGCCAAATGCAAAAAGAGGTTTGCGTTTGTCAGCGCTGCAGTGATCGCACAATATATCATCATTTTTTTAAATCGATATCTTTCGAATTACAAAAATCTTTGTTATCTCGTTTAGTCACAGGCTGAAGCTAATCACACAAATATTGTCAACAACAAAGCACTGACGCTGTATATCAGGGGTCTCCATACTACGCCCCGCGGGCCAAACGCGACCCGCGAAGCCAGTTCATCCGGCCCGCGAAGCCATTTTGCCAGTGATGAAAAAAATAATATATGTACCATAAATTTGTTGATTTGGTAGAATGTAACATATCACGAAACAATCACATTACGTAAGACGTCCGGCCCTCGATATGTAGTGCAATAGCTTATGCGGCCCCACTGACAAAAATTTTGGAGACCCCTACTCTATATCGTGGTTGATAAAGGCGTGCTGTAGCCATTGCGGAAACAGTCAACGTCACTCTAGAGCAGTGATTCCCAACCGGTGGGTCGGGGCCCCAAAGTGGATCTCGGAGGAGTGGCTGTGGGGACGCGGACAGCAGCCTCAATAGTTTGCTGAAGTCTCAAATTTTTAGAACTTCGCATTATCAACATTGTGTGTTGCATCAGCTAAACTGAAACATGGATAGATTTTTGAGAAGGTCACATTACCTCCGTTACATTTCCTATCTGCTTTCTACTACCCAGTGGTGGAACGGGTGGCCAAACCGGGGCTCGCGAGCCACATGAGGCCCTTTGCTCGGTTTCATGCGGCTCTTTCGTAATTATTTATTCGTGTATAAGTCGCAAAATTTTCTAGCAATTGGTCACCTTGAAAGTCGGGGTGCGACTTACACACACACTGCGTGAAAGTGTGCTTGATGGCTTGTGCAAGCACATACACACGCGAGCACATTTACGCGACATATGTGTTAGTTACCCTTGTGTGGAAGCGCGCTTTGTAGCTTGCGCAAGAACATACTCTAGCGATAAATTTGCATCATTGTCATTTTTGTGTGTGATATTTACAATAAATCTAGCTGAGCAAAGGTATGTGTGTGAATGAGGAACGGATGGGGTGATGTTCAGGTGTGCCTATGTGTTTGATGTGATTCTTTGCGGTAACACAGTAAGAAATGTGGCTCTTGATGACATACAGGGGTTGGTAACCCCTGTATACAGTTTCAATCGACCTTATCGTAGAAACAAGCCAGTACCAGAAAAAGTAAGCGCTGCCCAGTGATGCTGAGATTATGTTAGCCTCGTACAGATCTGTCCTGCTGTGAATAGCCTATTTTACAGCTGAAATTCCAACAAAGCACACACTTTGATCGTTATAGTTCCGTATTACATTCACAATTTTGTATTCATTATCCTTGAAGCTGATGGTTCTAGCATGCAGTAGTGCATATTTAACAGATGACGGGATCTTACCAGCAGACCTAACAAATGATAGTGATGTGCATAAACGTTCAAAATGCCTTGTAACGTGGTGTAGCCTAATTTGTAGTTGATACGCTTCAAAACAAACGTTTACGTCCTAAAGAAGATAACGCGCTTTCATTTTTTGCAATCGAAACTCGACGTAAGAATCGTGCATTCATTGTCTGAATGAAATGGTTGCTTTTCATGCCTGAGTGTATTTGCAACTGCGAAATTATTCCCTGGCGCGTCACTTGTTCTCTGAAAAATCCATGACGCTGTTCGGATGTGATACGCAGCAATCGCACCCAAACCCAACGATGCTTTCCTTTGGTTATCTGCTTCCATTCGTTTCCGCCTACCTCTGTGAGCAGGGTTGGACATTAGGGGAGGCGAACGAGATACGGTCACCTTGGGGCCCGCTTTTTTCAGAGCTGCCGCGGAAACCCTTCGTGAGTTTCGCACTTGTTTATTTTCGGTCATAGAATAGTTTGTGAAAGACAGAAAAAAAATTAAGTCAATTCAGTCATAATGTCCGAAAAGATAGGCTAATGAATACTTTTTCTGTGAGTTATATACTATTACGAGACAAATGTCTCAGCAGAAAAGAAACCCAGGTTTTTGCATTGTTCTGTTAAAAAGCCTGTGAACCGCTCTAGAGCCACAATAAATCTGAAGCAAGTCATATGTTTTTCATAATAAAGCAACAATTTTGTGCAAATGTGCCGAACGGGCCCTCTGAACAACTGTTTTGGGGCACCTTTCTGAAAGTTTGACTCAGGCCCCTAAATTCTAATATCCATCCCTGTTTATGAGACTGGATTTTCAACCTTTGTCCACAATAAAACAAAAGTCAAGGAACAGACTGGACGTTGAAAATGTCATGAGACCAGTACTCACCAACGCGCCCCCGATATTTTCAAGACCATTTGTACAGATACAAACTCAGTCGTCCGTATGATTAGCAAATGTGCTGTTTGTTTTGGATAAGAATGTAAATACAGTCAATCTAACATGCGAACGGATAGTGTTTTTATCTTGTCGGTTGTTATTTGAACACCGAGTTGCAGGTAATGGCTGGGACCAAATGCTAATGTAATGTTTTCGAATGGGGTCGCGAGAGCAAAAAGGTTGGGAACCACTGCTCCAGAGAAATCACCTCAACCTCCGCTAATCGTCAGACACATCCCGCAAATGGTGAAGCCAATACAGCAGAGGCACACTTCCGAAGGATTGTGTTTTGCCCGTTTGCTCATCATATTACCAGAAAAAAGAGCGACGTTTCCTAATAAAGTATTTCCTATCTTTCAAGTTTCCTATTCCATGCCCTACACCAGGCCTACACAACCCAGAAAGCTTGAATGGCCAAATTATCAACATAAACTTTCCGCGGGCCGCAAATGTCTATTTCATATCGATGTGGAGATTTCGTTGCAGTATGGAAGAAATTTTGGAAAGACAATTAGTTGTCGAGGTCGAGCCTTTGCAACAATTTCTGCAATTGTGAAAGCTCTCGCGGGCCGTATGTTGTTCAGCCCTGCCCTACACCATTCATAAACTGGGAGAATCTGTGCTCGGGTCAATGGAAAATAAACTTAGATTTTCCATGTAAGGGCTACCTGATGCACGAAGTTGAAAGATGGAAATATAAAATTGAAGACCATCAGATGAACTTCAACAAATTGACGCAGCCAATGGCAGTAGCAAACCTCGAATTCTTTGCAATCATAAGCTACATGTTAAAAACTATCATAACCATACCAACAACCTCATGCTGCTGTGAATGCTTTTTCTTTGCTTTGAGACGCTTCACTACATGGCTGAGGAACTCAACCTGGCAAAACCGACTCAATGGACTGGTTTTACTACATATACATCGAGGACTTTATGTGAACCGAGACATAATCAAGTGATTTGTTGCATCCGGGCACAGCAGAATTGTGTTGCAATGTTTTTGTATTTTACGCGTTTTGCACTATGGTCTATGCAGTATTTTAGACACGTTTTTTCATTTGTAAACTGTAAGCTTGACATAGTTTAGGTTTGTATTTAATTTTTTAACCTAGTTTAAACAAGTGCAGGGCGTTTGATCTGCATAAACTCTATTTAACAACATACCTAACCGGGGTCGCACTTTTTGTACTCGCCACGATAAAACTTTAGCCCTGACTACGGTCATGACAACGTTCATGAAACTTTTAGCCTCAATGACACACGAGACTATCGGACTGGCATGGGCAGAATCTCATTATTTCAAACTCACATTAGAAAACTTTATTCAATAGAAAAATGTGTATCTTTTGTGTTACCAGATTACAAAGATAAAATGTGGCGGTTGCATTCAAACAGAATTGTAATGCGAGACGGTGCATAAGACTACTCAAAACCTCCACATGCTTTTGTGCATGAAAATGTGCAATTGTAACTGAAATCGCGGTGTCATAAAACAATATATGCGCTCCCCAGAAAGTAAACAAAATTAATTTTCAGGATATTAATATTAAAAATGATTTTGTTACAATCGCATGGCATACGGGTTTTTGATTGTTTCGCATCGATGTGCCTGTGAAGTTTAACGCCTGGCAGACCTTCATTGGTAGCCTACATGAATAAGTGAGTGTCCTTCGCGGTAGTCTCGTCGCCACGGGGTACTTTGGTGGGCTTAGCCCCTCACGCAATGCTCCAAGTCCCCCAAATTGAAATATGAAACACAACAAGTCAGTGGAGATTTTGGCAATTTTTAGAATGTCAAGGCCCCCAGTACAAACGCAAAGCCCCCCTATTAAAAATTTTCCGGGGACCGTTCTGCTTCGAGATCAACCCCTCTTAGGCGAATCACAAAAAATAAGTCGAAGAAGGTATATGAACCCATGGTGATTTAAGATCTCCACCAACTCCGGAAAAATGCCCGGTACCCAGCCAATTTTCGTCTCTGAAATCCTCCGGTAACCAAAGTGTTTAATGTGGGGCAGGCACAATTGTGTACAGGAAATGGTGTTTTGTTTCACATGTGCAGTACTGTGGAAGTTGTATGGTTAGCACAGAATATTCGACATAGCACTACACGTGTGTGATTGCATCTGTAGTGGCGTTCAGGCGTCTCTAGTGAAAAAAAACGTTAGTTCATATTTAACGATATACATAAGCTTATGTTGGGTTTGATAAGGTAAGTCATAGCAACTTTATCTTCAAAACAATGAAAAATCACCATGCAAGATAGACATTTATGTTGGCCCCCTACTTTTTTTCTTGGCCCCGCAGTGCCCCACCCCCACTTTTTAAGTTCTAGAATCGCCACTGGCTGCATGTACATTTATCTAAAATTCTAATAGAAATAAAATTGCAAACGTCATGGGATAGCCGTGAACCTTTTAACAGTTTGGCACTTTTTTAAACAATCTAAACACACTTCAATTTAATGAACTAAAAATTGCTCCATTAAAATTCATTTTTGGTGGATATCCTATTTCTTTATGACGAAATTTGCATCACGCTAGAATTTTCTTAACGAAATTTGTGTCATTTTTTCATTTAACATCCGCAACATTTGCATCAGCATAACTCTTGTACATGAACAAGAATTCTAAAACAAGCATAAACAATACGCATTACAGAACGATGAAAACTCAGTGGCAGATGCAAACCAGGCGTTAGAAGTTGACCAGACGGAATCGGCCAGACCGAAACGTCGCATGCCCATTAGCTTCACCTTTACCAAAGTTTTGCAAAACGCTCACTGCAGTTGGTCCAAAAATCTGGCCACCTGTGTGAATGAAGTGTAGCACGGTCTCCATCGTTGCTTTGGGTGTCGATGAGACATTCCTGGGTGGTGGAATCGCATTCGCTTATGCCAGTTAGCTGGCAAAAAGGAATTTCACTCAGTCACTTTCTACGCAATCTAACTTTCGACGTGATCTCCACAAGAGAGTGATTTTTTAGCAAGTCTCAAAACAGGTGACTAAAAAGATTTTTTGATTCTTTAGTTTAGCCAAGATGAGGTATGGTTCGACTTACTCGCCGGTCTCTAGGTTATCCCTTTCCTAGAAGTGTGTTACGGAATGCGACTTTGGTTACCTGAGTAACGCTGGGCATTTCTCACGCAGGAATGAAACAATGGAACAGTCATGGGAGTGATGAACAGCTTGAAAATACGTTCGCAATAAGACAAATATTATACATCTCCTTTGGCTGTTTGTTGTTTTGCTGTCTTTTAGACATTTCGAGCATGAGCGTCACGGTTGAAGAGGAACTTTTGCCCGCCTGTTCCAGTTCAAGCCGGGAATCGAACTATCATGATTCCCAGGGAGAGGAATCAGCCAAAATTCGCAACGCCTTACCGACCGGACTAAAGAAGCGCGTCCCTGGTCTTTGCGGCTCTAGGCATTTTATGTTTCGACTTTCGCCCTCACGCTTTTTCCCCTACTTCTGTCCACCCTTTCTTTCGCGTCTGTCCAGCAGTTGTTCGCACTGCCACTTTCCATTAGTTCCGCTGTCTGGGTGCTTTCCGTGGGGGAATCACCCTTGGACTCACTCGATTTTTCTTCGGTATGTAATGGCCCTAGCGCCATTACACGGTATTGTCAAAAGTCATTGTTGCATCATCAAGTTGGTTGTTAATCGTCATTGTTGTTTCACAGCTTCGGAAGTCAACAAAACAACAGAAAGGCAAGTTGGCCATTTCTTTTAGTGCATTCACATATTTCCAGGCCTATCTTTAGAGGCAAGAAAAGGCAATGTGAGCCTTTGTTGTTGCTGAGATTCAGGCCCGCAAGCAAAGGGTGGAAACCGATCAATTTCCTCCCCCGGAATTTTCAAAAACACGTTTTTTCGTTAGTTACAACAAGTTAGAACCATTTTGCCTACCCCTCCATGGGCTTCCGTAGGGGGGAGCAAAATGGGCATTTGTACCCTCTGGAAATTGTGTCTAAGAAGTAAAAATTTCGGGAAAACCTGAAGTCTGCAGTTTAATTTTGATTAATTGATTTAATTCTTGAAATGCCAGTTTATTTGCCAGTATTACACTCACACCACTGCACAAGAGCTAGGTTCACTGTTGTGATGTCACGCAGTGATGAGCTGGCAGTTCACTCACGTCCCCTCCTTTGCCTGCAAAGACAGGTTGCAAATCTTGCCAGCAGACTGTTTCACTGTTCGTCCTTTTGCGCAAAAATAACATGGCAGTGTTCATAAAATGTTCATTTGAAGCTACGGAAGGCATTTTGCCGCATATGACCGTTGAAACCAGACATATTTGGTAGGCAGTGCAGCAAGATAGTGACTGCTGACAGCGGTAAGTCACGTAGTTTCACTGTATTGTGAAAAAAAGCATTAATGCGTCAACGAAACGTAATTTCTGTGACTGTTTCCCTAACTTTGGGCATTTTCTTTATGGTGTAGAAACCAGGGTTGCGGAGTTGGGGGTAAAATATCCAACTCCAGCTCGGACTCCGGCCTTTCCAAAATTTCCGACTCCGATTTTCCAAAATTTCTGACTCCGACTCCCGACTTTCCAAAATTTCGAAGTCCCGACTCCGACTCCTTAACATAAAGGGAATGAAATTTGGCTCTTAAAACAAATGGAAATCGCGGTGCACAGCAAGAAATCCCTGTTTCAACAAAAGTTTCTAAAGAAATTGTACCATTTCAACAGAAATTCCAAATTCCTAGGAGAAAAAATCCAACTTCGACTCCCAGTGTTGTTAATAATCCGACTACGACTCCACCCAAAAACCTCCGACTCCGGCTCTGCAACCATGGTAGAAACAGTGGTGTAGGAGCTGGCGTTGCCGGGAGTGCAAGCGCATCCCCAAAAGTTTTGATTTGCCAGAAATTGATGAAAATCTATAAAAAAATTGGGAAAAGCTTTACAATTTTACAACATTAATAATAAAATTATACTGCTTTGTTATTGAGTGTATAACAATGAAAGATTATGACATCATAGGAAACACGTTAAACAGATACAAAAGCAACAAACTGTTTCTAGCAACTTACGTGTTTTAATCTGTGGGTGTTGATGAGTACAAACTGACTCATTTGAAAGTTTTGGCAAAAGAAAGCATTTCATTTATGTGCTTTATTAAATGTACGCAGAGGTAATCGAGTATGAAGCAGGGCATCTACTTCATATTAGCATAGCCCATGCCACGAAAGTACAAAAATGTTTTAGTTTTTAAATCTTACTAGTTACTACAGTGTTTGGATGAATACATTTTGCCATGCAGCTTGTTGCATACATCTGCAGTTGAACAGACAATCTTGTGAGACTCACGGCATAGTTGCAATACAAATAATATGATACATGCCACATATATCACCAGTGGCGTAATTGGATAGGTGAGCAGGGGCATGAGCCGTCCCCCTGGCAGGCTAAATGTAAAAACGGGGCCCCCTTTTAGCTTATATTTTGATATTTCATATTTTTTGGGTTTCATAAGTTGTTGTTTTTGCGTTTTTCGGGGTTTTAGCTAGCAATAGACATCCACATCTGGATTCACTATCATTTATCAACTTTTTTCTGGGTGTTGGCTAGTGGGTCGCCTACGATAGCCAGGACAGTGGGTCCTTTCAGCTATGTTTCCCCCCTGGCTCAAAGCTCCAGCTACGCCACTGAATATCACATGTATGTCTTCGGAGAATGAAGCAGTTTTAGGGCTTAGCTAGGTCTGAAGTTCCTTGCTGACACAACAGCTGGAATGTGAATGAAAAACCTCAAAACTGAGACAGATACTCAAGAATACTGAGCCAGCTGTTTTCTGACAATGTTCTTACACAGCCTAACTTACTTTTAAGTACCATATTTTCCATTTTCCAGTCTATGGCAACATGGTAAATAAAAACATAATGTACCAATGGCTACAGAAAGTTTGCAGGGAGAAAGTTTGTCGCACAAACGTTTCTCGGACAAATTTTGGAAATTCGGGCAAGATATCCTTTGTACACCTAAAAAATTGCCTGCTGCAATGTACACCTATGTGTTTTGTAGAAAGCGTAAAGCGTTTTGTAAACGCCAATTTGCATTGCTTTGTCATAGGGTCGCAACCAACTGATATTTTCTTGTTGGGCTATTTTCGGGAGTGGGCAAAATTATTGTAGCTTGGTGTGGTACCCAACAACTAAACAAGTTTTTAACATTTCAGGGTGTAAACTGACGTGTTAGCCTAGTTGCGGACCTGATCGTCAGCATTAGCAACCTAAAAAATATAAGCAAAATGTCGGTTTCTCCCCATCTGGAAAAATTTCTGTGGACGTCCATGCATCCCTCTCAACAGTAGTAACAAGTTACAATCATTTTGCCACTTCCAATAATTTCGGCTAATTGCGGCCTTGTCGGTAATTAATTTTATAGACTGATTCACAAGTTTCACCGCTTGAAGTGACACTGGCACATCCAGTCCTTCCAGAAGTCGTGACTTTATTGTGGTCTTCCGTAAGACAAACTTACAAGCGAAATGGTTCTCAGGCGATGTCACCATAAAAGGCGAGTGACTTTGTACATCTCTTCATACGACCCTGCTGCCTTGCTGCCAAACTATGACGTAATACATGTTTCGTTATGATGTTGATTCAACCAGCAATATGGCAGCGCAAAGGGATGTTGCTGCAACCAACTATATGACATTGCCATTAGGTGTAAGTAGTGATTCCAAAGAGAATTTTCGTTGGTGTATGTTGGAATTTACGCTGGGAAGACTAAAATGAACATAGTTTTCAACTAAGCATGGGTAATTATGAATCAATGTCTGGATTTTGACGTTAATTTGATTTTTGCCCTTCTTGACTGAAAACAATTCTACAGCTTTTGTTTTCACGAATTCCTAACATTTTGTAACCATAAGTTGTTATCAAACCATTTGTCGCAAAAGCTGATGAAGGCGCCAAGAATGCTTTTAAATTTTACACCAAAAATCAAGAATTGAAAAACATGCATAAATGATTGAGAGCAGAAATCATTTAGAATCTGTGCACTCCTGTTTATGTTTAGCCAATCATCGTCTCCAGCAATTCGTCAGTATTTTCCAAAATACTTTCCAAAGACGTAATCACTGTTTTGCCAGGGCAATTCGCCGGTCGTCTATCGTTAATCGAATCAATCAATTCTTCCAGCTTATCAAGCCGCTTCAGCAAGAATGTTTGCTGGTCCTCAATGTTATCCATGCTGTTAGTAATGCCTTGTTTTTTCTGAAATGTATTTGAAACAAATTGTTTTATTTTTTTAATATTGTTGCAATATTGAGTTTCTACTGAGGTTTGCTCTTTTATCAAAGGTATATGTAAAAAATAAAAACGTTTGTCGTGTATTTTTTACTATGCACTCTGTGCCCACAACCCATAAAGACCCTGGTTTTAACTCCGCAGTGCACATTTTGGTTGAAAGTTTCGTCGTAATTAAGACTGATCAGTTACTTCTGGAATACAAGCGTTAGCCGGAGCAACAAAAAGTAAAGGGGTTCATAATACACGAAAACATAAGAGCAAAGAGTCACAAAATGCTACTTGAAGGTTAGGATGGTGTTTGTTACAGCTGTGCAAAACACACGTTGGAAAATTTCACTGATAGCATCTTTCTTGATGCCTATTTAATTTAATACAAGAAAAGCATATACATCAAAAAAGAACAAAATTCATAAATTCTATCTTTCGGATGGCAGATTCATTTACTTCAACTGTATCTCGGACAGCTGCATTTTTAAGTAAATAAATGAAAACCGTGATTGTACCATACAAACAAATAAATAAAAATTATTGTGAAACAAATTCGTTTGCTTTTTATTACCGAAAATATCCCTCTATGGACACACGTTTATCACTTACGTGAAACTGTTCGTGAGGATAAATGTTGATAGGATTTTGTGCAAGAATCGCCTCGAGGTACTTTTCTATTTGATTATGTAAGCAACATATGCCGTTTGCTATGAGCTATTTGTACATGTTCAATATCACTTTTTGAAAAACTTTGCTCAATTAAGGCTGCTTCGCAAATGTTATTGTACAAATTTGTTTGTCTTGATTTCATTTATCAAACGCAGTACATGAATGCTACGTTTTTTATTGAAATGCTTCTCGTTAAAATTATTACGCTTATTTGTAGAAATGTACACTTGCCTCTTTTCATCCTTTTCAACACTGATTTTAAAGCAATTTCTTTTGAATGTTGGAATACTTCGATACTCATATCCTACTTTCTAACGTCTGCAGCGGTCATAGGTCCAAGGAGGAGGTGACGGTGGTGGAGGTTCCAAAAATCTAGTACTTAAAGTCCTTGTACACTCTTAAGACCAGATGTCGCACAACTCATGATCTTTATTTTCGTCGACTTTCATAAGCTCAAACGGAAACAAAAGAAAGGCTTGAAGCGACTCGAAAAATGAGACGTAACGACCCTGACTTTCACACTGGCTCTCACACACCGCGCGAGTCGAAATTTGTGTCTTGAAAANGCGCATCGCGCCACTGCGCACAAGGTGCATTCGATAAGTGCAATCCATGCTTCATTTAGGCTACGGGCTGATGCAACGTCCGCTACACTTCAAGAAAAACGAGGATTTTCGCAAAACGAACAATGCTATTATTTGTGTATGTCTGTAGAAGTGTGCGCGTTGTTCACCAAAGCAGGAAATGCGTTACTCATTATCCATATAAAAATATTGGAAACAACGTAACTTTTCATTTCCGTGAACTTTGGCTGCTCAGTTAATGCAAAAAATGCTTACACTTTGTTCCGGGCTCCTCTTTGGAATTAAGCATATTGTTTCTCGCGTCTTCGTCTTCCAACAAACTTTTTTCTTTCGCTTTCGCTGTTTAGGCTCATCGTCAGCTGAACGTACGGAAAAGTAGTTTTGAAATGAAATAAGTAAATCTTAAAAAGTGAAAAAAAATTCATTCATGGTTAAACCGTTCTACTGGAATCATGTCACAAGGAACATTATACTAAGAGCTGCAAACAGTTCGCAAAAGGTTGCAATTAATGACATAAATTGTGATTTTCACAAATTGTGGGTTGTAGCGCAGCAACAAATTTTTCTTCCCATTAACTTTTTTGATTCTCAAATTTTAAAAAATGTACATTTGATTTTTCAAAATCTCATTTGAAAAACAAATGATCATTTCTTTAACGTTTTTTAAAGTGTTAAATGAAATCACAATCACTCAAAATTATGTTTATTTTGCGCATCCTTAACCTTGCAAGTTAAGACTCATACCATGCTGCAAAGCATCTGCCATGTTTTTCTAACGTACCTTGTTTCCCGACACAATTATCGTGATAAGACTTGATATGAGAATACTTGTAGATGTCGTCGCTCGGAATAGTTGGAAAATTCAGTTGGCGACGAATAAAGTTGGAGAACACTCTGATTAAGAACAGTGACATTTAGAAACGTCACTACATTCGTCAAAACTACACCATGCTTGGGGTTAAGACGTTAAAATGCAAGGCGCCTTCATGTGTTTGCTTGAAATGTAATTTCTTGTTTTCATGTATCTAGAAATAAAAATGACCCGGATACTGTGGAACAAATTTTTTGCATAAAATGTAGGGACACGTTTGGGTGCAATAAAGTTATCACTTCTTCTAATCAGCTTCGAAGTGGCGAGTTACCCAAAATGAACATAAAAAGAAAACATATGTCGGAAGCTTCAAAGTAACTAAGTGATAAAGCGCAGACAGTAAACAAAACCACAAAAGATTTAGAGGGAAAAATGCAATACAGATGACAGAAATGCAGAATATATTTAGCAAAATTGCAGAAAAACAACGTGGACATTGTGTAAAAAACAAGAAAAAACAAGAAGAACAAAACAAAGCGAGAAAAAATTTTCCAAAAAAAGAAAAGGGAAGACAACTGGACACAAACGTCTTCAAAAAGCTGAGTGAAACCCAAGCAAACAAAAGAAGGCTTGCAAAGGAAAAAACAGAAACCATTGAACAACACGTTTTTGAGAAATAAAAATCTTGAAAGGTTTACTCCCATTTTTTTGACAAGCAAAATATTCTCTTTTGAAACGCAAATATTTTACATAACAAGCAATATCACTGCGCCGCACAAAAATGAACAGAATTCAGACATGAAGTTTTACACTCTTGAAATCAGCTCAACTGGATGTAAGAATTTGCCAAGGGAACTCTATCTTATCGTTATTAATTCTATCATCTTCAATTATAGAAGTAAACTGCGTTAGCAATACACTCTTTCATTGCTGATTCAAACAGACGTAATTAATTTTTTTCAAAACACAAAAGCAATGCTTGCATTTCGTTTACCTGAACCCAATTCGGAAATATTTTTGCTTGATTGGATCACTTTCCTTTATCTTCAACCGCGACGATTTATGCAAAGCTTCCACCATACTTATTAGTAGATTCAGCAGCAGGAAGGTCATGTGAACACCGAACACAAGAAAGAATGCTTCACCGAGTGCTCCGCTTGCCTGGTATATTTTAAACGTCTTTTTGAAAAAAACGCAAGTTTTGTTTTCTACACTGCGACAAGACCTCTTTTCAAAATCATTAACATCAATTTTAACAGAACGCTCTACTCACTTGCTTCATATCTTGATATGTGCGGTGTCCAAGCAAAATAGCAAACAGAGCCTGAAGTGTGAAGACGAACGTCCGAAAATCAGCCATGTGCCGTGAAAAGAGGAGAGTCCCCATAAAGGCGTAGCCCAATACAGTGAGCATGAAATGGATGAGAGCGCTGCTTAGCACCTGCATGTCATGCACGATTGTTAAAGCCTCCACAAGTTTTTCTCGAACAACTGTTTCCTTGCAACATGTTTGCTTCCTTTTGCAGGCGCTTAAGAACTCACGTGGCAGGTCTAGTTTAGGTGAATTATGTTACATTGGAAGCTTTAGAAGACTTTCTCTTTTATAGTTAATGTGTTCTTTTGCCATAGCATTTGAACAAAACAAAATGACGACCAAGCGTGTTTTAATCAGTTTCACAACCTCTTTCTCAACGGATTGCTCTTGGTAGCGCAAAAAAAACGAGAGTAAGTGCGAATGAAATTGAAAAGTTGTTTCTGAAGATTTTGTAAAGTTTGCCAAAGCGAAATCGAGATGCTTACTTGCACAGCTGCTTTTATCTGATCCGCAGTGCGATTTAAGAGAAACAGAGTCTATTCTAAAAATTACAAAGATGAATTAGTCGAAGATGCAAGTGCACTCTAAAGTATTTTAAATGGTTTTCAAAGCAAGCTACATCGGTGTTTTCTTACTGGCCTTTAGTGCACGAAGAGTAAGGTTGAAACTCGTACTATTAGATGTTGCAAAATTTTGAAATTTATATCATGCATTTCTCATAATAAGTCTTTTATATAATAAAAGAGTATATTCTATAGAAACAAATTCATTTAAAATATTGTTGCGAGATGTAAGAATTTCATATTTTTTAAAAGGCATAGACTGAAAAATCAAAGTAGCCGGAGCAAAAATTGACTCAAAGAAACTCCACGCAAATTCCTTTTTCCTTTTGGGTAGTTCTATGCAGGTGTTATTATATTACTTTTCCACATAATCGCAGCGATATAAGCACACTAGATTAATTACATTTATTTTATGTAAAAGAGCCTTTATGATGGTAATTTTTACGTGTAAGTGACAATCCCAATACAAAAGCAAGATATATACACTGATATTAGAAAAATTAAATGATTGGAAGGCCAACAACGAGCATTTTAACTTGCCATATGATTTTTTACGTCACAAGAGCTATGAAAACAAACAAGCAGAATCCATTTGAAGGAACATGCTTTCAAATGACTCTTCTCAAATGTTCTGTGATAGCATTAAAAAAAGTCCCAAAGTCGCATTTTACTTGAAATTCACTCAAATTAGGATCAATTGAAAAGGTATTTTTTACCTTTTTTCCAGCTCTAGCTGTACAAGAAAACCTTGCCATATTGTTCTGATATCTCAGGAAATAGAGAAGTCGTATGCTTTCAAAAAAAATGATGCTTGCAGAAAGATCTCTGAGAACTGACGAAAACCATGAAAGGCTTTGAAAGTTGGTGAACAAGTCTAAAAAATAAAATTTTGCCACGAATTTGAATTCCTGCAAAAAATTCACTGAAATATAAAATCGTGTCTTAGCCTTTTAACCAAAAGATAATTGCACAATGAAGTAGTTGCATTCTGCTGTATACCGTTCCAGGTTTACTCACATAAATGTTGGTTAAGCTGATATACGGAAGATAAACTCAAAAATATCAAAATGTACATGAAAATACTTTTACAAAAACAGTAAACATCGACAGCACTTTTCACTAAGTCTACAACTTTCGCTATAGCTGGAACAGATTCAAAAAAAGGTTTAGCTTGTAGTAAATTTAAAACATCCGGAGGTTTTGCGCAAGTAACGTCTTGCCAAATATGTTAAATATTATATAAAATATACAACAAAATTTAAACACTTCCTCTAAACAAGAACCATGCAAATATCTTTTTAGAATTTGCTGAGTGCGCAGGTTTGCATCATGTGTATTGCATCCTTTTGCACAGTTTTGAAATTTTAGTTCTCGAAACTTTTCACAAATAGCTCGTAATTTGAGAAAATTAAGACAAAAACAAAATTAATTTATGTTTTGTTTTGCTTAACGCGCAATTTTCGTGGAGGAATTATGGCCACTTAACCACACCTTCTGCTACACATGCATTCATAAGTAGTTATATTTGTCTTTTGTAGCTGTGCGTACGTTTCGAAGATAATCAGGCTATAAAGCCTACAGATAAATTCCATAAGTTGCGATTCCATTCAAAAAAATCCCATGAAAGAAAATAGACGATATTTACACGTGTGTTGTTGGAATTTTTGGCGCGTGTCATCTTGCAGGTAATAACCGTACGACGATGCGGCAACGTAAGTCAATGTAAGAGAAAGCCGAATCTGCACAATGGAAACAAATGTTCACTACACTTTATGTCTAACATCACAATAAGTTCCAGTTTTACATATTACGATTTAGCAAGTTCAAAAATATTCATTATCGGTGCAATTATGATGAACCACTTTGTTTCAAAGTGCTTTGCTCAGAAAAAAGTCAATGTTACTTGTCTTTGAATTTAAAATTTCCACATAAAGTGTCCCGTACTTTGATACCACAGTTGTATTTGTGGCTGCTTTAAAGCCTTTGTCATTAGGCTTGTTTTGCATCAAGATATCCCACATATTTTAACTAAATTTATTCAACTTAACTTATAGCATCACATTACCACGTACGCCCGATTTGGCAACAAGAAAAGGAGGTTGCGTAGTCAGTAAGCTGTGACCACTTCTCAATCAAGGAATTGACTAATAGGCCCAAACCACTAAATCCATCGTAGTAGCGCTCTGTGGGGAAGGGGTTTTAATAACCTAAACTATTGACCAAAGAAACAATCTAAATAAATATATTTTCCGCTTGCATGAGTTGTAATGCTTGCATGCAATGCTTGCATGAGTTGTAATGCTTGCATGCAATGCTTGCATGAGTTGTGCTTGCATGAGTTGTCACATGTAATGCTTGCATGCTGGCATGAGTAATGCTTGCATGAGTTGTCACAAAAAAGATCGCACCAAGAAAAAAGAATTTCAAGACTCGCATGGCGAAATGTAGGAAAGATTCCACGTGCACATAGTTTGCTACCGTAAGAACAGCAATATCACGTGGTTCATTTTCTATATTTAAGGCGATTTTTTGATTGACAGTCTACATAAAACCAATTTGATAAATGATGTTCAAATCTCCGTGTCTGATATCACAGACATAGCAATACCAACACAAAATAATTTTGGAATAAAAAGTACTTAGGCAAAATGTTTTTATTGTATATTTTTACTGTTTTTTTATATGGCAAACATTCTTCCCAACATTTGGCATTTGAATTTTGCAGTGAAAATGTACAAATTACTAAAAAATAGTCATTTTCACCTTATCAATAAGTCTCTGGAAATTCTAACAAAACGTCAACATTCTTTGAGAGAGATTTTTCAGTATCTTTTGTTGCACAATTGTTGATAATTCGTATGGAGGCGTCTATGTCACATACGACAGTTACCGAGTATGTCAATAACTTTGTCATTAGCACGCGCTACAGTAAGTCATGTGTAAAATTTGCATAATACCAACGCAAGAATGTTCCATGAAGAGTAGAAGAACTTCCATCTCATTTTGGCAACGTCAATCAAGGCGAATACTGTACATGCCAGAGCAATCGCACCAGCCAAAACAGTGCAGATGAACACATCATGAGCGTAAATGGCTTTGTACAACCTGATGAATTATAACCAATAATTATTTCATTTATCTAGGCCTGCGTTTAACCTAAATCAACCGAAACTTAGCTTTCATCGAGCCCTAATCACAGCTTACTCTGACAACATCTCATGAAACCGTGTTCCAGAAATCCATAATCCAACTAAAAATCTTCAAACTGCAACAATCGTGAATGATAACGTTCGGTGAAACGTTTACACTTCAAAATCAGTTTCATTGCAATGAAAACATCAATCTACTTTTTTGTCAAAGATGCAGTGTCATAGTACAGTATCAGCTGCTCGTCTGGACTGTTTGCAGCTGAGCACGACGAAATGCGATCATTGCAAATATAAAACCAATTTACCTCATCCGTACAAGCAAGGCTCATTCCCACTGTTGCAAATTGCATGTCATTTTCTTTGAAAGGAAGAAACGTACTTGCACAGAAAATGATTAAGATCAGTCAATGTGACTTAAATCGTCACTTCGTTTCAATCACATTGAATAGACATCGAAACACGACACAAACATCAGGTAAGTGGAATCATTTTGATGAAAAACATTTGAAACCGTGAGTTTATTTCCCACTGTAGTTACACCTTTTCAGTGACATTAGCGTACATTGCCATGAAAGTGTGCAGCATAAGTGAGGAAGAGAAACTGATCAACTCCATCAACAGCAGACCTGTATGCTGGGCAGACCGAATGTGGCACAGTGATGGAAAACAACACCAGACTCCGTGTTTTTCATACTTAAGGTAACAACCATAAAACCGTTGGCCAATTAGGCCTAATTCAAATTTCAACTAAAGTTCAAAATCACCTCAAACACACTTATTGACCTGATTCCCTCAGCAGCTGATTTTTAAGAAAGCATTCTGTTGAGCAGTCCCACCGAAACGTGTAAATGTTTTGTAGTAATTGACAAAAGTGAGGAGTTACTGCCAAGATGGCAGTGGGTTCCTAACGTGTGATAGGAAAAGCTGTGCTGTTGTGCAACAGCTGATCTTCAATGCCATTTTTACACAAACACGTCTGGCATTTTGATGGAGGTGATAAGACAAGCGGAGTCGACGCGGGTGACTCATAGTTAACCTCGGTTACACTGCAAAAGGAATTTTGCAATTTTGGCCAGTGCCTCCCACAGAAAATATTTTTGTTTTTAAAAAAATATATGCAGGTATTTCGAAAAACACACAAGTTTGTTTTTTCGGGTCAGATGAGCTTGAGAATAATTGCTGAATTGTTGAACAATGCGCATGTGCTCCTAATGCTCCTAAAAAGTTATTTGCTGATTTGACAATTGTTACCCATACAGCCAGGGTTTAGGGTTGCCTGAGCGGGTTTAAGGTTAGTACTATTGTCCGGTGGTTCAACATGTACAAATAGGATCTGGATAGATCCACCAGTAGGTTGGCGCTGAAGAACAAACTGCAGATTATTGACTGATTCCTCGAAAGCATACAGAAACATTAGTGCTTTTAAGTATTGTCCAAGAGTGTCTCAAACAACTGAATGGTCTTAGCAAACAAACGCCAACCTTAAACAAGGCTATCGTCAAGACAAAACGTTTTCAACATTAAAGTTTTACAGAGTGTCAGCAATTTAGTAAAGATTTCAAACCAGGCCACTGCTATAGATACTGCAAATAGACGCAATGTTTTCTGTGCAACTGGTGCAAGATCTGAAGCTACCAAAAATGATTTGCCAGTACTGCAGCCAAAACAGAGACATTGTCACGAAAGCAAAACTTGAAGAAAGGGAGCTTATTGTTTTAGCCATACGGTTTATCGCAATACCACGGAAAGCGGATATGTGGTCCACGTACTTGAAAGGTATAATGAAAGCTGTGGGTGAAATCACACCCACGATGGAGAACTCGCTGAGCAACTGGACAGAAGCCATTAGCTCAGTGTTCATGTTGTAGAAACTCATTTCCACGACCATAAGCCGAGTCGAACGATCAATCCACCGATTCCTTTTTAGATTTTTCAATTTCTCCAAGGCAGGTGGGATAGAGGTTCCTGTCGAAAACGCGAGTACATGCATTTCTAATCAACTGCATTTTTTACGTAAAGCAGACATGTCAATATTGACATCAGTACTCTAGTCATCTGAAACGATAAGCAATTGAAACAAGGTGTTGATAAAAGTAAACGCCTTGTATTGATAAATTGACGTGATAACAGCATCACTGCGAACTAGTTGGAATCTTTAGGCAACTGAATTTTTGTTACGATACCGTAGCAATTCTGTCAGGTGCAAAAACAATCTTCCATCCTAAAACATTCACAACCTCGAAACAGTTCGGACAGTTTCGACCATAACTCGCCAACCATTCGCTGCAGAAAGATAATCAAAACATCAAACGAAGCTGGTTTTCGTGTCCTTTTGATTAAGAAAAGTTGAGTACCTTTAGATTTAGAATTTTTGGGAAAAGGGTGATGTCACTTTAGGAGGTCCCAGACCAGTTACAGCAGCCTGTGTCATAAATATCCAAGTGCCAAATTTATCCGTGTTTCTTTGAAGAAAGGACTCAAACAGACGAATTTCATGATGTCACAATTGACTTTTAGTGCGTCTGGTCGCCGAGTTATGGCTGAAAATGACCCCAAAAACCACTGAAGTGACTCGTGCAATCTTTTGATGGTTTTAAGCATAAATTTACCCAAATCAATCATAAATCCACCGCCTCCATACAATGCAAAAGTTCCCACAATAGGGACAGCTTTTGTCACTGCGTCAGAAAAATACGTCCAGCGGTCATCGTGCGGGAGTTTCTCTAACGGTAGGTCTTGCCATTCTGTTGTGTGATTAGCTGTGTCCTCATCAAATATTGAGTAGCTTGTATGACAAGGTCGGACGGAACTTGAATTGTGCAAGATTACAAAGCAACCAACTGCAAAACAATAAAAAACAATACAAACTTTTTTGGTTTTCAGTGAAATTGTGAATTTGTTTTGTTTTCAGTTTATGATCAAATGTCGCTTTTGTCAATACATGGCATAACAAACCTTATTGATTAACAAAATTTCCATTAATCAGAACCAGGGGTGACTTCACGTTCACAATGTCATTCGGGTCCATCACGCATTTCGTATTCAGCCCATGCAATAAAATACTTAGCAAAAGAAAACTGAACTGCAAATCGCGATTAATATACTGACTGAATGCTACAGTTTGAGGCTTGTGTCACTGCATTTTCCATTTGCTTTCATTCTGACCGGCACTATTATTGCACTATGAGGTTAGGCACGTAACAGTGAAAGAGAATTTCTCAAGACAACTTGAAAAAACACATTCAATCTGTTATGAGTTTCATTTAAAAAAAAACGTAATTGCATTCAGCAGCTTGGGCTGTAACGGATGAGCCCGAGTAAAGCGCAAGAAAACGAAGTCGGGACAACGTCTACTACCAACGATGTTTTTCGATTCAGGTCACTTGCAACATGAAAGCAGAAGGCGATATATGGAATGAAAATCTATGAACAGTGACAAGGGTCAGTTAAATGAGTGAAGTGGGTGGTGACACAAATATACAAAGGGAGCAAGCTGCGTGTTCAATAATGTACTGTATGTGACTCGGGCTAAATCCCAGGAGCACAAGTACCGGAGTCGGTACCGTTCAAAATGGTTTTGCAGTCACCTTCTTTACACTGCACATTTGTCCCGTTCGCGTTTGACTGACAAGTGAGCGATTCGTCGCCGTTGAGTGACCATCGTGAACCCACTTGCCAAATGCCAGCGCGATGTTGGTGCGTATTTACACTGCGAAGAACTCAAGATTTGTCGCGCTTATGGTATTATGAAACCTGCAGGATAGTTGAAAATGAAAGGGTGGAAGCTAATTCCTCTGCAGAAACGTGGCTTTCGTAGGTGTGGTTGGATTTACCGAGATGTGATTTTATTTAGTATAATTGATAAAATAGCAGTAAGGCGAGAAAATCGTGGAGAGTTGCTGGACGATGAAATCAAGAAAAGAGCGTCGCAGACAGCGTATTTTAAAAATATCCTAAATGTGTATCGATTGATGTACTTTACTACGGCCAGTGTGTACCACATTGATATGCTTAGCATCAAACAAGTAAACGCTTATCATGACTCCACACAAATCATACCACCTCTTTCCTGATCGAATCGCCTACTGTCAGATTCCCAACCTACGCTTGCTAAATGAATTCGCTGAATCGAACATGGCTCAAAAACGCGCGCTCAAGCAGCTCGGTGAGACACTCACGGTCGTGCCTGGCTAATTTGTCAGATTCCCAATCCAACGCGAATCAAAAAACAAGGCAGTTTAAAGAGGGAGATTGTTACAATAATATGATTGCAATTTTAGGAACATTGAGATGGTTAGAAGAGTTTTATGCAGTGATTGGTTATTTGCAATACACAATTCGCATTGCGGCATTGCAAATGTAATCCTGTCTGTTACGTTCATCTTATCATAGGGCTGTACTATAATCAGCAGTTCAGTGTTTTTCAGCTTTTTTTGCTGAAGCGGAATTTTCGCAAACATTTACTTTGCGCAAGGACCCTGTGTGATGACGGAAATGTCTGCATTCTTTGTCCACTAAAGCAGATGGTCAAACTATCGCATCTATGTGTGATCATGAAGAGAACAAGCTTTATTTTGTTCAGGATTCATTAATAATTATTAGCATCACGTAAAACTTAGAAAAACATAAAACCTATGCCAAATCAGCAATAAAAATCCCAAAACAGAACAAAGGACAGTGGCTAATACCCGCACAGAACTAGCTTCATAGCGGAAAGGTCACTACTTGGCAAACCAGTTAAAAGGTACAAGTTATTACCAAGTCAAGAAACGTTTAAGAATTTCCGGACAACTTTCCGATTCTGGTGCTGCTAATTTTTTCTCTGCAATTACACTGAACATGCCAAACAAACCACTTTTTAAAGTTAGCCAACTTTTATATATTTCCACATTCTCACAATACAACACGGCACCAGGGCCCCGACAAGGGTGGGCGGGTGGGGGCAATGCCCGGGGACGTCGCCATTTTTCGGGGGGTCGGCACTTTTGGTGAAAAGGAATAGCAAATGGTCTTCCACAAATGAACCTAAAGTTAGATAGATTTTGGCTAAGGTTGGACATACCACACGTCCCGGTTTAAACGTCAGTCCCGGTGTCCCATTCCGGTTAGCAAAATGTCCCGGAATTTCACTTCAGTGACATTTTCAAAACTAACTCCAGCCTGATGATGCATTTAGGAAATGATTTAGGAAATGATTAGAAAATGATTTAGGAAAATGATTCCGTCCTGAAAGGCTTGACTTTGCTTTAACCCGTGGCTTGGGGGGCTGCACTTTTCGTCTCGCAGAGCCGGAGTAAGGGCCCCCGTACCCCCCCGGCCAGGGGGAGGGCGAGCAAAAAGGGGGACTACATTTGTTACGGCATGTAGAGACACCAAAACTGAACTCACCATGAACTGATTTCAAACATGTCATCTTTCAATATTGATAATATTCATATTTATGTAAAACGTCAAGGAAATTGATCTTCACACAACCCGCAACTTCCTAAAGCCAATCATTTCGAAATGCATTATGAATAGCTTCGTTGTCAGCATTTGCCTTGTTAAGCTGGCTGTTGTTCAGTTAACGTTTGCTGAATCCACGTTGATTGTAAGCATTTTTAGCATAGCCTAGTAAAAAATTAGTCAAGAAAATTAAGTTGTGGACCAGTTGCGTGGCTAGAGGTTTTAGCCATAGGGTGGGAAACGTAGCTGAAAGAGGCCCACTGGCCACGGTAGGCGCCCCTCGCCAACATTCAGAAAAAAGTTTATAAATAAAAGTGTATCCGGATGTGGATTTCTATATACTGTACTAAAACCCGAAAAGAACAGTCCAAAAACTTCCGAAGAACGCATAACACTACAACTAACTGAAACCAAAACAGTATATTGGATACTGAAATATAAATAAAATGGGGTTCAATTTTTTTATTTAGCTTGTTAGGGAGGAGGTTTGCACCATTGTACCCCCGTCAGTCACACCACTGTTGTAGATCCTTTCACTATACAAGCACAGAATAACCGGCATACAATCATATAAAATCGTATTCGTATCCCGCGTCTGTAATAGCCAGTGTATCTTGCATCAGAGTTGTCCAATGAAAACTCGAAACTTTACACCAATGAGAAATCGAATTATTTAACGAACACTGCGCCCAGTGGTGGGCATTGGCCCAATTGTGGGCTGTTCAGCACTTTTTACTGGGCCGCGCAACACTTATTGTGGGCCGTGTTTGCTGCGCTGGTTGCGTGGGATCAAACATGGGGTACTGCAACAACTATATCGATAGAACATTGATTGTTTGATGTTAACACGGCGTTAAAGCTGGCATTATCGGATTTATTACACAACATAAGTTTGAAACTGGGCTTTCAAAAAAAGCACGGGCTTTTAATTACGACTGAAAGGGCATGGACGTCCGCAGGGGAGTAAAAACGGTCATTCGCCCCTCCTTTTGCAAATTGGGACTAAGAACCAAAAATTACTAGTAAACCTGAAGCTTCAAGATCAGCAACAGCGGCAAGTGTTTCATTCAGCATCGAGGCAAGGGACAAACATTACTGAAGCAGCGTACAAAATAGCGTACATTCTCGGTAAGAAAGGCAAGCCATATAGTGATGCTGAACTTGTAAAAGCTTGCATAAGTGAAGCGGTATCGTGTTTAGATTCCGAAAAAGTTTACAAGTACAAAACACTTCCGCTCTCCAGAAGAGCCATAACTGATCGGCAACATGAGTTAGCGCTCAGTGTATCTGAGAAACTTTACACATTATGCCAAAACGAAGGTGTGTACTATTTGATTGCTTTGGATGAGTCGACTGATATAAATGATTCGGAACAAGTGCTATTTTTCATTCGTCTTTTAACTTCGGATTTTCAGTGCTATGAGGAGCTGCTAGGTTTGGGTACTCTTACAGAGAGAACACGAGGAATCGACGTTTTAAATTTGTTTAAAGAAAAACTATGTGAAATAAACCTAAATTTAAGTAATTGGTAAGCGTGTGCACAGATGGTGCACCTTCTATGATAGGGTAGCATGAAGGATTTGTGGCATTATTATGAAGAGAACTGCCAAATCCAGACAACTTGATGTCCTTTCATTTTATTTTGCATCAGAAAAACTTGTGTGCTAAATCTGCTTTCCTGAGTGATACCGTGAATGGAGTGATAGGTATCGTGAATTACATCTGAGCGAATGCATTGAGGCATCGGCAATTTCGTCAAATGGTTCAGAGTGATGACGAGACATTCAGCGTATATCTACTGTACCATTCAAAAGTGCACTGGTTGTCACAGGGACAAGTGCTTGAAAAAGTTTTGTCTTTGCAAAAACAAATTGTCAATTTTTTCGAAGATAGGAATATATCTTGCAAATTGTCAGAAAAAATTTTTGCAGAAATATTCTTTTGTGCGATGTAATGTCGAAGCAAAATCAACTCAATGTTTCTCTGCAGGGTGAAAAGAAATCTATATATGACATGTGGCAAAAAATCCAGGCATTTCGGAAGAAACTGACTTTATTAAAATCTTTCCTCAGCCGACCGCATATTTCAGCTGAGCACTTTCCTCAACTGACAAAAGTAGCAGGAAGATCGTGCAACGTTAAAGAAGAAACATTGGTTCTAGACTTGCTGATCGAAGAATACAATGACAGATTCAAAGATTTTGAAAAGCACAATCTCAACTTGTAACTGGCGTATTAACCACACCTGGTGGATGTCAATCAAGTGCCTGATCGTTTCCAAATGGAGTTAATAAAGCTATCAGAAGATAGCATTCTGAAATCTTTATTCAACGCCAAGAAGGATCCGATTGAAGTATGGAAAAGTGCTGTAGAATATCCACACCTGCGTCAGCACGCTCGACAAATGATATCATGCTTTGCTACAACCTACTGCTGTGAATCAGCATTCTCACACATGACACAAATCAAGAATCGCTTGATATATCATATAACAGATGTTCACTTGGAAGACCAACTAATCTTAAAATCAACGATGCTGGAACCAAAGATCGCATCATTAGCTTCTGACAAACAGCCTCACTGTAGTCATTAAATACTGTAAAATTGCTTTTGTGCATTTTCAAGTTGTTTTTATTATTTTGTATGCATGAGAAGTTGTCTATGTGCACTGTTGTTTTAAGTTGCGGCCTAACTGATTCCCAGTGATTTGAAAAGCGGCCTTCAACTTACAAAAGTTTCCCCACCCCTGCTGTAGAAAATGCTTTTATAAGCATTTGTTAAAATAAATCGATGTTTTTGTTTACGTAAACACTGTGTGTTAAATGCAATGTATTGTATATTGGGGGCCACAACTTTCAGGTTCGGGGAGCCACAACCACCTAGCACCGTCCCTGCCCCGGGGCGGCATTTTTTGACTGTGGGGGGGCGGCACTTCCCCATGCCGGGGCCCCGTTCGGCACTAACAACGCAGCCATGTCCTGTCACTTTCAGAGTTGACGCTTCTATTTCCAGTCAGCACGTGACAGCTGGCTTTACCAGTTTCAACTTTGCCCTGGAAGTTTTCATCACTCTGCGATGTGTACAGGCAAGTTTTAACAAATGGAGCATCGATATGCTTGAATCAGTATGTACGGCACAACAGAGACGGGAATTCATCAACGCACGATGATAAGGTTCAATTTCTTTATGTGTTCGCCCGACTGTCCCGCTGGAGACATCAGCCGCAATGTTGGAACTGGGTGCGATTTCGGACTCTTTCGGAGGATTTCCTTCTATTTAGGAGGAAAATGTTAATTTAGCCTGTTTCAGAGTAACCCCCGTCTGGCACTCGCAGTGCCCTGAAGTTTCGCGGAACCCCGATTGAAAATTATTGGTAATGATGCCACCCAGACACTACAGAATGGAAGACGGTTGCTTTTTAACAATACATTTGAAAGCAGGCGCAATTTCGTCAGTAGTTGGCGATCAGGGTCGGCCCTTCCACTAAGCCAGCTAGCCGGCCGCCTAGAGTGCACCCTTCATGGGGAGTAGAATCCGCTTTTGCAAGGCTTCCATGTCATGAAAATGTGCAAAATTGAAAAAATCATGCATTAATTTGTAAGTATCAAAGCTTCTCTGGGACGCAGAACTGTCTTGGGCCGGCCCTCTTGGCAATAGCATGCAATGCAACTGAAACACTGAGATCTTTGTGAAGGAAAGCTTTGTTCTTTCGACGTTACCCCACCCACCTGCAAAAGGGCAATATTCCTATCCGCAAACAATGGTATGTATCTGCGAAATTGTAATTTTGGTTCCAAACAACTTTACTGTTACCCAAGCAGTTGACCGCTTTCAAGCGCCCACCGCGAGACTTCTCCATTTGCATTCTCGACAAATTCGGACTTCTACATTTCTTTGTTTATTAGCAAACGCACTAAAATTTAGCTTTAAAACGTCAAAGTTTATATTACTGCGGTGGCATAAATAAGGCAATGGCATCTCGTGACCACGTGCAAATTCTACATTTGCCTGGAATTTGGTTTGACAAACCTAATCTTTCAATTGTAATACTACGTTTTCAAACGTAACACAATTTCCTTCAAATTCAAAAACTGCAAATTACCTGGTTTAGATCGCAGTTGCCGCAATCTCACAGGTCCAACACGATAATGAACACCATCTTCGATAAAAACACGCTCAGACCATTTCATGGAATCCTTGTTGTACTTGACAGTTGGATAGAGTGCTGGAAGTAGAGTGAATTCGAGATAATTCCATAAATCCGTCCTGCTTTTAACCTATTTGGAAAAAAACAAGATATTTTTTTGCATTTGAAATAAGAAATGAATTTTCCCTCTGTAAACATTATTTTCATTTCAGAAAACAAGTTAAACCCTCTGGGCAGGTATTTAGTACTCAAATTCACATTTTCAATTTTGAAATATTTTTTGTTGATATAAAGAATTCGATTGGATATGTAAGGCCAGTTTTATGCTGCCAAGTTGCATCATACACATGCAAAACAGAGCCATGTTTTAAGCGCTTCTATGTAGTTTAACAGGTTACGTTTCTACTCGGTCAGAACAAAAATCAAATAAGTCAAACATCGTCACCTGCTCAAACTTTGTAATTGACAGTGCATGTCGCAGCTGCTTTGTCATCTGGAAAGACTTGTCATCGTGATGACCTCGATAGCTGATAAACATAATGAGACCTAGAAAAGAACAAAACTCTCCGGACAATGAATAAAAAAAGTAACACTGCGATCCTAAACTGATTTCAGTTTTGATTTTTGACAATGATTTATTTTTGGAAGCAACTGTGACAAGTCGATTTTAAGTTATCTTATCGAAAATTATTTGAAATCAAAAAGATGCACTTGTTTTGATGAAAAAATAAGAGTTGTTGGGCGCATTTCCGGAAATAAAACTACCGTATAAAGGTGGCAAGCTTTTAATTAGACATTTTTTTAAATTACTTGTGAAACATTTTCATAAACATTCAATCCATCAAGATAAATTTTGATTCCAATATCATAGACAGTTAAACAGAGCAGCGTTTTTAGCATAGCGAAAAGTGGTTGAAATTGCAAAATTGTTATTGCGAATCAGGTGTGCTGATGGACTTTTTACGGATTTATTCGAATTTTGTAAGTTTTTGAACGTTGCAGACTGCGTCCGTCACGTACCAGGAATTATTATTCGTAAGCAGTGCGAATTATTACAAAGTTAGCGCTGTATTACGTCAACTGCATACGATGTGGTCAAAAGAAACAACAAAATTCAAGCGGTATTCACAAAACGAAGCAGACAAAATATTTTTCTCTCGTGTGAAGCAAATTGTGAACACACAATTTGCACAAGATCTTTACCATCTCCTCTGCTGAGGTTTTAAAATAAAAAACGCAAGATCACTGCCATGATATAACCTGCTTCTGTCAGAACTCCGTATGCAGCAGTTGCCAACTCAAAGAATTTACCCATGTAAAACAAGTAAACAAGAAATTCCAAGGTGAAATTCACAGCTTCTCTTTCGGTTTTTAGTCTGAATCGTTTTTCGTTCAGGTCGTCCAAAGAAGACGTTTCTAAAATATACAGACCGTCTTTAGATTTAGTTGCACTTTTTGATTTCAGCGTTCTCTGAGAAAAAATGTTTGGCACAAAGCACGTTTTTGGCATAACCAGCAGGTGCAGAAAACTGAATGTCACTTCCGTTGCCAAATAAGTGCAGTAACTCCTTTTTCGCGTCAAAACACTACGCTCAAGGCATAGCTTGAAAATGTTTCTCTTATCTGATACACAGTGTTGAATTTTAGCCAAGCAACGGTATTTGATGTGACTTTACAGCTGACAACTTGAAAAAAATCTATTTCAAATGAAGATTTGCAATTCGACACAAAGCTAATTTGTTCAGAATGGCCAGTACACGCAAAACATTTAATACTGAAACTAAATAAATAAACACTGCTTCAAATCATATGGCAGTTTCAGCCCCACTGCCGCTGAAGCATTCAAAACAATTGAAAACCCAGTGCATTAAAGAAATAGTCATTTCAAAATATTGTTTGAGTGGATTCCTTGCAAGAAACGTAAGTTTGTTTATTGCACATAGTTTGGACATTGCTACTGCATGTTTGCAAAATGTAGCCAAGAAGGTTAAGCTACATATACAGAAATGGACAAGGGGGTGACACCTGATTTTTCGTGGACGTTTGCAAAATTTGTTTCTATTGCCTTGCTTGGTGTTGCCTGAGGAGTGATGGCCAAAGCATTGTTTTCTTTCCACTTGACAGAGTAACTTGCAGATTTTCGGCAAAAAAACACCACAGGCATTGCAAAGATAACCACCTGGAAAAAAGAAGATAACCAGTAGATTTTATGGTGATGGTTCCTGTCGGCTGGAAGGAAAAAAAACAGTAATGAACTGGTATACTACATAAAAGATTTGCTTTGTAAATGCAGCAGTACTTTCCAAACGAGGGAAAAAACAATCTTTATTTTGATCGTGTCGCAAAGCCTTAACCACCCTTGCCTGAACCAAGGGAAAACAACGAACTAGCATTATATACACTAATGAAAGGTGAATTTTTCGCACAGGGATATCTAGAAACTCTTCACACAGGGATATCTAGGGGTTTCTAGACACCCATGGCTTCGAAAAACTTTCACAGCAAAATTTTACCTAATGGTTTTTGGAATGACTCCAGATGATGAACAAAATTCTTAGTAGTTTATGTTTTTGTGAAACAAGAAAAAATAGCGTTAAAAATGCACAGTTCTCCGAAAAATTACTAATTTCTGGCATATTTCAACCTGGCACAATAAAACAGAATTACAAAATTACACAATGAACTTCCATTAGTCTACAAAAATGATTTTCTTTAGCAATAACTAACTCAAGTAATTTTTTTAAATGCGATAACAATTTACCTCGTTAGGAAAGTTTAATCCTTGTCGCAATTGCAGAACATTACATGATTCTTTAGTAATATTTATGTCTCTTTTCCGTCAGATCCCGTAGCCCATGTGGGATATTTTGAGGAAAGTGTAGATATATGCCATTTAATGGTTTTCTCCAGGGGATTTAAATATCGAATAACTTTTCCAATGCGTTTTTCAACAAAAATATTGCTTCTAATCTGTAGCCTACCTTCTTCGTTAACAAATAGAAACATGCAATTGCGAATGCTTTCATTACTTATAAAGTTTAGCGAGAACATAACGTCGTGCCAAGTAACTTTGTTTACCTTTAATGGCTCCAGAAGCAGTATATCTTCAATAAACGACAATAAAACAGCAGACAACCATTTCTCCGACTTTTCTTTTCCCCACTGAAAGCTACATGACACAATTGTAACTCTTAATGTAACTCCATACAACACAGTGAAACACACTTATGTTTGCTTTTATAATTTTCTTCAACGTTAAATTTGGGAAACATCCATCTTCAACATGGATCCATAAGAAACAAATTTACGTTTTCGTCAAGCGAAAAAATTTCCATGGAGGCAGTTATTGCATCTGCGGCCATATTCGTAGGGCTTCGTAACTGAAGCGAACATGTAATTAGATATCAACTTAGCGAACATGTAATTAGATATCAACCATGTTAAATATCAACTTACTGTCTGTATCCCAAATCATATGCATCACGTTTACACGACACTTTCAGAACCAAGTAAAAAGAGCAAACACTTCAATTGCAAAGAATTTAATGTTCTTAGAAGCGTTAGGCTTACCTGTACATAACGAGAAAGAACGATGTCGCGCCTACAGCTGAAACAACAATCGCCCAGCCCATGTAGATAAACCAGTAAGGAAATTTAAAGTCTCGTGGTTCTGCCTTGGCATAATTTTGCTAAAAAAGAAAAGTTTGATTTCAAAGAAAAATTTTCGAGGCTTAAAATATTTAGACAACATTTTTTCAAAAACAAAGTTCGTTACAATTTTTTAAAACATTCATTTATAGATATTTTTGGCTTTTCACTTTGTGTATTAAGAGGTAACTATGCTCTGGTTGTCAGCTTGTAAATCCACAAATTTTGTTAAGATATATTCCCAAGGCGCTAGTAGTGCTTGGAAAGGAACGTCCAGATCATATATCAAGAGTTCAACATGCTGCAAACATCTCAGGGTATTTTGCTATCGAAGAAAAACCTAGGCAAGCAGCCGAATTCGCACTCGTGTTTTTCAAACTTTTACTTACTACACAAAGCTGGATTTAAATGTAACGTAACCAGCTCCTATTCTTGATCTTCCTGTAACCAACCTATTATTACCATTTTAAATTCAAGCAGAGAACTTTTCATGTAATATAGTTCATTTGTTTTTTTTTATACAGCTACAGCTGATGGTAATGTTGAAACAAGTTTATACGCTATGGATTGCTTAATCGTCTTTTACCCTCATTTTTTCAACTGATTGGTATTTTAGCGTTAGTTTATGCACTGAAATGTCAGTCATGAAATTATACGTGAGAAACTGAAAAATACTGTGCATTGCTTTCACATGACTTTGTGCATTTTTACCACCATTGCGATAAACGCCTTGAAGAATCAGTCCAATACCACAATCCGCGAAAATGGCGAACCATTTTCACCATTGGTAGACAAGCTTCTGCTTTTTAGTAAATGCTATGATGCGATGCCTCACAAAACAGCCTGCTATGCTGGGTTTGCCTTTCAGCATCAAAAGCATGAAAGTAATTCAAAGAAACATAAAATAGAACAGCGTACCTGTCATTAAAGTTATGATATAATAACAGGTCAGTTAAAGCTAAATTTCATAAACCTTTTGTCGAATGCTCTGTCACCTTCCTGGGTGTTGTTTTTGGAAATGTATGTAAAAAAGCAATTGCTTACTCATTCATAAAACGACTATCATCAACTATCAAAATTTTTGTGTCTTGAATAACGCAACACTTTTCAAGTTAAACACGTGTGGCGCTGAGCGAACAGCATATTACCGGTGACGTCATCTGCAAACGTCGTTGCTGACGTGATTCCAGTGTTTGTTCAAATATTTCAACCCTCGATGTCTGCTTTCTTAAATAAAGACCAGCTTTGACCAAGCGGGATAAGGAATTAATAGAAAATGTCTGGTTGGCGTTATAATTTCCACATACCTTTCTCTCCGATAAATGTGAAGTATTGACGTCAATGCCCTGTTTCTTGCAATTGTCTGCCTTCCGAAAAAGCTGGATAAGAAAAAGTATCGGTGGAAGGGCAATCAAAGTGGACATTACACTGATTTCTATCATCTTGAAATCAATCTCGAGTTCTCCAAATTGCCATTTAAATGACTTCTCCCTGAAAAATATGCTTTTTGGGACGTATTTGCAAAAACAGGGAAAACTAGCCGGTGTGGGATGTGGAACAGCAATCAGTTCATTGAAGGTCGGTTTCAAGCGCTTTCTTTTCTCGAGGTATTTCCAGACAACAAGCCTGAGACAGAAATTTGAAAGTGTTCATGACCTTAAAAGCTGAAACAACTGATCTTAATTTTCTTGCTGGCACATTTATGATAATACAAGTTAAGTTTCTTGGTCAAAAACTTTGATTGAGATATTCAAAGAAATTTAAAGCTGCCAGGCAAAATATGCTGTTACGGCATAAACAAAAAATCACTGATAACATACAAAAACCTGCTGTTTAGGGTTCCACGTAACTTGTAATAAAACCCATTGTAAATATTAAAAACGGCAATATCTTTGAAACCGATATATTTTTGTATACCTCGTTGGATAAATCAGTACGATGGATATCCCGTAAAGTTACCAGTACTTTTCATACTTATATCCACGTGAGGTCTGTGCTTTTCACACAATAACTTTCAGCTCAAACCAGAACGGTCAGTTTGTGCAAAACGCAGTTGGAGAATCTTCAATGAATATGAAAGACCCGTGGAAACTTACCGCCGAACAAAGTCAGTTTTTGTTTTTGACAAGGTTGTACCCAAAATAAAGCGTATGCTCCACATACTACGCTTGCAAAAATAGTTTATTTTGTGTTCCAATCACGATGTTTTTGCAAAAGAAAAGTTTTTATGCCTCACTCACAATACTACTGCACACTTCGTTTTTTCATATATTGAGAACTAATTCTCTAAATTCTGTTCAATGACAAGGTACGTTTCTATTGTTTAGCGTTTACAAAATACCGTAGGTTAATTATTCAATTCAATTCAACATTTTCAAATCAACATTGCCTTGACGTTCTACTTGTGAGGTTACATGTCCGTAACGATGGATATTTTAAAAGACGTGTGTTACCTAAAAGACGTGTGTTGTTAAAATACGTCTTGTCAGGTGTACATATTCATATGGCACGTTTGAAAAAAATTAGAAAATAAGATATAGTTGCACGTTCCTAACAATCAATGAAGGTTTAACTGAACTGACCTCTGAATGGCTTCGTTCTCCTCTCTATAAAACATGGCGTTGGCAATCATGTGGATGAAAAAAGAAGTAGCTCCACAAGCCACCCTCTGGCATCGGGTAAAATTGCTTCTCTCTCTGTTGGCAAAGACCGAGAACCAGAGATGCCCGTCAGTGAGTCTTTGTCTGGCCGTAGTCGCAAAAACCCGTCTATACAATAAGTAAGCGATGTGTCATTTTTTAAATAAATGCCCATATGGTTGTCTGTAATGGAGGTTTGCACACCGTATTTCATTCTTAATATGCACGCAGCTGGTTGCTTACGATTCATAAAAAGTTGTCATCTACTGCCATTTTTCAAATCTTGGACCTTGTCCATGTTTTCAGGTCTCAACCAAATATGTCTGTCAAGCTTCTGTCTTTTTCATTCTTGATGAAAAAATCTGTGGCTTGTCAGGTCAATGTGTGCAAGCTTCACGTAGACTGGAATGGCTACACGCTTGGCAACTTCCACAACCAACATACAAATAAGAAACACTCTATGTTTACTCTGTGTAAATTCATGAAACACCTTTCTGCACGGGTAAAGCATACCTCTAAAACATATGCGAAGAAGATTTGGGGTTTGTTTCACAACAGCAAAAGTATTTTAAATTAAAAAAAATATGAGTTGGCCAAAAGAACAATAAAACATGATATATTCAGTTCAACTTCACATAAAATGCAGGACATGCAAAGTTTGAAGCCTTTTAGAATCATTGCTGTCTGTTCTGGAGAAATGTGTTGCTCGAAATACTGCTATTGTTGCAACCTATCCGTTGGCATTGCGTTGAATGTGAGATTCACCACGAACGGGATGTGCGCGAAGAACAACACCTATATATGCGTGGTGCGAACAAGCAATAATGGAGTGCTCCCATCGGGTGATCTCTAATGTTGCTTGCTGGCACAGTGTGAAGCTTTGCGCACTTTCCGCTCGGGCTTTCCGATCACAACACTATCATGCTATGTATAGATAATGGTTACAGAAAGCTTGAAACACGCAATGACAAAAACCCGGTACTCGGAACAAAAACTACAGTACCCAGAACGCTTTTGCGCCCTTTCTTCACAATCCAATCGCCTGGATCGGGAACATACACATGCACAGTGTGGGAAAAAATCTTTGTTTTTCCTTTTCGCCATATTTATTAGAGACATCTTATGTATCTAACGTGAAGTACACGTGGACTTTTCCAGGGTTGCATGAAACCAAATAATATTTTCGGAAGCGCAATTTTTCCCGACCCCTGGAAACCGTCGTGACTAACATTTGTTCCATACTTATAGGCAAGCACGTTATCTTCTCCAGCAACGGGCAGTAAGCGATCAATCTTCCCATCTCCCAGATCAGCTGCAAACCATTTCCCACACAGAAATACGTACCTGGAAGAACATGCAGTAACCAATACAAATAACACTTAACTAGAAATGCCATCATTCCAAACGTGTTTTGTTTAATATTTTATGTCGCACCTCAAACGTTTTTTTGCTGAGAAACGCATTCACCTAGTTATGTATGCTAAAACACAAAACAGGATGAAAAAGTGCAAGAAAAACAAAAGAATATATTATTTCATTACTGACGTGAAAAACACTGACATTGTGAACATAAGCAGAATTACGTACATTTCCTCTGTTTGTAGATCCTGCACCACCACATCGTCCAGAAACCAACTTGCTGCGTTTGAATCTTCCCCAGCGCAATCATGCCAAACACGTATATATTCAAGATTACCCAGAGAAGTAGGAACACTCATAAGAAAATGAATCACGCTGCCTTGTTTAAACCAGTGCTGGAAAAAAATACGTTTATGAAAAATGAAATTTGCTGGTCATCGACATGGATTCAATCCATTTTATTGTATTTGTATTAATATTTTCTACTTAAGAAATTTATGACAAATCAAGCGTTGTCTACGACACTAGTATCTGTATGAAATCGTTGATACAAATATTTCCACGTTGTTTGTTTTTCAAACAAAAACACAAGCTTGCCGAAGTGTTTATTAAGTTAAAACATTGTCGAAAATTATGTTTCTTTTCAAAAAACTTTCTTGCGTTTTTTGTCAGCAGTTATCCTATGCTACGTGGCAATAAAAAATATGACAATTACACGTGCTAACATGGGATTAATGAAAGACTAAGAGTTACCAACCTGTTGAAGCATGTTCTCCCTAGTTCTATGTACTAAAATATGTCGCAGATTTTAAACGTCTGGGCTAAGAATAGAGCTGCAAATTAGTATAGTAGATTTGAAAAAACGCCTAAGGCCTAACCCTGCTCGGGCCTATTTTGTCCGTATAACGCAAATGTACTTCAGGCGTGATGTAGGCATAGGCATACGAAAAATGACTTAGCCTTCCTATAGCTGGTTAGCCTTCCAAGGTTAGCCTTCCTATAGCTGATTTTTTATCTGGTCTGTCGAGCAGCATTCTCAAAACCTGCATAAGCCTTGTATATATCAAGTTAAGGGGGAGCTGCCAGGAGCGGGCAAAGTACAGGTCACCTGAAATGTTCCAACAAGAATTTAGTGAAAGCCAATTTTGCCAGTCGGCAGCAAAAACGTTTTGACTCTTTATGTGGTACCAAGCGCCTTGGTTTGGCAAATCAATCAAAACATTATTGAAGAGAAGCAGAGTCGACTCACGTGAGCCATTTGAACGTTGAGTAATTGCTTGCCAAGCGCCAGACCCCTTGCTGTTCAGCATTTTCCCTTGGGATGGAGTGAGTTGAGTTTTCAATGCAAAGTTTGTGATGTTCTATTTGTATAGTACATATGTTCCACTTGTTGTCATTCAACACTGCGGAATTGTGAAAAATGCCAGTGACTGCATTTCGCTGCCTTTCCAATGTTTTTATAATGCACAGGTCCGTGATAGAATTTTAATTCTTGAAAATTAAGTGAAGTGTCTTGCTGTAACCAAAGCAACATAGCCGACCAAAGCAACATAATGTTGCTCCCAACGTGCAGTCCACCATCTACAGTACATTTCCTGATTTGACCTCAGCTATAACCGGCGCAAATCCATGAGCCATGGACGACAAGTAAACGCTGCCAAATTTGCAGTCCATCGCACCGAAACAAGACGAGGTTCGTGTGCCAGAAGTGTGGAGTTATTGTGTGCAACAACCACGTTTGAGTCTTCTACCCAAATTGCTGAAACGAAAGCGTTGCATGCACTTTGGTTTTTGTTGTGTAGCACATTTCATTGTTGCCACTGGGTGAAAGATTTGTCTACAAGCGTTGTGGTTGTGTGTAGAAGTACTTAGAGCAGTCACGCTTGTGAGAGAACTCAACAGCACACTAGTCTGTCAATAAAAACCCTGCTGTTATTTTATAACGGGTGCGTTAACTCAAAACAAGCGTTGCCGCCACTACATGTTTGAAATCACTTTGTTTTTTGTTTTTTTGATCACTTTTGTGCAACAAATTGCCAGATATTATCGTAAAGAAATTTTTCCAGTTTACGTTAAGTACACCTTATCTTCAAGAATTCACAAAATATCACAAAAAACAAATTTTCAAGTCTCAACCTAATTTACTTTTTTGCATGTACTTCCGCTAGTTTCGAACATATCACGCTATGGGCCTTGCACAGACCACCAATAAAGGTTACTGGCGGAATTTCGAATATTTTCGAGTATTTTTCGTGCCGTTTGGAACCGTGCTACCTGCATTTTAAGGAATGGACATGTGTTTGGTTTTGAAAAAATAAAATTTTCCCGACATGCAACAACTTTTTTTCCAGGATCATTTGAGCTTGGAGTGGTTTCTGAGTTGTTCAAACACGCTTCTGCGCACCTAAAACGTTTCCGTAAGGTTTTATTGTGGTGGGAAAACTTTTGCCAAGGTGGGGCAAATGAGACCAAAACTGCTTGTTTTAAAATAGGCCTGAGCAGGTGAAACTTGATCTCGATCAACTGGCTCCATTCCTTTATATGCCAAATTTGAACGCAGACCTGGTTCATTATTCGTTTCAAGTGAATGTGTATCAAAACGTTGGCCAGTCTTTTAACGTGTTTTTACGGTTTAATGCCGCAGAGCTTCGCGATGAACATTGCTTTTTACTGGAATCCTGCTGGCGTCTCCGGAAAAGAATGAAATTACCATCCATGCTCAAAACCTGACTTAACCGAGTTACAGGGAAAGCTCCTCAGTTTCCAAATTTATTACGTCAGATGAGCTGCGGAGTCCAATATTTTATGTGAACAATTAGACAGCACGAAAATGCGACATAGCTGCAAAAGCATTTTTTGTCCGGGTTTGTCATCTCGTTTGCACAAAATCAACGATGCCAGTTTTTCAGTGTGCAAAAAACTTGTGCGAAGTTTCTACTACGAACGATACAATATTTTTGTGTAAAATTCAAAAGAGATTTATGTCAATCACACCTGACTTTCTTCTATTCGAAAGTATTTTCATTTTATAACTAAACATTGACAATTAAAAACTTTGAATCTGATTATATTTTGGCGTTATGTTACTCAAAACATCAAAATTTACAATTTCAACATATTACAAGTGTAGTTTTGTGTGGTTCGGCATTGTAAAAAAGTTTGACTTAAAAGGACATTTGACTGTGCTGCAATAGTGAAAACATGTCTCTATCATTGCAACTGTTTTTTTGTTGGGCCGTGGTTACACAGACGGTATATTTGATCAACATCAACCTTGAAAATCTCTACAGGATATTGCGATTTGCATCACGTACACACATTTAGAAAAATCAATGAAATTCACCCATATACTTTCTCTGTTATGCCTACGCCCCTTTTAAACACCCCACCTGCCATCCAGTGCCACAAAGAAATCTACTTCGTGTTGTTTCATCGCAGTGGATAAGTGCCTTCCGACGCCATATTCATGGGTTCCCAAAACGCAAATTCGTTTACAGGGTAAAAGTAGGCTTTTGTGTAATTTAGTCCGTTTATTCCCTTGTGAAGTTTTATTATATTGCAAACACAGAGCTGACAATGCTTTCATCAGAGAAATGGCAGCCGCCATGCGGTTTCACAATACGCATGATTTCAGATGTATAGTAACGTACATCTGGTCCTGCGTATCAACATTATTTCTAATTTTTTTCGAAAAAAATCTAGTACTCAGACTGAAGCAATGCTGTGTGATACTCGAAAAGTGCGTTCACCGACCTGCTCTTCTTCGCCAGATTTTCTGTGGTCACTAGCGAACATGGTTCAAATATGTAGGACTCCATACAACCAACCATATGGAACCACTTGCAGGCGTTTATAGATGAAAAAAATGTGTAGTCGTCACTCTGTTTATCGAAGTGGATGGTTTTCTTTTTTCATAACTTTGCGGCGCTGTAAATCTAGGTCTAACACACAATGCCGAGTATTTCTGTCAACTTCCGAATAATATATTGCTTTTCGCACGAACACAAACTCGCTCTTATTATTTCAGTGAAACGCTCACTTTTCCTGAAGGGTCCCTTGCTTCTCTTGTTCCAGTCTGGTAATGGTGACCAGCCAGCGCAAAAAAGACGTTAGATGTTGTGCCGGACCTGGCTCCGATTCCAGTGATAAATGAAACTTGATAATAGTAACAATCCGTCGGTATATTGTCAGATAAATGTTTAGTTGCCCACTAAAAACACAAAACGCGATTTGCAACTCTTTCGTTGGTAAAATAAATTAAAAGAAAAAAAAACAAATTGCTAAGAACTTACAGTGACTTTCAGCAGGGGTTTAGAAAATTTAAGCAAATATTTGAAAGCATACCTTTAATTCCGAGTGGACAGTGCATATTTGCATATTATGCCTACGCCTTTGACTACACAATTCCATATATTTTCATATTACTCGTATTTTTTACAAAGCAGTAAAAAGCATTAATGCTTCAAGTTTTCTCATCCATTTTCTTTAATGGCACAAAAGCGCTCAATTTATTGTACACAATTTTCTAACAACCTTAAGATATTATCAGTCATGGCCCAATTTTTGGCCAATATACTTAATTTGCCCTATGTGAAATGTAAAACTTTAATCAACATATTGTACAAAAATGAAGCGAGAAAGAAGGGAAGTGAAGCTGTGTATTTTGTCATACCGAAGCAAATTTTGTATTCTATTTTTCCAAAAAAATGAGAAGTGAAAGAGTGAAGAAAAGGGCCAGCTGTCATTCATTCATTCAATAGTCCATTTTTATAACCCCTTTCCTCAGGGGAGGTCGCCGGGGCAGCAGCTTTGGGTGGAATCGAAATACTTAACAGTTGTCATAGATCTCTGATGGTTCCAGTGGCTCCACACCAAGATGCGACCGAACATGATTGGAGATGTAATCGCTACACTTGGTTCCTGGTCGACCCCTGAACCACTTTCCTGTGAGACAATTTTTATGAGTCATTCTGGTCACATGACCCAATTAAAGTAGCTGGAATCTCCCTTTCGGAGGCAGGCGAAGTGGCTCGACATTAAAAACTTTACCAATTTCACAGCTTCTCATTGCGTCGCGAAACATCACACGGTTAAATTTTCGCAAAATCCTTTCTTTTCCGCCTGTACTGGAGACAACGTTATTTCAATTACCCGCTATTCTTTGCCAAGAGTGATGATCGGAGAAAACACCGACAAACACTTCTTGGAAGTACCGGCAGTTGAGGACTGAGCTATGCAAAAGTTATAACATATTTTGGACAACATACATTTCTTTATAAATATGTAATAGGCCGCCGAAGGCTGTGTCAATATATCCTTATAAAACCTGAGCTAAAAGCATTAGAATATGTTGGGAAAGTTTTACATGTTGAAGTTTGTATGTTTCATAAAGATAGAATGAATACTATATAAACTGATGGCTTTGCGGTATTTGAAATTTCCCAGCTTATAACCACAAAGCAATATAATCCACGCAGAATCGCATTTGCTTTGCCAATCCTTGTATTAACCTTTTTCCGTTTTCCGAGAGATGTGAAAACCACCAAATGGCACTTCAACGTCTCCACCTGCAGCAGTATATTGCTACTTCTCTAGCGGTTAACAGTTTGGGCTTATGGGGAGGTATCATCCTCATTTTTAGTGCTGATTTTTTATTCCCGTTTGGTGGCACGCAGCAGAAAACCCTTTAAGTGCTTAAAAGTCCTTGTTTGGAAGATGCAAGCAGCACCAATTCGTCAGCAAAAAGCAAACGGTTCATCCTGGACGACTTGCCTCTTGAGTCTCTATAAAATTCATACAGACTATGAAGAGTGCTTACAGCACACACCTTTGTTGAAATCCAACACCTACAGGCAACAGTTGTGATTTAAATACGCCGACACGGATACAAACGTAACTTCACAGAGACGGTGGGACCGTGTTCGAAACGTTTTTGAGATACTCTCTTGTTCTTCCAAAGATGTCATTTTGATTACTGTGTAAAACGAGTTAGTTCATTGATGGATCAAGCAATATCAAATTGCTTTGCAGCGACATTGACTAATCACACCCTTCCATGCCACGGCATCGTTCCCAACGTGTACATTGAAGTCTCCCGAAAGAATCGTGGATACGTTATGTTTAAACCCTTCTTAGAGCATCACTAGTTTCTTCCACGAATTCCAGGAAAAGTGTTGTTGTGTTTGAGGGCCTACCAGTATCAAAACCAAGAAGTGGTTTAACAACTTCAACCTCAACATCCACACCCTTCCTTCGAGTGGATCCATTCAACAACACAACTTGTCAGCTGAATGCTTGCTAGTATACTCACCCCAACCTGCCACACTTTGCTCTCTCACTGCCGTTGTGGAAGAGTTTCCAACTATCGTGGTTCAGCTCAACAGTGTTAAAACCACGGCGCTTATTTGGAGAGGTGCCAACAACATCAAAAAATTAGATTTAAATAAGGACTGAAGATACGTTGACAATCGCGAAACTAGTTTCCCTGTGAAATAAACTGATTGATTTACTTGCCGCTTCTTTCTGNCTTATAACTATGGAAAATAGATATGCTTGCAAGTTTCAATCATTGCAGAAGGATGAAAACAAAAAGCAAGCAGANTCCTCAGAAGCTTGCCTCCAGGCTAAAGTTTTTTTGTTGTTAACATTCATAAAATATTGCTTGGCTTTCTCGACCAGTTGGTGCTCTTTTGCTGTGAGTGAAGTGTCGAACGTGCCACTCATTCAAAAACCCGAAAGCGTTTCTTGTTAACGTGCGTGATGACTGACGCGTAATGACTGTTATTGTTTTTGCATGTTCCACGGTAGTACTGCACCTGCCCAAATCGTACAGCTGGACAGACCGGTCGCAACCATTTACACAGCAACTTTTGTGATATCAGTGTGCACGACGGGAAGACGTTGCGGCGGGCACATTTGTGCAGGTGAGGCCTTGCAGTGCGTTTACTGCAAGCGCAGTCATGCGGCACTCACTATACCTGAAAAAATCTAGTTGCGGCTTCTTATGGGAGATTCGAACACGCAACCGAAGGAACGCCAACGCCGCTTGTCCAACAGGCAAGAAACAATGAGGATACCGCTCGATCAGGTTCACTCAATTGTTGCTTGCATGTAGCTGAAGCACTTCCTGACTGCGCGCTTGATGCGCCGTCACATTAACAGGTGAGGGGTGGTGATGTTTTGGGCTTTTTTACCCAGAGCAAGTTATGTACACAGATGAAGTAAGTGAAAGAAAAAGCAAGCCAGCAACACACCCATGTTTGTGAAGAAAACTATTTTCGTTGACAACGACAGCACGTTTGCGACTTTAGCGTCGAAGGTGAATATTGCAAAAGAAATCAAATGCTTTGCCAATTTACATATCATACTTTTTGAACATTCAGTTTAACTCACGGTCTCTTCATCCATTTTATCAGCTTTTCGCGCCCAGATCAAGAGTAATCCGAATATAACAATTAGGCTCGCTGTTGTCCATAGGACAGCGCCATTGTTTACGAGGTCAACTTTAGCGAAAACCGTTGCGAAATCGATGACGTTGGGTGTGGGGAAAACCTCAGTTCCGACAATGGTCCTTGACGTTGCTTTCACTTGGCATTTGCACTGCGTCAATGCAGTAGATGACTGCTGAGTCACCTGCACAGATTTAAGATCACGTTTGGACGAAGTTCTTCCACAAAGTTTATGGTAAAGCCCAACTTAAAAAAAAAACTGGTTTGTTTCCTTAATTTTCACTTACTACTTGACAGCATTTCGTATAGAAATAATTCGTTGACGTCGCATTGTTCCCACCTAAAAAAACCTCAGTTGAAAACACCCAAATCCTGGAAAGTGCGTTCAATTTCACACAGCAATTTACTTCTTTGTTCTACTTTTATGAATATGCATTTTGCATTATTTTTTGTCTCCAGGCTGAGTGAAATTGCGTTGATCAAATTAATGTGTTCGTCGGAACATAAACACAACATTCTTTTGAATAACGTTGTTCCAAGTAATCAGAGCACTTTGAGAAACCCCCTAACTTACATTGCACACCCCAGAAGTCCATTTCTCACTGACTTCGTCGTATGTCTTGCACAACAACGTATGTATTGACAAATGTGTCCGATTGGAATTTAATTGTTTTTCATCACTTCTTTTTCTTCTATCTGAAAGTAAAAAACTGATATAGAACGTAAATCAACTTACAAAATATTTATACAACACGTTCCCTACGGTTTTATATTTATTAACTTGCTTGTGTAATTCCAAAATTACAACGTTAGCTCAGCACTATATTGAAAAAACTTCGTTTTCTTCACATGTGGGCGTTAATTCGCTGCTTCACGGTATGTGGAATCATCGTTCTTAGGGAAACTTGGGACAAGTCTATTTGGTTACGGTGAAGTAATTTCAACAGTTACTACAAGCCTAAGACGCAATCAGGTGTATCATCAATGGTTTTACTAAACTGTTATGTTTTCACTTGACGCTTGTAAAGGGTTGATTTCAGAAGTATTTCCTTTCGCCAAATTTTAGTATACAGGGTGTCCATAAAGTCTCTTTACAATTTAAAAAAATTATTAAAAAGTGAAATGATGAGATATCGCAATGAGGTTTGTTTTATGTTAAT
>JGI24021J15306_10000066_pt1 | contig 45458 bp, 20 predicted proteins | sample Ectturendosymbi1_FD_15306 | JGI IMG/M metagenome (IMG submission 15306)
AATTCAACTGAAAAGAATTATCACTTCAAGTAACTAATACAGCTGAAGGTCGGAGTCGGACGACGGGACTTCCGACTCCACAGCCCTGGTTACTACTGAAAAATCTCTCCATCATGCTTCGTTGCGAAGTATTTAAAATACAAAATTGTTCACCATTGGGGAGGAGTTAATAAAGCCGTGCATCCTTTCTGGAGATAAACAAGTTTTGGTTCCCCAAGCATCTCAGAAACTTGGGCGTAGCATGCAATTTTCTAACGACACAGTTCAGCGAAGGATTGAANATAAGGCAATTTATGTGAAGGAGTAATTTATAGAAGAGTTTNNAAAAAANGAGGTATTTTGCAATGTCACTCACTGCATCAACTGGCGTTACTAAATTGTGCTGTTCTTCTATTTTTCGCGTGCTGTATGGGAAAAAAATTCAAGGACGAACTTGTATGCTGCATTAACTTTCCAGGACGTGTCATTTAGATTTATCAAAGAATACTTTATTGAAAAAATATATATACTGGGAAAACTGTGCCGCAGTATGCACAAATGGCGCTGTAAGCATGACTGATTACCGCTTTGGTGTTGTTGCAAAAATGAAAGTAGCACACAAAGAAATATTGTTTACTCATGGCATAATCCATCGGGAGCATTTAGCTGCAACTGCCTACTGATTTGTAACACGTCCTAAATAACGTGGTGAAATTCTTAATCAATTTTGAAATCGACTCGAACTCCAGACTATTCAAAGCACGGTGTGAATGTATGGATTTGCAGCATAAACATCTTCACCAAAAAGAAGTAAGACGGGAACTCTCCATTAGCAGAGCTCCTTTTAGGTGACATATAAATGAGCAAGCTTGCCTGTTTGGCGGATATGTTTTGCCGTTTGAACAAACTTATATACATCTCTGCACGGGTTTTGCGCGACTAAACTGAGAAACACGACAGACGCATTCAAAAAGAAGCTGGCCCGTTAGGATTGGTTTGTGCAGAAGGGAGATACGAGGAGTTTTTGACTTTAAACGATTTTTCGACAAGTGTTGATACAGAGACGTTTTCGACTTTAAACGAATTTTCGGCGACGATTTGTCCACAAGTGCCAATGCTAAATAGTTACTGTATTACACATCATAAGTATCATAAGCAAACATTTGTAGGAGTTAGCTTACGATTTCACTATATTATTTGCCTGAATGTGAGGATCATCGAAATGAAACCATATAATAGCTTTGGTTTACAAAATGATTGCGATAACCCAGGGGCGTGTCCAGCGTGTAAGATAAGGGGGGGCGATTTCAGTAGTGTTTGGTAGTCAAGTGTCATAACGGCTTCTATGCTGCAAGAGAAATGTAGTTTGCTTCACAACGCTGCTGTGACAAAATAATGGACGATAAAATGGCCTTTATTTGCGAATTTTGTTTTCCGAATTGTACAAAATTATGGTGAACAAAGTTACTTTCGCAGGTTTTAGGCTGTGCGATCGGCGATCGCCCTTTGGCCTGAATACCGTATGAAAGGGGAACGAGATTCGTAGGAGCGGTGTGCAAACGTGCCATACCTTGTAATTAACTACTTCAGAGTGAGATACGTTGCACGCGCCAGGCATGAATCTGCCACAAGCTTTCGAGGAATCAGCCGACTGGTTTCTGCTTTCATCTTTTTGCGATAATTCAAATTTGCGCATGTCTGTATATAAGCAACTACTCTCGGCAAAGGTGAGAATCTGCGGACTGAGAGGTGAAATTTTAAAAGGTTGCTGTAAGGCTTGGGATTGTTGTGATTTTTTGTACCCGAAGTACAACGTTAATGCATCGCAAAAATCTTTCGTGTCTCGCTTTGCGTTTGTAACGTGTAACCACCAATTATTTTGTCAGAAACACTTCTTAAAGCAACTTGAGCATATCCTATCGCACACATATTTTGAGTGAAACCACTTCTTCACTGCGAGAGATACTGAGTTTCAAAGAGTTGCTTTATTTCTCTACCAGCTTTGCCGGGAAAGCTTTTAAAAAATTTAGTTTATTAAGCTGCAGCTACAGCGTGTGACAAACAATTCGAAATCACGAAACCGTCGCGCCCGCGTTGCAAGAAACATATGGAATAACCGGCATGGTGCACAAAGTAACAGCGGTTGAATCATCGTGAAACCAGTACAAAACGGGATAAACTGCAGATATGAAATTCATTTCAACTTTCCCTTAGGCCTGAACGTGACTTTAAACGGATCATAATTTGTTTCAGAATCGTCTGCAGGAAAAACATTTCGAAATTTACCTGTGGATCAAACCTGAGCAAGAACTTCGAACTCCAAAATTATCACTCGGTTCTAAATACTTTCCAACATACATTGAATATCTGGATATTCTTCAGCAAGATAAAAAGGGCTGGTTGTTTTTTCCCATTATAGACAAAGCAATTTTTAAACTATGCGATCAAATTATTTTTGCAGCTGAAACCAGTTTGCGAATAGATGCGAATAAATTTTCGTTTGAAATATACATCATTTTAGTTTGTGGATTTCTGGCATACGTCTTTGCAATCAGCTCAAATCATATTTGGATACCATCAAAAGGCTCGAATCACAATGGCCCGTAAATAAACGCGCTTTGCGTGTCACACGCATTGGCTCAGTTCATCAACTTCTTGCATGAGTACTTCAGTGGTGCGATTCTTCCAGGTACACACAGTACAGGGCGTGAAGCGAAACGTCTCTAATCGAGCAGTTTCAAACACTGCAAATGTGCGCTTCGGCGATGCTGCAAATTTTCCCGCGAAACAAAAACGCGTTTTACTATTCGTTTACTCTGGTAATAGGCAGAGATCAAGAGTTTAGTTCTGCAACAACATTTCAACTAAAATTCCAACCGAGAGCAAATGCAGCGCAAAAGACTCGTTTCAAATTCTGCGAAAACAGCCAAGTACTTCGAAAAACACAAAACCGTGCAAAAATCGCAAGTAAACAATCACCCAAATCACCATATCTGCAATATTCGATGACGTTTCAGACTTGTGTACGCGTTGATCAAAGCAATAAAAAGAACACGGGCACAGATATCCAAGAACTCACTCTCTTGACCAAATGCGGTAAGCTTTGAGTAAAACTCTTTTGAGTTGCCGAAAAACGCCCCAAGTGCTAAGAGCAAGCGCCGATATGTGGCAGCATTCCAGCTTTGAGTTGGTTGTGTGGCGTACACATAGAAATGAGCCAATTTGCTACAAGTTTCAACAGTGCGTCTGCGTCCACAAAGCAAAAAAAACGTGTCGAACGCACCAACCACCTGCTCCCCATTTGCAAACTAAACTGACCGCAAAAAGGCCAAGAAGGGCCAGCCCTGCTGGACCTCGCGGTCAGCCAATTGGTGGACCAGCCTTTAAAGACACGACGCCTGACCGTGTGGTTCAAACTGGTCCAAAAACTCCCCCACCGGCAAGTAACTACATATACATAGCAACCGAAACCTGTGCAGCAGCTCAAAATCAGCGAACCACTTAAAATGACGTAAAACATACAAATTTGAGCTCAAATTTACAAAAATGATGGCGATTTTGTACAACATGACGGTTAAATGAAAAAAAAACTCATAAAACGAGCAGTGAACTCAAATTTACATGGAAACGTGACCTTTCGTCTAAAAACGGTATGTCCTCTAAAACGAGTCAGCATATGGTGGAGATCCCCACATGAACAATGGCGCAGGCTTCGGATTGCATAAATCAGGCTAATGACCTTCAGGCCTGTAAAAAAAGAGGTCGTTCATCAGACAAACCTCACGAACAATAAAATCAGAGCTAGACACACAATGGCAAAAATAACCATGAAATGTTTAATATTCGGTTCAACAAAAGAATTAAAGTGCGAAAAAGCAAAGCATAGTAACTGGAAATCAAACGCCATTCCAAGCTTGAAGCACAATTAATAGCTCAAACGCAGCAGCAAAGCCGGTACGACCTGTTGAAATTTATTCTATGTGCAAGCTTTAAAAAAGTTAGCAGCAGGCATAGAATTACACGAGCGGGTCAGGTGAAGTGCATTCATGGTTGAAAGCCAAGATGTGACAGTCAGATGCACCACGAAGGCGTACTGCAAAACGCTTCCGAGTCGGCAAAGGATGAAGGATCAGATTCGATGCCAACGCTTTTTACTTAACTGTATGAAATACTGGCCAGCTCTGAACGGGCTGAAGTGTCAATGATGCTTTTCTTGCAAATTTTGCCCGTCAATCAGCTTGCGTGTTACACAATTAGGCAAAAAGCATTGGTTCTTACTACCGCGTTCAGAAGTTGGAAGTTTCTTTTTATTGCGCTTTTCGTTGCGTTTCATTCAAGCCATGAGGTTGTATTTTCACTGATACTACCATTCGCCAAAGGTGAAATGCAAGTAAGCGCGGCTACGAATTCCGGAAGGAGAAAATAGCAACGCTCGTGCTGTAAACGTCATTGTTAGATCACAAGACGTTACAAAGGAATCTTAGCCAGCAGAGACACCAAAATCATACGAAAAACAGCAGATTGTACCTGAGCAGATGTTTGAGGACAGATTGCGCATGCGTGGTTGCGAGTCAAGCTTGATTCTGTATTAGTAACAAAAGAAAACAGACATGCCAATCACCATGTTGCCAAACACCAATCGGTAATTTTTTCAACAAGCAGGAAGTTTGAGAAAAGGATGCATCCCTACACGATGATTGTCTTTTCTTGTCATAACCCACAAGCGACTCGGAGCTTGAGGAGCTGAAAGCCTTATTCGTGCTCAACCGCACAGTATTTGAGGTATTGAAAATTTCCTTTTTTGGTTAACTAATGCGTGAACATCAAAACATGTCTTGACCATGCAAGTTACTTTGTATTTCGTAACAAGCAGTACCCTGAGGTATTTTTAGAGGTGTTATATGAATTTTGCAATTCTAAATTGTATCAGTGAAATATCATAATCGAGGTCTAGTAAATGTTTTTTGAACAAAAATCAAGAGCTTCGTCACAAAACCCGCTGTGACGAATTTCACGAAACTCTTTAATAACTATCTTTAATTTCCTTGCAAGCAAATTCGCTTAAATCTTTTTCAAACAAATTGAGGTATTACTTCCCAGGGAGACCGGGTTATAATCGTTTGCCATGCAATGCACTGCAACCGCAATTGTGTGGCAAGAATTGCTCGCGTGCCATCTCACAAACTTGCCCCGCTTTCTGTGAAAAGGTCCTCATCGGCCTGGCGTTGTTAAGCCGCAAATCGTCTTGACCCTCGTACATAACTGCCAACTGAAAATTTTTGGCCATATATTACGAACGCACAGTCACAAGCAATGTTGCACTGTTTGATCTTTACCAACTTTCGAATAAGCAACTATACCTTTTCAATGCAAAGAGAAGATTAGTTCACAATCCAGCATAGCCTTGAAATCAAATCAACAGCAACAACACCACGCTTTAAATTTAACGCGAATAGCCTTTGCTTGATTTTCAATAGATTTTTTGCGTACAAAGCAATAAAACTACCTCATGCAGTTTTTTTAACATCAAACTTTGTTTGAAAAGAATTGGCCCACTTATATTTTTCAGCTCCCCGTCAACATTTTCAAGACTAAATGCACTACGTCAAATGAGCGAATCAGCATGCAAGCTGCAGAAGAGTTTACCCTGTGAAAACGTTTTTCTTCTTACAGGAAACACGTAAGAAGAAGCATTGACCGCTCTTTCATTTAATTTCTGCCATTCAACCACCAGGTGTCTGTAAAACCTTTGCTTAAAACACCGGTGCAGCGAATGTTTATCTGACTATGGGCCCTACTCGGCATTTTTGCAGAAGAAAGAATAATATTCTGGCCAAAACATTAATGAACAATAGGCACGCCAGCCTGTCATTAGCTTTTTTACATCAGAGCTCTTTTTATGAGGGTCACAACTAACACATCCAAGAAAACAACAGCTAAGATGATCTACGAATAAAAGCATTAATTGAATGGAAACAAGGCTACAGTAGAATGCAAACCAAGTAAAAGCTTACCTCCACGTCGTCGGGTTTCAACTTATCTTTTTCATCTTCCTCCACATTAGCTCTGTAATTTAATTAAAATATTTTTGAACCGCGAAGTCTCAATTAACCAATCAATTTCAAAAAGAAACCAAACATACAAAAACCACAGACATAAAAACAGAGGACAAAGATTCGTTAAAATAAACAGCAAAAAAGCAGAGAATCTTCCTTATTTTCCATAGAACTCACGTTTTTTCAGGTGGTGAACTTGGTTCATTGCGTTTTTCTGAAAACAAATGATCCATGTGTAAAATATTGAACCCAAATTAGTAGAAAAAATTTGTGTGTTGCTATTAAATAAATGCGGCCTTGATCAGAGTGATGTTTATAGAGACAACGTCTCGGTACATTATGACCACCCGAAGAGACATCCCAGGAACACTCAAAAGCAACAACCAGAGGTATCACCCCAATAAAGAAAAGATACTATGTCACACAGTGATATTCATCGTACGCAGGGTTATTTTAGGGTGTTTAAGGGACCCGATTCGGGTCCCTAGAATCAGAGAAAATTATCATCGGGTCCCTAGAATCAGAGACAATCGGGTCCCTACAGATCCATACCGGAAACATTTTCCTTAAAGAAAACCCTGCGTACGTCAACGCAGTAACTTCCTCTGCAGCGCAAAAACTACAATAATGGCATCACATAAACCGGGGAGTCCTTGCTGCTTGACCGTCCTGACCGAAATGGAACAAATTATGTATCTCGGCGTACAGGAAACGAATGTGTCCATGCAGGCGATTGGCACTCGAACCATTCATACAATGGATTTCAAAGCGGGCGGAATTGCCCCCTTTGGGGCGATTTTGAGGGGCAAAGGGGCGAACAAGACAAACAGGCCGATAGGGGGGCAAAAAAACACAGAGGGGTCGAAAACTCTCAACCACTAATCTATCACTGAGACAAATTCAGTTAACGATCATTGATTTAACTTCGGCTGTGGCCTAAATTCTCTCAAAGCAAAGAAACCGCTTGGTTCATAAGCAACGTGATCTTCGACTGCACTTCACTAAAGTGTCTCCCAGTATTTCGAAGCTCTGTGAAAACCGCCAAGCACATCCATCGCACTGAACTGCGAACTATGGTATGCAGGCCCGTAACCAGCTTGGGACACCGTGGGAGCGAAGAGTTTTCGGAGAGGGGCCCAAATTTTACGTCGATAGCATGTACTAAAACAACGGTTATGCATACAATCCAAACTATGTAAACTATGTCCAACACATTTTTCAGGTGGGGAAGAAATTTTTTCCAGGGGGGGGGGCGAAGCCCTCCCTGCACCCGCCCTAGGTTACGGGCCTGACGGTATGTATCGACTTCTTTAAACTAAATTAATTAAAAATACTACCTTGTGCTTGCTTTACCAGGCTTTGGGGCCGGCAACGATGTGTCGAGAGTGAAAAGGGGGAGATGGAACAAAAACGTTTGAGAAACACTCATTTAAAACCACACTGCGGATGTAGTTAAGAGTATGGCGTAATAACAGTTTTTATAACAGTGGCGTAATAACGGCGTGTATTTGCAAGACTTCAAAGAACAAAACTTGAAAATTAATCCAAATGTAAAACAAAAGAGCAGGCACAGCTTTTGCAAACTCGCGAACGGATCAACAAGGCTAAAAGTGCACACAGACGTGACGTTCGACTCACTGATGCAGTAGCAAGCAACTGGAACGCCAACAACGACAAGCAAAACTATGATGACGATGATTATGATAACTCCAACGCCGAGTCCTCCAGCTTGTTTAGGCTCTCCGCAGCAGACTGGAGCTTCATCCACTATTATCCCTGCTTGCGTTACGTTGATGGAGTTTGATGCTGTGCATGAGAACTGCAAAACAACGGAAAAGAACCAAAATTCTTACTTGTTCTTTATTTTTATTTTTATATTTTTTACGATTCGATATTTTTATTTTTATATTTTTTACGGGTAGATTTTCTGTGGCATCTTGTCAGCTATTCCTTTGATTGCAAAACATAATTCACTTTAAAATCATGATGCACCTATAACGTAATGAACACTGAAATTTGGCCACTGAAAAACTCAAAATGTGCTAATGCTGGTTGCGCTCATATTTACAAGGCCAGCGCCGCCCACCTTCAGAGGATTGATTTGCATATCTACTTCGTCCTTCAGCAAGATCGCTACCCCTGTTCCTGATGCGACTTCCTCACCTCCTGCATTATTGATTTTCACTGGAACAAGCAGGAGAAAATATTTACTGTCGAAACAACGTGCCAACCAATATCAGAACACTTAAACCACAAATTCAAAAGAAAATAACCCACAAACACACGGTTTAGGCGGTACACATGCAGCTTTTGTGAAATCGACGAACCATCTGGGAAAACCGCGAATTTTCGTCGAAGCTCTAATTGTTGAAAGCGTTTATTCGAGCAAGAAAATGGCTTGCCTCCAAGCAAAGCTTTACCACGCAAGCATGATATAACATAAATAATGTTTCGTCTGTTCCACTAGTCTACAATGATGTATGAAGATGAAACCTAGCTCACAAATTTCAAGCAGTTTCAAAATAAATTGTGCATAACGCAACAGCTTCTTTTCGTCAAAAATTTGTTCGTTCCGGAAAGCATGTGTGGCACTTAGTTATGCAAAAAGAGACTAGCATGATATTATTCAAATAAAGAATCAAAATAATTGTGATTAAACAATCTCCCTTGCGGACGCGGACAGATGAGACCAAACGGATATTTCTAACTGAAGCGAATGCTGGTGATCACGAACTTGGCAAAGATTTTGCAAGCGGAAGCAAGCCCTAAAAAGCCATAAAAACATGCTGTTTAAAAGCAGTTGGACACACAAATTTACTTCTAGGATATGTCTCATCGATTTGGCTTGGGAATATATGAGCAGCCAATACTTTTTTCAACGATTTCCAAGTCAAAGTTCACAGTTTATTATTCATATTTTATTGCTAGCATCTCGCAGCCAACGTTTTTGTACGTGCTCCATTGCAGTAAGGTTGTCTGTGGTAATTTTGTTTCAACATACGGTTTGAAAAAATGCACAACGCTTGCCGGCAACCCATTGGCACCGTGTCTTGGGCATCGATAGACGTATTGATGATGTTGAATAAAAAACGGTTTAAAACTGCGATATGTTTTAAAGCAAGCAAAATTTTTTTGAATTGAAAAAAAACACAACATGTTTGATTGATCAAAGCAAAATTACCGTACAGCAAGCAAGTTCAAAAATAGACATGTCAGCTCTTCACATAAACAGTTCGACTTGAACCAAAACCGCCATGTTCAGTTAAGGAATCTATCTTACCCTCGCAACGGGGATTGGCCTTGGACGTGCAGGTCAATTTGTAAGCAGCTTTCCCTGGTGTCTTGCTCGCCATTACCTGCCATACGAAGCAGAAAAAGGCTAATCGCTAGGAGGCGCACATGTTTGGAAACAACAAATAGCCACTAGGAGCGTGAGACAGCATTGAATACTTAATCTCAAGCTGTTTTTTTCTTCGATCATAGACCGAAACGTTTTTAAAATAACCGAAAAAAATTAAGTCATTTCGGTCAGAATGTTTGAAAATATAGGCTAATGAACACTGTTATGGTGAGTTTTGATACAGCTGTGAGACAAATGGACGAAACGTTTTAGTGACCAAGATGTCTCAGCAAAAATGACCGAAAAGTTTCAGCGGTAAAATAAGCTCAGAATTCTCAAGTGATGGTAACCAAGTATAAAAACAGCCAACACTGTTTTCACTATACTTTTTAGAAGTAGGAAGAAGACGAACCGCTACTTAATCAATCCCACTTCAAAAAAGCTGTTTTAAAGTGTTGCTCAGTTTGAATTTTTGAAACTTCAAGAAAATAAGCAAGAACGTCATGTCGAAATCTACCGGCATGGTCGCCGGATCGGTCAGTTAGCACCTTTTCAGCGATTTCTATACTGTTATGACGTCACAAGCGCCGGAACTTAACACATAAACTCACATCTTTAGCAAATTCGACGGGGCATCCACCTTGCACGTCAAGGGTAAAGGAGGTGTGGTCGTCCCACGCCCCCTTTGCCGTGCATTCGTATTTTCCCCTGTGAGTGTAGTCGACGTTGGTCAAGACCAGACGTGCACCTGCTGCAACTTCATGACCTAGGACACAAAAAAACGATCCCAAGGCTCAAAACACAAAGTCTTGCACCGAGCAAATGTCGCGTCGATCGAAAACTTTGAAAGTGCGGTTTGCTGAGATTAATTTTATTCTCACCGACCGCGAAAGTGCGGTTCGCCTGCAGATGGTCAGGAAACTACGTAAAAGCGGTTGTCAAAATCGTTACCAAGCCAGGAGCTCGATTTAGCAGCATAGCATCAGTTGCTGCGAGCACATAAAGCGTTTTGCGGCATTACGCAGATGTCGTCAAGAAGCCGCAGCTTCACAATGATGGAAAAACCACTTCTCTTGGATGGTCTGGGCACCGCGGCGAGCGGATGTTACGTCATTGCAGGGCAGTTACCGGCTGAAACGTTCGAAAAGGGGCAAATACTGCTGACCATGTTTCACGTCCTGTCATCCAGAGCTACTGACAGACCCAAAGCACCTTCACAAAGTTTATATCATTTCCACTGTTACGTTCCCAACACTGCGTATAGAAACGCACGCGTTGACTGGCTTTTCCAAAACCACCGCAAAACCTCAAAGCTCAAAAAAACATGCATTTAAATTATTACTCATGTTTAAAAGTAAAAATGATCCATACCAAAAAGAAGGCTGTCAAATGGAAAAGTAACATTGCTTGTTGATTCTGTGGCGCATGCTTACACGTATAGTATACAACAGATTGNTCTTTGTTTGATTGAAAATATAAAAGTATCTACTGAAATTGATGCAACTCTAGACATTCTAAGCGAGCTTCACACAACCTTTGTTTCCCTACGAAAAACGTGCAGTAGNTAATTACAGGTCCGTAACTAGGGCGGAGGGCAAGGGGGCGAAACTCCTTGGAAAAANTTTTCCCCCCTNGAAAAATACGTTGGACATAGTTTAAAACTGTTGGACATAATTTAAAGAATTTGGACCCTTTTCAGAAACGTTTTTGCCCCCTGGTGTCCCAGGTTGATTAGGAGCCTGGGTAATTATAACAACAGTGCGTTTATAAAGAAGATCGTATCTTCCGAAACTTTTGTACCTTATATAGGTTTCCCCATTTAAAGTTTCTTTTGTTTCATAGCATTAAAATATTGCTCAAAATCAGAGTTCATTATAATTTTGCGGTATGTTGTTGCAAATGTCTCCACACTCAGTGGTGTAACTAGAGGTGTGAGACAGGGGAGAAGAGTTTAGCTGAAGGGGGCCCACTTGCCAAAACTCAGAAAAATGTTAAAAAATGATAGTGAATCTCTGGATGCCGCCGATGTCCATACTAGATAAAAAAAAATAAAATACCTCGAAAAACGCAAAAACAAACAACAAATTAAAGGATACTAAATATCAAAATGTAAGCCGGGGGGAGGGGCAGTTTTTGCATTTAGCTTGCCAGTGGGGCGGCTCGCCCTCTTGCCCGGCCGTCAGTTACGCCACTGTCCACACTTGGAAATGTTTTACAAATATCCAGGTGCTCATATACATTTTGAGAAATTTAAAGCAGTGCTTACAAAATGCTATCCTGGCTTGTGTGTAACCTCAAAGTAACTACGCAATTTACGTTTTTCAGCTTTGCTTTTTGAACTGTTGCTCTAAATTGCTTTGAATCATGCATGTAAATCAGTCAGATGGGTCTAGTGTCCACCAGACAGTCTTCAGACTAGGCTTTCCTGAGCAGTCCCTTAACTGAATTCAAATAAACTTGTTGCAAGGCGTGAAACCACAAATCAGTAGTTTACTAACCATCAAGCAGTAGTTTAGTAACTGTACGCTATTTCATCATCAAAACACATAAACAACCTTAATTATTAGCTGAACTGGTTTGACCCAAGGTAAGAAGCTTTCACATCGCGCAAACACATAATGTTGAAACAACTCGCAAGCCTCAGTGAATTGTTTTACATTTTGGGAGAAATAAATGAGCTCAGTTAGTCTTTTCTGATATTACACGAAAAAAAACAATATTCGCGTTTTGGTTTCCAATGGAGACGTGTCGGGCCTAAGTTGCATTTCATCGAATTAGCTTCATGTTATCAGAATCGTTGCCTGAAATGACATTAATCGATCACAATAGTTAAAAGCAGTAGATTTCTGTATACTTTCGAAGAATCAGTCGACTGGGCTCTGCTTTCATCTTTTAGCGATGATTCAAAATTTCACATATCTATATTCAAGTATGTGCTGTCCACGATGGGGGTAAGCAAGGCATCGATCAGCATATTGTGAGTGGCGCAAGTTAAGTGAGTGGCGCAAGTTCACGCTTGTTTTGAATTCTTATCTGATTGCCAGAAGCCTGCATTTCTAGAAATAAGGACATTATACTCGCCTTCGCCCCAGCTATCCCAAGCAACCTCAGCCGTGCCCATCAAAGTTAATCAAAAATGGGGTGAATCAACTAGTGTTTATGAAAATGAAATATGATTTTCGGAAAAATTAATGCAATGACCTTTTCTTTCGCTTGGGCAATTGTCGCTAATATACTTTGCTTCCACAGCATACATGCTATTTCTTACGCTTTTTGAAAAACCTGTGGTTTAATAAGGTCTGATTTCGCTCATGATAAAGGGCTGATTTTTTGTTTTAGTTGGTTTACGTTCAAAAACTGAGCTGGCAGTGCACATAAAAGTAGATTATATAGAAACCTAAATTCTCTCTCTTGAGAAATGTCAAACATCGCATTTAGGCAAACCCAAAATTTATTTAAAATTTTTTTGTGGGACGTGGGTAATCTGCTTTCTACTGGTTGCGGGCCAGCGTTGGTGTCATTTACTGCCACTATTGGCAAATCTCCACGGCATATTTATGAGGTAAGCTTTGAAAATGCCAGAGGTAACCTCTACACCTGCAACGTGAACCTCTAACTCTTTCGAATGTGGCTTTTTTTACTACAATGCAATCTTCTGAGGTAAAATTATACATTCATAAAAGTGATACCTAAAAATCGATAAGGGAAACGCTTCTTTTTCAAAAAATGAGCAGAGGAGATTTCGGCACACTGACAGAAGTGCAGCACTGTTGGAGCCATTCATACAACCAGCGTAAGTAACTTTGTTTATAGGTTTACTGCGTGCACNCCTCTCTTGCAAACTGTGCATAGTTCGTTTTTGGCCTAAGCTTCCTGCCAGGACCGCAACAANGTGATATTTTCGGGGGGACAAAATGACGTAACCTGTTACTGTACCTAACANATGTTTCTGAAATTTTGGGGGTTGGGGCAATTGCCCAGCTTCCCCCTACTGGTTACGGGCCTGTTTCCCGCCCCTGAAATTGATGTGCAAGACAAAAATCACGATATTACAAGTTTGGTTATGACGCCCGAGTCAAATTAATCTTCACAAAATGGCCTATTGTATCATTATATATGTAATGTTCACGTACGAAGTGTTTAAGTGCCTAATACACGCAAACTGAACCAAACGATTTGTAATTGGTAGCGCATAGCTGTGGTTCATCATTGATTGTGGGTAGGTTTAAGCAAGTTGCCGCGAGCACATTTATGCGACCGACACTGTTGGTGTCCAAACGTTTGTAAAATTTGCACTCTGGCAAAGTAATTGACAGCAAGAAATCGAGCACAGCTTCCGCAACACGTCTTCCAGAACGCAACACTCTCCCCCCCACTCACCATCTTTCGTCCAAACGTATCTTGCGGTCGGCTTGCCCGCCGCAATGCACACAATCTCGGAACTCTCCCCGAGCCTCATTGTCATTGTACTCTTGTCGGCACTCATCCTGTCGTCTGATTCCAACACCGGTTGATTCAAGTCTGATAGTGAAAAAACAGAATTGAGAAATTGTTTGTCTGAAGAACAGTTCGCCGATTGTTATTGACTTTTCCCCGTTTTATTATCGCTGATTGTCTGTTGTACTCAAGAACAGGATCTGTTATTGTCAGGTATTCAAAACTCAAAGTAGAAAAATGTGTGCACACGTCGTGCTGACATAACCTTCTATCACTGCAGTGAAATATAGGTTTGCTGTGGTTGAAAAAAATATTGAAAACGGCCAGAGATTAATTTAGTGATGTAATCGAGACGGAAGCACCCGAGACAGAGACTTCATCAAAAACCCGACGCCAAGACCGAGAATTTAAACATTTTCCAAATTTGCTGATCCGCTTCTAGAATTCTTCATGAAACTGTCATCACTACTTCTAAACCGCAATTTTTTCGAATTTCACGATTTTTCCTACCTTGTTGATTTTTCCTTTCCTGTAGATACGACAGACAGTGAACAGGCTCAATTACAGAAGCTATGTGGTTTGGGTAATAATAATGTCACAGCATGATTTGGGCATTTAAAGTCTCGATACAATAGGTTAGACACCGAGACCAGGACTCGCAAAAATGGATCTCGAGGCGAGCATCGAGATCGAGACCAACTCGAGGCTCCGGATCTGATTTAAATGACAGCTTCAATTTTTGTCTTAAAAACGAACTGCAAAGCAAGGGCAGACAATCAGCTCGCGTAACGAAAGCGTGTCTTGTTTGGAAAAACATCATCGCGAACTTTTAAAAAATCAGGAAAAGTATTGTGTGCTTTTTGTCGCGATTTTACTCGATCTTTTTCTGAACGTTTTTTCGAAAAAGTAGTTTAAGATCAAGTAAGAACGGCTGTGGATGCTGAAGGTTACGATCGCAATTTTCTGCAATACGTACTCCGCTCAATGCAAATATTGCGAAAGACGACATTTGTGACAAAATGCTCCTGCGATAAATCAGTACAAAAAAATGTAAAAAAAAAAACGATTAAAAAAAAAAGAATAACATACACTGCGCAGAAAATTAAAAACGTCGGCGGGCGCTGGAAGACATGCAAAACACTGCAGAGTTATTTTTTTTCAAACACGGGATCCACTGGGTTCAAATATTATCTACGTTTATCTTACGCAATATTTCATATCGAACCGAAACGTGTTTTTGTCAAGTCCAAGTTGCTCAGCAAAGCCAAACACTCGGTCGCTTCGTAACAAACTTCGACCAATCTTACACAGGACACGAAGCCTTCCGCTGTCTCTTTGTAAATCTTCAGCTTCATTACTGTTGGACGCCTCACAGGAGTAAGTTCCTGCCTGCTGTCGCCCGACAGCATTTATCACATGTGGTCCGTTGGTCACATCTATAGGTTCCCCTACAGGTGGGATGAGAGTTTTCTGGCAAATAAAAGACACAAATCTTGAAACATTTTTCGATTTTTTCTTACTTTTTTACTGCAAACAAAGATTCTTATTAAGATCAGATAGTCCTTGTACTTCAGCTTGAGCTCAGGGCTTTTGCAAAAAATTCTCTTCATGTCAGAAAACAATTTTAATTCAACGTTTAAATTTTTAACAGAAGCCGGAAGGGCACGTCTTTTTTTAAATGGAAGTTACCAGAATTCAAATCATGCGTTTAGACACGCCTATCGAGCGTTTAGACACGCCCATCGAGAACAAAACAATTTCTTTATCTTGACGTTTGATTTGTTAGAGAAGCAAGCTTACCGTCGGCGGAGGATTGCCATCTGCCCTGCAGTCAATGGTGACCTTGTTCCCTTCGGTGGGGGTGCCTTGCGAAAAGCGCACCTCGACTTTGCTCGTCAGATCTGGCGTGGTCATGAAATACACGCGATACAGGAAAAAAATATAAACAAAAAAATGAAACGATTTGCAACAGAAACCAAACAGAAAAAGCAGCATCCGAGCTGGGAATGATGCTTTCGATCAATTGAAACGAAACAACGCAAATTCATTCTGAAACAGATATCATGAGCAAATGAAAACCGCGCAGACAACAACCTCGAGATTTTCAAACGTCTCTGACAGTTTTGCTACTGCCTTCGATCAACACAAGAAGTCTCTTCAGCATGCACGTAAAAGCAAGCGCCCGGTTCGAACTTACAGCGGACAGTGTACGGCGGGGTCTCCCCTGCTGATTCGAACTTGTGTTCATCTTGCAAGGAAACTTCGCATCTGATCGTGGCCTGGTCCAGATCGCGCGTCACTTCCGTCCGCAGGGTTGCCGTGGCGTTAAACGTGCCATCGGCGTTTTCCACAACATCAGCGGCCGATACGTCGGGCCACACGCTACCTATAAACCAGTTAAAACAAATCTGAGAACATTCCTCTTCAAAACTTTAAAATGCACATCGATGGCAGCAAGAGGTCTTTGCCGTCACGTGAATCTGTCGTAATGCTCAGGGCAGAAACCCGGGCAAGCTGCGTTTTTTGGCAGTCAAGGAAACACTTTCAGTTGAAGTTCTTTTAACGTTTGAAAGAACACTTCAGCATCTTGTTACTGTTTGCTTTGCTTGTCTGGAAAGAGCGCCTCAATTTGAAAACAGATTTTTTCAACATGGGTGGAAAACCCCCGGGTCGCAGCCCGACGCCAGTCCGTGAGGGGTTTTTTACCTGGCCGTTGCAGAACTGCGATGACAGCAACCGAGACAAAATCACGAAGCAGGTTGGACGTAAGCAACACACTGCATGTGACATTGTCTACCGCAATCCCGAAGTGGGAGCGTCTTATTGCGGCTAAACAAATCCAGATCGCTCGCTGGATCAATATCATGATGACTTATGAGTTGTAATAAATTAGCATGCACCAAACATTCGTTATTATATTGAGGGCCGGACCGCAAAATAATGTCAGGCTTAAACTGGTCCGAAGTGCGAAAACGTTTGCCGGCCCCTGCTGTACGAGGTCAAAGCTGCTCCATGCACAGATCCGATTTTTAAAAGTGCAATGTTTTTGTATGCAAGGATGCGTGCAGCCAAAATTGTCAAAAACATCTCAAATTTTGAAGCGACGTTTCAAAAACTGAGTGTGCAACAATATACTTTTTAACAAATTCAAATTTTGAAAGAAAGCTAAAACTAAAGGATTCGGTACAATTGATAATCTGATACTGTTGGACAACGCTTTGAACAACAGGGAAAGCACTGAGCAGCGTTCGTCTCGAACAATGTTACAAACACTGTCTGAACACAGTTCAAATTGACGAATTGTTAATTTAAATCGTTCATCACCTATAGTCTCCAATCCGCTTTCATACACTGAGCTGGTCATACAGTTTGATAATACCTTGACCAGAGTGCTCAAAACCTATGTGCCAATATCAGCTAAACGCAGCACAATGTACATACATTAAAAACGCTCTGTGCGAAAATGCTTGCGTTGCAACTATCTGAAAGGTGAGTTTTAACGTAGATTTTTGACTGCGTCATTCGATCTATCCTGCAGTGCTGTGTTGTAGCCTCGGGCTTCACGCTTAAAGTGGTTTTGGCGCGAAGACCGTTTAAATCAAAGCAGCAAGAACGCTCGTAAGAGCGGTCAAGACGCGCCGTACGCCGTAATTGACCATCCCAGCGATGACGTGAGATCAGATGCTGCGCTTCAGGCCAGTGGAGACAGATTAACGAGCAGCGATCCATCTCCATGTTTACAGCTGGTTATCGTTTTGCCAGCGCAGTAAATCGAACAACAGCACGCTTCTAATCACATGTGCACGCTTTTGACTTTGTCAAATCAGTTTTCAAGTACCAGTGGTAAATACACCTAGACTGCCTAAGGATAAAAATCTTTAGCTAGCTCTTAACGGGCTTTATAAACTCACCAGTCTGGTCTTTGGTGAATTTGCTAAATCGAAACGTCGTAGGCTTTGGATAGGCTCCAACTGCAATGCATTTAGCAATGGCAACTTGCACAGGTCCATCTGGTTGAGTGCTGGTTGATACGGTGGTTGATGTTGTTGACGATGATGAAGTCGGTTCAATTGATCCTGTCGGTGGTTCTACATTTTCGAAAAAAAAAATTAACTTACAACTATTGGTTGCCATTTATCTGCAAAAGTGAGATCTAGAAAGACCACATTAAATTTTGCTTGCATTGGAGTTGTAACTTTTTCTTTTTTACGTCTTTTTTTCTTCGTTAAGAAAAACGCACCTAAACCTAGCTTGTGCCAGCTCGGCAGTTTTTCTCAGAGCTTTCTTCTACACTTTGGAATTTCTTTTATATTTTTCTACATTTCATTCAATGTAAGAAGTTTTCTACAGCAAGGACCAAGTCAAATTGAATTTTTTTACACACGTAGCGTGTTCAAGATCAAACTTATGTTATAATGGGCGCTCAGTGACACTGCTGTTGAGCAATGCATTTCGAGTATTTTGTTTTTCGCAAATTATATAGATCTCGACGATCAAAAATACCCACGAACACTGGGACTGAAAGAGACACCAAGACAATGGCCTACGCCGAGTAGTTTACGTGGGAAGGCCAGAAGCAGATCCGGCATCAGAACAGATTTACGTCATCTTAAAATGGGAAACAATTGCGAGAAACTGTGTGCAGAAAAAGGAGCAGCATTGCCTGCTGCTGCAGCCATCTGTGCAACTGGAAAAAGCAAGATTTCGCCGGTTACGTGGCAAAGGCGAATTTTTCACCGGTTACGTAGCAAGGATGACCGTCACGCTTCAGTAACAGCACGTGGCAGCGGAAGCGGTTGTCGCGATTTGCGTCGTCTCGGTTTTTAAAGTATTCAGGGTTCACTTGTTTCAGCAAGCGATGAGCGCCTCTCCTGCCCGAACCCAAAACATGGCCCAGGGGTACAAAAAACTAGAAAATGGAAAGTCACAAAATTCGACAGCAAACTAAATGCAACTTCGGTGGCAAACGCACTTCTGCGTATGACTCTCGCCATGGTTTAAAGAAATACTGAGGCTTTGTTTAATACAGCAGCATGCAAGAGGGATAATAATTGATAAGCCAAAAGTTATACAGAAAGAATAAAGATATAAAATTATCGAAACTACTTACCAATTTTCTTCTGATCCTAAACGGTGTTAGCATAAGTGGCTTAAATGTGTTTCCAGTGTGTGCAAAATTTTCTTCAGCAAACAAGCTTGGAAAATGCTGATAGCAACTTCGCAATTTCAGTTGTATCAACAACTTTAAAAAGTTTTTTTAGCATGAAACTAAATGTCCGAAAACTATCGCACTCGTTACGCTGAAAACTAGAATTCTATGTAAGTTTTATTTATTGCACGCACCCACTCACTCCAGAGCAAAAAGTGGTTTTACGGCAGATTTGGCAAAACCGTTGCTCAAATGTCTTGTTGCGGTGCGACTGATCGCAGATCCAGAAAAGGAGGCAAAAAGGACCAGCGCCCGGAGCACACGAAAAAGCGGTTGAAAACATGATAAACACATTCATTGGCTCACAGATGGGCTTTTCCTCAGTCGCTCTATTAAAAGATGCTACAAACCTTCCGTCGTAGTTGTGGGACTTGTTGGGGGAGGAGTCGTAGGACGAATATCAAGGTCACCCTCCACAGCTTCAATTGAAACTTGCGGCTTATCTTAAACAACCAACGAAGATGAGATTATTGATGAAAGGCAAGGCTTTCCCAAAACCTCAGCCGTTTCGTTTTTCTCATTTCATTTAGTGTCGTTTCCCAGGAAATGGCGGACGCCTGAGGCTCCTATCGGCTGCAAGGTTTGCCGATTAATATGTATGCATGATGAGATACGAGGCGAGGTCAGCAACAAAACGATCAAGTTTTTAAATCTGCAGTATGGACAAAATCGAGAGAGGAAGCCGATGAAACGCTCTTTCTTGTAATTGCCAAGATTTCTTCATTTATTTGAAAGATTCTAAAACTTTTCGTTTGCTTGCTGAAATGTAATTTATTCAATATTAATTATAAATAACAACCCTGGTTCGCAAAACAAAACACCATCGCAAAACACCATCTGGGTCTTCGTCCAAAGTCTTAAGCGCAACGCCCCCTCAAACTTTTCTGACACATCCAGGAGGACTTATCACTTGCACTGGGTCGATAGCAGTACGGTTCGAAACCTAACCTCTGCAAGCAAGCATCAGGCAGCATAACTTCGTTTACATGACTGCGTTACTCAACACTCACCTTCCTTGATCTATTTCAAAAAAGTAAACATTTAAGGTGCTCGTTATATTTTTGTCGATTGTCGTTTTGTACACAGATGTGAGTAACTTGCAACAGCTGATCAATACCTACATTTAACACCAGTCCTGGCCAAGTATATAAAGCAAATTTTACGTACGGCAGCCGAACTTCCATCTGAATGCGCCAGCGTTCTGCCGTCAATCAAATAATTAAATTTGTTTTTGCATTGGTGTCAATAAAAGCAAAACTTAATTTTACAACAGTATCGAAAGTCGCAACCACAGGAAAATCATTTTGTAGTCCTTTTTGTTCGATTCAAGGAGGTGAGGTTTAAATGCAAACTTAAAGCACGGCGAGTCACGGCGAAACACAAAAGCGCATAAAACTCACAGAATACGCCGATGGTGAACCTTGTCCTGCCCGAAGATCTGCCAATGTCGGCTTCGCACTCGTATTCGCCGTCGTCGCCGATCGTAATGTTGGCAATTGTAGCAACGGCTGTTCCCGCTACATCAAGTGAAAAGTGTAAGATGCTTTTTTTCATTAAAAAAGCGTAGAAAATTATAGATAATTCTCTCACAATCCCGGCGTATCACACGTTTGACAACAAACGTCAGTCAGTAAAACTGAAAAAACAAATGTTACGGAAAAAAATATCAAGGATACGCTATCAACCCATTGCTGCATGTGCCCATTCAAGCACCCCCTGCACAAACGTAAAGCTCCCCTATTGAAAGGCGACGGTCTGGCGACGGTTCTGCACCGCTGTACAAAGAAAGAAAACGAAACGAAATCCTAACTCCATTGCTGTTGCTATCTTTGAATTTTCAAGCATATCGTGAAGGGGATACAGTTTCCAACTTTTCACGTGAGCGTTTTCTTACAAAAGAAAGGAAAATCGAATAATAACGGCCGTGCACATGCACCGGATCTGTATAGACCTGGTTCTTGTACGTTTTCTTTCGAATATTCACCTCCAAAGCGGTTTCGACAGTCCTTTTAAAACTGTTGTGCATCCGAAAGACTCGTTTGACCTTAAACTACGGTTTAACACATTTTCATGCAATCTTTGGGAAAAATCGTCTGTCAGTAGGATACAGTTACGCGATTTTCTCTAATGACCAACTGTTGCCTATACACTATAATAATTATCTTCACCCTACGGTGGCCTGCGGCCCAAACGGCCTCTGCTCCTTCGCAGCCTCCCACTACCCTTACATTTTATAAATCGGTCCACATGGAACTTATAACAGCAGTGAGCAACGGTGCTATACACAGAAGCCTTGTTGGCGCCATCCATGAGTGTGTTCTTTACCAGTGCCACATATCTATACTTGGTGCTTCCTTAAAGTAATCGTGTTAGCGCCATTAAGGGCACGCTTTGGATATTACCACCACATATCTATCTTCGTGTTCTTTCATGTGTTACCTGTTACTGTCAGGTATGCAGGAGTCTACAGCGCTGCGCATGGGACTCGATGGGAGGAAAGACGTTCTCGTAAAACCAACTCCGGCATTCTGGCGCAAAAGTGCAACTGAAGGGACCGCTAGGCGTGGGAACTCGTTGCATTGCACGATTCTAGGGAGGAACCCTATACTAACGCAGGGGTCAAGCTAGTTGTTGCAGGCGCTTCCTACGTCTGTTTCCCAACCAAGCGACGTGACGTCTTGAGATTTTCGAGACAAAGCATGCCGAAATAATTCCTCTCACCACTTTGTCCGTTAATTACTCCCCAGAAGCAGTCTTTAATTTGGTTGCTTTCCTCAATTATACAAAACAAGATAAAAAAGATACATCGCTTTAGGAAGAGACATGTTGGTAGTGCACGCGCATAAGCAAGCACATCGCCCGTGCGTTGTGGGCTGGTTCTATGCAAATGTACTGCTCTGCTCATCAAGCTACGAACGCAAAAGGTTCGTTGCCAACACCACAACCAGAGCACGCGATAGTGTGAGCGAGCATGTTTTAATGCTGAGCATGTTTTAAACAACATGATTTCTTTTGCGCCGCTAATTAAATGGCCCCATCGCGAGCTCATGATGTCAGAATATTCGCTCCAACTCAGTGGTGCTTACTGCTGCCTACTGGCCTACTGGCCATCAACAGCGAGTCAACCAGATGTTCACTCAAATTGCCCAATTGATGCGGATAATTTGCAAAGATGTCTCTTCGCAAAATAACTTGTCACACATAAAATTAGGATCATGATTACGGAACAAGCAGCGCAAAATCACGTCAAATCGTCAGTTAAACCTGAGCGAAAGCAAAATCCGTGAAACGTTTCATTCATTCAGTTGCATATAATCCTATTTACTCACTTGAAAATTGCTCGCTCGACATCGAAAAGCGTTTTTGCAACCTCTCCGGAGCGTCGTTGTACACGAATGAACCGTTCTCCACAGCCACGCTCCTTGCTACTTTTACCCCTTTGCTGAACCAGGACACTTGCATATCAGTGGGGTTCGCCGCTGTAACAAAAAAAGAGCAATGAGAACAAACTAACTTCATAACGAGATAAAGCGGCAGCGAAATATTGAGCACTGCGGGAAGACGAAGCCGAGCCCGCGGTTCAAAACAAAAGCCAGCCATCGGCCTTTCTCAGCAGCATTAAGAAGACCTGCGTTTTCCTTGCCTTCAGTGCAAATCGATCAGGTTGTATTTAAAATGCTGCAGTTGAACCTTGCACGAACCTTGCAAGTGCAGTTGAACCTTGCACGTGAGCTGTTCACAACATGGTTTTTCAAAACGTTTGCTTCTGAAGTGACCTGAATTATCCTGATGTAATACAAACCCCGACCAGACACTGAATTTACAGATTCCACCATGGAACAGAACTTTTCTTTGCTGCGCACAGTGGAGAGAAAAAATGAAATCAATCAAACCTTTGGTTACTTTTTGCGGCTAACAATTTTCAGCTCAACTGTTATGTGAAGAATGTCACATCGGTGCTAAAAAACACAGGAGTGGTTGCGAAATGTCCGAAAAAATTCATCACGAGTTACCTGCAAAATGTGTTATCTGCACTCGGCTCAACTGTTCGTGTTCGACTCTAAAAAGCGCGGTGCATTATTACGCGCCATTTTTGTAGTACTACGTTTATCCTACAGTCACTACATTCAAACTGAATAAAATTTCTTTTTTAATAGGGTTACCTCTACAAACTTGATGGGGCATGGTCCGCATTTCTCGATTCTGATACGAAATTTACCGGCTACTTGGTGTTGACACTGCAGCCAAAACACTCCAATAACCTTTACATTGTCGACCACCAACCTTTCTGTTCCTGAATTTTCAGGTAAGGGAGGTTTTGCGGTCCGCCAGAACCAAAAAATAAACAAAAGCTTCAATAGAACAGCTGAACTTCACACAAACCAATAGCAATCCACTGGAAGCACGGCCCCCCCTCTGTCTCAGTACAAAAGGCCTTCAAAAACACAACACGATGCCAAGTCATACAAAGAACAAGCATTTCGTTAAACACTGCTTCGACGTTGGCCCAGTAATGGGGGAACGTGCTGGGGGATTGCTTAGGAGCAATGCATCTGACTCTCAACCAACGCTGGTTGTTCGGCCACTGAGTTACTGGCCCTTATGCTCAATGGTCAAGCAAAAGCGATGACGTTAAAGCAAATTTCAGGCTTTCGCTAGCCTCGGATTATTGTACTCGAAATGATGCAGACAAAATTCATGGTCCAAAGTGTTTTTTTCAGCAAAGTTCTTATATGTGCATGTGCACAGCTGCATCAACCCATACGTTTCCTATGATCTTCACGATGAACGTTATTGTAAAGCTTTTTTACAATTAACTGCTTTTTCACCTGAAAAGGGGCAGGCTTCAAGACAAAAATATTGATTTGGAAATACTACGTAGAAGGACATCGACAGGATTTTCAGACGCGAAGCAATTTTGTGTAGTTTTGTAGCGACGCATATTTCAGCGTGGCCACCACCTCCTCACTTTCCGAAAGCTTACAGATGTGGGTGAAGCATCACCTGGGAATTTCCCGAAAACGAAAAACTGCCCACATAATTCATTATATACAGTGCAACACAACGTTAGCATTTTATTGCGTTTTGACAATTGCGTTCTTGTTGAGCTGAAAGCATTTTGTGTGAACGCGTGTTATCAAACAATAGAAAGTCTGCATTTAGCATGAAAGAGCCCTGATTCAGGAGCACGCTGCTTCAATCACAAAATGATGGAAGGCCGGTACCACACTCACAGAAGACACGAAAATTCAGTGCACAGCACAAGCACAAAACACATAGGTTTAATCCCGTTCGATATCACTAGACCAGGGTTTTTTTCAAGGCGTTTTAAGGACCCGATTCGGGTCCCTAGAATTTCAAATCGGGTACCTAGAATCACAGACTATTATCATCGTGTCCCTAAAATCAGAGAAAATCGGGTCCCTACGGATCCATATCGGCTATCTAACATTTTCCTTAAAAAAACCCTGCACTAGACCCACTTGAGTTGTTGTGTGCATTGAACAGTGTTTCTGGCTCTCGGGTGACAAATACTTGGATTTACTGGATTACGAAAGGCAAGCGAGGGACCCTGTTAACGTCAGCAGAATAAAAGTTTGATCTCCGCAAAAACAATGTATATCTACTTGGGAGAAAAAACATGCACTGCATGAAATTAGCGGTAGCTGTTTTTTGGTGTGAAAGTGCTTCTGTCGACAAGTGGAAGACACTTAAAGCACGTTTTCACCATTCTCTAAACCGAAAAAAAACTTTCAAACGCATTTTGGTCTGCGAATAAAACTCTGGCTATTAACTCTCATTAGCAACGAGCATCAACAAGACTGCTACTTTACCAATTATCAGTAACTTGTATGCCAGGAGTACTTGACCAAAAGCAAGCAATTGGATCGATGTATCTTTCTTGGTGCAAGTAATCTTTCGCAAATTCGAAAGGGAACCATATGTGCAATGGTTCAAATAAGTATGTATCGCAACTGGATTTGATAGGAGGCTACAAAGACAGAGGCTCACCTAGCTAAGTGATCACTGAGCTAAAAAAGTAATCTCCCAATGCATGAAGCAAACCAAATATAAACCTTTTTTGCTGTGCATTCACACGTTCGACAAGACCGATTGAAATGCGAAATAAACAAATTTCAGGCAATACACATAAAAAGCAGCATAAAATATAAAACAAAACCTACCTAGTGGTTCAAAGCCAAGTCCTTAAAAAACAGTTAATTGCTGTTTGTTAAATCCAGCTCATTGGAATTTGAAATGTTTTTTGGAACTTTTTTAAAAAAATACCACGCCAAAACTTCTGTTGGCAAGATTGATTTTTAATTATTAGGGTCAATAATGCACGATGTGGACTTGCAGTTTGTAGTCCACTTCGTTTCTCATAGTCACATAATACATCTACAATTCAGCGGCAGATTTTTTTACACATTTTTAACCAAATCAGAAATAAAAAGTGGCCTTAGATTTATCACGTAACAATTTTCGCTGCAAAAATCAACTGCCTCGAGAAACGCGCGTTGATGGACTGCTACACAGCGTAGTTTATGGGCTCCCAACATGGGGCACATGTACCCCCACAGGGGTACATTTGCTTATCTGAAGGCGTACATTTAAGGTTACACATGTTATTTGTTTCCAAATATTCTAAAACATAAACGCTCTATTAAAATTTCAGTGACTTTTTGTTATTTTACTCAGCCTTTTTTGCCATACGAAATTTTAGGGGAACATGCACATTCATCGAAATGTTGAAGGGGTACTTGGTCAGAGAAAGGTTGGGAACATCTGGGCGTAGGAGGACCTATGTGAAGAAGACAACTTGCCAGTCAACGTTTATTTTGGATATGTCGATCATGACGTTGACCTATAAACAAAGCGATTGGTGCGGTTTTCGGCAGATAGCCGAATGAAACCAGCGGTTTATTTTCGAAGCGACGTTGTTTTCGTTCTCCAGACAAAATTTTCAATTGAAAAAAGAAAACAAAAGTTTGTAGCGCAACCATTCGCAGAAGCCAAAAGAATTTAAGTTGTCGCGGCATGGTTGCGATTTGTGCAGGATTTCCCAGCTATAAATTAGTTCGTGTGACACACAGGCCTGGAGCCAGGTTTTAAGGTTATTGGGAAATAAATTCTTAGAAAGGGAAGATTTCGGTTTTTATTAGATGTTTAAAACAAATTTGTCGGGTGGAATAAAATTTGGGGCCACTGTCCATGATCGCCTCCCGTAGCTACGAGCCTGGTGACACGAATGGACAAATGTTGCCATAGCAACCTATAAGAGCCATCCTAAATGCTTTGTGTTTTTCATGCACACTTATTAATGGCCTCATAAGTCCGAGATGCTGTCTCTCACTCACAAACAAACAAACATAGCTATATTGCTATTATGTTATTGCAGTTCTTATTTCGTTAAGTCAAATCAAGTTTATCTCAAGGGTTGTCCAACGCTCCATGGTCCAAATTCGTGCGTGCGTTTAAGGTTTCATTTTTTTTAATTATTCCTTAAGTGCATCACTTTTGGTTTCGTAAATGGTTTCGGGAGGACGTTCCTTGATCAGAAAGAGTTAACGAAACTGTGAAGTTTTACATCTTTACTTCTGGCACAAGCATCAGTCTGTGGTCACTATACATAAACTGAACTTTGGTCAAAATATTGCCGTAAAGGTGACGTTGGAACAGATACCCTTAGATAAGATCGCTAACGTTAGCGAGGATGCACAATCAAGCGCTGCAAATAAAACAAACAAAGCCACAAAACAAATTTTGCACCAGAATTTTATTCATTTTTGCTTGATCCAGTGGAACAGCTGCAAGACATTTCTTGCATTTAATGGAAAATGATTCAGTCCGTCTCTGTGCGTAACCTGTCCATTATAAATGATCGGCGCTCTGGAAGGACCTTTAATTAACTCGACAGAACCCGCCCGCATCTTCAAAATTCAGTGATTCTGCTGTAATCACCACTTGCGAAAACCTTCGCTGTCGCCATTAGGTGCACGAACGTGATCGCTGCTCGGAAAAGGAGAGTAGACGACGTTCTAAAATGATTTACTGGCTTCGTCCGTGCTCCTGCTTCGTTCCACTTGCAACCGGGGCTTATTTCTAAATGAGGCATTCTTTTCGGTGATTACGAGCAATGCACCTCACCAGGATTTCTTGAGTGAAACACTTGCGTCTGAAGCAATAGGTGTTTTGGAACTTAAGTTTAACGCGGGTCTTATTTTTTCAACGTACATCTGTGCTAGCAACAAAAATTTCACTCTTGTTTTTCTTAGGACTTGTAGTGCAGAAAGACCACTTTGCATTTGTGAAGAGCAAGCTTGTAGTTTGTTTTCAAAGGAGTTTGTGAAAGTCTTACAAGACGTACGTTGTTGCACAAAACGCTTTACACAAATAAAAATGCCTCCTTTCCTTACTTTCCAAACTATACTCACCAAAACAGCGACTACCTGCTACAACATGAGTGTTGGCAAGAGAAAGTAACCCAAAATATTTCTGAATTTGTAGCAACTACACAAACACACAGTATGTAACTGAAGGAGGAGACGCAAATGCACAGGTTAAAATCGAAACGGAACAAATATGAAGAACCTTTCTAACCTTAGCACAGCTAAGGCATGGGTCACTAAACTGATGAAATCGCTGCAGCAAGGCTCAAAATCCTCTCATGACAGCTTTAGCCATATCAATCACTCTTTGTTGCAAGACTATCTTGTCATTAATTTCTACAAATTATCGTCGCTATTGAGATCGGTAGGCTGTAAAACTCTTTCCCAGCATTCGTGTGGAATTTATTGAGCTTTAACTCTCGTAGGAACCGTATTTTTCGCAGCATAAAAATTGGACTGAATGGATTAATAAACAAGCCAGGCAAATCGCTAGCCAAACTATTAGCCAAGGAGAAAGCTTCAAAACGATAACAATACTGTTCAGTTTAATGCAATCCAAACAACAGCTCTCTATAGTGTGGTTTAGGGCTGAAAGGACGTATCTAACGATGAATAAAGCGAAGTACTTTCAGGCAATTACTTGACCACAAGATCCGCATACCGTACGCCAGCGTTTGAACGTATTTACTCCAGTTTCACTTTAGAAAAAGCGCTTCATCTCTGACGACCTGGAGCATTACACCTTGGCAAGAATCGAACCAGTCCTTGCTCAAGAAGACCATGCAAAACTATCAATTGGATTTCTGGCAGTCACGCCAGGTTGAAATTGGCTCAAAGTGTCTTATCAACATCTTGCTAATTTGGTTGCTTTTGCGCGTTTGTATACGACAATTGGACCAAGGCGTATGCAAGGAACGCGAAAAATGGCCGTGAGGACAAGTTTTTTACTGTACATCTTGGATGAAGTTTTCGTATAAGGAAGTACAAAAGACAAGATGCTTGCACATTTCATAACATGGTAAATTCTTTCCCGATGCACGTATCTCGCAGACAAGAAGCATGTCAAGCTTCACTTCCCTCTGCAAAACACTCCTACTTTATAAACGCTTTTTTGCGCACATACCGCCTCAAATTTGAAAAAAATGTTTTGAGAGAGAATTTAAACAAACATCATGTCAAGCTCGTGAACGCGTTGACTATAATACAGAAAATAGTTGCATCAGTGAGGGTTTGGCATTAACAAAAAAACAAGCAAATGCTCACGAGGTGGATCCACTTGACATAAGAACGTTGCAGGTTGATCTCCAGGAAACGTTTTCGGACCGAGGTATGTCACCTGTATGGCCTTGGCCAAGGCAACTGCAATACAAGTTAGATGTTCATTTGCCACAAGTCCGAGAGCAAGAATTCCGAGGGAAACCCTGAAGAGCTCACGAGCGGCTTGTATTGGACTTGCTGTGGATAGCCACATACATAATCGTTTCTCAAGACGTCTATTTTGTCCACAATAAACCAAATAAACGATTGAAAGTATTTTTGAAACCTGTATCTCCCATTGGAGTTAAATATTCTGATTACGATATTTTTAAAGAGAAACACTGATTAACACCTTTTACGGTTTATTAACCCCGTTTGTGACTCGCTAGGAAACAGGGTTATGTGTCATCGACAAACGTCCATCTTTATGACGCGTGTGGCTACTATGGACTACGCTGCACGCAGCATAGAAAATGACAAACTTAGTGAAAGAAGCAATTCTTACTCATGGAAAATAACCTATTGTAGAAATAATAACTAAAAGATACAGTAGTCTGATCTTTCTTATCCTGAAACTGAATCCATTTCATTTTTAGCAGCAGTTTTTATTTTAACTTTTTTCGCTGATGTTGATTATCTAAACTTTCACACTTTGGCCGAAAAATTTAAATGTTTCCAGCCATCATTAAAATTGAAGATAGATTTGAAGTTTCAAATTATAATTTTTTCAGTTTTCAATTTGTACCAAACATGCTTCTTCAACTGTCATCTAACTCAGAGGTGGCCCTCTGTGACCGCTTGCTACCCGATGTACAATGCTGGTGACAATCATTGCTGAACCATGAAATATTTATTGCACTATCAAAATGTATTCAGGTCGCCAAATCTCTTTCTTTTTGCAATTTATTCAGTGTCGTCATATGCATCAAAATAAGGAATGCTACTTTGTGGAATAAAACAGATATCAGACGTACAAGTTATCCTGCTAACGCAATGTTAACGAGATTTTCCACTGTGTTTATGCAAAAAAAAAAAACTTTGCGTAACTATTCGCATTAAAAAAACGACGAAGACATTTTAGCTAGTTAGATAAAGCGATTTCATTAGGACTAATAATATGAAGAGTCAAGGTCAATAACGTAAAAACGTAGAACAAAGTAGAATTAGGAAGACTTGTTATGTTTTCACCATGCAAGTAGCACTTTCTCATGTCATTGCTATTTAAAAAATCTATGAGACTTGCTACCGCCGTGCTCTCCACCCCATCTGGTGTCCAAGTAAATATGGGCCATTCGCTAAGGGTACAAAAACGGGTTTAGACCCCACAAGCTAAGGGTACACTGGCGGTTTTAGCACCAGCGCACAATTAAGCCCACCCTGAAACTCAAGCTCTAGTCTCTAAAATAAAGCCATTTAATACATTGCATACTACAAAGCCACCCAAAAAAACGCGAAAAAAAACTCCAGTAACGTTTGTCTGGTGACCAGCCTGAGTCAACGTTTGCAAGATTTCTTTGCATTTCCATCGTATTTAAGAATGGAACAACTTTAAGGAATGGCATGTCAGTTTACGCATGTAGATAGACCTTTTATTTCCACTAAACCTTGGTGGTGTAATAAAAAATGCAATATCTGTGATTTATTTTATTTTTCCTTAGCTAATGAAGAAAATATACAAAACCTAGAATTTTAAAAAATATTCCAGAAACTGGCCTTAAAGTTCAAGCAGACTGTAAGTAAAAGTATTTGCTAGGACTGCAAATTTATACCATGACAGCTCCAGCCGACTTGACATCAGGTTATTGTGGTTTCAATAAAAACTCCAGCAGTCATGACTAAGCCCTTTAAAAATTAGTGCGCCCGATAAGAAAGGAGCAGTTTCCGGTTCAAAACTTAGGAAAACAACACGTTCGTTTCAGCTGATTTGTACAGGATATTTTCTTCCACGGTTTTAAGAAAACCGTGTGGACCCGTTTGCACGCTTAGTAAAATCACCTCAAATGCCATCCCCAAATATCCATACAATAAGAACACAGTTCATAAGTTGTCTAAATCTTGTCGTTTTTACGACACAAACCACAAAGCGGTATTTGCTCGAAATTGCTACCTTAGGTAAACGCAATACGTTTAACCGTTTCGTTATAGCTTATTGATGCAACCTACTCGATTAGATAAAGAACAAAAGCAGAACAGCAGCGACACATATCACATACAAGCAGTCGCTGTAAATTAAAAAGCATCAAAACAGACATATCCATACCACACAATATGAATCCAAGGAGTTGTGCCGTTCTTGCCATCGTCATCCACATTCCCTTCTCTCGTTGCCGTTTTACTCCTTCGAAGTAGATCCGCCTAGCTCAGTGCAGTCAGTACTAGAAACCACGCTTACGAGAGTCTTACCGTTGTGTCACCCAATACCCTAAGCAAACTGTGAAAAGGAAAGCCACGCTTCGGTTACTATCAATTCACTGCCTGAGATAAAAAAAAATAGGCACAGGCGACACTCGGCATCGAGCCGCTAAAGTTTGCAGTCGACGTTTTTTCGTTAAGACAAGAGTTTTTTCGCTCAAGCGGCTCTTCACGCCTCGCTGATCATCTAACCATATACGGACGATAGGAACGCCCGAAAGCTCTTGCGGACAATTGCAAAAACAACGCGCCATTATTATTACCATTGTTTTGTTGAAACGAAGAGTGCTAGTGTACGAAAGAGAGCGGTATTTGTAAAACTATTGACAAGGTGTTGCGGCGGAATGTAGGCTGGAACGAGGGTCTTTCGGGCAACAATGGAATTTGCCCTGATATTAAAGAGAAAGCAAAAGCAGACCAGGACGTAATCTTTCTAAAGAACTAAGTATCCAGCAATTATCTCATACACACCATTCGCAACGGAAAATCAACACAATGATGATTTGACTTTCTCTACTGCTGCGTCTACTGCACACAAAAGTATCCTATTCCAGACGTAGGGCGCAGGTGCTAAAACTAATTATTAACTGCCCCCTTGCAAACAGGTAGTAAACTGCCAGATAAATGCAATCAGCGTGATGAAAATGTTAAACAGATCTTAATAGCAGCACGCAGAAGTTCGACTGCTTCTGTTCTGATGATATCAAGAGTCAAATGGAATCAAGAAAAACGTTCGAAACACAAAACAAAGACTTTACTGTGCTTCACGTCTCATAATGCCTGCGTAGTTATCAATTCCCACTGACATTTACAAGCAAGTACTGTTGCCAAAACAAATCAGTGCTATAGGGCAGAGAGCGCGTCAATTCTCTCAAACAGTCTTTTTCGCTTGGGAAACTGTTTTTGGGTAACTGATGCACGCCCTTCAAATTTTCAATTCCCGGCACCAGTTTAAAAGAAACAAAGCCTTAAATGGCGTGAAGAGTGAATTCAAATTAGTGTAACTTTAGTGTAAATATGTATTTATAGAACTTAGAACCCATTTTTTAAACAGGTTTGACTGGCCAGATGAAGAATGCAAGATTATAGAGCCATGTACGAACATCAGGGTAAATGAATTTTGCTAAAACCTTGTTCTTGAGTGTCCCAATGCCTTTTATACTGACGCTTAGCGTGGAAAAGGATAACAAGACAGATTTTAACTTAGTCAAAACCTGTCTTTAGAATAACAACCAAAATGAAGGTGTTGGCCTATGGCAAACTCACCAACTTTAATTGCATGTTTCAAACAAAAACACAAAACTATCTATCAAAAATATACTTGCGAAATATCTTGCATGATTGCAAGTGTTCCTAAACAGTTAACATCACCTGGCTATAGTTGTGATTTGAGCACGAAAAGTAATTCATACCTTGTCCGACAAGTATCTAGCAACGCTTATAGTGGCAGGTTGCACAATGTTTCTGCACTGCTGAAAGTTAATAAAGGTAGCAATAACCTTACGACGAATTCTTCCTCTGCGTTGTAAAATGCTAATAAATGCACCGTACATCTATGTGTCCCTCAAACCACATTCTGTTGTCTTGGATCCAAACTAATTCAACATGTTTCAATGCCAAGTATCCATGGTAAACGTACCCTGTGCTGGCTTTTGACACAGTCTCAGCAGCGGTGGCTAATTTTTGCGCAGCTTACAAAAAAACTTTTAAAGTACCCGTGACTATGCCGCTATGCTTGCAGAAGACTACCCTGAAGAAGGTCATCGCCTAGTAACTGCGTGTGCGTGTGAACACTCCGTAAAAACAGGCAAGGTTCACGTTTCCCTGTTCAGCCAACTTAAGCTGATTAAAAGCTCTTGAAAATGAACCCTCGTGACGTCTGCCTTAATGACAGGTTGAAATTAACTATGCAGAAAGAAGATTGCTGTGATCGGCCAACGCTACGTCGAAAGACACAAAAAAGAGAACAACTCCGAAGTTTTATCGCTGTCAAATGCCGCTATGGCAAAGCCAGAACTCTTGGAATATGCATGACTGTGACGCATGCACGCTGCAACCAATAACAATGTGGATTAGGACGATTCAGAAGTAGAACCAGAGATTGCATGCCACTGACTGCTCCAGCGACTAAAGCGGTTGGGTTTTTGAGTTAGTTTTACAACAAATTTTCAGAACGTTACCGTTTTGCAGTGAAATCAAACTTCGGATTTATTTATCAGACAATTACAGTTGACAAACGCTTTTATATTGCTACGTTTAAATTTATGCCCGCATTATTCGTGCTTTACATACAAACGAAGAAACTCTCTTGATCTTTGAATTTTGAGAAATTTGCAACAAACTTCATAAAAGCCGAAATCGTGGGAACCGCTTTTACCAAACCTGACGTGTGTACTGATCATCCTTTTCTCGGCGTATCTTTAGATAGACAATGGTGTCCACTGATCTGCCCAGAAATAGTTTTTAAACTTCCCTGTGGAGAATGCCACATCTGCTAAAATGGTGACCACACGATCTCAACAAAAACATCTTGGCCAAAACGTTTTTCTACGTATAATGCACCCTGTACAGCAAGACTATATCTTTCTCCGTTTTCATTGTCCTGTTTTGGAACGAACCACTAAATACGCTCATATTTGCAGCGAACTTACCGGTGACACAATTATTTTACCCAACTTCTCCTACAGAGTTAGTACTGCCCATTCCAGGACCATAGCTATTTCCTAACATATACATGTTAGGAAATCCTGAGCTGCAGTTTTTTCGGTGCGCGGGTCCATGGCCTTCGGCGTACGCCGGGCCATTTTCACGGAACTTTCACGAGTCATTGCTTTCGACCTCGTGGTACACAGTTTGCACATCACCGCTGCAGGACTGCAGCTCAAGATTTGCGCTTCTAGAACAGCAGCAGCGGTAGTTTTGCAGCAAGATAAAAGATCGATGGCTGAACGTTCGCTTGTTGGCGCAGTTCACAAAACGAGGGAACTACTCCACACATCGCACGTAAAGCACTAATCAACTTTAGCGCAATGTACATGTCCAGCAGAGCGCAACCGCCCACGGATGGAACGGCCCTTGGCTAGGTTGTGGTCTACATTACTGTGCAGTAACGCAACATATGGCTTTCATATGTTTTCGAACGTAACCACACAAAGAAAGGTTTCAGCTGGGCATCGTGAAATTCAAAGCAGTGCACACGATTCCATTTATCGCTTCTCTTTTCGCAATTACAACAAAGTTAGCTACATCCAATAAAATGTTTCGTTTCCAACGATTTTCCGTTTCTCCGTTTTCGGAACGTCAACATTTTATTTGCGATGAATCGTCATGAAATCTTGCTTTGTGATAGCAACTGACCTAACACCTAAGAAACACGTATTTGCGGGCAACTGTCGCAAAAGAGAGGCGCAATCCTGCTGTTGAACAAAAAAACGCAAAAACCCGAAAATCGCGTCAATCGAACTTGGCAAAAAACGGGCAAGTGTAAAGCAACAAAAATCATACTAAGCCGTTGCACTGCTTCCCACGCTGCCTGCCGCCACCGAACCGATGGTCACTTTACCTGTATTACCTCGCTGCGCATCATCGTTACCTTGGTGGCGCTGCGGTAAGCCACCTCTGCCCTAACATAAACGAAGCGCAGGATTTTTCAAAGAAACGATGGTTTATGGTAGAGACAGTCACCTGTGTGCTCTTGCAGGATGGCAGATGTGAGGTCGGGTCAGTGACGTCAACGAGCGTAATGTCAGCGCAACGCAATCGTTGAAGCGCGAACTGTTGACAGCGATTGAAAGGGGTAAGCGCTGTAGGGCTGAAGCTTGAACAACTACTGAACGTGCTTGTAGAAATGAAGGCTAAACAGACTTGGTGAATACAAATGTTTACGCAAGAGGTGTTAAGGTCACACCGCTGATATAAGCTAAAGCACAACTAAAAATTGTTTTGAAGCCCTTAAAATTTTGTAATATATTTTGAATTTGTTCTATTCACAGAACGAATCACTTCAGAATTCACACATAGGTCGAATTTCTCTTAAGCGTAAAAATTAAAACTCTTCAGTATGCTCAATACAAATTTTCACGTTTTTTGATGGCGGTTTTGTTTATTAGGTTCATATCTGTAACACGACGTCATGACAAGTCACGCCTCCATGGTGATAGTCTGAGGAAAATAACAACATGGCTGATAAATTACTGTAAAATTTAGTTAGCGAGCTCTGAAAAGATTTTCACTTGATTTCGCATGTGCATGCAAAAAACGTTTTTTTTTCAGTTTAATTAAATGGCTTCTAAAGCCAATACGAAACTTTCGGAACTGTATTGGAGCAACCTTTAAAGACTTGAATCAAACTTAACAAAATATCCCAGAACAAGAAGGCGTATCACATTGGAGTTGTGCAGATCATTTACCAGTGACTTCACAAAATCAGATTGACAAATTCTGCTCATTTTGCCAGATAAAAACACTGAAACTACGTTCGATTAAAGGCTAAAACAGCACTTTTTCAGTTAAACGCACATGCCATATTAAGTTAGAGCAAGCCTATGTTGTTTGACAAGCACAATATTTTGTACTCCAGTTACTTTCAAAGTTAGATGATGGTAAACTTATCATACAGCACACCTTACATTGGGTTAGAACTACGGACTGAACAACACCAAAAGATGGTCAAGGACTGTGCGTAATTGAATCTTCTCTTCTGACATTGTTTATGGCGAATAGTCTGTGGGCGGAACGGCTTGGAGCGTAAAATTTCGCAACCTTTGCCTCGCTGAAATTAAATAACCAGTTATAGCTGGTTTTAGCCCTCGAGGCCAAAGCGAAACCTCCTTCATAATACGACAGTGCACATGTAGCATAAACTGAATCACTGACGCGTGACGCTGATTCAGAGGTTTCATTAAAATGCACCTGATCTAACGTTCGTTTCTAAGTCGTAAACAGGCAGTGAAATAAAGGCAGTTTCTTTGCCAGCGGAACGAATAACCAGCAGCCACTGTAAATTTGCTGCGTTTGTGCTTAAACCAACTGATGACACAATGCAGTTGTAGGACATGCCGACACAGCAATTATTGAAGCTACGATTAATCCAGATCCAGCCACCTGCTCTCCACCACGAGCTATCAGTGGAACAAAACCAAACTCAACGTATCAAGAAAAAGTTCGATTAAATACGACGTTTTACGCAACACAGGAACCTCTGGCAAAACAACCTCAGCAGGTTAAGCGTAAAACACGAACTTTCACTCCTTATAAACTGGCCTTGCAGCAATGAGGTGGTTGAATTTGAAAACTTGCCAACAAATTTTAAGACAAATAGGGAGTTTTATTTCTAGATGACGGTACCAGATCCCAAGTTCTTGAGAAGAACGTTCGGCGCTTTTCGTCGACGAATTTTGATTGTTCCGTCGCGCCTGTTTGCAGTCGTTTGATGTTGCTTTTCATAATAAGATCGAACTGAGGTGTTTCAAACCCACAAGTCGACGTTTCCCCAACTTACGTTTAGATACTTGGCAATAGCTTTTCGTAAGCTGGTATCAGCACATACCACCTGCATGGACCAAATGGTTTATTACGCTCTTACCAAAATAAAAGTTTTTACATCAAAACTTGTTCAATTGCGTTGAATTAAGCGATATATCTCTCAGCGTAAATGAGCATCGACATTTGCATAAAAACAGAACCAAGCTATCCGATATACTTCAAGCACCCGAGCTGACAAGCCGCACCAAAACGCAACTTCATTAAAAAGCGAACCCTGTCGCGAACAAATACAAAATTCAGAAAATATTGGTAACAACTAGTTGGTGCCAAGGGCACGCAAAACGTCATCGCAGTGCTTTGCCTCGATTCCATCCAGACACACCTGACATAGAGAGGAGCTGTACGTCCATTTCTCACCTCTTCAGCAACACGCGACAAATACAAATTCGCGGTGGCCTAAAAGTATTCGACTGGTCGTCGGCGGTCAACCCCAAAAGGCTGATTTCACTCCCAGTCCCACGCTTTCTACTGTCACTGAGCACCACGAATGGAAAAATTCAGTCGTCGATCATAACTTGCACGGTTTACAAGCAAAAGGCGTTTGCTTGAGTCACAAACAGCTTGCTCTTTGTGCGGAAATAGGCAGTCGCTTTTGCGAACAAAGAGATTCACCCACCTTAACGCTAGACTTTCCTTTCACCGGTACCGCGCACCCTATAGTCATTCGAAATTTCTCATCCAATTAATGCTTTTGTCTGTACAGTGTATCTATAGCAACCTGCCACGTAGTGGTCGCCTGCCAGTAACGCAGCCGAACTGTATCAACGAACGACAGGACTTCGTAGACGATTGTTTTTACAACGGGGTTTAACATCACTTTGCAGCCACTATCGAACCGCGAACTACCAGATCGACACTTTAATGGCGCAGCAGACATTGCGGGAACCTCGCGTGCACCCTTACAAAATAAGCGTGAAACGAATTGGATACGAAGTATTTCACATACATACATTGGATGTACATTGGACACGAAGTATTTCAGTTGGTGCATGTGTGTACAAAGTGAAATGTACGCACTGCTTATGGCAGATTCGCTGGCAAAAGAATGAGGCTGAAAGCTACTGAGGATTACGTTCCGCTGAATTGCTTATATTTTAACAGCCGATTGACACTAGTCCTTGGATTTGGGCTACAAATTAACCGGAAAGTGGAAAAATGATTCTAGTTCACTTTACATGAAGCAATCATCGCAAAGCCTTGCGCAAAGCAAATGCGGAAGTGAAACCTTCACGTAACAACGAACCGCGTGATTCCAGATCTCTATCCACATTGTGACGGCATCACACAATTGTATTAACCTTCTACAATCGACCCACTCGAAATGCCTTAACATTTTTCACGAGCTACTATGTAAGGCAGCAGCTCTTTGTGCGAGCAGGCCAACGAAAGTGAATATAGCTTTGGAACACCACACCTCTTTCAGTAACTGTTTACCTACGCAACTGCCAGCGGTTAGAAGAATCGAAAAAAGTATTGTTACTTTGTTACGTCACATACCACGCACGTTTGAGTGTGGCAAGAGCAGAAATCCCAAACAAAACTATATAATAAAGGCAATGGCTTTGTCTTCACCTGTGATTGAATAATAGGTTACTTGTTCGCACTGATGAATAAAACTCTCGTTTCAGCTGAACAACGACATGATTTAATACATGGTGGATGATCGTTGCGAGCAGAATTGGATATGCTGTATGCGCTGTGGCGCAAGCGTAGTTTTTGTTGGATTGCGACATAGCAACACGCAACCGTGTTTTTTGGGGGCAGTGACGTAAATGAGGGGCCAGTGACGTAAATGTGGGGGCAGTGACGTGAATGACAGCTACGGCCGGGTCGGGATGCATAAATAAACTGAACTGAATCGTTATTTTTTGTCGGTCAAATCGATCGGCACTGTGTGCAAGGGGTTGAGCGCCTCGATCGTCAACCTGTTTTCAAACTGCTACCAAACATTCTCTTTCTTTGTCATCAGTACAACCGTGAGTTATCAAGCATGAAACAGCGGAAAGGTTAGTGGGTAGCAAATGTGCAGTGTTTCACTCAGTTCTCCACGCTGCCTTGCTTTGCTTCTTCACGTAAATTATATTTTTCACAAAACTTTCGTTACAGCAGTTGGATCGCACAAACAAATCAAAAGTTTAGAAACTACGCGCAGAGTTAAATCGAAATTTATTGCGTTGACAAAAATCAACGTCTCCTTTAGTGTAGAGAAAACTAAATGCCACAGTTTTAACTAGGTATCAACATGGCAAGCTTCTCTCTTCCGCGTTCTTGATGCTGCGCAATATTTTAAGCTTTCAATTGAATATCTCCGACCCGGTGTGGATTTCTGACATTGTAGATAAGTTGTATCAATTCGCAAGGTAAATGACAAGAATAATTTGCCCAAGTGTTGTGTCAGTAGTCTGTAGCACATCTATTGGAAAATGTTAGTTGTGGACCGTAGTTTAAGTTATAAATAGTCTTGATGCTGAAAATGGTTGGCCTACATCTGTTATCTTTCAAACTGGAAATGTTGTTAAATTTACAACTCCGACGTGGTATTTACCCCACGTATCTTTCGCTATCTGATCACTAGGATGATTTATATTTCATTCATCCAGTTCGTATCTTTCAGCATTCTCTAGTTTCGTCTAACTAAGACAAGCAAACCAATCAAAGGCAACATCTCACAAAGTCCGTCCAACACTGTATGCTGTTTTCCATTTTGTTGAAAAAATCGAAAGACTGCGAGGGATTAAGAAACGTGTTCAAGAGCTAAGCTGAACTGATCAATAAATAGGCTTCAAATACAAAGCAGTTCATCTTATGCAAAACAAACCATCGGCGTGTGCCGACAGGCGATAAGCGACAACGGCACAGTGCAGTAAAATTGGAAGGCTACCTTTTTCTAAGGAAAAAGATTGCTTGAATCAAAAGCGGATGAAAATGCCGATTGTTTCTAACCTCAACGTCACAGTGATAACAGAGAGCAAAAGAAACAAATCTCGACAAGGCTTGCTCATTCACTTTGCAGTTACCTTTGCTGCACATAACACGGTGAATGTCTAGTAGTGTATAAAGAGGAGTTTCACTCTGGTTTCTTGTCTGTCGAAAAGCGCGTACGCATTTAAGAGAGAAACATGAATTGCTGAATTCAATGCATTATAACTAATATCCTTAGGTCCTCTCACCGAAACACTGATACCCTCAGCTGTTTTCCTTTCTTTTGCTCAAAAGTTGACAAACTGGGCTATGCTAAGCCAAAGTAATCACAAGGAAATACAGTACCTTGTTCAGTTTTTGACAAAGAAAATTAATGGAAACATTGGATGAATTTCACAGTAGAATGCGAGTTAATTCAAGAGCACAAAAAATATACATAATGAAATTGCTCGGTTTGAACAACCACCTATGTTTGCAAGCAAATAATGTAATTCGTTAAGTGCATATATAATAGTAGCAGGTAATTACCAGTTATTGTTCCACATAATTCCAAAACACAGCAACACTGATGTCATATAACTACTGGCTGTTGATGTAAACCTTTTGTATGGCACTGCCATGCCTCTCAGTTGCTCTCATATCTGTTATTGCTTTACAAATTTCAGTCGATTTTTCGAAGTTTCCAAACTTGAGCATGACGTAATGGCAAGGAACTTTGCTTTAATAGAATAATTTACCTGAAGAAAGTCATTGCGTCTTACACAAAAGACGTAATAACCTTCATGGTTTGATGGATGACACGGCAGACGCAACGCGATGACGCAGCACGTAAAATTTGGCACTGACGAAACTTCAGTAAACCTCCTGTGATACCAAAATAGGTAACATCAACCGATTGGTACGCCTAACGAGAGTTTCTCCTTTAGATTTTCTGGCCGAAAGTTGGATAATTAATCCAACACCCGTTTTGATGGTTTAACGCAGGGGTTCTCAACCTTTGTCTGACCATGTACCCCTTCAACATTTCGACACATGAGCATGTACCCTTAAAATATCTTATGACAAAAAGGCTTGGTAAAATAACAAAATTCCATTGAATTTTAAAGAGAACGTTTATATTTTAGAATATTTGGAAATTATCAATGTATAAATATATTTTTCTTTTGTATTGCTAACCTCAAACGTACCCTTTCAGATAGGCAAATGTATTCCTTGGGGTTTACGTACCCCAGGTTGGGAACCCCTGGTTTAACGTATAAAATATTTTTTCCGTTGTTCGGTGAACCGAAACAATAGAATCCGTAGTTAGCTGAGTTTAGAAATTCCTATAAACACTCTTCATTCAACAAATATTCAGGCAATCCGCTCAAAAAAAACTTTTCTGTGCTAGAATCTCACCTCACTTGCTCCGGCCTAGAAACCACGTATTAGTGACGCGCATTTGTCTTCATGTAGCGATGTCTTTACGCGAAAGCATGACTCATAAAACAACTGCGTTCGTTCATACAACGTGCTTGAGCAACTCCATAGCTGCAGGCTACTTTAGTCTTGTGTTTACAGCATTTGGTTGAAATGGACCTGGCTGGTGGAGCTTCGAACGTCCAGCCGGTTTGACTGGTATCACTTTCCCAAGTCTGCTAGCTCCTCAAAACGTTTTTAAATGCAGCTGCGTGAGTGGTCCCAGTGAACATGTAAGACAACATACTCCCCAGATGCAGAGTAATATTCACAAGACTCATGGACGGGGTCTTTTTATTGAGATACTTCATTGGAGCTGAGAAATAGCTTATATAAAAAGACGAAATCAAAGCTGTTACAGAAATTACTCACATTTGACAATAAGCAGTTGTACTAAGCGGGATGTTTCCATCTTGAGGTCTATGCAATCCCGTCGCCACGGGGGGTTTTGGTGGGCTTAGCCCCCCCCAAACAAAGCACCAAGCCCCCCAAATTGAAATATGAAACACTATAGGTCAGTGTAATTTTTGTCAAATTTGAATGTCAAGCCCCCCCTGTGCGAACGTAAAGCCCCCCCCCGCATAAATAAAAAGTCCCCCTATTGACGACATTCTGGCGACGGTTCTGGATCTACGGACACTCAAGATGTAAATGTTTTATGAAGTCCGTGAATCTTTGCGTTTGTTCACATTAGTGGATGGAAACCTCTCGAATTTGAGGAGACAAACGTTTTTTGAAAACGTTTTTCATTTCTTGGGGTTTGTTCATAATTATCATCTTCATATGGTAAGGTTTCCATAATTTGCTGTTTCTACCAGTTGTTTCAATAAATGCTGCCTTTTATACGAACTTTTTGTTAAGATGTTTAAACATCAAACATAATAGTGGAGCATACGCATGGATTTTTTAATGCGGCACGTGAATAGAAAAACACTGGGAAACACAGCGTTAAACACTGACATGTGACGTTTGGATTCCATTTCAGATTGTAAAACTCAGTATCAGCCGCTCATAAGCGCAGGGGTAAAAATCTGAGGGAGTACAGCGTTTTTTTCCGAAGAGGAATTCATGCCTAAAAATAGATGTTCAAAACATTTTAAAATTTTACATCTTTAAGTAATAAAAAGGCACATCTAATGCAATTATTACCCCATTAACACCGGACAGAGTCACATTGAAAATAATATTTACTTGCAATTTTGATACATTTATTTCCATCTTTAATTGATCTTTGCCTGAAAGCAAAATATTTGAGGGCTATATGCCTCTCTGAAACCCGCCGACTTCGAATATGCATCCGATTATAGAACACATCTTCGCAACTTCCTATAAAAGTCATGATTACTACAGCAGCTAGACGACAGTGATGTTTGCGAACTCAGCACTAACGGTATTAGGTATTGAATGACTTTTCCGAGCTGCCTTAGAACTAGGGTGACTGCGGGCTTTCTTCATTGCAATCTGCTACACTTGACTGAAATCGAAATGTTTTTCTTATGTGTTTGCGATGACTGACAATTCGACGCTTGTTTCCTATAGGCCAATCAACTTTAAATAAAATTCGTCCCGTTATGTTTGTGTAAATCGTCAACACGCCACTGCAATGTTAACTGCAATCCGTTTGCAGTTACGCTTGTCGTCGAATGTTGAACTTTTAGGACAGTACATCATCCTGAACACAAGGCATCGTAAACTTCTACGGTACTGCTGCGTTATTGCGTTGTCTAAAACTCCCTGAAGACTTTACACTCAGCAGCACAGTTTTGTGGGGACAAGCCTAAGAACAAAGTGCGCTTTCCTATCACATGTGCACAGCCGAGACTGTCATGTTTCTTCCAAAATTCAAAACGGGTTACCAACTCATTGTAGTAAACGTGAACATAGGTTCAGCTAAACCGTCCTAGACAGTTGTAGATCTCTACACAACACAAAATCTCTCGGCAATGTCCCGCTGGTAAATCCAACTTTTCATTCTCCATGTTTCCCATTTCGGAAAGATAACGCGCCAGCCACTGACATGAGCATTAAGGATTTCATTGTCGTGTCCATCCTCTCTCCAAATGTTCATCAAGCAAGCGAGTCACAACCTTCGCGTTATTCATTTCCGAGCAGCTTACCACAGTCACCACAAATGCAAAGAAGTAGGCTATATAGGAAACCGAACAACGAAAAATGAAGGTAAGCTATAAACCACCAAAGGCGCAACAGTGCCTGAAAAAGGATCTGATAATAAAAGCACGGGGTATCGGGCACCTCACACCCCACGTGGTGAAGCTATTAGTAACTGTCGTCGCAGAAGCGTGTTGCAAGACGCTTTTGCCAACATCTTTCTGATTGCAGCGTTCTCATGCTATGCCCTTTGCCATAAACAAAGTTTAGACTTGCCTGCATGCTCGAGAGCTGTCTGACGTGGTTCTTTTATTCCTTGAAAACCTGCAAGTTGTCTCCACCTAAACATTAGAAGAAAATGCTACTCACTGTCTGGGATCGCCAGGGCATATCCGCCCAACCGAATCACGTGAACGCATGACATTAAAAGAAGCAGAAAATATGTTGAGAATTAAGAGCGGCGCCCGGGGCGATACAAGATGACGTGTTGTAAGGAGACGATTGGTTTCAACTCTGATCTGTCATGAAACCAGATAGCAAACCGTGATGAGCACGATGAAGTTCCTTAAGTCTTGCTTGTACAATTTATGGAGAATGCGGGCTTTACGATTTGTGCTAAAGTTGCTACAGTTCATTTTTATCTCCGAGAAAGGAATCACGTTGAAATCCCGGTGGAGAAAACAAGGCACGTCCCCCAAATTTGTTTTGGAAATAAGCACATAAGAGGTATAGGTTAGATACAACAAAAAGTTTATTGTAAAACAATTTTACATATATCTACCACCGTTTTGACACCTTTTCGGTAAAGCCAAATTGATCTCTCATGTCGAACTTGCCGAATAAAATTGTTGCTGCCCTACAATCTACTTTTACGTATCGTCACGTCCCAAGGCACCCTCGCTGTTTTGCTCAAACTTTGCCAAGTTCTTCAGTTCAACACAAATCTGACGTAGATTTAACCATGTCAAATTGGCCGCGATATTAGCCGAGCACTGGAAAGCACTGTTTGAACAACACAATTTCACCTCCAAGCACATGAGGCAGTCTTCTGCCGAAAGCTGACGTACTGTAGACGGTAAGAAGCTACTGGCAGAAGTGGCAGCGTTTTGTAAGCTTCTCTCTTGCGTGGAAATGGCATTGTTCAGAAGCGTGCGGCTCGGTCTCTTTGGTCTTTCTGAGGTCTGAACTATGGCTATGAAATACTGTGAATCGTAACAGCCAAACAAACGCATTATGTTTCGGAATTTCTATCAAATTTTCTCTGAAAAATTATCACGCAGCATACCTGAACTTTGAGTTACTTTATCTGAATTACATTTGAGAAAATTTTGCAAATGCCAGAAAAACGCTCCGCGTCTGTGAAAGACAGAGATCGACCATGCAAGCTTTACTGATCAAAATACTGCCCACGATCATTTAAAACACCTTTATAACTTAGGTGGGTGCTACTGTTAAGCTTCGGTATTGCCGGTATGCCCTTGTAGAGTTTGACCTAACTTTGGCAAGCTGAAAACCTAGCAGCAACAGTCAAGCAGTTGCTTTTATTTGTATTTTTTAACTTGAAAACGAAGCCCCTCAGTTCAGTAATATCACTTGCCTCATGGTTAGTTCCTGTAGTTTGGAAGGCATTGTATGCCCACAAACGTCTTGGTCCACAAAATGTTTCACGAGATTTCGTAAATCATCCTGTCTTCAAATATGTCCACCCAACACTCGATCGAATGTAAACGAGCATCTACTGAGACAGGCGTAGCCAGGGGGCCGAGCGTGCCACGCACTCCAAAAATTTCCAACATACCCTGTAGTTTTTTTGCTTTGAGAAGTGGTGTCCCAAAAAAATACTGTTGCTCACTTGTAGTCAAAATATTTGCACAAAAAAACGTTTTTGGTCTGGCTACGCTACTGCCTCCTTAGGTGCTCGTTTGTGCCATAAAAACTCATATCAGTTTGAAAAATTTTTTTGAAAGGGGAAACTCTCAGAGAATTTGATGATCTTCTCTGATAAGTTAGAAAACATAATTCGACAAAGTAGAATAATTGTAAAACCTGCAGAAATTTTTATTCACTCAGAAAACTGATAACCAAAGAGCGAAACCGTTCAAACAATTTGAACAAAACTAAAGAGCAAAACCAAAACTCTTAGCCAGCTACCAAAAGTTGATACCGTTTCCTTGAAATCAGATGATCTTCCGTAATATCTTTCATCTGTGGACGTACGGTATTGTCAAGTGCATTTTGACTACAACTTGCAGAACCTACATAGAGCAATGAGATGCTGAAGCAAGCGGGAAGAGAGAAGAAGGGGGCTAAGGTTCGTAAGGCTTCTCCCAATAGTTAAAGACTTT